>Ga0302324_100002365_pt1 | contig 43771 bp, 25 predicted proteins | sample Palsa_T0_1_FD_201949 | JGI IMG/M metagenome (GOLD analysis project Ga0302324, IMG submission 201949) | Peat permafrost microbial communities from Stordalen Mire near Abisko, Sweden - Palsa_T0_1 | ecosystem: Environmental > Terrestrial > Soil > Palsa > Peat permafrost | place: Sweden: Abisko... | reverse complement strand
TGCCCAGCGGGCTCATATTGAGGAAGTTGAAGCCCGATCCCGAACTGAGGTTGTTGCCGCTATTTGAGACGCCAGGCAGTGACCCGAGTAACTCGGAAATGTCACGCCCTTCGAGAGGCAGACGGTCAATGTCCTTGGCCGTAAGCACGGCTGATCGTTCGCCGGATTCTTCGATCGGCACTTCGCCAGCGACTGCTTCCACGGAAACCACCTCGGCGGCATTGCCGACTTCGAGCTTGATGTCGGGAACCGCGCTCACGTCGCCGGGATTGATTGTGATCTCAGCATGCTGCCAAGTCTTGAAGCCATGCATCTCAACCTTCACGGTGTAGGCTGCCGGCAAAAGTCCGGTAAAGGAGAAATAGCCGGAACCATTGCTGGAGGTCTGGCGCGTGTCTTGTGTCACCTGGTTCACCAGCGTGACTTTGGCCTGGGCCACGACGGCGCCGCTCTGATCGCGAACGGTCCCGTTCAGGTCGCCGGTGATCTGAGCGTGGGCGGGCGGCGCGACCTGGAGCGCAGCCAATACCGTCAAAACCGTTAGGGTGAGTGTTGGGGAAACGAACCGGCGGAGTTTGCGAGCGAATGACAACGCGGTCATAAACCCTCCTGAAGTGCCCAGTTCCGCTGGCCGGGCTTCAAGGCCCGTGCGGCGGTGACGTTTTCCGTGACGACTACGATAACGATTACGTCGACCGTAATCGTTATCGTTCATGTCCGCTGGAATATTTAATCGTTATGTACTAGCTTGTCAAGCGATTTCGTCACGATACTCCAATAATTTCACGGTGGTAGCTGGTTATGCACTGACCGGAGCCAGGACCCATCCCACCCCTTATAAGGCTCAGCAATGCCGTAAGCGGTTACGATGATTTGGCATAAGACGGCTTCTTTGCCGCGTCGGCACTCCATAAAGCCACTTTCAGCGAGTTTCGCAAAGATCGTGCATGGGGGCACCAACCATCGAGTTCAGACGCTTCCGTTACTACTACTATTTAGGGACTCGCTTCCAGGGGCGAGCCGCATTCTCGTGTGAAGCAGCGTGGTACTATAGCGCGACTTTTATGCGTTTCGCCGCATTCTTGCCTATGCTCCTCACGGCCTGTTTTTCGCAGACTGCCCCGCCAGTTCCAGTCCTCAGATTCGAAGACGTTGCCAAGCAGGCTGGTTTGACGGTGCCTCACATCTCTTCTCCGGAGAAAAAATACATCATCGAAACCGTGAGCGGGGGCGTGGGATTTATCGATTGCGACAATGACGGCAAACTCGACATCGTTACCGTTAACGGTTCAACCGTAGACCGCTATCGTCACGGTGGCGACCCAATGGTGACGCTCTATCACCAGGACGCGGATCTGAAATTCACCGACATCACCCAGGCCGCGGGCCTTACGGTGAAGGGGTGGGGGATGGGAGTGGCCGTCGCCGACTTCGATAACGACGGGTGGCAGGATCTATACGTGACCGGCTTTGGACGCTATGTCCTCTACCGTAACCTGGGCAACTGCAAGTTTGAGGACGTCACGCAAAAAGCCGGCGTGCAAGCGGGAGGGTTCGGACAGGGCGCAGCATGGGGTGATTACGATCGCGACGGTTTTGTCGACCTCTTCGTCGCGCGCTACCTGCGCATCGACATCGACCACCTTCCGGAGTTCGGGAGCCCGCAATGCACGATCATGTCAGTAAAAGTGCATTGCGGACCTCTGGGGCTTGCGGGAGAAACCAATATCCTGTATCGAAATGGCGGAGACGGCACCTTTGAGGATGTCACCAAGAAAGCTGGAGTGCTTGACCCTGGCGGCGCTTACGGCATGCAGCCGCTCTGGTTCGACTACGACAACGACGGCTGGCCCGATCTGTATGTCGCCAACGATGCGGGGCCGAATTACCTCTACCACAATAAGCACGACGGCACGTTCGAAGATGTCAGCCTGATCTCTGGAAGCGCGGTCGACGCAAACGGCAAAGCACAAGGATCGATGGGTGTCGATGCCGCCGATTTTGATCATGACGGCCTGCTCGACCTGTTCGTCCCGCACTACGCGTTTCAATCGGCCGCGCTCTACTGGAACCGGGGTGCGCAGGGATTCGAAGACATCGCGACCAAAGCGAATCTCGCCAAGCCCACGTATCCATATGTCGGATGGGGCACAGGGTTCTTTGATGTGGACAATGACGGTTGGCCCGACATTCTGATCACCAACGGCCACGTGTATCCGCAGGCGGACTCGATTCCGGGCTCGGCGCCTTACTACGAACCAATTCAGCTGTTCCGCAACTTGCACGACCGCACCTTCGCGGACGTAACGGCGGTAGCCGGCCTCGACAAGCTGCGCGGTGCGTCCTGGCGGGGTGTGGCATTTGGCGACGTAAACAACGATGGCAAGATTGATGTTCTTGTGCTCGACGCCGACGGACCGCCGCTGCTTCTGATCAATCGCACCGAAACCGCAAACCATGCCGTGCTCTTCCATTTGATCGGCACCAAGAGCAACAAGGCGGCCATCGGCGCGCGGGTCACGGTAAAGGCCGGAGATCTTTTCCAGTTCAACGAAGTGCGCGGTGGCTCCAGCCTTTTTTCACAGAACGATCTGCGCCTGCATTTTGGTCTTGCGGAACACACCCTCATGAACAGTGTGGAGATTTTATGGTCCAGCGGAAAAAAAGAAATCTTCGAAAATCTGCCGGTGGACTTGATCTACACCATCGTAGAAGGAGAAGGCATCAAGCAGAAAACTCCGTTCGCGACGGAAGCTAAGACGGAAAAACCGATCGCGCCGAAGAAGTAACTGGGCCACGGGAGCCTACCGCTTATCAGGTCTTTTGTTGCCGCCATCCGCGCCCGGTGGGGGCAGCTTCATTTTACTCTGGACTCCCTTCCCCTCCACGATCGTGTAGATCGCATCGGCAGCGACGTTTTTCAATTCCTCGCTCCGCCCGCTGGGCCACTGGATTTGCACTCGCTTCATGACGGACTCGTTGCCCAGTCCGAAATGGAGACGGGGATCGTTGGACGACAAGTAGCCACTTCCGCCGCGAACCTCGTCAATCTGAGTCATGGTTGAAGTGAAGACAGTCACCCGAGCGCCAATTGCAGCACGGTTGCTCCTGGTTCCGACGAGCCGAAAAAGAACGCGGTGGTTCCGATTTTTCGTTTCATTGATGAACGTTTCATTGATAAACAAGGAAGGCGGCGCTCCCACGTTGTACACCACGACATCCACGTTGCCATCGTTGTTCAGGTCTCCGAAAGCGGCGCCGCGGCGCGACTGCGCGGCGCCATCATTCAGGCCCACGGCGCTGCCTATTTCTTCGAAAGTCCGGTCCCCTCTGTTCCGGAACAACTGGATGGGCTCGCCGAAGGGCAGTTCATGCGGAAGCGCTTCGAGCACCTGCGAAACATTGCCGTTGGCGACGAAGATATCGGGCCATCCGTCGTTATCGAAATCCGCGAACCCAACACCCCAGCGCACCGGAGAGTAGCCCGAGCTGGAAAGTTGAGCGTTCCAGGCCACGTCGGTGAAGCCCAGCGGGGCTTGGTTATGGTAGAGGCTCAAAGGCTGCAATCCGTAGCGGGTCACGATGAGGTCAAGCTTTCCGTCGCGGTCAAAGTCACCGAAATCTCCCGCCATATTTCCCATGGCGCGGCCGTCGTCACTCAAAGCGGTGCCGGAGGCCACTCCCACTTCTTCGAACGTCCCGTCGTGCTTGTTGTGATAAAGAAAGTTGGGACCGACGTCATTGGCCACGAAGAGGTCCGGCCAACCGTCGTTGTCATAATCGCCCCACACCACGCCCATTCCGCGTTGCTTGCTTGCGTTATGAACCCCGGCCCGCTCCGACACTTCTTCAAAAGTGCCGTCTCCGCGGTTGTGAAACAGAAGCGAAGTTTCTCCTTCCACCTGGGGAACTTCAATGGAAATTCCCTTGTAGTCGAACGACGGCGCGCCCGGCTTCGGCAGATTGTGAATGTCAGAATGCACGTAGCGGGCTACGAAAAGATCCAGATGGCCATCGCGATCGTAGTCGGCCCAAGCGGCGCCCACGCTAAATCCTCCGCCTGCGACGCCGGCCTTTTCGGTGACGTCCTCGAACTTGCATCCGCCCAGGTTGTGATAGAGCACGTTGCGACCGTACCCGGTGACATATAGATCGGGCAGCCCGTCGTTGTCATAGTCGCCGACGGCGACGCCCATGCCCCATCCCTTCACCGTGAGACCCGCCGACTGCGTGATATCGGTGAAATGAAGATCTCCATCCTGGCGGTAAAGCGTGACCATGGGATCGCCTCCCTGGAGATAGCGATCGATGGTCGAGTCGCCGACCACGACAATGTCTAACTTCCCGTCATCGTCGCAATCGAGAAGCGCGACCCCACCACCTACGGTCTCGGCAAGATATCGCTTCTCGGTGGAGAAATGGGGAACGCTGGTTAATCCAGCCTGCTGTGCAATATCGCGGAAGTGGAGGGGGGGGGCGCCACCGGGTTGAGCGGAACCCGCCATCAACATTCCCAAAGCGACTACGAAGGCACGCATTCATGCTCCTCAAGCGATGTACCGAATCAAGCAAAGTTAGTGCGGCGCGGACTCGCTCGCGAGTTCGCGTTGGGCGTTTACATCGGATGGGTTTAGTTCGAGCGCAGTGCGGAGCTCCGTTACCGCGCTCGAATGATCTCCCTTCTGCGAATATGCTTCTCCCAGCGCCATATGAACGTCGAACAATTTAGGCATCGCATGCTCTAAAGCCTGGAGGCGATCTATGCCCGCGGCCACTGCGCCGCTCTTCACCAAAGACTCGGCGTAGATGTAATCCAACCGCGCGTCGGAACTGATTTGACTTTCCATCGGTTTCAGAATCTGGACTGCTTCGCTATATCGCTTGACGTAAAAAAGGCTGGCGCCCAACGCCGCTCGGATCGGATTGTCGTCCGCATGCGATTGCAGGTGCCGGGTCAGAGGTGCAATCGCCTGCTCATACTGGTTCCCCGCGAACGCCGCTTTCCCCCAGTTGTAATGGACCCCCTCCAGAGACGGGTTCCAGGTGGCGGCTTGCTGGAAAAACGTTACAGCCTGCGGGAACTCGTTGCCGTTCGCCATGATCGCTCCCAGATTGTTGTAGCCGTCAGCGATGGCTGGCCCTATTTGTGTTTCGTACGCTTCCACCTGTTTCAGGGTTTCCGGATCCAGCGGCCCCCGAACAGCGCGCATCTGCGCAGTGTCGCCGTCACTGCCTGACGGCCTGCTTTGTATCTGTCCTTGATTCGAGGCCACCGACTGTTTGAGCAATTGATCGGCAAGTTTCAGTTCCTGTTTCGCTTCATCCTGGTGGCCAGCCTGCAGGAGCAACCGTCCCAATAGATAGTGGGCGCGCTGCACCTGATAGTGATTTCGCGAAACATCTTTGGTCAATTCAATCGACTTCCGCAAAGCAGCCTCGGCTTCGGTGCGCCGTTCCGCCTCGGCATAAGCCTGGCCAAGAGAAAGATAGACGTCGGGATTGGCAGGATCCAAAGTGGCCGCGCGACCCAGGTAGTTTTCGGCTTCCTTGATCTGGTGTTGACTCGCGGCGATGTAGCCGAGCTGGTAGAGACTGAGAACGTCGTTGGGATGGTTCGCCAATTCTTTTCGGAACTCTTCCGCCGCCTCGGGAAAGGCCGCATCCGCCAGCCCCACCAGGTACGCCGCGCCGAGCGAGTAGTGGGCCCCCGGAAATTTTTCATCCAGGGCGAGAGCCTTCTTAAATTCCTGAATTGCCTGCTCGGGATAGCCGGCCTCGGCAAAGGCGCGTCCAAACTCCAGGCGGATCGCAGCTGTGTCGCCGAATCCGGCCAGCATTTCCTTGAAAACAGTGGCAGCGCGATCGGGAGCCTTGAGCTTCAAGTAAGCCGTGGCTAACCCGTAGCCGTGCTCGAATGTGGATTCCAGCGCCGCGGCAAACTCAAGCTGCTCGCTGGCTCGTTGATTGTCATTACGTTGCAGCAGAATTTGTCCGAGGGTAAAGCGAGCCCGCGCGTTCTTTGGATTCGACTGTACCACGTTCTGGGCTGCGGATTCCGCGCTGACAAGATCGCCTGCAGAGCGACAGGCCTCCGCGTAATCGAGACGCAAGCCGCTCTCGTTGGGAGCTAGAAGCAACGCTTGCTGAAAGAAACCGGCAGCCTTCTCGAAATCGCCGGAGCGAGATCGCCGATCTCCGAGCCGATGCAAAGCCTCGATCAGGAAGGCTTTGTATTCGAGCTCCGCTTGCTGCAGATGGCCGGCGGACTGAGCGCTCTGCGCCGAGTCGTAGTGTTGCCGCAGCAAGTCCTGATCAGGAGAAGCTGGCTGCGTGGTCTGGGCCGCGGCCGCCACAAATGAAAAGAGGGCGACGATGGCCAGCCGCATTGGTTCCCTGTTCAGCGCTTTTGATCCGGTGCCCCTGATGTCGTGTCTCTGCACTTCCAAGAGTTAAGATTGGCCGGCCATAGAAGTCAAGCTGGCGAGATTTTGAACCGAAGCCAATTTCGGGCCAAACTCGGTCACGCACGAAAAGTGCTAGAATGCACGCCGATAAGGGAGGATTCATGCGATCCCGATTCTCTCTCCTCCTTCTTCTGCTGAGTTCGCAGCTTTGCTTTCCGCAGCGCAGCGGCAACCTCAGTGGCCATGTCCGCGAGGAGAAGACCAATGTTCCCGTCGAATCGGTGGCGCTGGACGTGTTATCTTCGGGCACCCGCGCGGCGTCTCCGGTTATGTCCGGCATGGATGGAGAATTTCAATTTCCCTACCTCAAGGATGGAGACTATTACATCGTTGCCAGCAAGCGAGGCTACGACACGGTGACGATACAGGTGTCGATTGTTGCCGGGACGGCGGCTCCCATCCTGATCAATCTTCCCAGGCATGACGCTAAGGCGCCATCGGGTGCCGGGGACTCTGTTTCGGCAAGGGAGCTTAGCATCCCCGACAAGGCGCGAGCCTCGTTCGAAAAGGGAAAACAGCTGCTTTACGAGAAATCCGAGCCGGAAAAGTCGATCACCGAATTCCAGCGCGCGATCGATCAGTTTCCCACCTATTATGAAGCATATTTACAAATCGGCATTGCGCATTACCGGCTGGCAAAATATGGGGACGCGGAAAACGATTTGGTCAAATCGATTGAGATCAGCGCAGGAAAATACCCTGACCCGCTGTTTCTGCTGGCGCAAATGTTCAATGACCAACAACGATTTGTCTATGCCGAGCCCTTGGCCCGGTACGCGATTGCCGCGGGCGACGCATCCTGGCATGGCCCCTTCGAGTTGGCGCGAGCGCTGGTGGGACTGAACCGCGGCGCCGAAGCAGAGGCCAGCGCGTTGCAGGCAAAAGAGTTGAAGCCGGACAATCCGCAAGTCTATCTTGTGCTCGCAAATGTTCACATCCAACAGCAGAAGTTCGCTTTGGTGGTGCAGGATTTCGACGATTACCTTAAGCTCGCGCCCAATGCTCCCGGAAGCGACCAGATCCGTGAGCGGCGCGATCGCATGCGGAAAGCTTTGCAACACGAAACGCCACGATCTGATACCCCGAAGGCGCAGTAATGGACGTCTTGCTGCTTACTCTATTCGGAGGCTCATGACAGAAGCTCGCTTCCTCCTTCCGTTCCCGCGCTGTGCCAAGCGGCTGGCGCGGCGCTCGATGGTATTTCTCGCGCTCGCGATCCTCATGGTTGCCTCGCGTTTCGCTGTGCTCGCTCAATCATCGCCCTCCGGCCCCGCCGCGATCGAAAACGCATGGCAAAAAGCGGAAAGCAAATACGACGATGCGCGGCAGGAAATTCTGAAAGACGTCGAACGGCAAGCGAACGAAGGCCCTTTTCACCCCTACTGGGAATCGCTCCAGAACTACCACGCGCCAGCTTGGTATGAAGACGCGAAGTTCGGAATCTTCATTCATTGGGGGCTGTACTCCGTTCCCGCATTCGCCAACGAATGGTATCCGCGCAACATGTATCAGCCGGGCTCTGCGGAATTCAGGCACCATGTCGCCACCTACGGACCGCAGGGCAAGTTTGGCTACAAGGATTTCATCCCCATGTTCAAGGCCGAGCGCTTCGATGCGCGCGCATGGGCGCGCTTGTTTCGCGAGGCTGGCGCAAAGTACGTGGTGCCTGTGGCGGAGCATCATGACGGCTTCCCTATGTACGACTCCAGACTCACTGACTGGTGTGCGGGAAAGATGGGCCCGAAGCGCGACCTGTTCGGCGAATTGGCAACAGCCGTTCGCGCAGAAGGGCTTCATCTTGGGGCGTCGTCGCATCGCGCGGAACACGACTGGTTCTTCGACGGCGGACGCCAGTTCGACTCAGACGTGAACGATCCACGCTATGCTGCCTTCTATGGTCCGGCGCATTTGCGTTTAGTAAAACCCGGCTACGAGGACAGGGTGTACGAGGATTGGACGTTCGTCTCGCCTGACTTCCTGGACGATTGGCTGGCGCGCACCGCCGAGATAGTCGAGAAATATCATCCCGATCTTGTTTACTTCGATTGGTGGATCAACCAGCCCTCTTTCCGCAAATCCCTGGCGGAATTTGCCGCTTTTTATTACAACCAGGGCGCGCAGCGCGGTACCGGCGCTGTCATCAACTACAAGTACGACGCCTTCGAGGAACACTCGGCTACGCTTGACGTCGAGCGCGGCCAGCTGTCCGATATCCGCCCGATGCACTGGCAAACCGACACCTCGATCAGCAACGTTTCCTGGGGATACGTCGAGGGCGATACGTTCAAATCGCCGGAGTTCATCGTTCATCTGCTCGCCGATGTCGTGAGCAAGAACGGCAATCTGCTTTTGAACATTGGCCCCCGGCCCGACGGCACGATTCCCGAACCCGCGCAACAGGTCTTGCGTGACGTGGGAGCGTGGCTCGCAGTGAACGGCGAAGCAATTTACGGTACGCGTCCCTGGACGCTCTATGGAGAAGGACCAACCGTGGTCGAGGGTGGCGCCTTCCATGAGAAAGATGCGAAGCCTTACACCGCCGAGGACTTTCGCTTCACTACTAGGGGAGACAGCCTCTACGCTATCGAACTCGGTTGGCCGCAGGATGGAAAAGCCACGATCCGCAGCCTGGGCAGCGACGCACTCCAAGGTCAGACCATTCAGAGCATCGTTCTACTCGGATCCGATGCAAAGACAAAGATCGAGTGGCGCCAGAACGGGGACGGCTTGCGCGTGCAACTTCCTACGCAACCGTTGGGGAAGTATGCCTATGTCTTGCGTCTTGCCATGCAACGGGAGACCTCGACCGCGGACGCAAAACAATAGTTGTTGCGATAGCGCAGACCGGAGAGACGCTTCTGCTACGGACTCACGGTCAACGTCTGTTGGAGTTTGATATCAGCCGAGGAACTGCCCACCCTGATTTTCACCTGATCTGGTTCCACTTCAAAAGCTCCTCGAATGGAGTTCCAGTATGCCAGAGCACTGGCTTTCAGCGGCAGGCTCACGGTTTTTATCTCGCCCGGCTGCAGGGCAATGCGCTTGAATCCCTTCAGTTCCTCGATCGGACGTTCCACTTTTGAATTCACGTGCGCGACATACATTTGCACGACTTCGTCTCCGGCACGCGGTCCGGTATTGCGGACGTCGACGCTCACGGTGATTTCCCCGCCGCTTTTCAGTTGCTCTGCACTCGTCCGCAGATTGGAATAGGCGAATGATGTGAAACTCAGCCCAAAACCAAACGGATACTCCGGTTGCTGGCGGAAATACATGTAGGTATGGCCGTGCCGGATGTCGTAATCCATCATGGGGGGCAGCTGATCGAGCGACATCGGCCAGGTCACCACCAGCCGTCCGCCGGGATTGTAGTCACCGAACAAGACGTCGGCCAGCGCATTTCCTTCCTCCTGACTGTTGTGCGCCATGTGGACAACGGCCGGCACGTGCTCCTGAGTCCACGAGATGGCGAACGGAAAACTTGAGATCAGCGCGACTACGGTTCGCCGATTCACCGCCAGGACTTGCTTCACCAGTTCTTCCTGCTCGAGCGTGATGGATTTTCGGTCGATGGCTTCCTTTCCATCGCTGGGCAGCGGACATTTCGCCCATCCTGCGTTGCAGGTGGGATGGTTGCCGACTACTACAACGGCGACACTCGCCGAACGGGCAATCTTGACCGCCGCGTCATCGGTGTTATCTCGCGCGAAACTCACCTTGACCGCCTTGCCCAGCTTGTTCCGGATTCCATCCAGCGCGCTGATGGTATACGGAGGCGTTCCGCTGTACCAATCGATCGCGACTTGATCGGCGTAGGGTCCGATCACGGCTACCGATTTCAGCTTGCTCTTATCGAGCGGCAGGAGGTTCTCCGAGTTTTTCAGCAGCACGATTGATTCCTGCGTGACCTTGCGGACCAGCGCTTTGTGCTCCTCGTTGTTCCATACCGGAGCCGTGCCTTTGATATTGCCGTAAGGAACCATTTCAGGCGGATCCAGCAGACCAAGCTTGATCATCACCCGATAAACGCCGCGAAGGTTCTCGTCGATCTCGGCGGCGTTTGCAAGCTTCTTCTCGACCGCCGCGGTTGCTCCCTCCCTGTAATCGTCGAGAAATTGATTGATGCCCGCGTGAATGGCGCCGGCAGTCGCCTGGTCGATATCAGCGAAGTACTTGTGCTGCGTGAACATGTTCGTGAGCGCGCCAGCATCGGTGCAGATGATTCCGTCAAAGCCCCATTCGTGCATTGTCATGTCTTTGAGGATCGGCTGCGCTGCCATAGGGATTCCGTTGTAGGCGTTATAGGCGGTCATATAAGCGCGCGCGCCGCCCTCCATCACCCCCATGCGAAATGGGACGGAATAATATTCGCGCAGCAGCCTCTCATCGAAGTTGGAAGAAGATCCGTCACGGCCGTTCTCGTTGCTGTTGGCGAGAAAGTGCTTCATCAGTGACGCTGAAAGCCAATATCTGGGATCGTTCCCCTGAAGGCCTTTGATGAAAGCGACCGCCATTGTTCCGGTGAGATACGGATCTTCTCCGTAGGATTCTTCACTTCTGCCCCAACGCGGGTCGCGGGCCAGATCGGCGTTCGGAGAGCGAATTACGATGCCTTCGCGGCGGTGGCGGCCCCTCCGCCCTTCGACAAATTGCTCTTCACTTTGGAAGATGTAGCGAGCCTCGTAACCTTCCACGGCGGCAGCCTGTTGCAGCAGGTCTGGATCCCACGTTTCGCCGAGTCCCACGGACTGCGGAAACTGCGTGGTGGGCAGGGGCTTGAGGGCGCGCCCCTCCCAGCCGCCCGGGCCGCCGTAGGCAACACCGTGCAGGCCTTCAATATGGCCCGAGCCTCGAATTCCGAGGCGTGGCACATCGGGATTTGTGCTGAGCGCGCTTATCTTTTCTTCCGGCGTCATCAGCGCGAGGATGTTGTTAACGCGAGCTTCGACAGACAGATTCGGATTCTGAAATGGATACTGATACTGCTGACCCCAAGCCAGGCTTGCGGCCAGCAGAACGAAAGCAACGTTTAATCGGCACGCTTTCATCGATTCTCCCGTTGTCATTTGCCGCCATCGACACCGACGGCAACTCCGTATGGAGGGAGGTCGACGGCGTCTCCCTGCCTGTCGCCGAGCACGAGCTTAATGGAGTGAGGCAGATTCACCCTGCGGGTTTCCTGCGCGTAGTTGATCATCACGAAGACTTGCTTGCCCGGCCCGACACGGCGGCTGACCTCCACGCCGTCTGGCAGGGGGCCGAACACTCCCGTCACGCCCGACTGTTGTGTCATCCACTCGGCGGCCACAGCCATCAACTTGTCGTCCAGGACAGCACCGATATACGTGATCCTTCCCTTGCCGTAAGCGCGCGTGACGACGGCGGGCTGATCGTCGAGCCATCCGTTGCTCTTGCCATACTTCAGAATAACCTCGCCACCGGAAGCCTTGGTCGCCAGTTGTTCCGCCCAGATGCTCGCCTCTCCAATGCCCCAGATGCCGGAGAGCGGGACATCTTTTTCGAGTGCGTAGTATTGCTCGACGCGAGCGCCGAGGGCATCGGCCAGATATCCCGGCTGTCGTTGCGGCAGGAGCGCGTTGAATTCATCTTTCATGCCGGAGCGTGGACCGAGAACGAGGTGGCCGCCATGGCTTACATATTCAAGCAAGTGACCCGCGAGAACTTTCGGCAGCACTTCCAAACTGGGTGCAGCAACGAGTTTGTAGCGGTCGAGTGCAGCGTAGGCGCTGACCACGTCGACCGATTGGGAAATCTGCCGCAGCGCCCGGTAATAGCTCTTCAGAAGTCCGATGTCGTCATACTTTTCGGTGTGTTTCTGAAACTGGATAGCCCAGTGGCTGTCATAAGAGTAGAGCAACGCCACCTGCGAGAGCGGCGCGGTATCGCGAAAGCTGCTCTCAACTTTTGCGAACTCGTGCGCCGTCTGGCTGACCTCGTCGAGGAAGGGAACGGGAGTGCCATCGGGGCCGACGAGAACGCCATGAATTTCTTCCTGTCCGTTGAGTGCGCTGCGCCACTGCCAATAGTTCACGTCGTCGGCGCCGTGCCCAATGGCTTGCCAGGCCATGGCACGGGCCTCGCCGCGATTTAAAAAATTATTGAGAGAGGACCAATTCACCGCCCCCGGCTGAGTCTCCATCACCCAGAAATTCTGGCGCTTGAAGCCGCGCGTCAAGTCGTGAGCCAGGCCGTTATATGCGGGATCCACGTGGCCTGAGCCGACGTAGTCGTCCCACGAGGCGAAGTTGAGCGGTTCCGTGATGATGTAGTGATCGAAGCCGTCGAAGAAGCCCATGAAGTTGCCGGTTATTAACTGGCGCGGCTCGGCGTGTTTGCGGATTACACCGATCTGATTTTGCTGGTAGGAAGCCCAGGTATAGGTGACGAAATGTTTCCAGTCGAGCATCAGCCCGGGATTGTGACCGCCAATTGGAATCGGGACTTCTTCCCAGTTGTCGTAGGTCTGGCTCCAATATGCCGTTGTCCAGTGTTCGTTCAAACTGTCGAGCGTTTTATATCTCGCTTGCAGCCAATCTTGAAATTGCCTGTGCGTGCCCTCGTCGTAGGACATCAAGGCATAGCCGTATTCGTTGTCGATCTGCCAGCCCACCACGTTGGGATTGTGCCCGAAGCGAATCGCCATTTCCTCGGCGATGCGGCGGCAGAATTCCCGATAGCGCGGAGAAGAAGGCGACGCGTGGGCGCGGTTGCCGTGGATGACGCGTTGACTGCCCGGCTCGACGCGCAACGTGTCAGGATATTTCTGCGTGAGCCAGGCCGGTGGCGTAGCCGTGGGCGTTCCGAGGACGGAAACGATGTGATGCTTGCCCGCCAGGTTGATGGCACGCTCCAGCCAGTCGAAATCATAATGGCCTTCGGAGGGCTCCATGCGGCTCCAGGCAAATTCGGCGATGCGGACGACCTTCAGGTCCGCAGATTCCATCATGCGCAGGTCTTCTTCCCAGCGCGACTCCGGCCACTGCTCGGGATACCACGCGGTGCCCATCAGAATCGCGTTTTGCCCGGGGATCTGGGTAGGGATGGAAGTAGGCAACGGCGCGGCGGTTTGGGCCGACACTGAAGTCACAAGAACCACACACCAGACAGCGCGGCAGAGAAATGAGGGAGGCATGCATGGCTCCTGAATTCGTTTACATGAGCTTTGCTCTAAGTCCGGACGGGGTTACTGTCATTTGTTTTCCCAAGTACTGCACTACTTTGTCAGCGTTAGCAGTCGGCCCAATGCCGGTGCCATGATGTTCTCCTACAAAGACGACGCAAAACGTCCGGCTGGCAAGCATTCCCGGAAACTCTCCCTGGCGGTCGCCGATGGTTAACACTTGCCTCGCGTCATCCCATCGGAACGAAATCGTTGCGTGGATTCCCTTTTCGTAGTTGTAATTGTCGTTCTCGTCTTCGTAAAGCGTGAACTCCCCATCCGCGCCGCGGTAGATGCGCAGCTCGATCGGATCGGCAGGCTTTTCCGTCGACCACTCGAGGTCGGGGCCCAGGGGAATGATCGATCCCGCTCGAACGTACAGCGGCAAACGATCGCGCGGAGCTTCCGCGGAGATCTGTCTAGCACCGCGGCTGGAAGCGCCGCTCCAGAAGTCGTACCACTTCGCATCCGGGAGATAAACCTGACGGCTGACGGCTGACGGCTCGGTCACCGGATTTACCAGGAAGGCCGGGCCGTACATAAACTCGTCCCCGGTATTCTGCGCACGCACATCGGTACGGAAATCCATGACCAGTGGACGCATGGGAGTGTAACTGCGGTTCGTCGTCATCCAGGCCAGCGAATACGTATAGGGCAGCAAGCGGTAACGCAGGCGATCAAAGCTGACAAGAATCTTCTGCGCTTCGGGTCCGTAGGACCAGAGTTCGTTTTCATCGGGTCTGCGCGTGCCGTGCACGCGCAGAATGGGATTGAATGTGCCGTACTGAAACCAGCGAATAAATAGTTCGCGGAAGCCGGGATCGGTGGGACTTCCGAAGACGAAGCCGCCGATGTCGGTGGTCCAGTAAGGAATTCCGGAAAGCGCGAAGTTGAGTCCCGCGGGAATCTGGCGGCGATAGCTGAACCAGTCGGAGTTGATATCGCCCGACCACGCAGTGACGGCGTTGCGCTGCGATCCAGCGAAGGCGGAGCGTGAAAGAATGTAGACCCGCTTCTGGTCGGAGGCCGCGCGCTGGCCGTCGTAAACCGCGCCCGTGTCCATCAGGGGAAAGACGTTCACGTATCGGTCGCCGCTGCCGATGGCCAGTTTGTGCCCGAGCTGAATATTTTCTTCTTGGCCTTCGGTTTCAGGCTCGGTGGTATCCATCCACCAGGCATCGAACCCGAGGTTGAACAGGCCTTTATCCACCTGGTCCCAATAAAACTTGCGGGCCTCGGCGCTGGTGGCGTCGTATAGCGCCATGGCGTCGGTGTGGTAGGGCGGCTTGGCGAACTTGAACTTGTCGACGAACCAACCTTTCTTCTCCATGAAATCGTAATTGGCCGACCCCGGTTCGATGAAGGGCCAGATGGAAATCATGAGATGGAAATTCTCGCGGTGCAGTTCGTCGACCATGCCCTTGGGGTCGGGGTAGTTCTTGTTGAATACGAACTCGCCTTTGTGATTCCACCAGAACCAGTCCTGCACGATATTGTCCGCGGGAATGTGCAGGTCGCGATACCTGCGGGCGACTCCCAGAATCTCTTCCTGCGATTTGTAGCGGTTCTTGCATTGCCAGAAACCGTAGGCCCACTTGCCAAACATGGGCGCCTGTCCGGTGAGCCCGCGATAGGCGGCGATGACTTGGTCGAGATCTGGGCCGTAGAAAAAATAGTAGTCGATGACGTCGGCGACTTCGGAACTGATGTAGAGGTAATTGGCAAAGCGGTTGTTGAAGCGGCTGCGGGAATCGTTGTTCCAGAAAATCCCATAACCGTTGCTCGACACAAGAAAGGGCACGGCGATGTTGGAGTTATCCTGCGAGATGTCGACCGATTCGCCGCGATAATTCCACACGCCGGCCTGGTGCTGGCCGAGTCCGTAGAGGGCTTCGTGAGATCCGTAGATGTTCACAAAAGACTCGGCGTGATAAGTCTCCTCGCCGTTCACCCTCACCGGCGCCAGGCTCCTGGTCGCCTCCTGCACGAGCTGCTTGCCCGCTAGATCCCGATAGGTAATGGCGCCGTCCTTGCGCGTGACCACGATCTTCATCTTCAAAGTCGTCAGCGTGACCTCGTCGTCGCTAGTCTGGATGCCAAACTTTGTGGCCGGCCAGCTTGTCTTGGTGACGACAGGATCGGGACGGGTTGACGGGAAAGAAGACGTCGGAGAGTAGAGCACATGGATGATTGTGTCCGAGCATACCTGCAGCCGAAGAACTCCGCTGCTCATCGTGAAGATCACACCATCTGTCTGTGGCTGGGTCGCAACCACCGGGTTCATGGGCAGCCATTGTGCGAACGCCGACAACGCGTGGCTCAATACGAAAAGTACGGTCGTGAACACGCGACCAAAGGAGTGTGAGTCTCGCATATTCAAAGAAGACCTCGGAGAAATCAGTTTCGACGACCGGGACTTGCAATCTGCCGGCAGCGCTGGAAAAGATATCACGCCAGGTGCAGCCCGCGCTCTTAAGCGACTGCCTCGCAATTTACGGAATCGATTCCGGCGATTGTAACCGCTTGGCCGCCAGCCACTGTGTCACTGCGGAGCCGCAATTGTCAATGCCAAAAACGCCGCAAGAGTGAGCCGGATTTGGGGGCTAACTCCTGTCTCCGATATTCATTGCAGCCGGGATAAGGGCTTCGCCTGTCGCCGGAATCCCTCCTAGTAAGAAAGAGATTTTCTTTATGAAAGACTAAGGAGAGGCTTGCTTATAACTGCGGAAACGATTACGTTGATTTGGTCTAATCTCGACCGAAATCGTTCGGGACTTGCGAGGCGCGATGAAGGTTGGTAGGGCACTGGGCAAAGTCCTCGTGCGGGCAACCCTGGCTTGTATCGTGGGTGGCACCGGTTGGGCCGCGAATCCACATGAATCAACCTCGGAGGCTGCCGTGGAAGCCATCAAGTTTGGAAGTCTGGAAGACGGCGCCACAATCGATCTGTACGTTTTGAAGAATGCGAAAGGCAGCACCGCTAAAATTATCACCTATGGCGCGACGCTCACCGAATTATGGGTCAAGGATCGATCGGGAAAATTGGGCGATGTCGTTCTGGGGTTCGACAACCTTCAGGGTTACCTGGGAAAGCATCCCTGGTTTGGCGCAACCGTCGGAAGGGTAGCGAATCGCATCGCCAACGGCAGGTTCAAGCTGGACGGAAGACAGTATTCGCTGGAAATCAACGATCCGCCCAATAACCTCCACAGCGGGTCGAAGGATTTGAGCCGTGTGGTCTGGAAAGCGGAACCGGTTCACGAGCGCAATGGGGCTGCGGTTCGCTTCACCTACGACAGTCCTGAAGGAGACGAGGGCTTCCCCGGGCGTTTGCTGGTGACGATCCTGTACCGGCTGACCGACAATGACGAATTGCAGCTTGAATACACGGCGAAGACCGACACAGCGACTCCCGTCAATCTTACTAATCACAGCTATTTCAACCTCAACGGCAACAAGGACGTCCTGAACGAGGTGTTGCAGCTCAACGCGGAGAAATACACGCCGGTGGATGCTACGCTGATCCCCACGGGCAAGATCGCGCCGGTGGCTGGAACGCCGCTCGACTTCACGCATCCGACAGCCATCGGCGCGCACATCGCGGAAATGAAGGGAAACCCCGGAGGTTACGATCACAATTTCGTACTGGCCACGGAGACAGGCAAGCTCAAACTGGCGGCCCGCGTTTTTGATGAGTCCTCAGGCCGGCAGATGGAGGTCTGGACGACCGAACCCGGGGTGCAGTTCTACTCCGGAAACTTTCTCGACGGAAGCATCACCGGTAAGCGCGGAGTGGTGTACGGGAAATACTCGGGTTTCTGCCTGGAGACGCAACACTTCCCGAATGCCGTAAATCAGCCGGCGTTTCCTTCGGTGATTCTCCGGCCGCCTGCGATCTACAGCACACAGACGATCTACAAATTCTCGGTCCATTGAGGTGCGATGCTGCGGTCACCGTCCCCCATAACCGGCTAGCTTTAGCGCAGAGAAAAAGGACCTATGAACTGGAACCCATGCTTACGTTGCGCCGGCGCCGTAGCGCGTAGCATCGCTATCTTCATTATTTTTGTCACGGTTGCAGTTGTCGCGGTTTCGCAACTGCCGGCGGCTGCACAGTCTGCTTCAGCAAATCCGGTGCCGGCGAAGCCCTGGTTGAACCGGCAACTTTCTCCGGATCAACGGGCGGACTTGGTCGTCAAAGAGATGACGCTCAGCGAGAAGATTTCCCTCCTCCACGGAACCGGCATGAAAGACCTGAGCCCGATGAGTCCGCTAGCCACGCAGTCCAATGGTGGTGCCGGTTACGTAGTCGGCATCCCGCGCTTGGGAATTCCCGGCATTCAGATGTCGGACGCAGCCTACGGGGTCAGAAGTAGCGGAGAGAATGGACGCTATTCAACGGCGCTTCCCGACGATCTGGCCGGCGCTGCAAGCTGGGATCTGGATACGGCCTATGAGTACGGCGCCCTGATCGGGCGCGAGTTGCGAGACCAGGGTTACAACATGTCCCTGGGCGGGGGAGTGAACCTCGCGCGCGAACCTCGCAACGGACGCACGTTCGAGTACATGGGGGAAGACCCGTTGCTTGCCGGCAAGATGGTTGGGCAGGTCATCAAAGGATTGCAGGCGCAACATGTGCTGGGCGATCTCAAACATTACGCGCTGAACGATCAGGAAAGCGGGCGAAACGCAGTCAACGTCAATATCGACAAGCGCTCGATGCGAGAAACCGATTTGCTCGCCTTCGAGGTTGGCTTGCGCGAGTCGAATGCCGCCGCGGTGATGTGTTCCTACAACCGCGTGAATGGCGCCTACGCTTGCGAGAATAAATACCTTCTGACGGACGTGCTGAAGAAAGCATGGAACTTTAAGGGTTTCGTCCTGTCTGACTGGGGAGGAGTTCACAGCGCCGCAAAGGCATCGGCTGCGGGCCTGGATCATGAGGAGCCAGGCGAGTTGTTCTATGGGGAATATCTGAAAAAGGCTGTCGAGTCAGGCCAGATACCGATGGCCGAAGTCGACGACCACGTTGACCGAATACTGCGATCCATGTTTGCCACCGGCGTAATCGACGACCCTCCGCGGAGGAGCGTTGTTGACGTCGAGCGCGGCTTTGAAATTGCACAGAGAATTGCCGAGCGAAGCATCGTATTGCTGAAGAACGATGGAAACCAGCTTCCGCTCGATACATCCCAGCTTCGTACCATCGCGGTGATCGGCGCCCACTCCGACGTGGCAATGCTCTCCGGCGGTGGGTCGGCGCAGGTCGATCCTCCGGGAGGAAACGCCATCATGCCGCCCGGCGAAGGACGAACGACCTGGCAAGCTCATATCTGGTTCCCAACATCGCCCCTCAAAGCCGTTCGATCCAGGGCCCCAGCTGCCAAAGTTCAATTCGATCCTGGCACGGATATTTCTTCGGCAGCGACGCTGGCGAAGACCGCGGATGTTGCCATCGTGTTTGCATATCAATGGGAAAGCGAAGGCATGGATCTGGAAACGCTGTCGCTGCCCGAACATCAGGATGACTTGATCGTTCAGGTCGCAGCCGCCAATCCACATACGATTGTGGTGCTCGAGACTGGGAGTCCGGTTACCATGCCGTGGGTCGGCCGGGTGACGGGCATTCTGGAAGCGTGGTATCCCGGCACGCGGGGCGCGGAAGCGGTTGCCCGCGTCCTGTTTGGTGACGTCAACCCCAGCGCGAAGCTGCCCATCACATTTCCCGAGAGGGATGCTGACTTGCCGCATCCCACTCTGGTGAAACCTCCCAAGAAGTCGACCACCGATCCCTTGGATCCTGAACCGTGGAAGGCTATTGCGAAGGGCTTACCGGCGTTTCAGCTAACGTATGACGATGGCCTCAAGGTCGGTTACAAGTGGTATGACGCCGAACGGAAAGAAGTGCTATTTCCTTTCGGTTATGGACTTTCTTACACAAGCTACAGCTACTCCGATCTCAAACTGACTTCCGGGAAGAGTGTTCGCTTGAGTTTCCGGCTGACCAATACTGGTTCCCGCGCCGGCACGGAGATTGCCGAGGTTTATGCAGTCTTGCCGGCCAGCGCTGCGGAGCCACCCAAGCGGTTAGTCGGGTGGAGCAAAGTCAATCTTGATCCGGGTGAGAGCAAGGAGGTGGCGATCGAAGTCGATCCCTGGTATCTCTCCGTCTTCGATGCTGACCAGGATGCATGGCAATTGCTATCCGGAGAATACACGTTTCTTGTGGGAGGCTCTTCCAGCGTTTTGCCGTTGAAGGAGTCCATCAATCTGAAATAGCGAGGTTGCCGTCGGTCTGAGCTGGATGAAGCGCTCTGACGGGACGGCGCCTTGCGCGATTGAGTTGACAGCTAGTTTTGACAATCAGGCTTGACAAACATGATGCGTGGACGTAAAAACCTCAAACGGCAGCGTGAACGTTTACGTCTCAGACCTTCTTCAGGAGCCTCATCGGGGTCTTCGTCGGAAGGCATGGGATCAGCCTCACTGTGGTCGTTCTTCGAGTCAAATGACGTCCGTACGGACGGGTAAACCGTAAATGAACGGGCTCCTATCGCTTGCTGTCCCCACTCATCTGGTGCATCTGGCGCCAGTCGATGCCGTCATCGTTATCTTTTACTTCGCTCTGGTCCTGGCCATCGGCTTCTATCTGAAGCGGCGAGCCAATACCAGTGAGGATTACTTTCTTGCGGGCCGCGAGATGACGGCCTGGATCGCCGGACTCAGTTTTCTCTCCGCCAACCTGGGAGCGCTAGAGCTGATGGGATGGGCTGGCGCCGCTTATCAATATGGCATCCTGGCCGCCCATTGGTATTGGATCGGGGCGATCCCAGCGATGCTCTTCCTGGGACTGGTGATGATGCCGTTCTATTACATCTCCAAGACCCACTCCGTTCCCGGCTATCTCAAGCTTCGCTACGGAGAATCGAGCCGCGCCTTGTCAGCCATTTCCTTTGCTTTCATGACCGTGCTCATGAGCGGCATCAACATGTACTCCATGGCGCTGGTCATGAAAGTCGTGTTGGGATGGGACATCAACTTCAGCATTTTGATCTCGTCCATTACGGTTGCCATTTACGTGGGACTCGGCGGGCTCCGTTCCGCCATCTTCAACGAAGTCCTGCAATTCGTTCTGATTTGGGCGGGAGCGCTGCTGATCCCAATCCTCGGCCTGATTGAAGCGGGCGGCTGGAGCAATCTCCGTCTCCAGATCGAGCGCAACGCCTCGGCGGAATACACGCACCTGTGGGGCACGCTCGGATCATTCAATTCCAACCCCATGGGCATCCACTGGACGGGGATCGTGTTCGGCCTGGGCGCCATCATTTCATTCGGTTACTGGACGACGGATTTTCTGGTCGTGCAGCGCGTGCTTTCCGCAAAAGATCTGCGCGCCGCCAAGATGGCGCCGGTAATTGGCGCGGCCTTCAAGATGTTCGTGCCCTTTATCGTGATTCTTCCCGGCCTGATCGGTATCGCCGTGTTGCCCATGAAACTAGTCGGCGAAGGCGCGGCCGTGGCGAGCGGCGGCCACAGCTATAACGAGGTTCTTCCGCTGCTGCTGGCGCGCTATTGCGGACCCGGGCTGCTCGGGCTGGGGGTCACCGCGTTAATGGCCGGATTCATGTCGGGCATGGCGGGGAATGTGAGCGCCTTTTCCACGGTTTGGACCTACGACATATACAGCGCCCTCTTCCACAAGAACGCGAATGATCAGCAACTCGTGCGCATGGGACGCTGGTCGACTATCGGCGGGGTGGCGATCAGCATCGGGACCGCGTACTTGGTGATCCATTTCCTCAGCATCATGGATTACGTGCAGGCGCTCTTCAGCTTCTTTATTGCGCCGCTGTTCGGGACGGTGCTGCTCGGAATGCTGTGGAAACGCGCCACCGCGGCGGGAGGATTCTGGGGGTTGCTGGCCGGAACGGTCTCGTCGATTGCCATGTGGGCCTGGGTGAAAGTGGATCCCTCGGCGCTCCGTTACGTGGCCTTGTCGCCGTACGCTCGCGACATGGCCGAGAACATGTACCGGGCCCTCTGGTCTTGGATTCTTTGCGTCATCGTCACGGTTGTGGTTAGCCTGTTGACCGCTCCCAAGCCAGCCAGCGAACTCAAGGGTCTGGTGTACGGCGAAACCGAGATACCATCTGAGGGAGAGTTGCCGTTCTATCATCGACCCGTGTTCTGGGCCGGCGCTGTCGCGGTCGTGTTTATCGTGCTGAATATTCTGTTCTGGTGAGGGCTATGCACTCTGAGGGCTCGATCTCCATCTGGTTTTTCATTGGCATCTCTTTACTCTCGAACGGCCTGCTGATCCTGGGAGCGGGCTTGTACCAACTGGTGCATCCGCCCGCGGAGCCGGTAGTGCTGTTTTCACTGCACGCCAACGTGTGGTGGGGCGCTTTGCTCGCGCTGGCGGGAGCGGCTTACTGCTACCATTTCAGACCATGACTGTAATTGACTCCGCTCAGGCTGGAAAAATCTCGGTCACCAAGGACTAAAATGTCGCGCGATGAGAAGTCGAAGCAAAGACAGAAGATGACGTTCGGCTTGATTGTCGGGAACCGCGGTTTTTTTCCTGACCAGCTGGCCAAGTCTGGCCGGGAAGAAATGATGCGCGCACTCGAGCAGGCGGGCATCGCCGTGGTAGTTCTGGGGCCGGAGGAGAGCAAGCACGGAGCTGTCGAAACGTATGAAGAAGCCAAACGCTGCGCCGAGCTTTTTCGCAGGCATGCCGACGAGATCGACGGCATGATCGTCAGCCTGCCGAACTTTGGGGATGAGCGCGCCATTGCAGATACGATTCGTCTGGCGCGCCTCGACGTTCCCGTGCTGGTGCAGGCCACGCCGGACGAGCCGCTGAAAATGACGATCGCATTCCGCCGCGACAGCTTCTGCGGCAAGATGTCGGCCTGCAACAACCTGCGGCAGTATGGAATTCCTTATTCTCTCACCGCGTCGCATACCAGCGCTCCCGATTCGGCGGAGTTCCGCGACGATCTAGCGCGGTTTGCCGCCGTCTGCCGCATCGTGAACGGCCTGCGTAATTTGCGCATCGGCAGCATCGGAGCGCGTCCAGCGGCGTTTAATACCGTTCGCTACAGCGAAAAGATTCTGGAGGCGAACGGCATTACGGTAGAGACCATAGATCTGTCTGAGATTTTGGGACGCATCGCGCGCCTGGCCGACACGGAAGCTAGCGTAGAGCGCAAACTGAACGACATTCGCAAGTATGTGACCACCAGCGGCGTCCCCGAAGCCGCTCTCGTCAAGATGGCCAAACTGGGCGCGGTCATTGACGACTGGATGAAATCGAGGGATGTCACGGTGAGCGCCGTGCAATGCTGGACGGCGCTGGAAGAATTTTTCGGCGTGGTCCCGTGCACCATCATGAGCATGATGAGCAACGATTTAATTCCCAGCGCCTGCGAGGTCGATGTATGCGGTACGGTCAGCATGCACGCCCTGCGCCTAGCCTCAGAAACTCCCAGCGCCCTGCTCGACTGGAATAACAACTACGGCGACAACCCCGATAAGGCCGTTTGTTTCCACTGCAGCAACCTTCCCAAGCATTTCTTTCAGGATGTTCGCATGGACTTCCAGGAAATCATTGCCGGGACGGTGGGCAAGGAGAACACGTTCGGAACCTGCGTGGGCCGCGTGAAAGCGGGCGCGATGAGCTTCGCCCGCTTCTCCACGGATGACTGCGCCGGCGTGGTACGTGGATATGTCGGCGAAGGGGCATTCACCAACGATTCCCTGAATACGTTCGGCGGCGCGGGCGTGGTGGAGATCCCGCACCTGCAGAAACTCCTGCGCTACATTTGCGAGAGCGGCTTCGAGCATCATGTAGCCGCCAATTTCTCCACGGTCGCGGGCGCGACGCACGAGGCGGCTACGCGCTATCTAGGATGGACTACTTACTGGCATGGGCGGGATGGTGCAGGCTGCTGAGACCGGCTTGCGAAGCCGCATCTGCAGCAGATCGAATCACGGGATCGTTACTGCGGCAGGTTGCGCGGTCGGCTTCGTGCTGGCGTGATTCGAAATCGACAGCAGAGCTGGATAGATTCTGCGATACGTGCCGTAGGCCTGGTCGAGGACGGCAGAGTTTTTCGGATCAGGCTGAATCTTCTGGGCAGTTTGCACCACGGCGTCGCAGGCTTCATCGACGGAGGGCCAATTCTCGGCGCCGACTCCGGCAAGAATCGCAGCCCCGTATGCTGCGCCTTCCTCGGTCTGTACCACTTCCACCGCGTGTCCATAAACATCGGCCTGAATCTGCCGCCATAGCGGGGATCGGGCTCCTCCGCCTCCTAGCCGGATGCGATCGACCGGCAGCTTCATTTCGCGGAAGATGGTGAAACTGTCCCGCAGACTGAACGCCACACCCTCCAGGATCGCGCGGATCACGTGGGCTCGAGTGTGGATGGCAGAGAGACCAAGCAGCGCAGCCCGCGCGTTGGGATCGCAATGAGGAGTGCGTTCTCCCATCAGGTAGGGCGCCCAGAAGACTCCGTCAGACGCGGGCGGAGCGGCGGACGCTTCCTCGCACAGCCGCTCATACGGATCGCGTTCGTCATTCGGTGCCGCAAGCCCGGCGCCGAAGCGATCGCGGAACCAGCGCAGCGACAGGCCGGCGGCCTGCGTCACTCCCATCACATGCCAGCGTCCGGGGATGGCGTGGCAGAAGGTGTGAATTCTTCCTTGGAGATCGAGCGCCGGCCCGTCCGTCGCGGCGAATACCACGCCGGAGGTACCGATGGTTGCGCTTACCGTTCCCGGGCGAACGATTCCCATCCCCACCGCTCCCGCAGCCTGGTCTCCTGCCCCTGCTACCACAGGTGTTCCAGGCTTCAATCCGGTCGCTTCCGCGCCGTGCGCCGAAACCCGGCCACACACTTGCTGAGACTCATACAGCGAAGGCAGCAGTGTTCGATTAATTTCCGTACGGCTTAGAACTTCAGAGGACCACTCGCGTTTGGCCACGTCCAGAAGAAGCGTTCCTGAAGCGTCCGCCATATCGATGGCGCGTTCGCCCGTGAGTTGAAAGCGCACGTAATCCTTCGGCAGCATGACGTGGGCAACGCGCTCCCAGTTGCGAGGCTCGTTCTCCCGCACCCAAAGCAGTTTGGTGAGCGTGAAGTTCGTTAGTGGCGGATTGCATGTGAGATGAGTGAGACGATCGGCACCGAAGAGACCGTACAACTCCTGGACTTGCGGCTCGGTGCGCTGATCACACCAGATGAGGGCGGGACGAACCACTTCATCGCGGACATCCAGCAAAACTGCCCCGTGCATCTGTCCGGAGAAGCCGACGCAGGCGATTTCATCGGCGCTGGTTCCAGCGGCGTCGAAAGCGCGCCGAACCGCCAAACGGCAGGCTCGCCACCAATCGCGCGGATCCTGTTCCGCCCACTCCGGCTGAGGCGAGGCGAAGGGCGCGTGCTCCTCCGTGCTCCACGCGACGACGTGCCCGTGTTCATCGATGATCAGAGCGCGGGTTCCGCCGGTGCCGACGTCAATCCCGAGAAACTTGATACTCCCTCCGTCTGCGCGGGCCGTGCCTGCCTCAAGAAAAACTTCTAGCCGAAGTACTCGACCAACTCCGGCGAGGCGCTCTGCAGCCGAAGCGCCCGCTGCGGGCTCGATTCCAGGGATTGCCGCTGCAGGAAAAAGTCCAGATTGCCGCGCATCACCAGGTGCGGAGCCAGAGTCGACTGGAAGGATGGGCACTCGCCCTCCACCAGGAATTCATGCAACACCCGGAACGCCATGCGGCCTTGCGTGCGCGGCCGCTGGTAAATCGTGGCCGCCACCGCTCTGGACCGGATCTCAGGCACGAGTGCCGGAAACAGATCGGTGGTGATAAAGGTGATCTTGTCGAGCAGGTTTGCGTCGCGGGCAGCATTCAGCACCGGGATGGAAGCCTCGGTCGTAACGTAGACGCCAGCCAGGTCGGCGTGCTGCTTGAAAAGCTTGCTGCTTTTCTCATAGGCCTCGGACTCGACGTCGTGATCCTCGATGGTCTCCTGCAGCAGCATCTCGGGATATAGGCCGAGCAGGGTGCTGGCAAAGCCTTTGTGCTTCTCGGCATGCTCGGTGATCGCTAAAGAACTCAAAGTTACGGCAACTTTTCCTTTGCCGCCGAGAAACCTTCCCATCAAGTCGGCGGCCAGCGCACCGCTGGCCAGGGTATCGATGGAGACGACCGCCAAACGGCCCGTGTTGGGTGCATCGGTGGCCACGCACACGACCGGAATGCCGCTGCGGGACGCTCGCCGCATCCCGGAGAGTAAACTCTTCGGACGACTGGGAAAGGTAATGATTCCATCTACGCCCGCTTTCAGAGCGGCTTCGAAGGCTTCTTCCTCGCCCTCGCCGAGGCGTGGATAGGTTCGATACTCAATCTCCACATTCTCCATGACCAGAGCCCGCGCCTCTTCGCTGATCCCGGCGCGCACTTCGTCCCAGAACGAAGTGGTGCCTTGCAGCGTATTCACAGAAACCCGAAGGTTTCGCTTCGAGGACAGATACCGGGCTGCGAGATTCGGACGATACCCCAGAGTCTTGGCCATCTGCAACACTCTGGTTTTGGTCATGGTGCTGACGCCAGGATGATTGTGCAGGGCGCGGTGGACGGTGCCGGTCGATACTCCCAAGGCTTCGGCGATGTCCAGCAGCTTGGTTTTTCGGGTCATGGCTGCGATCGAGGGGGTATCGGCGCGCTTTTGGTTTCGGGCGACAATATACCGATTTTCATAAGCTGGCCCGCACCGGCTGGCGGCGAACCGTAAACGTTAACGAAGATAAACTGTAAGTCCTTTGCAGTCAAGAGATTGTTTCAAAACTTTACTTTGTCACAGGTCCTTTCTCTATGTTCGGAACTGTCCTGAGGCGGTCTCTCTCGGTTCATCCCAACTGACACCCGACCCAGATGATTTCAAAGATCCGTGGGCGCAGCCCTTGGCGGATCATCGTTAGTCTTTGGAAAGACGCCGACCCTGACATCCCCATCCTGAAAGAAGCCAAGGTGGAGTATGCGAAGCTACAGGAAAACCTTAAAATGTGGCCCAATCAAGCTGTCCCTCGTCAAAACCTCGTGCACTCGTGGAATGAAGGACTTGCAGACGAGCTTGATGCGACGTATTTCGATAAGATTCTGGTCATGATTTTGGCCACAGTCACGTCGCTCCGACATCTCTTGGGATGGGTTGTCAGTGCTTTCCGTTCTTGAAAATCTCGCTCTCCGTCAGCAATTGCTGGCTCTGCACGCCAAGCGACCTCGCCGTCGGCTGGGGACCTTAGCACAAGCTGTTCTGGATTGTTTTACGAAGGTTCTGGTCCGGATGGAAAGGGCTTCTCATTTTGGTTACACCGAGAACGGTTGTCGGGTGGCATCGGGCAGGCTTCCGGTTGTAGGACCCGGATTTCAAGAGCCAGACGAGCGGGAGGACGAAGACGGGTGAGTTGGGAGGTTCGTGGCCTGATCGCTCGCATGGCGGCTGAGAATCCGACTTGGGGGCGCCACGCATTCACGGCGAGTTGCTCAAACTGGGCTTCCGCCTGTCGGAAACTTCTGTCTCGCGATGGCTTCGTCGAATTCCGAGAACTCCAGATCCTGCCAAACGCTGGCTGACGTTCATCCGGAACCATCGCGAGGCAATTGCCGCTATGGACTTCTTCACTGTACCCACGCTCACGTTTGGCGTCCTGTATTGCTTCTTTGTCATCGGCCACGACCGGAGAACAATCCTGCGGTTCAACGTAACCCGGAGTCCGAATGCTCTCTGGATCGTGCAGCAACTACGGGAGGCATGGCCGTACGTGCCGGCGCATAAATTCCTTTTGTTCGATCGCGACTCAAAGTTCGGAACGGATGTGATTTCGGCTGTAAGAGAGTTGGGAAGCCAACCCACCCGCACGGCCTTTCGCAGTCCGTGGCAGAACGGTGTCGCGGAGCGCTGGGTTGGGAGTTGCCGACAAGACCTGCTGGACCATGTGATCGTCTTGAATGAGCAGCACCTCAAGCGGCTTATGTCAGAGTATGTGCGCTACTACCATGAAGATCGGACGCATCTCGGACTCGAGAAGGATACGCCAACCGGTCGATCAGTAGCGATCAGATGTGGGACTGAGGGCACAATCCACTCCTTCCCTCGAGTGGGTGGACTGCACCATCGTTACGCTGTTGCAGGTTAGCCTCCGACAATTCTGTCTATCGGGGTCAACTCTTAATCGTCCCATCAGAACCGCGCGGGCGAGCTCTCGTCGGGGGCCGAGCCTGTGGATTGGAGTAACATCGGGCTGGAGCGACGAATCACGAAGCAATGGGCTGACACACCGCGCGGAGGAAAACTCTTATCAGTTCGTGACGTTTTGACGAACCACAGCATCGACCTACTTTGCAAAACCAAAGTGGCAGGTAGGGCCGGGTGTCCCGAGCAACACGAAGCGCGACGTTCCGGATATCGCATTCGATGCTAACGAAAACACCGGTCAGTATACATATTACGAGGGCACATGGTACAGCGGATACGGCACCAGCTATGGACCGCCAAACATGTCTGGATATTGGGCGTTGGTTCTTGAAGCGCTTAAAGGAAAGTCTACCGGCAATGTCGCTCCTCTGTTCTACAAGCTCGGTGCGTCATCTTCCTACGCAACCGACATGCACGATGTGACCATCGGCAACAACGGCGCTGGCATCGGTCCCGGCTACAAAGCCGCCAAGGATTGGGATTACACCACCGGCTGGGGCAGCGTAAACGGCACCAAAGCTCTGGCCTACTTCGAAGCGAACCCGTAGGTAGTCGCCCGGCAGATAGCCTTCACCAGAAGAATAGCCCATTCTGAACCTCGGGAAGTTCCACGAATGCAGAGCATTCCGCGTCGTCATTACCCACATGATTGACCCGAGTGCTCACTGGATAGCACCGCATCAGCCGAGCATCGCAGGGCTTCAGGAGTTCGGACGCCGCACTCACTTCTTTCATTCCCGCACGAGTTCATTTTTGCAGCGGGGATGCAGACACAATCAGGTGATAAACTGCAGGACCATGACCCGACTGCGGGTTCCATACGGCAATTTCGCTTTTGTCTCCCAGATTGAGCTTCCACTGGCCCGTACCATAAGCACCGGCGAACCCCGATATCACAATTTCATTATCTTGCCAGCTTTCCACATTGAGGGTCACTTCGTCCCAGTTCTGGGGAATGATCCGTCCCGCTGCCCACCGAGCTGTCTTATCTCGGACAGCGATGAAAGGGGTGTCAACGCTCTTATAGGACGTGTGCAGACCCAAACCAGCGCCTTTGATCCTGATGGTCTGATCCTGTTGCGGCAGGATCGCAGATACCGACACAATTCTTGGTGGTGCTTCAGGGCTTGTAGTGAAAGAAGGCGACAATTCTTTGTGCCGCAATACGCGGAAAGTACTGATCGCAATGGCGACGACTATGCTGACAACCGCTGCGAATTTGAGCAGAGGTGCGAATCGTTGGGCTCTGGGACGATAACGTGTAGGCTCGACTGTAGTTTGAGTCGTTCGGCTAACCGTCGCCTCGGTTCCCCCGAAATCTTCGGTCAGTTGCCGGGGTAAATCGCCGCTGTTATCGTTTTGCGGACTGACATCTAAGATCGAAGATGTGTCCAACAACCAAGTATCGATTTCGCGACGGAAAGCGTAGACCGCCGAACGCCCACCGCCCGGAACACGGCGGATCGGCAAGTCCCGCGTTTTTTCCCAGCGTCGTACAGTGCGAAGGTCGCGACGTAAATACTCTGCGATTTCCTTCCATGAATCGAGACGCCCACCAACCGATTGGGACGGAGGCACTGGCATACCCGGCGTCATCTCCTCAATTAAAGAATGCCCGTTATTGCCCCGAATTGCCCGTTACTGCCCCTGTACTTCGGAGAAAAGTATAGGCAATATCCGTGCTTTGGGCAAGATTTATTGGGTGGGGTTTAGAGCTCGACGAGGACTACGCACATGCAGAATGCCAGTCGCGCAAAATCCACGATAAAAAAGCTCCCTGTTCTCTCCCGAGTAGCACTCTCCGTGGGGCTGCGTAACATTGATGCCCGTGCGGTCTCTGTCGTAATGCGGTGAACAAAATTGCGATCTCAAGTAGGGATCGGCGAAGGAAGCATGCCCAGCATAAAGTGACCCCTCAGAAAACAGGACTAGACAGGCTGACATTCTACTGCGGTTCCCAAGCGCCTTTGCCGATTGCAAATCGCAACCAGGACGCAATCAGATTTTACGTTACAAGCGCGGGAGGTGGGGAAAGTTTCCGATGCTTTGCGGGGGCATCGCTTATGGAACACGATCATCCAGCGAAGGTCAAGATTGCGGCCTTGACCTCCGAAATAGATGCTATCCACCGCGCCAACAGTTTGTACTGGGCGCAAGGCGAGGCGGCTACCTTTGGAGCGCGAACCCAGTATCATCGCAGGCTAGAGCGGCTAGAAGCAATCCGAAGCAAACTTGTCCAACTGCGAGCGGCAGCAGTCCAGAAGAGCACTTTCTCTAGTTCATCAAGCCGCTAATACCAGATCGCTACAGCCAACCCCTTCTCATCCCGCTCTGGCGAGCAGACGCAGCTTGCTTCACCTCTGTGCCGTCCTAGCGCAGTCCACGCCGCCGCAACTGCGTCGAGAAGGTCGTCTTTCCCGACTCCTGCTGGTCGGTTTAGAAGATGTTGCTGAATGTCGGGGAACACGGTGTGGAGAAGATTGAGCCTTTCATTCCTACCCGCTTCGGTCTTCTTGTTGTAGGCCATCGGACGCTGCCCGTTCAATGCCCAGAAGCAGACCTCGGGGTGAACCTCGAATGCCCATTGCTGGCGCTCCGGCGTGATCGAGTCGTCCACTTCCTTGATCTTTGCTGCGATTCCCCACGCCTGTCGGCTCAAGCCTCTTCCCGTGATCCTCCGATTGGCGGCGCTGGCTTCCGCATGGCTGCTCGCCCGCAATGCTGCCCTGTGCTACGCAAAAACTCTGTTCATGCTTAGGAATCGCCAGCTTTCTCAAGGCTCGCAAGAAGATTTCACTTTCGCCTGAGCATTTACAGATCGTCGTCGGCCAAGAACCGGCCGTAATCGTGGTTCTCCAGCCAATAGTAGAGGTGAACCTGATAGAGGTACGAAGCAACGATCTCTTCGCCCAGTTCGTGGGTCTCAGTGCACAGGAAGGGAACTTGTAGACCTGCGAGCACTGCAATCAGAGACTGGGTAATGCGATTCGGGCTGAGGCTGGCATAAGGGTACGGGGACTTCACCTGGCTCAAGGCTGCCGTAATAACCAACAGGCAATGTGGATGCTGGGCCATGAGCCGAAGACGATTGATGAAGACGGACCTGTTGGTGGTACGTGAGCGAATCAGGTCGGGAAGGTCCTTCCGTTCCACGACGCAAACATCTTCCAGCCCAGCGACCGAGTAATCCCCTAGCTTGAGCGCCTTCCTCTCAATGCCGGCGAACCACCCTTCAAAGCGGGAAAAATCAAACGGATTCTGCTCACGGGTATCAACGAGAAAAACTGGCTTCGGAGTCCTGAGTTGCGTTCCGCCGCGTTCCGCCTGGGCTGGAATTACCGGAGGTGGTACCGGGGCCGCAGTCATCTGCCATTCCAGCGGAGCAGTGATCAAAGTACGGCGTCTTTTCATGGTCTTCTCTTTAAGCGGCGATTCTGTCCAGCCGGTACTCGTGATGCAGTCCACCGAGGATGGACTTCTTTCGCACTCGATAGCCATGCGGCAACCGATGCCTGGTGGGATGCCGAAAGCGCGACGGTTCAGGGAGCGGATCAGGAATTCCCGGTCCGAGACTCAAGTGTGGCCGCCCGTGGTTGTAATGAGTGACCCACTCCCTCAGCAGACTTCGCAGGTGCCGCTCATTCAGGGGGATAAGGAAATCTAGGCACTCCCGTCGAATGGTGCCAATCAGCCGTTCACAGTAGGCATTGGCTTTCGGTGCGCCAATGGGGGTTCGCATTGCCTGCACTCCCAGGAACCGTACAGCCTGGTCAAGATCCCGAGAGAAGATGCCCGAGCGGTCATGGATGACCCAACGGTAGCGGTGGTCGCTGGGAATGGCCTCGCGGAATTGTTGCAGTGTCCATGCCGCAGTCGGATGAGCCGTGACATTGACGTGCACCAGCTTGCGGGTTCCGACCTCCATCAACACGACCACATAGATCACCCGGAATCTGGCGGTCACAGCAACCATAAAATCGCAAGCAAGGACTACCCGGGCATGATTCTGTACGAAAGTGCTCCACCGTTGTGAGGAGACTCGCTTGTTCTGGGGCTCCAGATCGTCCGGCCAGTAGGTCCGTATCGTCCGCGGGGAGACATAGATTCCCAGCTTGAGCGCCAGTTCTGACGCGACCCGAGCCTGACCCCAAGTCGGATTCTCGCGAACCATCTCCGCAATTAGTTCTTGTAGGCGCTTTGGCAGTCGTGGCCTACCACCGCGCGACTTCCAGCCCCAGAAAAGCTGGAACGCCCTGCGATGCCATCCGATCAGAGTCTCAGGCTTGACGACAACCAGGGCACTCCTCCAATCGAACCACCGAGACAGAAGCACGAGGCAGACGCGTGCCGAATCCGTGAGCCGCCTGGATCTCGTGTTACGCTCCTGATAGAAAGCTAACTGTTTGCGGAGAAATAGGTTCTCTGCAACCAGTGAGGTCCGTGAGTGCAGGGCGGTGCGACCCAAGCGGACGGTCTCACCGAGCAGAGTCAAGGCGATACAAGAGAAACGGAGAGCAAAGAGCGATCGCTGGCTAGTCATGCGAGGCTGATTCTACGTGACCTCTGGCGAGACCGCCGTGGCGAGGCGAAATCAGGCAACGGAAGGCCACGGAGGAGAGCCAGCACAACCTGAAATCTTTCTGAGAGTTACGCGCCCGGATGAGGTTTTTGCGTAGCACAGCGCTGAATCGGAGCAAAAGCTGAAGCTGGCCGGGCCGGCGGCGCATGAGGCGATGCGGAAATGCGGTGGACTTGGCGTCATTTCAAACTCGCTAGAAGCCGTACTTCGCGACGACACCTTTCTCGCGCTTTCCAATCACGGCAATCGCCGCATGTTGCGTCGGCAGCAGCAAGCCGACCCGCGCACCGGTGAGCTTGTCGCGAAGATCGATTTTGGTATCTTCCGCGGCGTCCGAGACCATCACGTACACGACGGCATCATCGAGCACTGTGGGATAAATGAGTACGCCGGACGAAAGATTGGCGTGAGCGGCTGGAAGAATATCAAACATCGGCGTGATACCTAGCCGTCCCGAGACGTAGGCGTACAAATCGGCCGCCGGTTGCGTCCCTTCCGCCAACTCGACAGGGTACGCAGCCCAGAAGATGCGTCCTTCGCCATGCGGAATTTCTTCCAGGGTCGATCCATCGTTGAAATGCAGCGCATCGAGCCAAGTCTGCTTCTGCGCGTCGAAGGAGAGCATGAGGATGTGATCGTTCAGTTGCATGCGGGCGTTGTGGTAGGCCAGCGGCTCGGTTTGAGCGTCGAGTTTCAGTTGTGCGGCGCGGCCGGTGTGATGCCAATGCTCGTCGTGGTCCACTGGCCCGGTGATCAGAAGATTGCCGCCTTGGCTTGCGTACTGCAACAAGGCCTGCCATGCCTTCTCCGTTAAGGCTTGTGCGGAGGGCAGGATCGCCAACTTCGGCGTCCCGAGTTTTTCGATTTGATTCTCGGCTATCGCGTAGGCGGTCAAGCGATCGTTGTACGCCAAGGCACGCACCGCTTTCTGTTGTGCCTCCAGCTGCAATCCCTGAATTGCGGAAAACTGCGCCGCCTGGGAAGTGACGACGGCAACGGCGGGAAGCTGTGGATTGCGGAGATGCGGGCCGAAGGCTTTTGAGAAAGCCGCATACGCTCGGAGTACACCAGCTTCGGGCTTTTCGGTGGCATCAGGGAAAACAGCTCCGATCGGCGTTTCGTTACTCTCCGTCATGTATGAGTTCGTGTTCCAAAGCCATTCAATGGCACCGGAGCCCTGAATGTACGAAGTGGCAATCTTGCGTTCGAGAAGGGACGCTTCGTTCTCAGACGTCCGGCGAGCCGTTTCGTCAAGGTTCAATTCTCGCTGCAATCCGGTTTCCTGAATGAGCAAGGCTTCTCCGGGCTGTTTGGCCAGAAGCGAGTCCCACAGCACGTAGTCGTTGAGCCACCAGGAATGGTTGGTGGTGAAGTCCACAAACTGGCCCCAATAAGCAGGCGAGAGACGATCCTGAATGCCGCCCTCGTCCTGGCCAACCGTGACCAACTGCTGCGATCCTGAACTGCGAATTGCGTCGTGCATCGTCCGGACCCAATTCACGAAAACGTCCTGGGCAAAGAGGTAATAGTCATAAACTTTCAGCGAGTTGTGTCCGGTGTACACGCCGCGCGGCGCGAACTCGATGTCTTCGGGAAGGGCGATGGTTCCCGAAACTTCGCTGACTGAAAGATTCCACGTGGCAGCCAGCGCCGCCCGATCGGGATAACGCCGGTTGAGCCACTGGTTCCATCTCTCCAGTTCAATGGGATCGCCATTCGGGCGCATGGTCCACAGATGATGAGAAATGCTGGGCTCGTTGATCAGGTCCCAGGCCAGCCATGGAACATCGTGGAAGCGCTCAACCACTGCGGAAATCAAGGTCTTCTGGCGGCGAACCGCTTCCGGATCCAGGTAGGGGTTCACGCCTCCCAGAATCTCGGGCAGAAACGCAAGAAAATTGAACTGCACGGGCAGTCCGTTCTTGCGCGCGGTCATGAGATAGGCTTCGAGCGTACGCAGAGTACGCTCGTACGGTTGACCATTCTCATCGCAGAGCTTATCCCAACCTGTCCACCAACCGGTGCGGATCATATTCAGACCGGCGGAATGAATTTGCTCGAGATCCTGATCCCACACGTAAACGTTGGGGCGGGCGAAATAAAGACGCTGAAACTCGCTCGACATGTAGGTGGTTCCCACGACAGCCAGGGGCTGACCGTCGAGTTCGAAATAATCGTGGTTTACGGTCATTCGAGGGCCGGAGCGCAGGAAGGCTAAGTCGCGGACCCAGAATCCTGAATGATAGATGGCCCTAACCTTGTCGCCTTCCAGCAATTCCGCTTCGATGATGTGGAGGCCCCGGGTTCTCGGAGCCGGCAAAAACAGAGGTTGCTCGGTTGGAACGGTTCCGGCTGCTTCGGAGCGGGCTTGCGGCTGATCTAGCGGGTAGCTCGCGATCTTGATCGTGAGTTGCGCGCTGGATGGAGCGATCGAGTGCCAATCCACTTCCAGTTGGATCGGTTCGCCGGGGAAATAGAGAGGGAATACCGGGTGGACGTTAAATTCCTGGCTGCCGCGCAGGGCCAGCGCGGCCAGCGACTGGACTAGTTCGGCCGCTGCCGGACCACTGTAGAAATCCGGCGGGAGTTCGCAATTCAGAAAAACCCAGCGCCCACCGTCAAAACCATTTCGCAGATGGTCGATCTCAATGGCGGGAGCGGCTAGCTTGCGGCCATCCTTGATGCCCCATGCGAGCGTGTCCAGGCGCGCATCGATGGAACCCGCGGCTCCTCCACGACGATAGAGATCCACTTCGCTTAGTCGAATCACGGGACTGAAGGCTCGTCCCCAGGCGAAGCGGGGGAGGTTCAACGGCACGTCGCGATTCGGCTGAAACTGCAATCCGTCGGAGCCTGGAGTGGTCTGGTACTGATCGATCATCAGCGCGCGAGCGAACCGCACACTGTAATCGCGCAGCTTCCAGCCATTGGCATCGTGATACGCGGAGCGAGTGAACGGCCTGCCGCCTAACACGAGCAAGTTGCCCCCGTGCTGGAGGAACGCAAGGATATCTGGCCAGGACTCCTCGGGAAACGCCGATCCATACGGCAATACCAGCAGCCGGGTGGCAGGGTCTTTGAGTAGAGTCGCAAGTTGTCCCGCAGGCGCAACACGAGCGCCTGGCAGCAGCGCCGCGAATTGGCGGGCCGAGGGGCCGGCCGCATCTGTCGCCGGAAATCCAGATTCGCTAAAGACGACGGCTGCGGAGAACTGATCGGCGGCGAGAGCGCCGGTCTCGAGTGACAGCAGAAGCACGCAAACGATCGGGAGGAAGAATGTTTTCATGGAGCTGCCTATCGTGCCCTCTTAGAAGGTAACCGGGGGCAGTCTGCGACAGATGTTCCCGAATAGTCAACCGAATAGTTAAACGATTTTCTGTTGAAAGTAATCGATTATTCATGCCAGATAATCGTGGTATTCTGAGCCTCGGCGTGGTGCGGTGCTGGACCAACCGGGGAGTTCCAGGTTCAACCGCGATTTCCCTTACATCCGTGTATTGAGCGGTCGGCTTGGCTAATCATCTCCTACTTTGAAGAAGATCCGGAGTCGGAGGCCACGGAAGCCGAGGCGCTGCTGGCCCGGATTCAACATGCCCGAGACTCACAGGCGATCTCGCACGCATCGCCCGCCTCCCAGTTTGACAACCGATGTAAGATGACGGCAATTCAAATAAGGAGCATTCCTTCGTGAAGCGCGAAGCGACAATTCTTCTGGCGGCTGTCTTCACACTCACCTCGATGGCGATGTCGTTTCATGGCACCCAGTTTCATGACACCCAGGATGACACGCAGCCGGCAGCCAACACGCTGGCCCGCACGCCGCCCATGGGATGGAACAGTTGGAACAAGTTCGGGTGTAACGTCAGCGAGGATCTGATTCGGCAGATGGCCGACGCCATGGTCACCTCGGGCATGAAGGATGCCGGGTATCGATACGTTGTCATCGATGACTGTTGGCAGACAGGTCGCGACAGCACTGGCAACATCGTCGCCGATCCGGTGCATTTTCCCTCCGGCATGAAGGCGCTCTCCGACTACGTGCATGCCAAGGGACTGAAGTTTGGGCTCTACTCCGACGCCGGAACGAAGACTTGTGCGGGCCGCCCCGGCAGCCGCGGATACGAGTTTCAGGACGCGCGCCAATACGCGGCCTGGGGTGTGGATTATCTGAAGTATGACTGGTGCAATACGTCAACACAGGATGCGCGCTCTTCTTACGAACTCATGCGTGCCGCGTTGGACGCGTCAGGGCGCGCGATTGTCTTCAGCATCTGCGAATGGGGCAAGAATAAACCGTGGCTGTGGGCAGCAGGAGTTGGAAATCTTTGGCGCACGACCGGCGATATCCAGGACCGATGGCAGGGCAAGCAGGAGTGGAAGCCCGGCGATTGCTGCAATTATGGCGTGCTCGACATCCTGGATCAGCAGGCAGGACTTGAATCATTCGCCGGGCCGGGACACTGGAACGATCCCGACATGCTCGAAGTCGGCAACGGCGGAATGACGGTGGTGGAATACCGCGCGCACTTCAGCCTGTGGGCGATTCTGGCCGCTCCGCTGATCGCCGGCAATGATCTTCGCGGGGTGAAGCCGGAGATTCGCGAAATCCTCACGCAGGAAGAGGTCATCGCGGTCGATCAGGATGCCGCGGGCAATCAGGGCCGGCGGGTGCGCAAAAACGGAAACAGCGAGGTCTGGTCGAAGGCGCTGCAGGATGGAAGCCGTGCCGTGGTTCTGTTGAACCGCGGAACCGCGGACGCCGAGATCAGCGTGTCTTGGGAAGACCTGGGTTATCCTGCACACTTGGCTGCCAAAGTTCGCGACCTCTGGCAGTCGAAAGATCTGGGAGAGCGAAAAGGAAATTTCGCCGCCACTGTAGCGCCGCATTCCATCGTGATGGTAAGAGTTACTCCTTAGTGATGGCCAAAATCTACTTTATTCGTACTCTCTGCTATCATCCGCCTTGTTCGGATTTCATTGTTGAAGTTCGTGGTCTATCTTTTCTGCATCATGGTTTGTCGGATAGTGGTTTTTCTCCCCCTGGCCACACTCGCCCTTGTCGCACAAGGGGACAACCCCGCTGCTCAAAAGAAGCGGATGAGCACCCAGAAGCGACTCCAGCAACCCGGGTGGTGGCCCAGGAACGCTGCGCCCGCGCGCAGCGAGTACACGGGGCCGGCGGTCTGCGCCCAGTGCCACTCCGATATCGCCAGGACCCAGAGAGACTCCGCCATGGCCCGCACTTCCAGCACCGCCGGCAAATCTTTCGTTTTCAGCGACAAGGCAATTTACCAGCGCTCGCCTTGCCTCGATGTGAACCTGGCTCGGGGAGCGGTGTTGATGGTCTTCGGGGCGATCGTGCGGATACTTGGGAGACGCCTGAGCACCATTCGTCCAGTCGTCCGCTTCTCCGCAGGCGGCGTCGACCGCGCGGAGGGAAAGCGGTGATGATTTCCCGCCTGTTAAGCTCCGAGTCTGCCGGCGATGTGTTGACAGCTCGTTTTCGGAGAATGTTCGGGGCAAGCCCGCGTATTTTCCGCGCCCCCGGTCGCGTGAATGTGATCGGCGAGCACACCGACTACAACGACGGCTTCGTCATGCCCGCAGCCATCGAGTTTTATACCTGGGTTACGGCGGCACGACGCGGAGACCGCGTCCTGGAGGCCTACTCCGAGCACTTCGACGAAAAGATCAGCCTGTCTCTCGATGCTTTGGCTGGCCCGCCCCGAAGACACTGGAGCGATTTCATTCGCGGGGTTGCGGCTGTCTTGCAGAATGCCGGATACAATCTGGCCGGGGCCAACCTGGCCATTTACGGCGAAGTCCCTCTCGGCGCAGGGCTCAGTTCTTCGGCCTCTCTGGAGGTCGCGACCGCGCTTGCCCTTAGCTCGCTTTCCGGAGTCGATGTTCCTCGCTTGAATTTGGTGAAGCTATGCCAGAAGGCGGAACACGAATATGTAGGTATGCGCTGCGGAATCATGGACCAATTCATCGCCGTCTTTGGCGTTGCCGGACATGCATTGATGCTGGATTGCCGCTCCCTCGAATATCGACTGCTGCCCGTACCTCGCGATTTGCGCCTGGTGGTATGCAACAGCATGGTCAGACACGAACTGGCGTCTGGGGAATACAACCGGCGCCGGGCCGATTGCGAGGAGGGGGTGAAGCTTCTGCAACCGCACCTGCCGGGAATCCGCGCCCTGCGCGACGTTGCGGTCGCGGATCTTGAAACCTGGAAGCAAGTGCTGTCGGCCACGGTCTATCGTCGTTGCCGGCACGTGGTCATGGAAAATCAAAGAGTCCTGGCGGCCGCCCGAGCTCTTCAGTCTGGCGACGCTGACCGGTTCGGGCATATGATGTACCGGTCCCACGCCAGCCTGCGCGACGACTATCAGGTGAGTTGCAGAGAACTGGATCTGCTGGTCGACCTGGCCTCGTCCAGCTCAAGCGTCTACGGCGCTCGCATGACGGGAGGCGGCTTCGGCGGATGCACGGTTAATCTGGTAAGGGCAGATGCCTCCGATTCGTTCAAGGAACATATTTCGCAGACGTACCGGGAGGTAACCGGTATCATTCCAGAGATTTACGTTTGTGAGCCTGCTCAGGGCGCGCAGGCCTGGGCAGATAGCGAGAGTCAATAAGTTACGGTCGTGGCGGCGACAACACTCATACGGATACAAAGCTGACGGTTAAATGGAACTGGGTAATCTTTATCGAGACCCTCATCGCCGTTTCAATCCGCTCACGCGCGATTGGGTCCTGGTGTCGCCGCATCGCAACGAGCGACCTTGGCAGGGTCATATCGAGGCGGCCGCTTCTGCTACCACGCTGACGTACGACCCGACTTGCTATCTCTGCCTCGGCAACGAACGGGCAGGCGGAGCACATAATCCCAACTACGAAACGACATTTGTCTTTACCAACGACTTTGCGGCGCTAAAGCCCGAGGTCAAACCTGCGAGACAAGATGACTCGGGGCGCAATTTGCTGCTTTCGGAGTCTGAGGCCGGCATCTGCAAAGTGGTGTGTTTTTCACCCCGCCACGATCTCACGCTCGCCCGCATGACCGTTCCGGAAATTACCCAGGTAGTGGACGCGTGGGCAGAACAATACGCTGAGATTGGTTCTTTGCCTTACATCAGGTACGTGCAGATCTTTGAAAATCGGGGCCAGATTATGGGATGCAGCAATCCGCATCCGCATGGTCAGATCTGGGCCAACCAGACCATTCCCAACGAGCCTCGCAAAGAGCAGGAATCGCAGAAGGCATACTTCGAGAATAACCACGCTTGCCTGCTCTGTGACTACCTACGATTGGAAACACAAGCGGGGACACGCATGGTGGTCGAAAACACTCATTTCGCGGCTGTCGTGCCTTTCTGGGCGGTGTGGCCCTTCGAAGTGCTGCTGCTCTCCAAGGGGCACACTGGCGACCTGGCATCTCTTGATCCCGCCACGCGCAACGGGCTGGCCGACATCTTCAAACAGCTCACGACGCGCTATGACAATCTCTTCGAGATATCGTTTCCCTATTCGATGGGTTTCCATCAGTCGCCGACCGATGGTGACGCGCACCCAGAATGGCATCTCCACGCGCACTTCTATCCGCCGCTGTTGCGCTCGGCCACCGTCCGCAAGTTCATGGTCGGTTATGAAATGCTAGCCAGCCCACAGCGAGACATCACCTCCGAAGCGGCGGCGGCCACTCTCAGGAACCTAACCCCGATCCATTATGCCGAGCGCAAACTACGCTAGAGCTGGCTGGAACGCACGCCAATCTTCATCCAGGGCTGGATGCTCTCCCAGCACGACCGCCGGAACCGGGAGCCGAAAAACAAGGCTGATCGCCGCAAGAACTACTTGCAGGCGAGTAAGGGCAGTTAAAGATAGGGCCTCCGGATGTAAACGGAGGCCTTTTCCTCGCATTTTAGAACGAGTACTTGACCGAAAGCTCCATGATCCGGCCACCCGGATACGAGTTCTTGTAGTTTTCCTTACCCCAGAGCGAAGCATAGTTGCCGCAAGCTGACGCCTGACCCGGGATCAGCCCAGCGAGGCCAGCCTGACACACGTTGCTCTGCACCTGCCCCGTGTTCAGGGCGACGGCATGGGTGTTGTAGTCCATCGTGAAAGGCAGAGCCAACTGGTTGCCGCCGCTGAATTGGTACAAGGGGTGGTTCAGCCAATTGAATGCGGAGAGGGTGAACCGCACCGTCTGCCTCTCGGTAACATGGAACGTCTTGTAGACGGAGAGGTCGCTGTTGAATAAAGAGGGGCCGTGCAGATAGGGGAAATCGCGCACGCCATAGGTTTGATAAGCCGGCGCAGAGAAGCAGTTCAGATTGGCGCGCAGGAGCCCGCTTGTCCCGCTCGCCGGATTGCACGTCAGATCCGGCTGAATCGTGAATAAGTTGTTGGAGTCCGTACCGTAGTACGTCTTCTGGCTCAAAGTATTTCCGCTGGGCAGCGTGGACGGATAGTTGATGTACTGCACGCCAAGGCCGAAATTCGGACCGTTCACATTGTTGATTGCCTGCAAATCGCCGCCCTTTTGCCAGTTCGTGATTCCGGCGAGGGTCCATCCGTTGGTGGCGCCGGTGAGCACTTTGTTGCCGTGAGTAAATTTCGGCAGATTATAAGCGTAGGAACTGTTGAAGACATAGGGATGGTCAATCCCTTCCACCCCATAGTTACCGCGCAGAGAGAACGGGTCTTCCCCAAGATCGGTACCCAGAGCCTTCGACCAGGTGAAGTTGAGATTGAAGGTGAGCGGTCCGCTCTGCTTGACCCAGCTGGTTTGCAAGCCGTTGTAGTTCGAATAACCCACGTGCGTGGCCACGTAGATGCTGTTCGTCCCGTAGATTTGATCGCCATGGAGCGCTCCCGGACCAAGGTAGACGCCGAAGGGATGATAGTCGGCATAGGTGTTGGCGATGGGATTGCCCGCTAGGTCATGGGTCACATCCTCCGGATTGGGCGCCACGATTCCGGTGATCGGGTCGGGTTTGAACAGAGCCCCCAGCGGGGTCTTGTTCTGATTGATGAAGTCACCGTTTTGCAGCGCAGCGCCACTTTGGCCGCCCATCAGGGTGTGCTCGCTGTCATTGCCCACATAAGCGACTTCCAGCAACGAATGTCCGGGAAGTCGATGGGAAACGGTAAGGTTCCAAGCATAGGTTAGCGGGATATTATAGTCGGTGTTACTGAGAGCGCTCACCCCCTGAGGCGTCCAGGTAGCCGCAGGCACGCTGATGGAGCCGATCTGCGAAAGCAGCAGATTCGTGCTGCCCGGCGAGGTGTACGTAACGATTCCCTGTCCCGGTGCCAAAGCGCCGGTAAAATCGTTGTACTGGTCGTTCCAGCGATACATACCCCAGCCGCCGCGCAGCACAGTCTTGCCGGTTCCAAAAATGTCCCACGCCATGCCGAAGCGCGGCGAGAAGTGGGCAAAACGATCGGGTTCGCCGCTGTTCGGCACGCCGGGGTCGTTGGCATGCCAGCGCAGGCCGGGATAGTACTGGCCGGCAACGAAATCGGAATTCACCAGACCGGGAATGAAGACCGCCATGCCGTTGCCGCTGCGGTCATACCAGTGGCCCATGTGCTCCCAGCGTGCCCCAAAATCGAGTGTGAGCCGCTTGGTTATCTTCCAGTTGTCGCTGACGTAGCCGGATATCGTTTTAGCACCGATGTTGTTGTTGGGTGAGCTGTTGGCCTCCGTGTAGCCAGCGCCGCCCGCAGCGACGCCCATCACGAAATTGGCTACCTTGTTATTGGGGGATCCCAATAGATTGCCGGTGAGAAGATCGGGGTTCAGGCCCCCCCAGCTCGTGATTGCCCCATTGGGAAACAGGGCGTTGCCCTGGTACTTTCCAACTCGCGCGTAGTAGGCGCCAAATTTAAGGGTATGCGCTTTGTACACCTTGGTGATGTTATCGCTAAAAGAGGGGTTTTCGCTGCGCACAAAGAACTGGCCGCCGCTTTCAAATATGTCGGGTTGCGAGAAGTCGGGAAGTTGGTTGGGGCCGCAGTAGCCGCACTCGAACGAGGGAATCATCTGGATGTTCGCATTCGAGGCGAACAGGGTGGGGTAGGGATAGCCGAGAGTATGGCGGTTGACGAGGTTTAGGTTGGTCGTCTGTGGCGAATTTGACCAGCCCCACGCGGCAATGAACTCTTCGGTCAAAGTCGGGCTGAAAACGTGCAGGAAGTGGCCGGTCGCGGTCTTGGTGAAATCAAGCGCCTGCAGTCCCCCGCCGGGGAACGGGATGGCGTTGCCGGGTGTCCACCACATATGAGCGCCGTTGCCCTCCTCCAGCTGCGAGTCATTTCCACTCTGGTAAGACACAAAGAATTTTGTGTTGTCGCTGAAGTTGTAGTCCACGCGTGTACGCACCACGTAACCGTCGTGGGTCGAAGGGAATACCCCCAGGTAGTTGTAGCCGCCATTGTTGCTGATCGCCGAGGCGGTAGTCAGGACTCCTGTGGTGGGAAAGACTTTAGTCAGCGCGGCGGACCCAGGATCCAGGAATTGCGCTGGAATCTGGTAGCCCGCAGCACCGTTATCCGGCACCACCGTTCCATCCGGCAGCACCGTGCCAGCCAGATTGTTGCACCAGTTGGTGTTCGTCGAATTGAAACCACCCGGGCAAACCACCTGATTGGCGGCCGTCGGCGTAAAATTGCCCGCCAGCATGTCAGCGGTGGGAATCGAGGACTGCAATCTGCCGCCGTTGCCGAGATTCTGAAGGTAATGCTCATAGCCGAACCAGAAGAGCACTTTCTTATGCGTGCCCGGAACCGGTCCGCCGAAGCTGCCTCCCGGATAGTAATAGTGATCCGGACCCTTGGGGGTATCGCTGAAATTGTCGGCCCAATCGTTGGCGTTCAAAGCATGATTCCGAGCGTAGAAATAGCCCTCACCGTGAAAAGAGCTCCCGCCGGATTTGCTGATATTGCTAACGACCACGGGTCCCAAAGGATTGTCGGCGCCGAAGTTCGTGGACGCCACCTTGACTTCCTGGGTCATGTCAGGATTGACCGTGGCAATCGAAGTGCAATTACAACCAGGATCGATGATGTTCGCGCCATCCAAAAGTAGGTTCGTTCCGCCACGGTTCGGTACGCCGTTCGTGTCCAGACCGTTGCCGATGGCGCTGCCCAGCGGGCTCATATTGAGGAAGTTGAAGCCCGATCCCGAACTGAGGTTGTTGCCGCTATTTGAGACGCCAGGCAGTGACCCGAGTAACTCGGAAATGTCACGCCCTTCGAGAGGCAGACGGTC
>Ga0302324_100002362_pt1 | contig 43824 bp, 43 predicted proteins | sample Palsa_T0_1_FD_201949 | JGI IMG/M metagenome (GOLD analysis project Ga0302324, IMG submission 201949) | Peat permafrost microbial communities from Stordalen Mire near Abisko, Sweden - Palsa_T0_1 | ecosystem: Environmental > Terrestrial > Soil > Palsa > Peat permafrost | place: Sweden: Abisko... | reverse complement strand
CTGAACGACAACTGGATGACCTAAACGGAGTATAGCAGTTCGCCAACCGGCGACGAGGGCGGGTTAACTTTCACTTTTTTCCGTTCGCCAGCAAAGGCATCGAAGCACGGTTTTTTTTTACGGAACCGATGCCGCACCGCGAAGATTTCATTGCACGAATATCGGTTACAGATAGACTCAAATAAGAGCTTTTTTGTCCGCTCCCCTGAACATCACAATCCGCGAGCAAGCCTGGCGGAACAACTTTCGCCTTAACACGGTAGCAGTGGATCCGCTACATACCGCAGACACGTTGGGAATCTGGTTTCCAGTTGCTCACGAGGGTAGTATCAACACGGGAAGAAGGGAGCCTTCCGGGGAAACTCGGGGTATCCAGCAAGTATGGAGACAGCACGTATCCCAGCACGGGTCCTGGTGGTCGATAAGCAAACACATTGTCGAGCCGAGATCGACAGCATGCTTGAAAAGGCGGAATACTCAACCGTGCTTTCGAGCGATCGCCAGGAGGCCATAGCACACATTGAGCGAGATCCTCCGTATGACTTGGTACTGTCTGACCTGATGACAGCTGGGGCCCAGGGCATGGGCCTGCTGGAGAGAATGCGGGAGGTACAACCCGAGACGCCGCTGGTGCTGGTGACTCCCGGCCGCGATGAGGGAGCGGCAGTTGCCGCGGTGCGCCAAGGTGCCTATGACTACCTGCTGAAGCCCTTCGAAAAAGATCAGCTGCTGGCCACGGTCAAGCGCGCAGTGGACTATCGACGCCTAGTGCAGCAGAACGCAATGTACCGGCAGGATCTGGAGCAACTGGTAAGCGCCCGGACCGGGATGCTGCACCAGGCGATTGCGGACCTGGAGCGTTCCTATGACATCACGCTGGAGGCGCTGGGGGACGCGTTGGACCTGAAGGATGCGGAGACGGAAGGTCACTCGAAACGAGTGACTGCCTATACGATTGCACTGGCACGGGGAGCGGGCATCCCCTCGCAGCAGATACCCGTAGTTGCGCGTGGAGCTTTTCTGCACGATATCGGGAAGATGGCTATTCCTGACGCGATTCTGCTCAAGCCCAGCAAGTTGCAGTCGGATGAGCAAATGGTGATGCGGGAACATTGTGCGCGGGGTTACCAGATGCTGCGCAAGATACCATTTCTGCATGAGGCGGCCGAAATCGTGTACAGCCACCAGGAACACTACGATGGCAGCGGTTATCCGCGGAAGCTCAAAGGGGAGCAGATACCGCTAGGGGCTAGAATTTTCGCGGTGGCCGATACGCTGGACGCAATCACCTCGGACCGGCCATACCGGAAGGCGGCCACGTTCGCGGCGGCACGGCACGAAATCAAGCGCTGCGCCGGCACGCAGTTCGATCCCAAGGTAGTGGAGGTATATCTTAGCCTGCCCGATCAGTTGTGGGAGGATCTGCGAGCGGAGATTACCCAACAAGCGAAGAAATTCTCACCCTTGCAGCTGGAGCCCAAAGACCGCTCGAAGCTGCGCAATCCGTTCCCTTAAACGCCAGGGAGGACATGTCCATGAGCATTTTGACCCCGGAGAAGGTGCAGGAAGGTTTGCGATCGCTTCCTGAATGGAAGCTCGAGGGCAAGGAGATCGTCCGCCACTACCAGTTCCCGGATTTTGCCGCCGCCATGGTCTTTGTCAACCAGGTGGCAGAAAAGGCAGAGACGGCCGGACACCATCCGGACATTGATATCCGCTACAACAAGGTGAGACTGGCGCTGGTGTCCCATGACCAAGGCGGGATAACCCAACGCGATATGAAGATGGCGCTGGCTCTGAACTCGCTGTCGTAGCGGCGTTCCACGGCGAACCAACGACTCCTCGTGACAACCGGGAGGCTTTGGTGTCGAGTGCTGTCTATCCCACTCAAGCCCCCACGGCTCGCCCCGCGGCTCGCCGGGGCAGGCGGGGCAGGCAAAAACAGGGGTTGACCCCGATTTTCTGCCACGCTGTGCTAGAGAGATCCGCGTGTGCGCCTTTCATTAAGGAAAGGCGCACGGAGTGTATCAACGCCACCAGCCTCCGCAGGAAATCGGGGCAAATGGGGCACCCAACCTTGGTTGCCGGTGCAAGAAGCCGGGGTTCGGTGCTGGGGATGGCGTTTTCTCACTCTTCCTGGGCTGGGTTTTTCTGGCGCATTTTGGCCAAGGTCCTACGGTTCCAGATGGCGACAGCAATTCCGCCGAAGGCTGCCGAAGTGGCGAGCAAGAGTCCTGAGCGCCAGAAATTCTGCCGCTCAGGGGCAGAATGGCTCTCTTGTGGAGACTCATCATGGGAAGGGGAGACCAACTCTAAACGAAATTTGCGTAGCGGCATGGATGACCTGGCAAGAAAGATGTGGGAAAAAAGTGCTCGGCGAAACTTATTTTTCGAAACCGCGTCTATGTGGGGGAAGGGTGCAGTTGAGCCCGAAAGATACAGTAATCGGGATTTAGGATTTTCGGAAATATGTTTTTTACGAAATTCGGCATTTGCAACTGGAAGTTCACTGGCTGCATCTGCTAAGATAAGTTCAGTCGCGATTGACGCTTTAGCTCTCGCGGCGAGGTTTTAACTACAAGTTGCGTCACTGGCCTCCCGGCACGGACAAATTACCGTTCGTGCCGCCTTTTTTTTTCTTCTGGCTATATCCGCCGTAAACCCTGCACTGAAACCCATTGCAATCCTGTCGCCGAACCGTCGAAAGCGTGGCGACTCCGTTTGGGTTCGCGCTACACTGAGCCTTTGACTGAACCTTTCGAGGAGCGGAAATGCGGCGAATTCTGGTGTGCCTGGCGGTTGGCATGTTGACGGTAGGAGCGTATGCGCAATGGGTGACGGACGCGGATGTTCCTGCTTACCATGCAGAGGCGCCGGTGCACGGGACGAAGTTACCCGCGCTTCTCTCCGGCAAACAGCTTGAGGGGCCTTTATTCCAGTACCCGTGGCAAAAGAAGGTCTATGAGGATGCGGCTAAGGTTCCGAACGTGCTGTACCAGCTTCCCTGCTTTTGCCGCTGCGACCGGGCACTGGGCCATACCAGCCTGCACAGCTGCTTCGAGGGCTTACACGGGGCAGAGTGCAGCACGTGCGCACAGGAGGGCTATTACGCCTACCAGATGTCATTGAAAGGAAAGACGATAAAGCAGATCCGTGAGGGTGTGATGGGCAAGGAATTCCAGAGCATCGACCTGAATTCGATTGGCATGTAGGGAGGTATACTTCAAGGATAAGGCAGCGGGTTACTCGCTGCTTTGCAGAGAAGGGGGCGTCACGGTTTCGACGGGATCGATTAGGTAGAGAGGCATGCCGGGGTGTGAGCACCCGTAATCGCTTGCAAAAACAATAATTGCTAACAATCAACTAGCACTTGCTGCTTAATTAAATAAGTAGCCGTTCTCCGTGGCTTCGCCTGTGGGTTACGAAAGAACGTCGCACAGCGGGCTGGTTCCTGGGACGCGGTCCGAGCCGCAGGAGCGAGATCATCGGACTAGCGTTACGCGCATCTTGTCGGTTCTGAGCGCGTCGCGCGAAATCTCCGGAATCGACTACGCATGGAGTCTCTCGGCTGACATGGATTTCGGACGCGGGTTCGACTCCCGCCGCCTCCACCATATTTGACCTCGGTAGGATTGGCTCCCGCGGTCCTTCGCTTCGCTCAGGATTTCGCCTGCGGGCTCGGACGCCCGCAAAACGGCTCAAGTTCGACTCCCGCCGCCTCCACCAATTGGCCTCGGTAGGATTGGCTCTCGAGGTCCTTCGCTTCGCTCAGGATTTCTCCTGCGGGCTCGGACGCCCGCAAAACGGAGGTCATCCCAATGAATCGCAGACAACTCCTTCAGCGCTCCGCAGCTCTCGGCTTGACCGCCGCGGGCGCGTTGGCTCTCCCTGGCGCTGCCGCCTCAACATTCGGCGCAGCCCAGGAAACTGTCCTCCTCAATCCGCTAACCCCTCCGGCCAATGCATCCATTCCCGTGGCTTTCCTTATTTCGAAGGGCGCGGTCGTGATTGACTTTTGCGGCCCATGGGAGGTCTTCGAACGTGTCAGCATTCCCAACCGCAAGCATGACGCCTTCCGTCTCTACACAGTGGAGTCCGCGGCGCCTGTTGTTGCCAGCGGGGGCTTGAAGATCGTGCCTAACTATACGATTGCGAATGCGCCCGCACCCAAGGTGATTGTGATCCCTGCGCAGAGTCCCGCCAGCGACGCGACAAAAACCTGGATTCGCAACGCAACCAAGAACACCGATGTGACGATGTCCGTTTGCACCGGCGCCTTTGTGCTTGCGAGCACCGGTTTGCTTTCCGGCAAGGCGGCCACAACACATCACGGCGCTTACGTCGACCTTGCCATGCAGTATCCGGACATTCATGTTCAGCGTGGAGCTCGCTTTGTGGAAACAGGCAATCTTGCCACCGCCGGCGGTCTCACCTCCGGAATGGACCTAGCCTTACGGGTGGTCGAACGCTACTTTGGCCGGGATGCAGCGAGCGAAACTGCCTCTCTTCTCGAATATCAAGGCCAGGGCTGGCTCAACCCTTCTTCCAACGCCGAGTACGTAAAGCCCATTCAGCAGACCGCCGGTCATCCTGTCTGCGCTGTCTGCGGCATGAGGATGAATCCATCCCTGTCGTCGAGCTACAAGGGGAGGACCTACTATTTCTGCGTGCGCGAACACAAGCAGATCTTCGATGGCTCACCGGATCAGTTCGCCGCCAAATGAAGCTTCATGGCGAACCGCCAGATGACATTGTTGCCAAGGCACCCGCGGGCCGCTAGGAACGCGGGTGTTCGCGCTGCCGGCGGCGAATTCGATCCGAGCCATCGGAGAAACGCGCAGGAGCCAACCGTCCGGTTGGCCCGCATTAAGATTGTGTCCAGGAGTGTGCGATGGCCGAATTGAGCAGGACCGGGATTTCCCTGGAGCACGATCTAATGGCGGGTTTGACAAACTGATTGCCCGAAGGGGTACAAGAACCGCTCCGAGGCTCTTCGCGGCCTGATCCGCGAAGCCTTGATGTCTAAGGTCATCGATTCCAACAAACCCGTGACCGGCACGCTCACCCTGGTCTACGACCACCAAGTTCCCAACCTTTCGCAAAAACTGACCGAGATGCAACACCACGGGGGGAACGATCGTATTGGCCGCAACCCACGGGCATCTCGACCATCATTACTGTCTGGAAGTCGTGATCATGAGGGCGCGCGAATGAAATCAAGGAATTGGCTGATCGCATGTTGGCCATGCGCGGATTGGAACTTGGCAAGCTTGTCCTCACAAACTCAGGGGCCGCATTCAAGAAGGCCCGGTAGCATGAAGTTGGAACTCGTGTTACCTTAATCGGCAGAACTGGTCGCTCAAGGAGTCCCCGTGCGGCTTTGCCAAGATACGCTGGATACACTGAGCTGCAATCCGGATTTCCTCCGGCTGCGTATACCCACTGTAACTGCAAATTCCCTCTTCTTCCGAAGCCTGGCCGTTTCGGGGGTTGGCCAGCATTCCCTTGTCAATGAGGGGATGATGCGGAACTGCAGCTTCCGAGCCTGTTGTCGTCGCTTTTAAAACTCCTCTTCGTTTCCGGCACGACAGCAGACCCAGGCATTCCACCTACGATCGGCGCAATTCTGGCAGGGGATGATTCATGATCCTAAGTAGCACGATTTATAGAACTGTCACACGATTCTTTCTGTTCACTATTTTGTTCATTGCCGCCACCACCGTACCGGCTCAATCCTTACCTCAGCTGTCCGGCATTGTGGTTGACTCTTCGGGCGCTGTGATCAGCGGGGCGACAGCGCGGGTTCGGAGCACAAACGGTGGCGTTGAAAAAGCGGCACTTTCAGACAAGAACGGATACTTTGCTTTCTCCGAGCTCCCGCCGGGTGACTACCGGCTCTCCATTTTGAGTCCTGATTTCGAACCCAAAGAAATTCCCGTCACCATAGGAAACGCTGAGACACTTGCCCCGCTGCGCATTTCCCTCACCGTGAGCGCCGTGAGCACAACCGTGGATGTGCAGGGGCGGCAGGATGACCTGATAGGTGTGGCTAGTTCCGCCGGGCAGGTTACAGTGGGCGCGGAGGAACTGAAGAACCGGCCCATTCTTCGCTCCGGGGAAATCCTGGAGGCGCTCCCTGGCCTCATCATTACTCAACATGCCGGCGGTGGTAAGGCCAATCAATATTTCCTGCGCGGATTCAATCTCGACCACGGGACCGACTTCGCCATTTTCCTCGACGGCATGCCGCTGAATCTACCGTCGCACGCGCACGGTGAAGGGTACTCCGACATGAATACTGTCATTCCCGAGTTTGTGGAGCGGATCAACGCCGAGAAAGGCCCTTACTACGCGGACGTGGGCGACTATGGGTCAGCCGGAAGTGCCCAGGTTGTCTACTACAAGACGTTACCCCAGAATTTCTTGCAGGTGGACGGCGGCATGTACCAGTTTGCGCGCATGGTTTTTGGCGTCTCGTGCAAGCTGGGCGCCGGCAATCTTCTCTATGGCGGAGAGGCCTATCACGATGGCGGACCGTGGGTGCATCCCGACAATTACTACAAATTCAACGGCCTGCTCACCTACAGCCAGGGCGGGGATGACAAGGGGTTCAGCATCACTGGCCGCGGTTACGCCGGAACCAGGTGGAACTCGAGCGATCAACTTCCCTACACCGCGATCCCTGTCGTCGGATTTTTCGGCGCCCTGAACCCCAGCGACGGAGGCCACTCCCATCGTTATAGCCTGCAGGGCGAGTGGCATCACAGAAACGCCCACTCCGAAACACAAATCATGGCCTACGGGTTTTACTACGACCTCAACCTGTTCTCTGATTTCACCTACTACCTGGTCGATCCCTACAAGGGTGACCAGTTCGAACAGCAGGACAGACGCTGGTCCGCCGGGTTCGATGCACGTCACACCATCCTGAGCGAGTGGGCAGGACGCAGAGTTAAAACCACGTTCGGTATGCAGCTACGCAACGACTGGATCCATAACGGCCTCTTCCGGACAGAAGGTCGTATGCGGACAAACAAGACCTTCTACACCGCCAACTATTCGGACAATGACTGGTCGAATCTCGACCAGACTGCGGTCTTGCCGGCAGCCACGGATTTGAACAAATTCACCTGGACCATCGCCAGCCCTTGGGTACAAAGCGAGATTCAGTGGGCCGGCAAGTTTCGCTCGGTGCTCGGCCTGCGCGGCGACTACGGCAAAGGAATTCTCACCAGCTTTACCAACCCCACGAACCCCGACTTTCCTAATGATCCTTTTCTGGCAGGGTTTAATCCGAATACCCATCAATCGGTCAGCAAGTTCCTCCCTAGCCCGAAAGCAAGTTTGATATTTGGCCCTTGGGCGAATACAGAGTTCTATGTGCAAGGGGGGTTCAGCTACCACACAAATGACGTGCGTGGCTCTACCCAACAGTACGAACCCGTCTCACCAGACTACCCCTACTACAACACGCCAAACCCGATTAAGATTCCTTTCCTCGTCCAGACCAAAGGAGGAGAAGTGGGTGTCCGAACCGCGCCCATTCGAAATCTGCAGAGCACGGTTGAGGTGTGGTATCTGCACAGCAATTCTGAATTGCTGCAGGATGGCGATACGGGTGGCACCAGCGCCTCATTTCAGCCCAGCAACCGCTACGGCATTGAAGTCGGCAACTACTACACACCGTCAGAACACTGGGTCTTCGATGCTGACTTTGCCGATTCACGCGCCATCTTCAGCGAACAAGACCCGGACGATTCGACCTTTTACCACACCACTTCAACCGGAGCGCAGCTTTGCGCAAAGAACTCGAACTGCTTTGGCCTTATTCCAACCGGTAGCGGCACCTACGCCCAAAATGAGTACGGCAAGGAAGTACCCGAAGCCGTTCGCTGGGTGGTAGCCGCCGGCGCCACCTTCCAGGAGTACAAAGGCTTTTCGACGAGCTTGCGCCTTCGCTACTTTGGCCCGCGGCCGCTAACGTCGGACGCACTGTATACATCACCCTCGACCGCTCTAGTCAACCTGGGAGCAAGCTATCGTCTCAACCGGAACTGGAGCCTGGTCGGCGAAGTGCTGAATCTGTTCAACCGGCGGGATCATGACGTTGATTACGCTTACGTATCGCAGATAAAGCCGGCCGCAGGGCTCGGCCTGCCCGTAACACCGCCGGCAACAATCGCCGGGCAACAATCGGTGGCGGATGCCATCAATGCAAACGCGGCCTTCACCCGGGTGATGCACCCCGTCGAGCCGGTGCAGGCACGATTCACGTTGCGTTACAGTTTCGGTCACTGAAGCAGGCATGACGAGCCACCATTGCTGATAAAGTACAGTCATCGACAACCGCTGGGCGTTGGGTTGCCGGCAGCGCAATATACACGGTCAACTAAGCGGACAACACTAAAAATGGGCTTGGAGGGGCACCACCTTCGGGAGGATACTTGAGTCGTACCGAGGGTGTCGGCTAGGCGGGCGTGGAAAGACATTTTGTACAACGTTTGTACAGTCGATTTGCCTTTCGAGCCTTTTTTGCCGTTTTGGCCATTCTTGGAGTCAACAACTTGAGTCTGTTTTCAACATCCTGCGCGGGTTCGACTCCCGCCGCCTCCACCATTTGACCTCGGTAGGATTGGCTCTCGAGGTCCTTCGCATAGCTCAGGATTTCGCCTGCGGGCTCGGACGCCCGCAAAACGGCTTGGCAACAAAGCCATCCATTCCCGACTGGAGACAGCGTTCCTCGTCTCCAGACATCGCGTTGGCGGTCATGGCGACGATGGGGATGTGATTTCCGGTGATCTTTTCCCGTTGACGAATGGCCATCGTGGCTTCCAGGCCGTTCATCTCTGGCATCTGAACATCCATCAGGACGAGATCAAATCTCCGCTTGTTTACCGCCTCCAGCGCTGCCCTCCCTGTTTCGGCCAGACGTCACTCGTAACCGTTGCTTGTAACCATGGAGCGGCTCTCGTTGAACTTCCGGAAGCCCTGCCTGTAATCTGTCCGCACTCACCACTTATCGGTACTATCGGCAAAGTGTTAAACAACTTCAGCCTGCCACGAAAGATATTCCAGAAACCACGATGACTCGTCCCCAGCTCAATAACGAACCGTACGAGATCAGTGTCCGTTTCTATTGCGCTTTGCGGGCCAAAGCAGCGCGTCTTGAAGCCGACGCCCGCAAGGACGAGCTGGTTGCCGCCTCACTGGAACACCCCGGCCACCGCCAGCGGCAGATGCTTCTCATTCAAGCGCAGCGCGAGGACGCTGCGCGCTTCCGTAATTTCCTCGCCGGCACGCGCATCCGCATTAAGTAATTCCCTTCCCGTTCACCCGCCAGGCCTTGCTCGCCCAGAAGAGGAGGCAGCTCTTCGTCTCCTTGCGCCAACCGTCCCTGGTATCCCGTGATGAATGTTTGAGGCAGGTCGCCGATAAACCCGACAGCGCCTGATTGGCACGACAGGACCTCTGTGGAAGGGCATATCACGTGGCCCGGCGGGCAACCGGACCGACGCTGGGCATCAGGCCGGGACTGCGGAGAATGCGCTTGAAGAGAAAGCTGCAAAGTAGGAACCCGGGCCAAACTGTAACCGAAACGGTCATCAACGTTACTCGCGACGGAGACTGGCTGCCGGCGCAGGAATTCCGCGCCATCGCGCTCTCGGCTGCGGGCACGGACGGCAATCTGACTGTCAGTCTCCAGGCCGTCGACCACCTGGACGCGAGCGCACTCCAGATACTGCTGGCGCTGGCGGCAGAGCGGAAGAAGCGGGGGCAAGGATTGCGCCTGGCAGATACCTCACTGGCCTTATCGCGATGGTTCGAGTATGCCGGGGGAGGGGAGAACATCTCTCCTGAGCGTGAGGCGTGAATGGGAAGGCCTGAAATTCTGCACGGAAACCTGAGCCGGGCCGTGGGCGAGATCCCGTCCAAAGCCAGTCTCGCGGCGGAAAGCCGCCCCGGTCTGGAGGCAGAAGTCGCCCGCTACTTGCCACAACTGGGCAGGATGAGCGAGCAACTGAAACAGACCTCGAAGCAGATCGAGGAATCGGTGGTCGGAGTCTGCGACAGCTTTCAGGGAATCGCAGTGCGGGCGCGGGCAACGGTGGCGCGGGCGACGGGCTTTCTCGGTAACGACGGGCCATCGGACTCAGGTAAACAGTCCTTCGAGGGCCTGATCGAGGCTTGCAGCGGCACCCTGGTCAAGATCATGCACACCACGGTCGAGGCGGGCGATATCTCTCGCCGCGCCATCGAGCGTATCGAGGATATGGACGCGGCGTCGCAGCAGATCAGCGATGCTTTAGGCCAGCTGGACCAGATCACCAACAGCAATCGCATGCTGGCCTTCAATGCGCGCATCGAAGCGGCCCATGCGGGCAGCGCAGGGATGGGATTCGCCGTGGTCGCGGTGGAATTGGCCGCGGCGACCGTGAAGTCGCGTTCGGTCACCGCCCAGGTAGGGGAACTCGCACTCAACTTGCGCGCGCTGGCCGAATCGACGCTCGAGGACCTGCGGCGTATGAACGAGAAGGATTCCGAACGGATAGAGCAATGCCGGCAGGAAGTGGATGCAGCGTTGCGCGATCTGCAGGCCGCGCATAGCGAGATGGCAGAAATGTTGAACGGAATGACTGCCGATGGGGCGCTGTTGGCGACCGATATCGGTGCGGCGGTGCGCGGCCTTCAATTCCAGGATCGCATCAGCCAGCGCATCGGCCACGTGATCGCGGATCTGGACACACTCTCGGCGCGTCTGGAAACGCACGTTGGTAACGTGGCCCCCAGTGCAACGGCAATCGATGAGGGCTTCAGCGCCTACACCATGCGGGAAGAGCGAAAAGTCGCCGGGATCGACGAAGCGGAAGCTTCGGCCGGAGATGTGGAGTTGTTTTGATCGCGCGCCGGGAGCAAGGGCCGCGGTCTTGAGGAGTGGAAGGTTGAAAAGAGTCCTGATTGTCGACGATTCCGTCTCTATGCGGCAGATGGTCAGTTTCACCTTGCGCGAAGGCGGCTTTGAAGTAATCGAAGCCGAGCATGGGCAGGACGCGCTCGACAAACTGCAAAGCTCCCCTGTGGATCTGGTGATCACCGATCTGAATATGCCGGTCATGGACGGCATTACCCTGATTCAGAATCTGCGCGCGCAGCCGGCCATGAAAACCAAGCCGATCCTGATGCTGACCACCGAAGGGCTGGCGGGAAAGAAGGAGCAGGGCAAGGCAGCCGGGGCCACGGGCTGGATCGTCAAGCCCTTCGATCCGGAAAAGCTGCTGCAGACGGTAGCCAAGGTGCTGCCGTGAGGCATGTTCACAAAGGGTGTGAGCCGAGCAGTTGGGGTCTACGCAGGCGTGCCGGCAAAGAAACGGGGCCCCGGCTCGTGGTCTTTGCGTGTCGGGGTGGAAAGTGCGCCTGCACATTCCTACCGTCAAGACGGCACAGTATTTGTGAAAACGCAATCCTATGAAAATCGACCTCAGCCAATTTCGCCAGACGTTCCTGCAGGAAAGCGCGGAACATGTGGAATCCATGGAAGCGGGATTGCTCGCTCTCCGCTCTGCTCCGGACGACGTGGAAATCCTGAACGCGATCTTTCGCTCGGCACATTCCATTAAGGGGGGCGCGGGCTCGTTTGGCCTGACCCATCTGGTTCGCTTCACCCACGGTTTGGAAAGTCTGCTCGATCGCTTGCGGTCATTGGAGATACCGGCCACGGCCGAAGTCATCAGCCTGCTATTGCAATCCGTGGACGTGCTGCGCGACATGCTCGACGGCGGCGCGGAGGCTGGGATGCCCGATGGAGCGGCGCAATTGGCGGAGCAGATCGAGAACTTGTGTCACGGTGCGCCGGGGTCAGCGGAGGCGCCCGTCGAGCCGACGGCGAGACACCGGGCCGCTTCTCCGAGCGAGCCTGTGGGCGGCGTCCCGGGCCGGGAACTGAACTTTTACCGGGTTGAGTTCCGGCCCCATCGGGAAATGTTCTCGAGCGGAACCAATCCCATTATGCTGCTGCGCAATCTGGCCGCACTGGGAACGGTGAGCGTTTGCCAGCTGCATGCCGAGGACCTGCCGCCGTTGGCGCAGCTTGATCCCGGGCAATGTTATCTCAGCTGGACCGTCGAGCTGGCCAGCTCATCTCCCGAAGAAGAATTGCGCGAGGTCTTCGAATTCGTAGAGCATCTGGCAGAGGTTGCGATCCAGCGCGTCGATCAAGCCCAGCAGACGGAGAAGGGCTTGGCGCTTCATCGGCCCGCGGTGGAGGGTCGCATCCTCGATGTCGTTCCCGCCGCGATTCCCGAGCAGGTGGAACCAGTCGAGCGCAAATCCCCGGACGAGCGCAGAAAACTGGAAGAACGGAGGAAAGCAGAAGAGCGGAGGGCGGCGAAAAAAACCGCTGCCAGCGCAGAGTCCAGTTCCATCCGGGTGGCGACAGAAAAAGTCGACCGGCTGATCGACCTGGTGGGCGAGTTGGTGATTGCCCAAGTGATGACGGCGCAAATGGTCGAGGACTTCGAACCGTCCTGCCTGCCCAAGCTGCGCGAGGCCGTCGCCGCCATGGAACGCAGCACCCGGGAACTGCACGAACGCGTCATGGCGGTGCGCATGATGCCGGTGGGCACACTGTTTCAAAGATATGTGCGTGTGGTGTACGACATCGCCCAGTCCACCGGCAAGCAAATCCGCCTGGAGACGGACGGCGAAGAAACCGAAATCGACAAAAGCATGCTGGAGCTGCTGGGCGATCCGCTGACCCACCTGATCCGCAACGCCGCCGACCATGGGATTGAAACAACCACAGTGCGCCTGGCGGCCGACAAACCGGCGGAGGGTTTGATCCACATGCGTGCATTTCATCGTTCGGGAAGGATCGTGATCGAGATATCGGACGACGGCGCGGGCATCGACACGGCTCGGGTGCGGGCCAAAGCGATGGAACGAGGTTTGATCGGAGAGGGGGCGGACCTGAGCGAAGATCAGCTCAGGATGCTGATCTTCGCCCCAGGATTTTCCACGCGCGAAGCAGTCAGCGATCTCTCCGGACGCGGCGTGGGAATGGATGTAGTCAAGCGCAATGTGCAGCAGCTCAGCGGCACGGTGTCCGTGGCCAGTGAACTGGGCAAGGGATCGACGGTGTCGATCGAACTCCCTCTCACCCTGGCGATCCTGGAAGGTTTGCTGGTGCGGGTCGCCGACCGCACGCTGGTGCTGCCGCTGCTGGCGGTGGTGGAAGCGGTGCCGGGTAAGGGTAAGATCGTACGCCTGGCCGAACAGGGTGAGGTCATCGTGATCCGCGAAGAATCGATCCCGGTGCTGCGTCTCTGCCGCTTTCTGGGAGCGCCGTTGGATACTCTCGACCCGGACGCGATGCAAAGCGCCGACCCCTGTGTCGAACCGGTAGAGGACCGGCGCCTGGTGGTGGTGGTCGAAGCGGGCCGCAAAAAGATTGGCCTGCTGGTGGATGAACTACTGGGACAGCAACAGGTGGTGGTCAAGAGCCTGGAGAAAAACCTGCACAAGGTCGAAGGGTTGATGGGCGCGACCATCCTGGGGGACGGTCACGTTGCCCCCATCATCGATGTCGGCGCACTGGCCGAGTTGAACCTGTTTTCGATTGGGCGCCAAGCCAGGAAGACAAAGCGCGGCGGATCTTCCGCTCTGGCGGTTCAACCAGCCTTAGCCCGAGCGGTGGAGAGGGGAGCACCCGCACATGGGCGGGTTTAAGAATCTCAACGCAGCCACCAGGCTGTTGCTCAGCTTTGGCGTCCTAATGGTTTTTATCGCCGCCCCACACACCCACTCCGCGGTTCTCGTCGCCAGCGCCGTAGGCAGCCCCGAGGATGCGAGCTTCGAGGAATTTTAGTCCAGTCCAGCATAGCGAAGGTCTGCCGGCGTTTCTCGCCGCCTTCGCCATCGGCAGGCGATGCTCATCCTGCGCTGCGTCGCCGTCCGAAACTGCTACGGTTCCATCTGTCCTCCCCACCCTGCCGTTCTTTCGCGTAGCAACCGCATCCTGCTAGCCGGAGCCTCATTGTTGCTTAGAGGCAGCCGATAACGACCGAGAGAGACGTTCTTTGAAAGCTCACGAAGCGCATCGGGCCTCCATGTTCGGTTTGCTTCTGCCTCCAGGGCCGCCTGTCTCTCTCGTGTGCCCACCCGCCAACTCCTCGCGGGTAAAAGGAGAAATCTGAATGAAGAGGATTCTTGCCGGAGCAATCGTATTGGCGCTGGGGGTCGGTGCTCACGGGTTTGCCCAAAGCCTCGATGAGCTGAATATTCAAATCCACGGCTACGCGACCCAGGGTTTCCTCTACACCACCAACAACAACATACTCACCACTCATTCCAGCGATGGCAGCCCGGCATGGACGGAAGCGGTGCTCAACGTTGGAGCGCAGCCGATCCCCAAGCTGCGTATCGGCGTTCAGGGCCGCTTCTTCCTGCTCGGGAACTTCGGCAACTCGGTCACTTTGGATTGGGCGGCGGCGGACTATAAGCCGGACGAGCGCCTCGGGGTGCGCTTCGGCAAGGTCAAGACCCCCTCCGGCCTCTTCAATGACATCCAGGACATCGATCCCTCCTACATATGGTCGCTGCTGCCGCAGAGCATCTATCCCATCAACAGCCGCAATAGCATTCTGGCGCATTATGGCGGGGTTGCCTACGGCACCTTCAAACTGGGCGCGAAAGCGGGAAAGCTGGAGTATAGGGGCTGGGGCGGGGAACGGCAAATCGGCAGCGGCGATGGCTATCTCCTGGTACAAGCGGAGGCGGGGCTGCTGCTACCAAATGGCCTTGGTGGGGCGACCTATGGCGCAGCCGTTCACTGGAGAAGTCCGTTGTCGGGATTGATGATTGGCGCATCCGCCGGCAAAGACCCTGAGTGGACCGCCAAGCTCACGGCAGGCAATGGCGCCCTCACGGGAACCGAGTCGACCGCCCCCCTGAACATTCCGAGCTACTTTGCCCTCTACGAAAAAAATAAGGTTATGGTGGCCGCCGAATATTCAAGGCTCCCGGTGAGCATTACACTCCAGTTCACCGGGCTTCCGCCGAGCTACGAACGCATTGACTACCGGAGTTGGTATGCGATGGCCAGTTACAAGCTGACGTCCAAACTAACCGCCGGCGTTTACGACAGCCAACAGTTTAACCGCCAGGCGGCATTGGGTCCGGCGCGTTACTCCAAGGACTGGACGATCTCCGGACGGTACGACTTCGGCCAGTACCTGTATGCCAAGGCGGAAGAGCACATCATCGACGGCACCGCAGTCGGCTATGACACCGACCTGAATCCGAACGGCCTCAAGCCCAACACCAAACTCACCATCCTCAAGGTCGGGGTTAGCTTCTAGCTCGGAGAGGCACCTATGAAAAAGCTAATTCTCTCTTCCCTCTTCGCGTTCGCCGCGTTGATCCTGGCGGCCGGGGCCGGGGCGCAGGTGATCGTCATCGCCAATCCCAGTGTGAAAGCCAGCGGAGTGAGCAAAGACGATCTGAAAGACGTCTTCACCGGCAACGCGACCACGCTCAAAGACGGAAGCAAGGTGGTGCCCGTTCTACTCAAAGACGGGCCGGCGAACGAGGAGTTTCTGAAGGCTTACGTTGGAAAGGGCGACACCGCCTACCGAGCGGGATGGCGCAGCCTAGTCTTCTCCGGCCAAGCCAGCATGCCCAAGAGCCTCGATGACGACGCGGCTGTGGTGGCGTTTGTCGCTCACAACCCGGGCGCCATCGGCTACGTCGACAAGGCAACGCCCCACGAAGGTGTCAAGGTGCTCGAGGTCCAGTGACAGCGGCGGCCAGAGCTTGCGCAAGCGGAGAAGCGATGGGCGATAGCACCGGGTCGTTGTAGGCTGTCAGCCTACGTTTCCTAGCGTATCGAAGTAACACGCAGTGGGAAGGTTAGAGCATGAAGAATCTTGGCATCGGCTTGAAATTGCTGTTCAGCATCGGCGGCCTGGCGTTTGGCTACCTCCTCTTCCTGGGCCTTGTCCAGTGGACGAGCGGCACCATCCAGCACCACCTGCGGATCGCAGCCGACTCTCTGTTCCCGGCCGCTCTCGCCGGCCAGGAGGCCCAGGCCGGATTTCAGAAGTTGACTAAGGATTATAAGGATGCCGTCGTGCTGCAGGACACAAAGACTCTTGGGATCGCGGATCAGGACGCGCAGACGGTGACCTCGAAGTTACAAATTGTGCTCGTCAAGGTTGCGTACAACCCGGAGCTGGGACACCAGGTCTCTGCCTTGCAGGACCAGTTCAACAGTGTTTACTCGCGCTCCAAGACGACGTACACCACGATGGTCGCAAAGCCGGACGCGGCTGACCCCGAGGCCATCAAGAGTCTGGCGGAGGAAAGCACCAAGCTGGCGCAATCGCTCCAGGACCTGAACACCACCTTGAGCAATAAAGATCTGGTGGCCGAGTTGGGTGCGATCGGGGACGCCACCCAGCGGCAACGCCTGCTTACGCTACTGCTCTTTGCCGTAGCTGTTGCCTTCGCCACCTTTACCACGCGATTGTTGCGGCAGCAGATTGCCGTGCCGCTGGAGTTGGCAGCTGCAGCGTTGCTACAGGTAGCCAATGGAGACCTGACAGCTTCCCTGAAAGTGGATTCCACTGACGAGGTGGGGCAAATGGCCCAGGCCCTGAACGACGCCCTCACCAGGCTGCGCGCTACCCTCCAGGAAGTAGCCGAGACCGCAGCCACGGCCAGCTCGTCGTCGCAACAACTGGCCACATCGGCGGTGGCGATCGCCAGCGGCGCACAAAAGCAGGCGACGAGCCTGGAGCAAACTTCAGCCAGCCTGGAGCAGATCACCGCGACCGTCCGGCAAAGTGCCGACAATGCCAGGCAGGCAAGCCAGTTGGCGACCGGTTCGCGCGAGTCGGCGGAACAAGGGCAGGAAGTGGTTTCGAGCGCCATTTCGGCCATGGCGGAAATCAACACTGCTTCGGCAAAGATCTCCGACATTATCTCCACCATCAACGAGATCGCTTTCCAAACCAACCTGCTGGCTGTGAACGCAGCGGTGGAGGCGGCGCGCGCAGGCGAGGAGGGCCGGGGCTTTGCGGTGGTGGCGACAGAAGTGCGCAGCCTGGCGCAACGCAGCGCCGAGGCGGCCAAAGAAATCAAGGGTCTGATCCAGGACTCGCTGGAGAAAGTGGAGAAAGGCTCGGAGCTGGTCAACCGCTCGGGGGCGACGTTACAAGGCATCGTGGGCTCGGTAAAGCGGGTGACCGACATTGTCGGCGAGATCGCCTCCGCCGCTGGAGAGCAGAGCATCGGCATCGATCAGGTGAACAGGGCGATGACCCAGATGGACCAGGTGACGCAATCCAACTCGGCGCAGAACGCGGAGTTGTCCTCGACGGCGCAGGCGCTTTCCGAGCAGTCAGTACGCCTGCTGCAACTGGTCGGCACATTCGACCTGGGGAGCCGCAGCGAACCATCCCGCGCCGGTCGTGGCCATCAACCCTCGTCCCAGGGCCATCGCCCGGTGGCAGGTACGGCACATCGACCAGCTGTGCCTGCGAGCAGGGCAAAGGACAAAGTTGGGGCTTCTGCCCCGAACGGACGTAGGCAACTGGCTCACACTGGCGCCCTGGCAGGCGGCCCTGCGGACAGATCCGAGGATGCCAGCTTTGAAGAATTCTAGGCACTCGATCCAAGCCAGGAGTTGTTCCGGCTGGGAAAGGAATTATTTATGAAAGCGTTGGTGAAACCCCAGGTTCAGGCCTCCAGCCAGTTCCTCACCTTTCTTCTCGATGAGCAGGAGTATGGGCTTGAGTTGTTCAAGATTCAGGAGATTCGCGGATATGCGCCTGTCACCCCGATTCCTAATGTACCTGCCCATGTCAGGGGAGTGATGAACTTGCGCGGAACGGTGCTGCCGGTGGTCGATCTGCGCATGAAGTTTCGCCTGCCTCCTATCGAATACAACAAGTTCACCGTAATTGTGATTGCCATGGTTGGAGACAAAATGGTCGGACTGCTGGTCGATGCGGTTTCCGATGTCTTGCAGGTCGCGCAGGAGGCGATGCGCGCGGCTCCGGATTTTGGGTCGGCCATCGATACGCGCTTCATTGATGGCGTCTTTCAGACCCGCGAGCATCTCGCCGTGGCGCTCAACCTGGAGAGGCTGCTGAGCGATATAGAGCTGACTGTTCCCCAGGCCAGTTAAAGTGCAACCAGCCGCTGATTCGAAATGGAGCGACTGGATAATTCCTCAGTGGAGCATTGACCATGCATGCGCTCGACGCCTCCCTGACCGCGATGGACGTGCGCGAGTTCAAAACCTTTCGCGAATTGATTCATCGCCAAACGGGTATCTGGTTGCGCGACGGAAAGCAGGCCATGCTTGCTGCCCGCCTCTCGCGCCGCCTGCGTCATCACGGTATGAAGGATTTCGCCGCCTACGCCGCGTATGTCGAGACAGTCAAGGACGGAGGGAAAGAGCTAAGCGAAATCATCAACTGCGTGACCACCAACAAAACCGCCTTCTTTCGCGAAATGCACCACTTCGATTTTCTCGCCCTGACGCTGGTGCCGGAGCTGCAGGCCGGGGCGGAGTTAGGGCGCGCGCGCAGCATTCGCATTTGGAGTGCGGCGTGCTCCACGGGCGAAGAACCATATTCCATCGCGATCTCGATACTCGATGCGTTGAGGACGGTGAAGGCGGCGGGATTGGTTTCTCCGAGCCTGCGCCAGCCGCTGTCTCCGCCCGGTGGCTGGCAAGTGGAGGTCGTTGCTTCCGACATTGATACCGCCGTGTTGGCCACTGCCGCTGAAGGCATCTATGATCAGGAATCCCTGCAAGATGTTCCCGCGGCCATGCAGACCCGATACTTTCTACGCGGCAAGGGAGACATGCGCGGGCGCGTACGGGTGAAAAAGGAAGTGGCCCAGCTGGTCAAATTTCAACGTCTCAATCTTATGGATGCGCAGTGGACAATCGAAGGCTTGTTTGACGCGATCTTCTTCCGCAACGCGCTCATCTACTTCAATCGAGAGACGCAGGAGGTCTTCTTACGCAAGATGCTGCACTACCTGAAACCACGGGGGTATCTCATTTTGGGTCACTCGGAGCATGTGCCCTGGCTGAATGACTCGGTGGAGGCGTTGAAAAATACTGTCCATCAATTGCGAGCTCAGAAGCGGCCCCCCTACACCGGGGCCGAGCGGCGGCGCCGTCCACGGCGATGACCAGCCGCACGGGAGAGCAGCGGCCGGCGCGAACGCGTGCGACGATCCAGCCTCTGCCGCTCGAACAGAGGCGGCGCATTTATATAGGCGAGATTGTGGCCAGCGCCACACCGATGCTGCTGCAAACCCTTCTGGGTTCGTGCGTGGCGGTGTGTCTTCATGACCCCATCGCGTGTATCGGTGGAATGAACCACATCCTGCTTCCCGGAAGATGCGAAGGTGACGATCACCCTTCGCGTTGCGGAGTGCATGCCATGGAGTTGTTAATCAACGCGATCATGAAAGAGGGCGGAGACCGGCGAAGACTGGTGGCCAAGGTGTTTGGGGCGGGAAACGTGGTCGCCAGTCTACAATCGCCGACCATCGGGGAGCGGAATGCAGCCTTTATCCGCGACTTTCTTTCCACGGAGAGGATTCCGCTGGTCGCCCAGCGTCTGGGCGGTACTCATCCGGTGCGGGTCAATTTCAGGACGGATACCGGCAGGGCGACGGTTCACACGGTCGACGGCTCCCGTCTGCCCAAGATCCTGAGCGCGGAAGACGATTACGGTTGCAGCTTCGCCAAGGCAGGTTCGGGCGGGGAGGTCACCTTATTCTGAACCCGGGACGGTACCTATGCGTCACCGTAGAAAATGCTTATTGCCGATCGCCGTCCGTCCCTCTGCAGGCGCGGACGCAAATATCCAGATCGGACCCGAGCTGGGGTAGTCGGCCTCCCTTGACCGCCGATAAGACTTACGTAGACGGCCGGACCGCCAAATCCCGAGTGCGTTGAGGTTTACATGGATATCGTCGATGCGGCAGTGCCACCTCATATTGTGATGGCGAATCGGTTTTTCGTTGCTGTGTTTTTTTGGCTGCTGTTATTTTCGATTGGTCTGGCGCCGTGGTATGGAAGCTGGAATCTGGCGTTGCTGGCCGGGATACCCGCCGCACTGCTACCCATTCTATTGATCTTGAGTGCGCCCGGCGCGCTATTTACCCGGATGATCGTAGGCGCCGCGGTGATGATTTTTTGTGGTCTGAACATTGACCAGTCCCACGGCATGATTGAGCTGCACTTTGGGGTATTCGTTTTGCTGGCGTTGCTGCTCATTTACCAGGACTGGCGGGTCATCGTGGGGGCGGCGACGATCATCGCGGTACATCACTTGCTATTTAACTATCTGCAGGCGGCCCATTATCCCGTCTGGGTCTTCGGCACGCCGAATCTGGGGATGGTCTTCGTACACGCCGCCTACGTAATCGCTGAATCTGTCGCGCTGTGCTATCTCGGCGCCGTGCTGAACAAGAATACGTCCGAGACAGTGAGCATTCGAGCCGAGTTGCAACAACACATCAGCGCCATGCGTTCCATGATTGCGCAAGCCGAGGTGGGCATCGAGGGGATGACGGACGCGTCAGGGGAATTGGCCACTTCGTCTCGGGCGATCGCCGACGGTGCTGTGAATCAGGCCGCCAGCCTGGAGCGGACCGTGGCCAGCCTGGAGCAGATCACTGCCACGGTGCGGCAGAGCGCAGAGATGGCCGATGCAGCCAAGCAGCTGGCATCATCGAGCGAGCATGCGGCTGAACAGGCCGGCCTAGTCGTCTCCGAGGCCATCACGGCGATGGGCGGGATCAATGCCGCTTCGGCAAAGATTTCCGACATCATTTCGACCATCAACGAGATCGCATTCCAAACCAACCTGCTGGCCGTCAATGCCGCGGTGGAAGCTGCGCGTGCCGGAGAGGATGGCCGCGGCTTCGCTGTGGTGGCCAGCGAGGTCCGCAGTCTCGCCCAGCGTACGAGTGAAGCCTCAAGGGAGATTAAGGGCCTTATCCAGGACTCAATGACGAAGCTGGAGAATGGAACCCGGCTGGTCGATCGTTCCGGGCAGTCTCTCGCCGACATCGTTAAGACGGTCAAGGATATGGGCCAGATGGTGAGCCAGATCGCGACCGCGTCTGCCGAGCAAAGCGCCGGGGTGGAACAGGTGAACACTGCGATGGCGCAAATAGACCGGGTTACGCAGACCAACTCTGCCCAGACGGAAAAGCTTGCGGAAACATCGCAGTCGCTGTCGCAGCAGTCGGGCGGGTTAATGCTGCTGGTCAGAGAGTTCAACAGGGGTAGCAATGGCGAACAAGTGCGCGGACAGCGAAGATTAAGTGCCTGAAGAGGGCCCTGAGTTAGATCCATCGGCGAAGCTCCGGAGTCGCTGATCAACGCCATCATGAACGGCCGTGCAGATGCCTCCACCTTATAAAGTACTCATCGTCGATGATTCGTCGCTGATGCGTCAGCTACTGACGCAAATCCTCAGCTCGGATCCAGAGCTGGAGGTGATCGGGACAGCGGGTGATCCCTTTATTGCCCGGGACAAAATCAAGTCTCTCCATCCCGATGTGCTGACTCTGGACATCGAGATGCCGCGGATGGATGGGCTGACCTTTCTCGAAAAGCTGATGCGCGGCCATCCCATGCCTGTGGTCATGATTTCTTCACTCACCGAACGCGGCGCGGAGACCACTCTCAAGGCCTTAAGCCTGGGAGCGGTCGATTATATTGCGAAACCGAAAATCGATGTTTCCAACGGAACGATTGAGCAGGCCAGCGACATTGTTGCCAAGGTCAAGGCTGCGGCCAAAGCGAGGGTACACGGACCCGGCCCGCAGCAGACAACCGCGGCTACATTATCCTCCGGCTATCATTTCTCAGCGACCCACAAGGTGGTTGCCATCGGTGCCTCCACTGGCGGCACCGAGGCGCTCAAAGATCTGCTTAGCCCGCTGCCGGCCGACTTTCCCGGCATGGTCATGGTGCAGCATATGCCGGAGGCGTTCACCCGGCCATTTGCGGAGCGCTTAAACTCGCTCTGCCGGATTCGCGTGCAGGAGGCCCGGGATGGCGATCGCATCCTTCCCGGCCACGCGTTGCTGGCGCCAGGCGGCCACCAAATGGAGGTAGTGCGCTGCGGGATGGAATATGCTGTGCGGGTCTATCGCGGCGAGCGCGTCAATCGCCATCTGCCATCCGTGGATGTGCTGTTTTCTTCCTGCGCGCGGCAGTTAGGCAAGAACGCGGTTGGTGTGCTGCTCACCGGGATGGGTGCGGACGGGGCGAAAGGCTTGCTGGAGATGAAAGAGGCGCACGCCTTTACCATCGCCCAGGATGAAGCAACCTGCGTAGTTTTCGGCATGCCCCGTGAAGCCATCTTACTCGGCGCAGCCGATCAAGTGCTGGCACTGGGTCGTATTCCAAACGCGCTGCTGCACCGGCTCGGCGGAACATGAGCGTTAGAGTCAGACCAGAAAACTGAGCCAGCGAGGGGGCAAAACATCAACACACGGCGCAACGTGCCCGGCTCGCTCGGAAACACTTGCATGCAGTTTCAATCGGGAAAATTCCCCCGTGAGAGCGACTGAGCGAAATCCAAAAAGATAGACGGGGAAGGTCGTTTTGGCGCGAAATTGAACACAGCTCAACTCGGATATTCGCTAGCCGATGCAACAGACATAGCTTGCCGGGCCAGCAGGGGTGCTGGATCGACCGGAATCGATCCGATTTCCGAGCGCTACGATTGACTGAACAAATCGAAGATATCCGATGATCCTGCTCCGCGAGGAACGCCGGTTGCGGGATCGGTATTTTTACGCCTGCGATAAGCTGCATAGTCTTGACGGCTCGAGTAGGGCCGAGGTGTGCCTTACACCCATGGCAACATCGCTGAACTCCCATGAGCGGCAGTCACCGGAGTAAAAAGATCGACACTAAGTCGCCATAACTTCTGCCCACGTGGCTGAGAGCGATGCGGCCCCTGCGGAGTCGGAACTATGGATAACACGAGCACGGAAGATCAGGAAACGATTCGTGAGTTTCTGGTCGAGAGCCACGAGAACCTTTCGCGCCTGGATCAGGATCTGGTCGAACTGGAAAAACATCCGCACGATGCAGGTCTGCTGGGGAGCATTTTCCGCACCATTCACACCATCAAGGGAGCGTGCGGCTTCCTGGCATTTTCAAGTCTGGAAGCGATCACGCACCAGGCTGAAACCCTCTTAAGTCAGTTGCGAGACGGCCAACGGGAGCTGACGCCGGCCTTGGTGTCTCTGATTCTGGAGACGGTGGACGCAACCCGAAAGGTGCTGGCGGCGATTGAAGCCAGCGGCAAAGAGGGTCCGGAGGGCTTTGAGGAATTAACCGAACGCCTACGTGTTGCGGCGCAATTGAACGCCGGCCAGGAAATTCCGTCTGCACCCGATCCATCCGGCGCAGTTATACCGCCGAGCACAGTTATGCCGTCGAGCACAGTTATGCCGTCGAGCGCAGTTATGCCGCCCGGCTTAGTAGCGGAACCCGCGGTCAAAAACAACTCCTCTTCCCTGGACGAGGGTAAACCTGCCGAGAAAGAGGAGGAGCGAGGAAGAAAAAAGGAGGGGGGCAAAGAAGAAGATCTCACGCGGTCTTCGGCCGCAGTGGATGCAAACATCCGAGTCGGAGTCGGACTGCTGGATAAACTCATGGATCTGGTAGGAGAATTGGTGCTCACCCGCAACCAGATTCTGCAATTCAACATCGAGCGCGAGGATCCAGCGCTTAACGCGACTTCACAGCGTTTGAACCTGATTACTAGCGAGTTGCAAGAGGGCGTCATGAAGACGCGCATGCAGCCAATCGGGGTGGTGTGGAACAAGCTACCCCGAGTGGTGCGCGATATGGCCACGACCCTGGGCAAACAGATTCGCTTACAAATGGACGGAGCCGAGACGGAACTCGACCGGACCATCATCGAAGCCATCAAGGATCCGCTGATGCACCTGGTCCGCAATTCATGCGACCACGGCATCGAATTGCCGGAAGTCAGGTTGCGCGCAGGCAAGTCACCACAAGGAACACTAACCCTTCGTGCATATCACGAAGGCGGCCAGGTAAACATCGAAATCGGGGATGATGGGGCGGGGATTGATGTCGCGCGAGTTAAACAGAAGGCGCTCGAGAATGGGCTCTTGAGGCCTGAACAAGCGGAGAAGCTGAGCGATCGCGAGGCGCTTGGCCTCATCTTCCAACCCGGATTTTCGACCGCGCAAACGGTGACCAACTTCTCCGGGCGTGGGGTGGGCATGGATGTGGTGAAATCCCACATCGAGAAGATCGGCGGCGTGGTCGATATCTTCAGCCGCCTGGGCGAGGGTGCCACGGTCAAGATCAGGATCCCGCTCACCCTGGCCATCATTCCCGGCCTGGTCATCACCAGCGGCTGCGAACGATTTGTTATTCCTCAAATCAGTCTGCTGGAGCTGATCCGGCTGGAGAGTGATGCGTCCGGCAAGCACATTGAGTATGTCCATGGAACGCCGGTATATCGCCGCCGCGGGAGCCTCTTGCCCATTGCCTATTTGAATCAGGTGCTGGGGTTGAAATCAGCCGCCCACGAAGAGGCCGTCAGCATGGTGGTGTTGCAGGCGGAAGACCGGCAATTCGGACTGGTGGTCGACGGCATCAACGACACCCAGGAGATCGTAGTTAAACCGTTGGGCAAGCAATTAAAGGGGCTCACGCTCTATGCCGGCGCTACTATCATGGGGGACGGCCGGGTAGCTCTTATCCTCGATGTGCTGGGCATCGGCCAGCGTTCCGGGGTGTTAGCCGAATCCCTTGAACAGGCGCGCGGCGCCGGGCAGCAGAAGACGCAGGCCGACGCATCGAAACAGAGACTGTTACTTTTTCGAGCTGGTTCCTTCGCCCGCCTGGCGGTCCCGCTTTCGCTCGTCGCCCGGCTGGAGGAATTCCCGCGATCGGCCGTTGAACATGCCAGCGGCGGGCAAGTGGTGCAATATCGCGACCGGATTCTTCCCTTGGTATCGCTGCAGACGGTGTTGGAACCAAACGCTACCGACCAAGGCGAGCCGCCCGATCCAGTGCAGGTGGTGGTTTTCAACGACGGTAACAGCAGCGTGGGCATGGTCGTCGACGAGATCCTGGATGTAACCGAAGACGCAGTGACGGTGCGCCAGGGATCGGAGCGCAACGGCCTGCTCGGCTCAGCGGTGGTGGGCAAGCAGGTCACGGATTTTCTTGATCTCAACGAGGTCATTCGAGCAGCTGGGGGTAATTGGTTTGCGAGTAGAAACGGGCATGCGGGCGGACAAACGATCCTGCTCGCCGACGCCTCGGCATTCTCGCGCGCCATGGTGCGTGGCGGTCTGGACATGGCGGCCTATGTGGTGCTCGAGGCAGCGAATCTGGAACAGGCGATAGCGCAGTTGGAGCAGCACGCGGTGAACCTGGTACTGGCGGCGCTCGAGCTACCGCCCGGGGGCAGTTCCGCTCTACTCGCCGCCGTGCGCCTGCGGGCAGAGTGGGACAAGATTCCAGTCGTCGTATTGGCTGGCTCGGCGGAGCAGGCGCAGACCGCAGCTGCACGGGCGGCGGGCTTTGAAGATTGTCAGCCGAAGTATGACCGTCTACTGGTGCTTGAATCGGTAGCCAGGCTGGTCTCGCCCGCAACTTCCTTTGCCGCCGCACCGCTGCTGGTGGGAGCGGAAAGGTGAACCATGGCTACTGACTTGGCGATCCCGAAATCGGAACCTTCCGAAGCGAGCGGGCAATTCTCGACCTTTTTCGTGGCCGACCTGTTCTTCGGCGTGGACGTGCTCAACGTGCAGGAAGTGTTGCGCTTCCAGCAAATGACTCCCGTGCCGCAAGCCCCGGGAGTCATCGAAGGTCTGATCAACTTGCGCGGTCAAATCGTAACCGCCATTGATATGCGACGGAGGCTCCGATTGCCGCCACGCGAAGGGGACAAGTCGCCGATGAACATCGTGGTCCGCACCACAGACGGCGCTGTCAGTCTACTGGTCGACGAAATCGGGGATGTGCTGGATATGGATCCAGCAACCTTCGAACGGCCGCCGGAGAACCTCGACCCCGCGGCAAGAGATCTCATCCGCGGCGTTTACAAGCTGAAAGGCCGGTTGTTGTTGGTACTCGATGCAGAACGCACCGCGGAAATCACCGTGGCCGGGAACTCCAACGCGGCGGCTCATTCATCGCCAAAAGAGAAGTGAACCCGTGGTTTGAAAGCGAAAAACTTGGAAGGAGACGATGATATGGCACAGCCCAGGGTGGGCGCGCAACGGCGAAACGAAGGCGATAGAAAATACGGAGGCGTCGAGCCCCCGGTACGCTTTCCCTCGCGCGGAGCGACAACGGGTGGAGGGGGAAATCATGGGGAACCCTCCGATGGCGGCGAGGAATACCACCAGGGAGCCAACGATACCAAGGCGGCCTCTCTGCAACTAAGCGAGATGGCGGCCAAGCTGCAAGCAGCCGTTGCCAAGTTCACCTTCTGACCGAATCGGACCTTGACTGCAAAGAGCCAAGGTGGGGAGCCAAAGCGGGAACGGCGCAGCAACGCGGAAGAAACGCAAAGGAGCACGAGAAATGACGAGACGAGCCCGCCCAGCATCTTCTGGCCCTAACGGTAAGTCATTGGCGGCTGCCGCCGTTCTGGATCTTCCAACCGCGGTTGTGTCGGCGACCCAAGCAGGGGATCAACTGGAGCAAGAGATACTTCGTTTGGTGGAAGCATCGCGAGACGGCCGCCTTAGCGAACGGGGGAGGACGGGGTTCTTCGAGGGCAATGACCGAAAAGTGATTGAAGGCGTCAACGAGATGCTGGACGCCATACTGCTGCCGATCGGCGAGGGCAATCGAATCCTCACGCTGATCCGCGGGGGCCACTTGCGGGAGAGAGTCGAGATTGCCTGTAAAGGTGACCACGAGCAGATGAAGAACTCGGTGAACGGTGTACAGGAGTGGCTTACCGATCTGTTGACATTTGTAACTAAGATTGCCAATGGCGACATGACGGCGTCCATGGACGAGGCTTCCGAACAGGACGAGATTCATGAATGGCTGGCCGTGTTAAAAACCAAGATCGAAGCCCTTGTGACGGATGGCCAATTCATGAGCCACGCGGTGCAACGAGGGCAGTTGGGGGTGCGCTCTGACCCGGGCAGGCACCAGGGAGCGTACCGCAAGATCATAGAGGGCTTCAACCAGACGCTGGACATCATCGTTGAGCCGCTCAAGACGACGGCGGAGAATGCCAGCACGTTGGCCTCTTCTTCAGAAGAACTTACCACGGTGAGCCAGCAGATGGCGGGCAACGCGGAGGAGACCGCGGTACAGGCCAACGTGGTTTCGGCGGCCAGTGAAGAGGTCTCAAAGAATGTCGCCTTGGTTGCTTCCGCCTCGGAACAGATGCAGGCTTCGATTCGCGAGATTTCAAAAAACGCCAACGACTCCGCCCGGGTAGCCAGGAACGCCGTCAGCGTGGCTTCGGCCACCAACGAAACCATGAAGAAGTTGGGGGAATCCAGCCGTGAAATCGGCAACGTGATCAAAGTCATTACATCGATTGCACAGCAGACCAACCTGCTAGCACTGAACGCAACCATCGAAGCGGCACGCGCCGGACAAGCCGGCAAAGGCTTTGCCGTGGTGGCCAATGAAGTCAAGGAGCTGGCCAAGCAGACCGCCAAAGCGACAGAAGAGATCAGCCAGAAGATCGAGGCCATCCAGGGTGTCACCAAGGGCGCGGTTACGGCGATCGAGGAGATCACCACCATCATTAACCAGATCAACGATATCTCCAACAGCATCGCTTCGGCAGTAGAAGAACAGACGGCGACCACTAATGAGATCGGACGCAGCGTGAATGAAGCTGCCCAGGGGGTCAACGATATCGCCAAGAACATTGGCGGTGTGGCCACGGCGGCGAGGAATACCACCCAGGGAGCCAACGATACCAAGACGGCCTCTCTGCAACTAAGCGAGATGGCCGCCCGGCTGCAAGCAGCCGTTGCGAAGTTCACTTTCTGACGCCGTTAGCGGGTCAGCCCAAGCAGCAGCGGTGCATGCATGATGAGCAAAGCACTCATTGTCGACGATTCCAAAACAATTCGCATCATTCTGGGTAGGATCTTGCGGGAACTGGGGTACGAGGTCTGCGAGGCGGTTAACGGAAAAGATGCTCTGAAAGTGATCGAAGCTGAGAAGGCTGCCGTCAGTTTGGTTTTGGCGGATTGGAATATGCCAGAGATGAATGGCCTGGATCTGGTCAAGCACTTGCGCCAGAACCCCGAACTTGCTTCGGTAAAAGTGATTATGGTGACTACCGAAACCGAGGTGGACCACATCGTATCCGCCCTGGAGGCGGGCGCCAATGAATATGTCATGAAGCCTTTTACAAAGGACGTCATTAAGGAAAAGCTGGAGCTGGTTGGGATTCTTCCCGTGGCGAGCGAGTAGACATGGCCGTAGTGAACCGGCGTTTACTCCAACCAGGTGACCGAATCCGTGTGATGGTGGTGGACGACTCGGTGGTCATCCGCCGGCTGGTCACGCAAGCGCTGGAGCAGGACCCAATGATTGAGGTGGTGGGCACTGCCTCGAACGGCGCCATCGGATTACAACGAATTCCGCAGTTTAATCCTGACGTGATCACGTTGGACATCGAGATGCCCGACATGAACGGCCTGGAAATGCTGCGCCGTATTCGACGCGAGTATCCGCAATTGCGCGTCATTATGTTCAGCACGCTCACCGAGCGTGGCGCAGCCGTAACGTTGGAGGCCTTGACTCTGGGGGCCGACGACTACGTGACCAAGGTTTCGAATGAGGGCTCGCTCGATCGCTCGATGGCCCGTCTGCGGGACGAGTTGATCCCGAAAATCAAGCAGTTCTTCCGCGTCGCCGGATACAGCGCGGGGGTAGCTGCGCCGGCGCCGGCGTGTATATCAGCTGTGCCCGTCACAGGCGCCAGGCCTATCGTGCAGGGCTTGAAGTTGCGGCCCAAAGTGGTGGTGATCGGAGTTTCCACCGGAGGGCCGAGCGCGCTGGGTGCGATCCTGCCGTCGTTCCCCGCGAGCTTCCCGTTGCCGATTCTACTGGTGCAGCATATGCCACCTCTCTTTACCCGGTTGCTTGCCGAACGTCTTAACGCCACCTGCCAACTGAAGGTCGAGGAGGCAAGCGAGGGTGAGCCGGTTGAAGCGGGAAGGATTCTGATTGCGCCGGGAGATTTTCACATGAAGGTAGCCTCCACCGGCGGGGTCACGCGCGTATGTCTGGATCAGTCGCCGCGACAGAACTCCTGCCGTCCCGCGGTTGACGCGTTGTTTGCGTCGGTGGCGGAGTCATATGGCGGCGCGGTGCTGGCTGTCGTACTGACTGGTATGGGGCAGGATGGATTGCATGGGGTGAAGCTTCTCAAGGGACGAGGGGCCAGGGTGTTGGTACAGGATGAGGCATCGAGTGTCGTTTGGGGTATGCCCGGTGCGGTGGCGAATGCCGGCCTTGCGGACCGGGTGCTTGCGCTCGATGAAGTTGTGACTGAGATCCTTAGCGTTACGGGCATTACGAGCAGAGGCTAAGAGAGACTGCATGGAGAGCCGGACACTGAGCAGAGAGATTTTCCCGGAGAACTATCGCTTCCTGCAGGAGCACGTCCGTTCCCAGGTGGGCATCGTGCTCGAAGATGACAAGCATTACTTGTTTGAAAGCCGCCTCGCGCCCATCGTCAAGCAACACGGCCTCGGTTCCATCAATGACCTGTGCACGCTGCTGCGTGCTAAGCACGATGTTGAGCTCGCCCACCAGGTGGTTGAGGCCATGACCACCAACGAGACCTATTTTTTCCGCGATCCCGCCCAGTACGAGGTGATACGGACGGTTTTGTTGCCCAAGTTGAAGGAGGAGCGACGGGATACCCGCACCTTGCGCTTCTGGTCGGCTGCGTCCTCAACCGGACAGGAAGCTTATACGCTGGCCATGGTGCTGCTGGAAAACGGATTGCAGGACTGGAACATTCAAATTCTCGGTACCGACTTTTCCGAGAAGGTGGTGGAACGTGCCCGGGCTGGCATTTATAAGCAGATCGAGGTGAATCGTGGACTGCCGGCGGCGCTGTTAGTGAAGTACTTTCGGCGATCTGGCCTGGACTGGCACTTAAGTGACGCCGTCCGCCGAATGGTTCGTTTTGAGACGATTGATTTGCGCAAGAGCATGCGCACCCTCGGGCCTTTCGATTTGGTGTTCTGCCGTAACGTGATGATCTATTTCGACAACGAAACCAAGCGAAACATCATGAAGGAAATCCACAGCACGTTATTTCGAGGCGGGTGTCTGCTGTTAGGGGGCGCCGAAACGGCCATCAGCCTTGAGGAGCGGTTTGACCGACTGACAGTGGGCAACGTGACTGTCTATGTCGCTCGGTGAAAGGAGTGCGGTGCTAACTCAAGTGAACGCAGAGATGCTGACGCAAATTGTGGAGTCAGTATTCATCACTATGATGAACCTTGAAGTGCTCCCAAGCGAGATCATGTGGTCTCCTTCCCATGATCAGTTGACATCCGCCGTTCACCTGTCCGGCGATTGGAACGGAGCGCTTTTGTTCGAGTGCAACCGATGGGAGGCTTGCCGATTCGCCGGCCGGTTTCTTTCCATGGATCCACCCGACGAGGTGAACGACGACGTGCGCGACGTCCTGGGCGAATTGGCCAACATGATCGGCGGAAATATGAAGTGTGCCGTGACGACGGGGCTGAGCCTTTCGATGCCCTCAGTTACCGATGGCAGCGACTATGGGCTGAGGGTTTGTGGGCCCGAAGTCCAGGATAGGCTTGGGTTTGAGTGCGCTGAAGGACCGTTCTGGGTCACACTCCTGGCCGTCGCACCGTGAAGACTCACGGGAAGCCGATTACGCAATTGATCTCGACGTTCGCTAAGACTCTGTCCCGCCCCGCATTGAGCCGGCTTCATTTAATTTGAGCTTTAAGCCTGACAGATTCGTAGCGATATGCCGATAGAGATCTAGACAACAAGTTATTCCAGTGGACGAGGCAGCGGCATGGATATTCTTCTAGTGGACGATAGCAAGACTATGCGTGGGATCGTTCAGAGGGCGATTCGGCAGGCTGGTTTTCGTGGGTTAACCGTGGGCGAAGCGGAAAATGGGGCCCAAGCTCTGGAAAAGCTGCGTGAGGAACAACCAAAGCTCATTCTCTCCGACTGGAACATGCCTGAAATGTCGGGCATTGACTTCCTGGTACAGGTGAGGGCGTCGGCAAACAAGGTACCTTTTGGCTTCATCACCTCAGAGGCATCGGCGACGATCAGAGAGTTGGCAATGAGATCGGGAGCAAGCTTCCTGATCACCAAGCCGTTTAGTCCGGAAACCATACAAGAGGCGTTGTCCCCGATTCTGGGCAAGTGCTAAACCATGTCAGAGCCGACGCCTTATGCGCTGTCTAAGCATTTTAGCGATTTGATCGGCCGCAAAGTGACCTTCACGCAGACAACCGCCGCACCGGAGACAAAGATCAAGCAGATATATGGCATTTACGCCGTTCTTCCCGGCGAGACTGCGATCGTCGTCAAGTCCGACCTGCCGCTACTTGGCTCGCTCGCGGGAGTACTGGTGGGCCTTCCGGATTCCTCGGTAAAGGAGCATCTAGCGGTAAGCCCCGTTGAAGAACTCCTGCGCGATGCGATTCACGAGGTTCTGAACATTACCTCAGCGGTGATTACCACTGAAGGGCGGGCGGTCTTCGTCAGGATGGTAGCAGATCCACTGCTCATCGACGGCACTGCGGGAAAGGTCTTCAAAAAGCCAGACCACAGGAGCTATTTCAATGTCCTGGTCGATGGTTACCAGGGTGGTAAGTTCACTATATTTGCCCAGTCTGCGCCAGTTTAGAGCAACCGTCTTCGTCGGCTATCTTTCTTTTCATGCCAGCGGCTGGTTAGATGTTTATGTCTGTAGCAACATCAAATAGACAAAGGTTTATCGGCAGACAGGCTATCTTCGACGCGAAGATGGGCCTCTTTGGGTATGAACTGCTGTTTCGTTCTGGAACGGAAAACACCTTCAGCGGGGATATCGAAGACGCCACAAATCAGACCATTGACAGCTGCCTATCGATGATTGCCTGCTCTTCCTGCCAAAATCTTTTTATCAACTGTACGCGCAATGCGCTGGTCAACATGAGCGTAATGTTGCTGCCGAGCCGAACTGTGGTTCTGGAAATTCTGGAAAGTGTGGTTGCTGATGCGGAACTTGTCAGGGCATGCAAACAGCTCAAACAGGCTGGCTTTCGCCTGGCTCTGGATGACTTCTCTCCCGACGAAAGCAAAGGTGAGTTGGTCGAGATCGTTGATTACGTTAAGGTGGACTTTCGTGCTTCTGATCCCGCCGAGAGGCACGAGATATACAAGATGTTTGGCAAAAAGACTATCTTCCTGGCAGAGAAAGTCGAAACGCTGGTTGAGATGCGAGCCGCACAAGCGGAAGGTAACACGCTCTTTCAAGGTTATTTCCATGCTCGACCGGAGATCATTGCAGAAGCGCAAATATCTGCCGCAAAGACCGTCTATCTCCAGCTTTTTGCCGCACTAGCTGATACTCCCATGGATACGAATCAGATTGAACGCCTCTTACTGATGGAGCCGTCCCTCTGCTACCGACTGCTTCGGCTTGCCAATTCCGCCGCCTGTGGACTTCGCCATCGGATATCAACGATTCAGGCGGCTCTGAACACAGTGGGTGAAGATGCCTTTCGGAAGCTGGTCACCGTCGTTCTCGCCGGTAACTTGTCTCGCTCGGCAGTGGACAGGGACGCGGAACAAGCACTTGAGCGAGCTTTCTTTTGTGAGTCTCTGGCGCCAATATTGAAGCAGAACGCGGCAGAACTATATATGCTCGGTATGCTTTCCATGATGGATCAGATGTTGAACATCCCCATGAAGAAGCTGGTAGATCTCATCTCTGTGGACTCCCGCATCCAGGAAGCACTGCTCGGGTCTGAGGAGGGGATGGGCAGGGCATTAGCACTGTGCAGATACGAAGAACACGGAGGGGATTCCCAGGGTTTGCCGCACCCCGATGAATTGGTAGCTGACAGCGCCACATACTATTTTAAAGCCTTGATAGCAGCGGGAAGTACGTTGCGAGGGCTCCAGAGCTAACGCGGGGCACTCGGGGCAACTGCAGCGGGCCGGGGACTCGAGACAACTACAATATCCACCCGACGATTTGCTCTGCGACCCTCTGGAGTGTCGTTGCTGGCAGATGGATGATACTGCGCGTAGCCTGCAATCGACATGCGCTCGGGGTCAACGCCGGATTCGTTGAGCAACATCATTGCTACCGCCATCGCACGCGCGGTCGACAGATCCCAGTTAGAAGCGAACATCGCATTGTGAATCGGCACGTCATCGGTATGCCCTTCTACCCGCATATCGAGACCATATTGCATCAGCACGACCGCAATCCGCTTAATCTTGTCTTCCGCTCCAGGCATGAGCCTGGCTTCTCCGCTGTCAAAGAACCCCAGTTCGTGAAGGCTGATGACGAAACCCTCAGGGGTCATGCGCAAGACAACTTCCTGGCGCTCAATTTCTTTTCCTAGCGCCTTGTGGAGCTTCCTTTGCAACTCGACCATGTCAATGCCAGCGTTCGCGGGCACTGTGCTCGGCCTGGCTTCACCGGTGCTGGTTGGACCCATTACGCGCGAATTATCAGCCGCGCTGTCACTGCCGGAAAAGGCCCCCATCTCCTGAAACCCGTTCTTGACAGCTTGAGATACGCTCTGGATGGTCTTCTTGTCGTGATGAGAAGAAGCGAAAAGGACCACAAAAAGGGCGAACAGAAGAGTCATGAAATCCGCATAGGATACCAGCCAGCGCTCGTGATTTGTATGTTCCCGGCGCCTTCTCCGCTCTCTCATTTGGCCACCAATCGTGCGACTCTGGCCGCTGCGGCTGGGCCGCCCAGGTAGGTGGCAAACCTGGCTTCGAAGACTCTCGGGTTGATCTTGTCCACGATGGAGATCACCCCGTCGAGCATCAATTCGCGCAGGACCTGCCGTCTGCGCATCAAGATCTTGATCCGTCCAGCACAAGGGAGGAAGAGAATGTTCGCTGAACCCACTCCATAGATGGTCGCGACAAACGCGACTGCGATACCTTTGCCGACTTCATTAATATTCTCTAACCGCTGCATGACTTGAATGAGACCGATCACGGCGCCGATAATGCCGATCGTGGGGGCAAAACCGCCGGCGGCTTCGAAGACCTGAGGTATCAAATCCTCTCTATCAGCCTCACTGTCCATCTCGAACTCCATTCTCTGCCGCAGATCGGGTGCATGAATGCCATCTACGGCAAGCGTCATGGCTTTTTTCAGGAATGGATCCTGGATCAACTCAAGCTCCGCATCAAGAGACGTCAGACCATTGCGGCGGGCTCTCAAGGCGTAGCGAGTCAAATCTTCGATCAGCTGGGGGGCGGGGTCCTTCCAGCCCATGAAGACCGACTTCAACTGCCCCACTGCCTGCTTCACAACCGAAAGCGGAAACTGTACCATCACCGCCCCAAGCGTGCCCCCGAAGACAATCAGGGCTGCGGTGGGCTGCAACAGTTGGCCGACTTTACCGCCGTCGAGATATAAACCAACGGAGATTCCCGCGACCGCGAGTCCAATTCCACCCAATGTGCTCTTATCCACGATGAGGTCTCCTCACGGAATGCCCGGAGATGCAAGACATCCATGACTTACTGCGGGCAATTGGGGGGCCGAAGTTATCTTGGGAAAACAGGCGCAATTTGCTGGCGATCATTGGTACACTCCTACTGCAATAGCCTGCTGGCGCCTTGCGAGTAAGCTTACTTCAGTTCCGAGCCAACATCTGCCACATTCTTATAGACTTACTATCGGCAAGAGAGTTTCTTCTATCAACTAGAGCTATGGCTCACATAGGGGAGTGACAAACCCACGATGGTAGTAGTTATCGAGAGTACTTGGGACTAGGGAAATTGGGAGCCGACACGGCGGCAGGCGAGACCGTCGATTACAGGGTAACATCCGAGGAGCAATCATAATCGCCAGGTGAGGCCAACTTGTGCCAACTTCGCATCGATTTGCAGGCCGGTAAAAGGTTTTACGAGATAACCATCGGCGCCAGCCATGAGCGCTCCGTGGAGTTCGCGCGTGCCTGGCTCGGCCGTCGCCAGCATAACAACCCTGGTGTATTCGACAGACTCATGGCGCAAACGTGTCACGAACTCCAAGCCGTCTATTTCGTGAACAATCCAATCAACCAGAACCAGATCCGCGGGGCCCATTACACGGAGAACATCCATAGCCTGGCGACAATTATCTGCTTCAGTCACCTCGAAGCCGCGCATGGAGAGTATTCGATGCAGGACGGATCTCATGGTGTTCGAACTGTCTACCACCAATGCCTTCATCACTCGCCTCGCTGAGATACCTGAGGACCGACGGGGCCTCGCTAGTACTCTCGCAAGCACACGGTTCGGGAACTCGAAGGAACCCCAAGGGCACTCAAGGGAGACGGGGCCGGCGCGTCCTCGCGCCGGTCACCCCGGATCTTCTCCTCGTTGCTGATTCGCAGATCAGCGGGATTGAGAGAAAGGAATTCTTTTCTGTTTTTTCCCGGATACGGCCGCGGTAGAGGTAGTTACCGTGTTTGCAATCGTTTTTTCCGTTCCCTGGTGGGGAGCGACATCTAGCTGGTGCCAGGCAGTTCTCACTCGCAGGATCATTTCAATCGGCGCTTGGAGCGGCTTGGCAGATTGGCTTACCGCCGCCTCCATCATCTTTGCGCGCAGATATGCATAAAATCCGGCTAGATTTCGCGCGGACTCTCCACCTTTGTCTAAGTCGACCCAGCTGTCCAGCTGTCCGATGACCAGCGTTGCGTGGTTCAATTCTTTGCAGCGGGCTTCGATGTCACTCTTGTTAAGGGCGGCGACCGCGCGGCGCAAATCAACGGCCAAGGTATCAAACAGGACGACCATCAGACCAATCGAGCTCGCGCCCTCGATGGCCGATGGCTTGTAGGACATTTTTGTTGTGCTCATGAATCACTCCTTGTTGGTGTTAACCGGATTGGGAAAATGGAATTCTTTCGACCTTTGCCTCGGGTGTGGGCGTAGAAGGCGCACTCAGTTGCTGGGCCGGGTTTTCGGCTGGCCTTGCCGGCGTCTCCGTCGGTCCAGCATCAAGCTTCTGCCAGGCGCTTCTTACATGCAAGATCATGTTTATTTGCGTTTCGAGCAGATTGGCTGATTGAGTTACCGCAGCCTCCATCATCTTTGCTCGCAGATATGCATAAAATCTCGATAGGGTCCGGGCGGACTCTCCGCCGTTTTCCGGATCGATCCATTCGTTCAGCTGGCCGAGCACCAGCGTAGCGTGGTTCAACTCTCTGCACCGCGTCTCGATGTCGTTCTTGCGCAGGGCGAAGGCGGCCCGGCGTAGATCGCCAACCAATGTGTCGAAAAGTGCGATCATCAGACCGATGGGGCTCGCGCCCTCGATGGCCGATCTGCGATAAGACAGTTCTGTTTCACTTAGCTTCATGAGTTCTTGCTCCCGGAATTACCCAGTTCCGCCTGTATATTTGCCATTTCCGCGGGTAGTTGCTGCAGCGCGACCTCAGCAGAGCTGTACTCGGCGGTCAGGACCGTTTGCTGGTTGGCGATGTAATTTGTCTCAAAACTGTTGATCTGCGAAGTGATATCTGCACTTGAGGAGCTGATGCCGGTAAGGTCTACCGAAAAGGCGCCGGTTGACGGCTCGGTATAAGCGGTCAACGCGTTGGTCATAGAATTGGCAAAGCCGTTGAGTGCAGGGCCCTCAAAAAAATTCTGCACGTCGCCGGGATTATTAGTAAGCGCGTTGTTCAGAGTAGTGGTATCGACGCTGAGCGTGCCGTCAGTGTTCTGGGTGATGCCCAAGTCGTTGAGGGTTGACACTGTGGTCGTAGTACCGGTTGCGGGCGTAGCCGTATAGTTGAGCGCCTGCTCCATCGTGCTCTGCAGGTTGACAACGGTGGTATCGGAGGCCAGCACCCCCTCTGTCCCTGAACTGCCAATGGTGAACTGTGTATTCACCAGGCCGATGGCCGTGTTGTAGTCGGTGACAAACTGGTTAATCGCGGTTGAGACCTGGGCCGCATTGGAGGCCACTGTTAGATCTACAGGGACGCCGGGAGCCGCACCCAATAGGTTCAAAGTAACTCCACTGATGGCTCCGGCGACCGTGTTGCTCGCGCTGCTGACGGGGACGCCGTCGACGGTCAGGCTGGCATTGGCTCCCGCGGTGGCCTGGGTAAAGGAAAAGGCCGAGCCGCTCGCACTCGGCTCATTGATGGTGAAGGGAGTTGTGCCGTTGTTGCTGGTGATGGCTAGCGACTGGTTGCCGCTCGCATCGGTGGTTGCTGTCGCGGTAACGCCAAGACTGGGTGTGACGCCGTTGATTGCGGCAGCCAGTTGGGTATAGTTTTCGCCGGAAGTAGTGGCGATGGTTGCAGTGGTTGCGGGAGTGGTCGCACTTGTCATCGTAAGGCTGTTGGCACCCAACGTTTCTCCTGCGGGTATCACAGGAGCGGTCCACGAGGTGTAGGGCTCAGATATCGAGAAATCGGCCGCACTACCGGAGGTGTCGGAGATAATCGCAAGCCTGGAGCCGGTCGAGTCGCTCACTACAGAAGCGGTAACACCGAGACCGTCCCCATTGATGGCATTGGAAAGATCGTTCAGCGTATCGCCCACAGCGCCACTCCCGGTTGCGATGGTTGCGGAAAGACCAGACGTAGTGGTTAGGGTGAAGGAGGACGAGGGCAGCGTTGCCGTCGGACTGCTGGCAAGGCTGGAATACCACGCTCCGGTGCTGGCTAAGCTATTGACCACAACCACGTGGTCGCCGGCGACAGTGCCGGTAGCCGCAGTTGCGGTGACGTCACTGCCGGATGATGTTACCGTTCTTGCCGCCAGGGGTCCGGTCAGGGTATTCAACGATGCCAGATCCGTTGCGACCGCTGTGGTCGCAGTCTGGATCGCGGTCAGAGCGGTTGTCTGGCTGGTGAGTGTGGTCTGATCAGCCTGCCATACCCGTTCTGGTGCGCGGTCCGCATAAATACCCGCCGCGACCGCAGCGGTGACGTCGAGAGCGGCCGTGTTGCCGCTGGTAGCGGCCAGGATGGAGCTGATATTGATCGAAGGAGTGTTGGTGGTGGTTCCATTTATCAGCGAATTGACTGCGGAAACTGAACTCATGACTTTTACCTGGCTTTTCCGGGGGAAGGCTTTATTGCGCACCCGCCGGCCGCTGAATTCGCGCCATCGCCGGGGAATCTCTAAATTGCTGAAGAACCAATGGAAGACAAATCAAGGGATCGACTCGTGGAGGATGAAGCAGAGGTGGAACCTTGCGGCGCCACCTCCCGTGTTAGGTTGCTTGTCGGGTTACCTTACTGGACCAGTTTCAACACGGCCTGCTGGGCCTGGTTTGCCTGCTGTAGAGCCGCCATACCGGTCGACTCCAGAACGTTGTACTGGGTCATGTTGGCCACGGTGGTGCCGATGTCGGCATTCTGCAGACTGTTGACTGCGCTTTGCAGGTTCGTGACCTGGTCGCTCATAACGGTGGTTGCCGCGTTGAGCCGGTTGACGGAAGCCCCGATGGTGCCACGCTGGGCGGAGACATTGGTGATGGCGGCATTGATTGCCGTCAGCGCTGTCTGCGAATCGGTTGAGCTGTCGAGGGCAACGCCGGCAGCACCTAGGCCTAATGCGGCTGAAGAAAGGGCTGCGATACTGGTGGTGATCTGGGTATTTGCAGCTCCCGTGGTGGTGCCGTCGCCGATGTAAACCGTGCTGGTATCGCCCGTGGTGGCAGCGACCATTGGCCCCAGTTCAGCAGAGTTGGTGCTGACCGTGATGCCATTGGTGTCAGTTGTTTCCGCGATTACTTCTTTGCCGCCTACGAGAGCGCCCGTGACGTTGGCAGAGAGAGTACCGGCCGAGACCGCGCCGGCGATCGCCGTGTTCAATGCGCCGACCGTGCTGCCAGCGCCTGTATTGAAGACAAACGTACCGCCGCTTTTTGCGTCAGCGATGGTTACGGTCTCATTGGCCCCCAATGTAGAGGCGCTGGTTAGTGGAGTGCCTGTGGTTCCCTGTGTTGAGCTGAAGCTTACCGGCGCGTTGGATGCAAACACATTCGCGCCGTTGAAGTTGGTGGACTGGCCGATCTGATCGATTTCCGACTTGATCGACGCAAATTCCGTGTTGAGCGCCGTATACTGGCTGGTGGTAATGCCGCTGGAAGAGCCTTCCGTGGCAATGGTGACGGCGCGGTTTAGCAGTGTGGTGACCTGCGACAAGGCGCCATCGGCGGTCTGTAGCATACCAACGCCGTTGCTGGCGTTCTGCTGGGACTGCGTGAGGGCGGCAATGTTCGCCGTCATTCCGTTTGCAATCGACAAACCTGCAGCGTCGTCGGAGCCGGAGTTGATCTTCAGGCCGGTCGAGAGCTGGGTCAGGGTCTTTTGCAGACTCGCCTGCGTGTTGCCCAACGCTTGCTCCGCAGTTAGATCGGAGATATTGTTCAGGACGGTAATTGCCATGGTGTGAAGCTCCTTTGGATTGCCAAATGGCGCCTACGCTCGGCATTTTTTGCGGGCCCTGGTTTTGAGGCTCGGTTTCGTCGAGGGGGAGGTCGTCTTGGACAAACACTCTATCGACCATCGCGAAGGATCATTTCAACGCCGAAGCGGTTTCGATTGGTTTTTCTTGAAAAGATTTCGCTTTTGCCCTGGCTGAAGGGGATTCTCAGTCGTCCACTTAGAGAGGGGCGATGCTAATCGGCAGGAAGTGTAACAAATTCGGGCTATTCGCCATGTACAGCTGCGGACAGCCTCTGCGACCGTTCGTCGCGCCCCGGCTGGACCCAGCGGTGGCCGCGGATTTCAAGATTATCCCTGCGAGAGGTAATTGAGCAGGGTTTGGGGTAGGACTTTCGCGGCAGCAGCGAGGACGGCACTGTTCGCGGTCTCCGCCTGGGCGAGATTAGTCGCTGACGTCGCCAGGTTGACCCCGACGAGCGCAGTCTGCTGCGTGGTCAGGGTCAGAGTTTCCTGGTTCAGGAAGCTCTCCTGAGAGCTCAACTGGCTGATGCTGTTATCCAGGGGAACGCGTTGCTGGGAAACACTGTTCAATGACGTGGAAACGGCGGTGGTCGCGGTTTGAATTTGCGCGCTCGTCCCGCTCTGCAGGGCGGTGATTAGACCGTTCAATGAGCCGATCATGTTGGCCCCAGAAGTAAACAACTGCGCGCCAGGCACGTTGGTCGCGACACCCAGTGATTCACCCACCTGTACAGTGTTTACGGCGCTGTTGCCGACGTAAGCGTAGGAATTCGCGACTTCTGTACCCGGAAGGGCATTCATTGCGCCGAGGGCAGGATCATTGGTGGAGACCACTATACCTTTGGAGCTCGAATTCGAGCCGATCGCCAACTGGCCAGTGGCATTGATGGTTGCGGTCGTGCCGGCGGAGAGCGTGCCAGCGGTCGCGGCATTGGCAACAGCAGTGGAGAGTTGGGCGATGGTCTCGCCGGCGGTTGCCGTAAAGACAAACGTCTTGCCGGTGGACGCATCACTGATACTCGTGACCGAACCAGCGGTCAGCGGATAAGCGGCGGTCAATGGAGCAGCAACCGTCCCGGCCTCCGAGGTGTAAGTCGTGGAGGCAGGCACCAGGGGCAGGGTGCTGCTCGCCGAGCCGGCGAAGAGATAGACCCCCTGGTAAGAGGCGTTGGCCTGAGCAACCACGCTGCTCAAGACACCCTGTAGCTCGGTGGCAATGGCTTGCTTGTTGGCGGTAGAAACGGTGGAGCCGGCGCCCGATGTGCCCAGCGTTACCGCAGTGTTCAGCGAAGTCACCATCGAGCTAAAGGATGAGTCCGCTGTCTGCATCTGAGAGGTTACAGAGCTGATATTTTTTGTGTACTGGTCTACGTTTGCCGAAGAGGCAAGCGAGATCGACATCGTAGCCGCGGCTGCGGGGTCGTCGGAGGGCTGGTTGACGCGCAAGCCGGTGGTCACCTGCTGCAGCGCGGTCGAAAGAGACTGCTGGCTCAGCTGCAGGTCGTATTGCATATCGGGAACCATGTTCGCAACTCGCATTGTAACCATCCTTTGCGTGGTCGTCGGCCGCGCCCTTCCTTGTTTACTCCGCCGCTGCGGTGCCCATGGCCAGCGTCACAGAGAACATTGCTTGAATGGTTGTGACCACTCGGGCTGCGGCCTCGTAGGCCGTCTGAAAAGTGATTAGATTGGTGGATTCCTCATCGATCGACACCCCTGAAACTGAGCTGAGCTGGTCATTGAGCTGCAGCAGACTGGCGGTGGTGGCAGTCGATTCAGCCGTAGCGCTGGAGGCAAGGCTGCCCACCTGAAAGACCAGGCCGGCGTACGCGTCACCGGGAGTCTGGCCGGCGGGAAGGGCGGTCGTCTGCACGGCGCTCAGATTGGCCAGGTTCCCGTTGCTTCCGGCGGTGCCGTCCGAACTGGCGGCGATTTTGGTAGGATCCGTGATGGCCACGCTGATGTTAGCCGCCGACCCTGCAATCGTGGAGGGAACGTTGAAGAAGTTAGCGCCCGCTTTACCGTTTTGATCGAAGCCTTTTGCCTGCGCCGCATTAAAGGCAGTGCCAAACTGGTTGGCCAACGTGTCCAGCGAAGTCAGCAGACCAGAGATCGTCTGATCTCTGGTCTGAATGCTTCCGCCCAGATCGCCGCTGGTCACCGACGCCGTGATGTTGACGCCGTTCTGATCCAGTACCTGCTGCATGCCATTGCTGCCGGTGGCGGTGTGCAATGCAAAACTCTGCGAACCCTCAACGAGGGGAGTCCCATTTCCGGTGGACAGCGTCTCGCCGTTCGGGGTCTGGGTTACGGAGACATTGGTCAGGGCCGATAGATTCAGCACCAATTGGTTCTGCTGGTCCTGAAGTGTTCCACCATCCTGCCCGGTCGCGGTAAGCTCGGCAATCTGCGGGTTCAAGGCCGCAATCTGCTGCGTGATTTGGTTAATCTGGCTGACATCCTGGGTGACCTGGGTGTTGAGTCCGGCCTGCTGTGAGGTCAATGTAGTGGAAGTTTGATTGAAAGCCTGGGCCAGATTCTGCCCGGCAGCGAGGACTCCCTCGCGTGAAGCAGAGCTGGTGGGATCCGTCGAAAGACCGGAAAGACTCGCGAACAGGGCCGACATCTGAGTCCCGATGTCTTGGGTTGAGGTGGTAAAGGTGGGCTGTATCTGCTGCAACGATGCTAGTTGGGCATTGGCGCCACCCTGGGCCTGGGTCTCCTGCTGGATCTGCGACGTTACCAACTGATCGCGGACGCTCTGAAAGCCCTCGAGGACAACGCCATTGCCCACGCTGAGGTTGCCTTCTTCGGTCGGCGCCGCCTCTTGGAAAACAGGTACCTGCCGGCTGTATCCGGGCGTGTTCGCGTTGGCGATGTTGTTATTTGTTACTTCCAGAGCGCTAGTATCAGCGCCCAGGGATTGTACGGCTGAGGAAAGTGCGGAACTCAGAGACGCCATCGATCACATCTCGCAGGACCAGGTCTGACGCTTCGACCTGGGCCCACGAGCCTCCTGGAATTGACCTGTGTGGGTTCTGCACAGCGATGCGAGAATAGCAATGGATCGCCCGGAGTGCCGGAGCAGCGCGGCGTATTGCAAATTCAGCTCGCGGATCGCTTCGCTGGCAGCCCGAATCCTTGGTTCGACCGAACTGTCGTTCAATAAAAGCAGCGGTTGCTCGGACGACCTGACTCTTTTGCTGATGGTATTCGCCATGTTTGCCAGTACGCCGCAGAGCATTTCCTGCTTGGCGACACTTTCTTGAAAGCTGGTTAACGCATTGGCGGCAATAGCATCCATGGCTACGGAAATCTCGAACGCCAGCGTCTGCAACTGCAGCAGGTACGCGGCGGCGAGCTGGTCGTGGGTCTGGATTGCTTCTTCATTCATTCATAAGGCTTTCTGCGAGAAACTCTGGCACCAGCCGAAGCCCGCTCTTACGGCGGTTCCTGTTTTACTCGCCACCGCTGTCGCTGATGGCGGCAGCAATCTTGGCGGCATCCACCGGATATTGACCGCTGTTGACCGATTGGCGGAGGGCATCCACCGTGCTCTGGCGAATCTCCGGAGAACTTAGCGCCTGGCTAGTCAGCGACAGAACAGAGTTAGTGTCTGAATGAAACGACGTCCAGTCTTGCGCCGCACCCTGAGTACCGGTTTGCCCACTGCCTGCAACCCGTGCTGCAACGGTGTCAAGCGGCAATTGGGCTTCTACCGGACTGATTCCATCAATCTTCATCGCAACTTCTCCTGTCTCAACGTTACTGCTATCGGCGTTTCCAGATAAAATTTTCAATCTGTTCGTCGAAGCTTTGAAAACAGTAGAGTTGCGATGGCCCGGATTTCCTGTACGCTGCACTGGACGCGACCGCTTATGCGGCTTTCTTCAAGGAAAGCCGCATGAAGTGCGCCGGAGCCACCAAGCTGCACAGGAAATCCGGGTGCCTGAGCTGGCTATTCGGTGTGCGCCGGGGGCGTCCTGGCTACGCCCGCTGCCTCCACGTCTGCGGCCTTATGAAGTTGCTTTGAAATCATCTTAGCGATGCCGATGCCGCCTGCCGCGGTCATCGAAGTCCCCAACGACTGCATGGCCATTCCTGCAAACTGCTCCT
>Ga0302324_100002361_pt1 | contig 43825 bp, 38 predicted proteins | sample Palsa_T0_1_FD_201949 | JGI IMG/M metagenome (GOLD analysis project Ga0302324, IMG submission 201949) | Peat permafrost microbial communities from Stordalen Mire near Abisko, Sweden - Palsa_T0_1 | ecosystem: Environmental > Terrestrial > Soil > Palsa > Peat permafrost | place: Sweden: Abisko... | reverse complement strand
CGACAGTTTGTCCTGGTCGGCCTTGGTCTTGGGCTCGACGGCCACGTGGATCACCGGCTCGGGGAACTCGAGCGCCTCGAGCACGATGGGATGCGCCGGATCGCACAGGGTGTCCCCGGTGGTGGTGTTCTTGAGCCCGACGACCGCCATGATGTCGCCGGCGAAGATGGCGTCCTTGTCCACGCGCTCGTTGGCGTGCATCTGGAGGATCCGGCCCACCCGCTCCTTCTTGTCCTTGGTGGAGTTGGAGACCGACGAACCCTTGGTCAGCGTGCCCGAGTAGACCCGGATGTAGGTCAGCTTGCCCACGTAGGGGTCCGTCATCACCTTGAAGGCCAGGGCGGAGAAGGGCTCCTTGTCGTCGGCGTTGCGCTCTTCCACCTCCTCGGGGTGGTTGGGGCGGATCCCCTGGGTCGGGGGGAGATCGAGCGGGCTGGGCAGGTAGTCCACCACGGCGTCGAGCATGGGCTGGACGCCCTTGTTCTTGAAGGCCGATCCGCACAGCACCGGCACCACCTCGGCCGCCAGGGTGGCCGTGCGCAGGGCGCGGCGCAGGTCGTCGGCGGTGATGGGCTCTTCAGCCAGGTACTTCTCCATGATGATGTCGTCGAAGTTGGAGACGACGTCAATGAGCTGGTGGCGGGCGTCCTCCGCGTCCGTGACCATGGACTCGGGGATGTCCTTGACGTCCCACGCCTCGCCCATGTCGCCCGCCCAGACCAGGGCCTTGCCCTCCAGCAGGTCGAGCACGCCGACGAACCCGGACTCGGCGCCGATGGGCAGCTGGGTCACCGCCGGGAGCGCGTCGAGGCGGTCCCTGATCATCGCCACGGTCCGCTCGAAATCGGCCCCGATGCGGTCCATCTTGTTGATGAAGCAGATGCGGGGGACGTGGTACTTGTTGGCCTGGCGCCACACCGTCTCGGTCTGCGGCTCCACGCCCGCCACGGCGTCGAACACCGCCACCGCGCCGTCGAGCACCCGCAGGGAGCGCTCCACCTCCACGGTGAAGTCGACGTGGCCCGGCGTGTCGATCAGGTTGATCCAGTTGTCCCGCCAGCTGCAGGTGGTGGCGGCCGAAGTGATGGTGATCCCCCGCTCCTGCTCCTGGGGCATCCAGTCCATGGTGGCATTGCCCTCGTGGACCTCGCCGATCTTGTAGTTGCGCCCGGTGTAGTAGAGGATGCGCTCGGTGGTCGTGGTCTTGCCCGCGTCGATGTGCGCCATGATCCCGATATTGCGGGTCCTGGCCAGCGGGAAGTCGCGGGTGGGCAGGGCGTCAGCCATGGTGCGGTGTGTTCCTTCGAATGGGGTTGCGCTCCACTACCAGCGGTAGTGGGCGAATGCCTTGTTTGACTCCGCCATCTTGTGCATGTCCTCACGGCGCTTGACCGCGGCGCCGATGTTGTTCGAGGCGTCGAGGATCTCGCCGGCCAGTCGCTCGGCCATGGTCTTCTCCCGGCGCTGGCGGGAGTACGTGGTGAGCCAGCGAATGGCCAGCGTCGTGGCCCGGCGGGGTCGCACCTCGACCGGTACCTGGTAGGTGGCACCGCCGACGCGGCGGCTCTTGACCTCGAGCTCGGGGCGCGTGTTCTCCACGGCGCGCTTGAGCGCGGCGACGGGGTCCCCGCCGGAGCGCTCCTGCACCTGGTCCAGGGCGCCGTAGACGATGCGCTCGGCCAGCGTCCGCTTGCCGCGCGACAGGATCTTGTTGACCACCTGCGTCACCAGCACCGAGCGGTAGACGGGGTCGGGGGCCAGTTCACGCCGGGTGGCGGGTCCGTTGCGGGGCATTAGGACTCCTTCTTGGCGCCGTAGCGGCTGCGGGCCTGGCTGCGCTCGCGGACACCCGAGGTGTCCAGCGCGCCACGCACCACCTTGTAGCGGACACCGGGCAGATCCTTCACACGGCCACCGCGGACGAGGACGATGGAGTGCTCCTGGAGGTTGTGGCCCACCCCGGGGATGTAGGCGGTGATCTCGACCCCGGAGGACAGCCGCACACGCGCCACCTTGCGCAGGGCCGAGTTCGGCTTCTTGGGTGTGGTCGTGTACACGCGGGTGCACACGCCCCGCCGTTGGGGCGCGCCCTTCAGGGCCGGGGTCTTGGTCTTTGTCACCTTGGCCTGGCGTCCCTTGCGGACGAGCTGGGCGATTGTGGGCACGCGCTACCTCTCGATACTGAAAAATGGTGATCCCATGTGCGCGGTGACCGCGTCGGCCCAAGCCTCACATGGCAGAGCGGAGATGATAGCCCGTACCCAGGGATCCGACAATCGCACCAGGACGGGCTGGCTGTCCCGACCCCCGGCACCCTCGGGCCGATGCCCTCGGGAACCAAGAGGAGACCAACTCCGGCTCGCCGCCCAGTCTACCGGCCGCGCCGGCTGACCGAGACCGCCCCCTTCCGGCTGGCGGAACCCCCTTCCGGATGGGTCCCCGGGGGCGTTAGCCTGCCTGCTCATGGAACATTCGATGGCTGAGCGGTTGGCGGAGCTGGCGGAACGCAAGGAGGAGGCCCGGCACGCCGGCAGCGAGGCCGCGGTGGAGCGTCACCATGCCAAGGGCAAGATGACCGCCCGGGAGAGGATCGAGTACCTCCTCGACGACGGTTCGTTCCAGGAGCTGGACATGCTGGCCCGGCACCGGGCGCACGGCATGGGGCTGGACGAGAACCGGCCCTATACCGACGGGGTGGTCACCGGGTTCGGCACCGTCGACGGCCGCCGAGTCTGCATCTTCAGCCAGGACTTCACGGTGTTCGGGGGGGCCCTCGGGGAGGTGTTCGCCGAGAAGATCCACAAGGTGATGGATCTGGCGTCGTCGACCGGGGTACCGATGATCGGGCTCAACGACGGCGCCGGGGCCCGGATTCAGGAGGGCGTGGTCTCCCTGCACTCCTACGGCGGGATCTTCCATCGCAACGTGGCCGCATCGGGGGTGATCCCCCAGGTCAGCGTCATCATGGGTCCGTGCGCCGGGGGGGCCGTGTACTCGCCGGCCATGACCGACTTCATCTTCATGGTCCAGGGCACGTCGCACATGTTCATCACCGGGCCCGACGTGGTGAAGACCGTCACCGGCGAGGACGTCACCCTCGAAGAGCTCGGCGGTGCCATGAGCCACGCCACCAAGTCGGGGGTGGCCACCTTCGTGGCGCCCGACGAGAAGGCCTGCCTCGACGACGTGCGGCACCTGCTCTCGTTCCTCCCCTCCAACAACCTGGAGGAGCCGCCGCGCGAGATGACGGGCGACGACCCTGACCGCCAGGTACCCGAGCTGATCGACCTCATGCCGTCGTCGCCCAACCAGCCCTACGACATGAAGAAGGTGATCGCCGCGGTGGTCGACAACGGGGACTACTTCGAGGTCCACCGGCACTGGGCCATGTCGATCACCTGCGGGTTCGCCCGCATGGACGGACGGGTCGTCGGCATCGTGGGCAACCAACCGGCCGTCCTGGCCGGCGTGCTCGATATCGACTCGTCGGAGAAGGCTTCGCGTTTCGTCCGCACGTGTGACGCCTTCAACATCCCGCTCCTCACCTTCGTCGACGTCCCCGGCTTCATGCCCGGGACGGACCAGGAGTACGGCGGCATCATCCGCCACGGGGCCAAGCTCCTCTACGCCTACTGCGAGTCCACGGTGCCCCGGATCCAGATCATCACCCGCAAGGCCTACGGGGGGGCCTACGTGGTCATGAACTCCAAGTCGATCGGGGCCGACCTCGCCTTCGGCTGGCCCTCGGCGGAACTGGCCGTGATGGGGCCCAACGGTGCGGTCGAGATCGTCTACCGCCGCGAACTGGCCGAGGCCGCCGACCCGGCCAGCCGCCGGGCGGAGCTCATTGACGAGTACACCGAGCGCTACGCCAATCCCTACATCGCGGCGGAGCGGGGCTACCTCGACGACGTCATCTCACCGGCGGACACCCGGTCGGTCATCTGCCGCAGCCTCGAGATCCTCTCCTCCAAGCACGAGGAGCTCCCCCGGCGCAAGCACGGGAACGTGCCCCTGTGACCGGGCCGGCAACGATCCCGCCCGTCCCTGACGCCCAGCTGACCCTCCGGCCGCCTCCCGAGCCCCCGCCCGAGATCGTGGCGGCCATCGCGGCCGCGGCCCAGCTGCTGTGGCTCCGGCCGCAAGCTCCGGGCCCACCGGACGAGGGCCACCTGGCCTGGCGTTTCAGCGGGCGCTGGTGGGCCCGGCCCATGCCCATGCGCCGGGAGCGCCCCTGGGTGCGGGGCTGACCGGCCCGGGCACCGGCGGCCACCACCGGCCGGTTACGCCGGGGGCTCGGCGTGCCGACGTTCGGCCAGGGTGACCAGATCCTCCATGATGCGGTCGAAGGAGTAGTCCTTCGGGGTGTACACCGCCGCCACGCCCTTGCCCAGCAGGATCTCGGCGTCGTAGGGGGGGATGATCCCGCCCACGACCACCGCGGCCCCGACTCCGGCGGCGCGCAGGCGGTCGAGCACGTCGGGAACCAGCTCCATGTGCGAGCCCGAAAGGATGGAGAGCCCGACGATATCGACGTCCTCGTCCCGCGCCGCCGCCACGATCTGTGCCGGCGTGAGCCTGATGCCCTGATAGACGACCTCGAATCCGGCGTCCCGCGCCGCCACCGCGATCTGTTCTGCTCCGTTGGAGTGACCGTCCAGGCCGGGCTTGGCCACGAGCAGCCGCGGCGGCCCTCCGATCCGGGCCGCCAGGGACCGGGTGCGGGCGACCACGGACGCCAGCTCCGCCCCCCGGCCGCCGGCTCCCCCGGTGACGCCGGTCGGTGCCCGGAACTCGCCGAAGACCTGCCGGAGGGCCGCGGCCCACTCCCCGGTCGTCCCGCCCGCGTGGGCCAGCTCGATGGTCGCCTCCATGACGTTGCCGCCGGGACCCTCGTCCTCGGCCACGCGGCGCAGTGTGTCGAGGGCACGGCGTACCGCCGCCTGGTCGCGGGTGGCCCGCCAACGCTGGACGTCGGCGATCTGTTCGGCCTCGACGCGGGGATCGACCCTCATGATGCTCTCGATGTCGCCGTCGGTCAGGGGGGAGCGCGCCGACTCGAGGAAGCAGTTCACCCCGACGACGCGCTGCTCGCCCGTCTCTATGCGCCGCACCCGGTCGGCCTGGCTGCGCACCAGTCGGGTCTTGAGCTCCTCGATGGCCCCGAAGGCCCCACCCAGGGCCTCGACGTCGGCCAGTTCGGCCTCGGCGGCCGCAATCAGCTCGGCCGTCTTGGCCTCTATGACCTTGGAGCCCTCGAAGATGTCGCCATACTCGAGGAGGTCGGTCTCGAAGGCCAGGATCTGCTGAATCCGCAGCGACCACTGCTGGTCCCAGGGGCGGGGCAGGCCGAGGGCCTCGTTCCAGGTCGGCAGCTGCAGGGCGCGGGCCCGGGCGCTCGCCGACAGGGTCACCCCGAGCGACTCGAGCACGATCCGCGGCACGTTGTTCTCGGGCTGCTGCTCGGTCAGTCCGAGCGAGTTGACCTGTACCCCGTAGCGGAAACGACGGAGCTTGGGGTCGGTGACGCCGTAGCGCTCGGCGCAGATGCGGTCCCACATGGCGGTGAAGGCCCGCATCTTGCAGGTCTCCTCCACGAAGCGCACACCGGAGTTGACGAAGAAGCTGATCCGGCCGACCACGGCGGGAAGCTCCGAGGGGTCGATCTTGCCGGAGCGGAGCACCCCGTCGAGGACGCCGACGGCGGTGGCCAGCGCGTAGGCCACCTCCTGGGTGGGCGTGGCGCCCGCCTCTTGGAGGTGGTAGCTGCACACGTTGATCGGGTTCCACCGCGGCGCGTGGCGCACCGTGTAGGCGATGGTGTCGACCGTGAGCCGGAGGCTCGGCCCGGGAGGGAAGATGTAGGTGCCCCGGCTCAGGTACTCCTTGACGATGTCGTTCTGTGTCGTCCCCGACAGGCGGCGGGCCTCGACCCCCCGGTCCTCGGCGTGGGCCACGTAGAGGGCCAGCAGCCAGGCGGCGGGCGCGTTGATGGTCATGGAGGTGTTCATCTCGCCGACGGGGATCTGATCCATCAGCTCCTCCATGTGGCCGAGGTGCGCCACCGGGACCCCCACCTTGCCCACCTCGCCGGCGGCTTCGGGTGAGTCCGGGTCGTAGCCCGTCTGGGTCGGCAGGTCGAAGGCGATGGAGAGGCCCGTCTGGCCCTTGGCCAGGTTGTGGCGGTAGAGCTCGTTCGACGCCCGGGCCGTGGAGTGCCCCGAGTAGGTGCGCATCACCCAGGGTGCGTCACGGGAAGTCTTCTCGACCACTGCTCTCCCCTCCTCGGGGCGAACGCCGCTCCTACCATTGTGCCCGCGTCGCGGCCGTTGCGGCTCCGCTAGCGCTTGTAGTCGTAAAAGCCGCGGCCGGCCTTCCGGCCCAGCCGCCCGGACTGGACCAGGCGGCGCAGCAGGGGCACCGGGGCGTAGGTGGGCTCGCGGAACTCCTCGAAGAGCGCATCGAGGATGGCCACCGAGGTGTCCAGGCCGACCAGGTCGAGGAGGGCGAAGGGGCCCATGGGGAACCCGCACCCCCCTTTCATGGCTGCATCGATCCCCTCCATGCTCGCCACGCCCTGCTCGAACAGCCGGACGGCGCCGTTGAGGTAGGGGAAGAGCAAGGCGTTGACCACGAAGCCGGCCTGGTCCTTTACCACGACCGCTTCCTTGCCGCAGGCGGCGGCGAACTGGCACGCCGTCTCCATGGTGGCGTCGGCCGCGGTGATAGGCCGGGCGATCTCCACCAGCCCCATGGCGGGGGCCGGATTGAAGAAGTGGATACCGCAGACCAGGTCGGGCCGGCCGGTGGCCATGGCCATCTCCACGACCGGCAACGTCGAGGTGTTGGTGGCGAGGATGGTGGACGGCTTGCAGACGGTGTCGAGCTCGGTGAACAGCGCCTTCTTCACGCTCAGGTCCTCGACGACCGACTCGATCACCAGGTCGGCGTCGACCAGCTCGCCCAGCTGGGTGGTGGCCGACACCCGCGCCGCGACGGCATCGGCGTCCTCTTGCGTCCGCTTGCCCTTGTCCACCTGCCTGGCCAACGAACGCGCCAGCGCCGAGGAGACGGCATCCGCCGTCTCCTTCGTCCGGCTGCGCACCACCACCTCGTAGCCGGCCGAGGCGGCCACCTCGGCGATACCCGAACCCATGATGCCGCTGCCGACGATACCCACCCGAGCGATTGCCATGGGGAGAAAGGGTACCGGTCGGTAACCATGGTCGACGCCCACCCCGCTGCCTGCGTGCAAGAGTGGCCCATGGACAAGATCGGCCTGCTGGCTCTGGTGGGAGGGAGCGAGTGGACGGAGGGGTGCACCTTCGACGCCACGCTGCTCGACGCCTCGGGCGGCAAGGACGTGGTGGTACTGCCCACGGCGGCCGCCTACCAGCACCCTGAACGGGTCGTGCTCCGTGCGGCGGAGTGGTTCGAGCCCCTCGGCGGCCAGGTGGAGGGGCTGATGGTCCTCGACCGGGCCTCGGCCGAGGACCCCGGGATGGCGTCGGTAATCCGGAAGGCCCGCTTCGTCTACATCGCCGGCGGGTCCCCCCTCCATCTGCGGTCGGTGCTCAAGGGCTCCGCCACGTTCGAGGCCCTGCGCCATGCCTGGGCCGGCGGAGCGGTCGTGGCCGGATCGGCCGCCGGCGCCATGGTGCTCACCGATCCGATGGTCGATCCGCGCGGCGGGGCGCTCACCGTCGGGCTCGGCCTGGTGGACCAGCTGGCGGTGGTGCCGCAGTTCGACGGGGGCCAGGAGGGCGCCCACCGCCAGAAACTGGAGCGCACGGTGGCCCTGGCTCCCACCGGCCTGCCGGTGGTGGGCATCCCCGACCGCACGGCGCTGCTGCGGGGGGGCGACGGCGGCTGGAGCTACCAGGGGTCGGTGCCGCCGGTGGTGTTCCTCGACGGAGAGCGGACCGAGGGACTCGGCGCGCTCCGCCGCTAGGGCGGGCCCGAGCGGCTCAGTCGCTCTCGGTGACGGTCACCGACTCAATCACGACCTGCTCCTTGGGCGCGCCCGAGCGGGTGCCGATGGCGTCGATCGCCGTCACGACCTCACCCCCGCTGACCACGGCACCGAAGAGGGCGTACTGCGGCGGCAGGCGCACGCCGTCCGGCCCGCTGATGATGAAGAACTGGCTCCCGTTGGTGTTGGGGCCGGCGTTGGCCATGGCCAGCGATCCCACCTGGTAGCGGCCCGGTGCCGGCAGCTCGTCGTCGAACCGGTAGCCGGGCCCGCCGCTGCCGGTACCCGTCGGGTCGCCGCCCTGGAGCACGAAGCCGGGGATGATGCGGTGGAAGATGATCCCGTCGTAGTAGTGGTAGCGGGCGAGGAAGACGAAGCTGTTCACCGTCTTCGGAGCGGCCAGGGGATCGAGGGCGATCACCATGGTGCCGTGCGAGGTGACCATGGTGGCCGTGTAGCGCTTGGTGGTGTCGATCACCATCGGTGGCTCCTGATCGAACTTCCGCTGCTGCGGGCTCGATCCATCGGCGTTGGGTGGGACGGGTACGGCCATGGTCGGCTTCTTTCGTTCGGTGGGGCGGTGGGTGCAGGTGACGGTGGGTGCAAGGTGACAGTGGGTGAAGGTGCAGGCGGTGTGGCGTTCTCGGTGGGCGTCAGCCGATCTTCTGGAGATCGATGATGAAGACCAGTGTGTCATTCTTGGCGATTCCCGATCCGGGGGACGCTGACCCGTAGCCCTGGCTGGGAGGGATGATGAGCTCGCGCCGGCCCCCGGCCTTCATGCCCACCACGCCACTGTCCCATCCGGGGATCACCTGGCCCTTTCCCAGCGTGAAGGAGAACGGCTGGCTGGTCCACGACGACTGGACCACCTTGTGCGTCGAGTAGGTGCCCAACACGTACTGGACGGTGACCTTGTCGCCCGAGGCGGCTTCGGGCCCGCTCCCCTCAATGAGGTCGACGCACTCGAGCTGCGTGGGGGGGGAGCCGGTCGGCACGATCAGCGTCGGCGCCTTCCCCGTGGTGCCCACCGGCGAGCGGTCGGCGAGCGGGATGACGGCCATGGCGTTCGTGCTGGTGCAGGCCGTCGTGGCGGCGGTCTTGGCCGACGTCGTGGTCGTGGTCGACGCCGCCGACCCCTTCTTCGAGTTGTTGGAGGAGGTGAGGAAGACGATCCCGATGATCACCAGGGCGATCACCGCCACCACGATGACGTTGCGGATCTGCCTGCGGCGCTTCTTGGCCTTTGCTTCCTCGGCCAGACGGAGCTCTCTCGCCGCCCGCTGGCGGGCTCTCTTCTCGCTCGGCACGGGTCGAGACCCTATCCGCCCGCCAACGGGGTGTTGGATCGGGCGGGATCGGACGCTGCCCCGAGAGGGGCGGCCGGGGCCATTAACGTCGAGGAAATGCCCGTGGTCGTCCAGAAATTCGGGGGAACCTCCGTCGGCGACGCGGACCGGATCCGCGCCGTGGCCGACCACATCGCCCGCACCCGCCGGGAGGGCACCGACGTGGTGGCCGTGGTGAGCGCCATGGGCAAGACCACCGACGACCTCATCCACCTGGCCAACAGCGTGAGCAGCGTCCAGCCCCCACGGGAGTACGACATGCTGGTCAGCACCGGGGAGCGGATCTCCATGTCGCTCCTGTGCATGGCGCTGGCCGAGCTGGGTGTGGATGCGGCCTCCTTCACCGGGAGCCAGGTGGGCATCATCACCGACAACGACCACACCCGGGCCAAGATCCTCGAGGTCAAGGCCGACCGCCTGCGCGAGGCTTTGGCGGCCGGACGGGTCCCGGTGGTGGCGGGCTTCCAGGGGGTGTCGATCGACCGTGAGATCACGACGCTCGGCCGGGGCGGGTCGGACGCCACCGCCGTGGCGCTGGCCGCCGTGCTGCACGCCGACGCCTGCGAGATCTACACCGACGTGACCGGTGTGTTCACCGCCGACCCGCGGGTGGTTCCGACGGCCCATCGGATCGGCCGGATCTCCTTCGAGGAGATGCTCGAGATCGCCGCCTCGGGTGGTCGCGTCCTGATGCTGCGCGCCGTAGAGTTCGCCCGCAACCACAATGTCCCGCTGCACGTGCGTTCCAGCTTCACCTGGGAACCCGGCACGTGGGTCGTCGAGGAGGATGCAGACATGGAAGAGGCCATCGTCACCGCGGTGACCCACGACACCACCGAAGCCAAGGTGACCGTCAGCGCGCTGCCCGACCATCCCGGTGTCGCCGCCAAGCTGTTCCGGGCCCAGGCCGACCGTTCGATCAACGTCGACATGATCGTGCAGAACGCCTCGGCCAACGGCACCACGGACATCTCCTTCACCGTCCCCACGGCCGACCTGGCCGTGGCGGTGGAGACGGCCCGGGCCACGGCGGACGAGCTCGGGGCCGGTGGGGTGACCTCCGACGGCGACGTGTCCCGCGTCTCGCTCGTCGGGGTGGGGATGAAGTCGCATCCGGGCATCGCCGCCACCATGTTCGAGACGCTGGCCAAGGAGGAGATCAACATCGACATGATCTCCACCTCGACGATCCGCACCTCGTGCATCGTGCGCACCGAGGACGTCGAGCGGGCCGTGCGGAGCCTGCACGCCGCCTTTGCCCTGGGCTGATGCCACCGGAGCGGACCCTGTGGCTGCTCCGGCACGCCAAGGCGGTCGCCGACCCACCCCCCGACGGCGCCGACTTCGACCGCGTCCTGGCCCCCCGCGGCCGGCGCGATGCCCGGGCCCTGGGCGCCCTGATCGGGCGCGACGGCTCGGGGCTGGGGCTGGGGCTGGGGCACGACCTGGGGCACCTGCCCCAGGTCGCCCTCGTCTCCCCCGCCGTCCGGACGGTCGAGACGGCGGACCTGGTCCTCGAGTTCATGGACCCCGCCCCGCAGCGCGAGGAGGACCCCGAACTGTACGGGGCGGAACCCGACGAGATCCTGGCCCGACTGCGCACGCTGGACGAAGGCCTGGTCTCGGCCATGGTGATCGGGCACAACCCCACGGCGCAGGCCCTGGCCCTCGGGCTGCTCGACCCGGACGACGCCGCCGGCCGTGACCTGGTCGTACGCCGACGGTTCCCGACCTGTGCCCTGGGGATCTACCGCCTCGACATTGCGCACTGGACCGACCTGGGCGGGCGCTGCGCCCACCTCCTCGGCCTGTTCATCCCCCCCTTCGAGGGAGGGGGCTAGGAGCGAGGTCTCAGCCCAGCGCGCGCAGGATGGCGGCGTCGCCCTGGCCGCCGCCACCGCAGAGGGCGACGGCCGCCGTGCGGGCGCCGCGCCGGCGCAGCTCGAGGAGCGCGGAGAGGGCGATCCGGGTCCCCGACATGCCCACCGGGTGGCCGAGGGCGATGGCCCCCCCGTTGACGTTGACCTTCTCCTCGTCGATCCCCAGGTCGTCCGCCGAGGCCAGGCCCACGGCGGCGAAGGCCTCGTTGATCTCGAACAGGTCGACGCCACCCACTTCGACGCCGGCCCGCTGGGCCGCCCGCACGATGGCCCTCGAGGGCTGGGTGAGCAAGGAGGTGTCCGGACCGGCCACCTGGCCGTACCCGACGACCTGGCCGAGCGGCGTGAGGCCCAACTCCCGGGCCTTGTCCGCCGACATCACCACGACCGCCGCACCGCCGTCGGAGATCTGTGAGGCGTTGCCGGCCGTGATGGTCCCCTCCTTGTCGAACGCCGGCTTCAGGGCGCTCAGCGATTCGGCCGTCGTGCCGGGCCGCACGCCCTCGTCGGTGTCGAACAGGAGCGGGTCCCCCCTGCGCTGGGGCACGAGCACCGGCACGATCTCCTCGGCCAGGCGGCCGTCCTTGGCGGCGGCGGCCGCCTTCTCGTGACTGGCGGCGGCGAAGGCGTCCTGGCGCTCCCGGGAGATCCCGACCTTCTGGTTGTAGCGCTCGGTGGACAGGCCCATGGCGATGTGGTCGAAGGCGTCGGTCAGCCCGTCGTGCATCATGGAGTCGATCAGCGCGCCGTCGCCCAGCCGGTAGCCGGAGCGGGCCCCCGGGAGCAGGTAGGGCGCCTGGGTCATCGACTCCATGCCGCCCGCCACCACGATCTCCGCGTCCCCGGCCCTGATCATCTGGTCGGCCAGGTAGATGGTGTGCAGGCCCGAGAGGCACACCTTGTTGATGGTATTGGCCGGCACGGACAGGGGGATCCCGGCCTTGACGGCCGCCTGCCGGGCCGGAATCTGACCCTGGCCGGCCTGGAGGACCTGGCCCATGAGGACGTAGTCCACCTGCTCGGGGGCGACTCCGGCCCTGAGCAGGGCCTCGGCGATGGCGAACCCGCCCAGCTCCATGGCGGTGAAGCCGCTCAGCCCACCCGACAGCTTGCCGATGGGGGTCCGGGCACCAGCGACGATGACGGCCTCAGCCATGACCACTACCTCCGAATCTCTGCCGGTGAAGTTACCGGTCGGAAACTACATCTTACGGGCCAGCTATCGTCTGGGCACATGAGCGACATCCTCAGTGCCGTTCTCGACGGGGCACCCGCCGAGGAGCTGGCCGCGCTGCCCTTGCCCGACACCTTCAGAGCCGCCGTGGTGCGCCGCGCCGAGGCGGACATGTTCGAGGGCCTGGAGTCGGCGCAGAAGGACCCCCGACGGTCGCTGCACGTCGAGAGCGTCCCGCTGCCCGAGCTCGCTCCCGACGAGGCCTACGTGGCGGTCATGGCCTCGTCCGTCAACTTCAACACGGTGTGGACCTCGATCTTCGAGCCCCTTTCCACCTTCGGCTTCCTGGACCGCCTGGGCCAGGAGAGCACCTGGGGGAGACGGCACGCCCTCGACTACCACGTCGTCGGCTCGGACGCCTCGGGCGTGGTGCTGCGCACCGGATCCGCCGTGCGCAACTGGAAGGTGGGCGACAAGGTCACCGTCCAGTGCAACTACGTCGACGACCAGGACCCCTCGGCCCACGACGACTCCATGCTGGCCGCCAACCAGCGGATCTGGGGCTTCGAGACCAACTTCGGCGGGCTGGCCGACGTCACGGTGGTCAAGGCCAACCAGCTCATGCCCAAACCGACCCACCTGAGCTGGGAGGAGGCGGCCGTCAACGCGCTGTGCAACTCCACGTCCTACCGCATGCTGGTCTCGCCCAACGGCGCCGCCATGGCCCAGGGCGACAGGGTGCTGGTCTGGGGGGCCAGCGGCGGTCTGGGCAGCTTCGCCGTCCAGTACGTGCTCAACGGGGGCGGCACGCCGATCGGCGTCGTCTCCTCGCCCGAGAAGGTGGCGCTGCTCAACGACCTGGGGGTCGACGCGGTGATCGATCGGCGGGCGGCGGACTACAGGTTCTGGAGCGACGAGCACACCCAGGACGAGTCGGAGTGGCGCCGTTTCGGAAAGGACATCCGGGAACTGGTCGGTGCAGAGCCCGACGTCGTCTTCGAACACCCGGGGCGCCAGACCATGGGGGCGTCGGTGTTCGCCTGCAAGCGGGGCGGGATCATCGTGACCTGTGCCGCCACGTCCGGCTACATGATTGAGTACGACAACCGCCACCTGTGGATGAAGCTCAAGACCATCAAGGGCTCACATTTCGCCAACTACCGCGAGGCCTGGGAGGCCAACCGGCTGGTCTGCCAGGGCAAGATCCTCCCCCCGCTCTCCGCCGTCTATCCGCTCGACGAGGTCGGCGAGGCCGCCTACGAGGTGCACCACAACCAGCACGAAGGCAAGATCGGCGTGCTCTGCCTGGCCCCCGAAGAGGGGCTGGGAGTCGACGATCTCGAGCTGCGCCAGGCGGTGGGCGAGGACCGCATCACCCTATTCAGGAGGCATGGAGCATGACCGAGGGCATCCTCACCGAGATCGACCACGTGGCCATCGCCGTCTTCGACCTCGAGGCCGCCATCGACTGGTACCGCGAGGTCTTCGGCGCCACGGTGGCCCACCGGGAGCGGGTCGAGTCCGACGGGGTCGAAGAGGCGCTGCTGGCGGTGGCCGACTCCTACGTGCAGCTACTGACCCCGACCACGGACGACTCCACGGTGGCCAAGTACCTGGCCAACAAGGGAGAGGGACTTCACCACGTCGGGTACCGGGTCGCCGACTGCGCCGCCGCGCTGCAGTCGGTCAAGGACGCCGGCGGCCGGGTCATCGACGAGGCCCCACGCCCGGGCTCGCGCGGCACGACCGTGGCCTTCGTCCATCCCAAGACGTCGTTCGGTACGCTGATCGAGCTGGTCGAGGAGTAGACGCGCGCCGGGGCGCCGGGAGGCCGGTGCGCTAGGCCCCGGCCTCCGCCGCCCCCTCGGGCGGGCCGTTCCCGACGGCGTTCGGGAAGCCGTCATCGGACGTCGGGGCCGCGCCGAGCCAACTGGCGTCGATGGACGGATCGAACGGGTCGTCGCCCACGCCCTCCCCGCTCATGTCGCGCAGCCATGCGGCCAGGTCTGCGGTGTCCGAATCGCCCGAGCCGAGGGCCCAGAACGGCATCGCCTCCGCGTCGGGCATCTCGAGGCGGATGTTGCGGTAGTGCTCCATGCCCGAGCCGGCGGGGATCAGCTTGCCGATGATGATGTTCTCCTTGAGGCCGAAGAGCTGGTCGCTCTTGCCCTCAATGGCGGCCTCGGTCAGCACGCGCGTCGTCTCCTGGAAGGAGGCGGCGGAGAGCCAACTCTCGGTGGCCAGCGACGCCTTGGTGATCCCCATCAGCTCGGGACGCCCCTCGGCCGGGACCTGACCCTCCTCGACCAGGGTGCGGTTGACCTCGGCGTAGATCTGGTTGTCCACGCGCTCACCGGGGAGGAACGGCGCCTCACCGGGCTCGGCGACCAGCACCCGCCGGAGCATCTGACGCACGATCAGCTCAATGTGCTTGTCGTGGATCGACACGCCCTGGTCCCGGTAGACCTTCTGCACCTCTTCGACCAGGTACTGCTGGGTCTCGCGGATCCCTTTGACCTCGAGCAGCTCCTTGGGGTCCTTGGGCCCCTCGACCAGCGCGTCGCCGGCGTCCACCTCCTGGCCGTCGGCCACCTCGAGGTGGGCCCGGGGGGCGACCAGCGTGGAGACCTCGTTGCCGTCGTTGGCCACCACGGTGACGTGGCGCCCGATCTCGTCGTCGTCGATCCGGACGACGCCCGAGTGATGGGCCAGCACGGCCGCACCCTTCGGGGTGCGCGCCTCGAACAGCTCGACCACGCGGGGGAGGCCGTGGGTGATGTCCTCGCCCACCACACCACCGGTGTGGAAGGTCCGCATGGTGAGCTGGGTTCCCGGCTCACCGATGGACTGGGCGGCGATCACACCGACCGCCTCACCCAGCTCGATCATCGACCCCGTCGCCAACGACAGGCCGTAGCACGAGGCGCACACGCCCTGCGGCGACTCGCAGGTGAGCACCGAGCGGGCCCGGATGCGCTCCACCTTCGGGTCGTCGCGCATGGCGGCGATGTTGACGTCGTCGAGCAGCGTGCCGATCTCGTAGGTGGTGCCGTCCGACAGCTTCACCGGCTCGCTGAGCAGGCGGCCGAAGGCCCTCGTCTCGAGGTAGTTGCGGTGGCCCGGTCCGTCGGGCGACACGCCCTCGATCCAGATGCCCCGGGTGGAGCCGCAGTCGTCGATGCGGACGATCAGCTCCTGGGCCACGTCGACCAGGCGTCGGGTCAGGTACCCCGAGTCGGCGGTGCGCAGGGCGGTGTCGGCCAGGCCCTTGCGGGCACCGTGGGTGGAGATGAAGTACTCCAGCACGGAGAGGCCCTCACGGAACGAGGACTTGATGGGACGGGGGATCATCTCTCCCCGGGGGTTCGACACCAGCCCCTTCATCCCGGCGATCTGCCGGATCTGCTGGGAGTTCCCTCGGGCACCCGAGTCCACCATCATGTCCAACGGGTTGAAGGCGATGGTGGCCAGCTGGGCCTCCATGGCCCGCCCCACCTCGGAGTTGGCCGACGTCCAGATCTCGATCTCCTTCTGGCGCCGCTCGTCGTCGGTAATGATGCCCCGCTTGAACTGGGTCTCGGCCTTTTCGGCCTCCTTCTCGTAACGGTCGAGGATGGCCTGCTTGTCGGGGGGCGTCTGGACGTCGTTGATGGAGATGGTGAGCCCTGACTGGGCGGCGAAGCGGAAGCCGAGCGCCTTGATCCGGTCCAGGCTCGAGGCCACCACGTGCTTGGGGTAGTTCGCGGCCAGTTCCTCGACGATGGTGCCGATGGGGATGTTGCGCTTGCCGACCACGTCGTTGACGTAGGGGAAGCCCTCGGGGAGCGCCTCGTTGAAGAACAGCCGTCCCGCCGTGGTGTCCAGCGTCAACGTCCCCTCCTCGGGCGCGCTCACGCCCGCGGCGGCCAGGCGCTGGGCCAGCCCGGAGTCGGGGAGGGGCCGCATCACGATCGGAACCTGAAGGTCCAGGTCACCGGAGTCGAAGGCGGCCTCGACCTCGTGGATGTGACGGAAGGCCCGTCCCCCGCCCTTGCGGCCCTCGACCGACAGCGTGAGGTAGTAGGCCCCGAAGACCATGTCCTGGGTGGGGACGGTGATCGGCCGCCCGGTCGCCGGCGACAGGATGTTGTTGGCGGACAGCATGAGCACGCGCGCCTCGGCCTGTGCCTCGGCCGACAGCGGGAGGTGCACGGCCATCTGGTCACCGTCGAAGTCGGCGTTGAAGGCGGTGCAGACCAGGGGGTGGACCTGGATCGCCTTGCCCTCGACCAGGACCGGCTCGAAGGCCTGGATTCCCAGGCGGTGCAACGTCGGTGCGCGGTTGAGGAGCACCGGGTGCTCGCGGATGACACCCTCGAGGACGTCCCACACCTGGGGGCGGCGGCGCTCCACCATGCGCTTGGCCGACTTGATGTTCTGGGCCAGCTCGGCGTCGACGAGCCGCTTCATGACGAAGGGCTTGAACAGCTCGAGCGCCATCAGCTTGGGCAGGCCGCACTGGTGCAGCTTGAGGTTGGGCCCGATGACGATGACGGAGCGGCCCGAGTAGTCGACCCGCTTGCCGAGCAGGTTCTGGCGGAACCGGCCCTGCTTGCCCTTCAGCATGTCCGAGAGCGACTTGAGGGGGCGATTGCCCGGGCCGGTCACCGGTCGGCCGCGACGGCCGTTGTCGAACAGGGCGTCGACGGCCTCTTGGAGCATGCGCTTCTCGTTGTTGATGATGATCTCGGGAGCGCCGAGGTCCAAGAGCCGCTTCAGGCGGTTGTTGCGGTTGATGACGCGCCGGTACAGGTCGTTGAGGTCCGAGGTGGCGAACCGCCCACCGTCGAGCTGCACCATCGGGCGCAGGTCGGGCGGGATGACCGGGACGGCCTCGAGGATCATCGCCCGGGGGTCGTTGATCCGGCGCCCGTGGTCGTCGCGCCGGTTGAAGGCGGTGACGATCTTGAGCCGCTTGATGGTCTTCTGGCGCCGCTGGGCCGAGAGGGGACGCCGCCCGTCCTTGGCGTCGATCATGTCGCGCAGCTTGATCTCCTCGGCATCGAGGTCGATGCGGTCGATGAGCTTGAGGATGTACTCGGCACCCATGCCGCCCTCGAAGTACTCGTCGTAGCGCAGGCGGAGCTCGCGCCAGAGCATCTCGTCTTCAATGATCTTGCGACCATGGAGGTTGCGGAACTCGTCCAGCGAGCGCTGGGCGATCTCCGCCTCCTCCTGCGCCCGCTCGCGGGCCGAGGCGATCTCCTTCTCCACCGCACGCTGCCGCGCCTTGATCTCGGCGTCGCGCGCGCCGTCGGTCTCGAGCTGCTTCAGCTCCTCCTCGAGCGCCTTGAAGCGGCGGTCGATGTCGAGGTCGCGCTTGCGCTCGATGTCGGTGATCTCCTCGGCCATCTCGGCCTCGAGCGTCGGCAGATCCTGCTGTCGCTTCTCCTCGTCCACCCAGGTGACCAGGTTGGCCGCGAAGTAGATGACCTTCTCCAGCTGCTTGGCCTTGAGCTCCTCGCGGGGCTCGGTGCCCATGAGCAGGTAGGCCAGCCAGCTGCGGGTGCCGCGGAGGTACCAGATGTGGACCACCGGCGCGGCCAGCTCAATGTGGCCCATCCGGTCGCGACGCACCTTGCTACGGGTGACCTCGACCCCGCACCGCTCACAGATGATGCCCTTGAACCGGACGCGCTTGTACTTGCCGCAGTAGCACTCCCAGTCCTTGGTCGGACCGAAGATCTTCTCGCAGAACAGGCCGTCCTTCTCCGGGCGCAGGGTCCGGTAGTTGATGGTCTCGGGCTTCTTGACCTCGCCGTTCGACCACCCGCGGATGGAGTCTCCGGTCGCCAATCCGATGCGCAACTGGTCAAAGGTGTTCACGTCGAGCGCCATTACGAGAAGCTCCTCTCTGCGGCACGCCGCTCATCCTCTTCGTCGGATCCACGTTCATTTCGACTGATATCGATGCCGAGCTCCTCGGCGGTTCGGAACACGTCCTCATCGAGCTCGTGCATCTCGATCTCCCGGCCGTCGACGGCCAGGACCTCGACATCGAGACAGAGCGACTGCATCTCCTTGATGAGCACCTTGAAGCTCTCGGGAATGCCCGGCTCGGGGATGTTCTCGCCCTTGACGATGGCCTCGTAGACCTTCACCCGCCCCAGCACGTCGTCCGACTTGATGGTCAACAGCTCCTGCAGGGCGTAGGCGGCACCGAACGCCTCGAGCGCCCACACCTCCATCTCCCCGAAACGCTGGCCACCGAACTGGGCCTTTCCACCCAACGGCTGCTGCGTGATCATGGAGTAGGGGCCGGTGGAACGAGCGTGGATCTTGTCGTCCACCAGGTGGGCCAGCTTCAAGATGTAGACGTAGCCGACGGAGATGGGGTTGTCGTAGGACTCGCCCGTGCGCCCGTTGAACAGCGTGGCCTTCCCGTCGGTCTGGATCTGCACGTCGCCATTGGCCGAGTCGGAGTTGAGCGTCCCGAAGATGTGCTTGATGGTCGGCCGCTTGCCGGCGTCTTCGACCTCGTCCCAGTGCGCGCCGTCGAACACGGGGGTGGAGACCCACGCCGCCGGCTCGGTACGCGGCCGCGTCTTGCGCGCCGCTCCGTCGCCCTTGCCGCTGGTGCCCACCTCGTTGCCCACCGACACGCCTTCCCAGCCGTGACGGGCGGCATACCCCAGGTGCGATTCGAGCACCTGGCCGACGTTCATCCGGCTCGGCACGCCGAGCGGGTTGAGGATGATGTCGACCGGGGTGCCGTCGGCCAGGTAGGGCATGTCCTCGACGGGCAGGATCTTGGAGATCACTCCCTTGTTGCCGTGGCGCCCCGCCAGCTTGTCGCCCTCGGAGATCTTGCGCTTCTGGGCGACATAGACCCGCACCAGCTGGTTGACCCCCGGCGGGAGCTCGTGGGACTCCTCGCGGGAGAAGACCCGCACATCGATCACCTTGCCGTACTCACCGTGCGGCACCTTGAGGCTGGTGTCGCGCACCTCGCGGGCCTTCTCGCCGAAGATGGCCCGGAGCAGGCGTTCCTCGGGGGTCTGCTCGGTCTCGCCCTTGGGGGTGACCTTGCCGACGAGCACGTCGCCGGGAGCCACCTCCGCCCCGACGCGGATGATGCCCCGGTCGTCGAGGTCGGCCAGGATCTCCTCGGAGAGATTGGGGATGTCCCGGGTGATCTCCTCCGCTCCGAGCTTGGTGTCGCGGGCGTCCACCTCGTGCTCCTCAATGTGGATTGAGGTCAGCACGTCGTCGCGCACGAGACGCTCCGAGAGGATGATGGCGTCCTCGTAGTTGTAGCCCTCCCAGGGCATGAAGGCCACCAGAAGGTTCTTCCCGAGGGCCAGCTCGCCGTTGTGCGTCGACGGGCCGTCGGCGATCAGGTCGCCGGCGGTCACCCCTTGACCCTCCGACACGAGGGTCCGGTGGTTGATGCAGGTGTTCTGGTTCGAGCGACGGAACTTGGAGAGCCGGTACGCCTTCTTGCCCAGCGTCGTGCCCAACCGATCCTTCTGGCCCGGGGCGTACTCGATGGTGACGGTGTCGCCGCTGATCTCGGTCACCACGCCGTCGCCCTCGGCCACCAGGACGTCGCCGGCGTCACGGGCGGCGCGCGCCTCGACGCCGGTGCCGATGTAGGGAGCTTCCGGCACCACCAGGGGCACCGCCTGCTTCTGCATGTTGGCCCCCATGAGGGCGCGGTTGGCGTCGTCGTGCTCGACGAAGGGGATCAGTGCGGTCGAGACGGAGACGATCTGCTTCGGGGAGACGTCCATGAGGTCCACCTCGGAGGGCGGCACGAAGTCGATCTCGCTGGTCGTCCCGTAGGAGGTGTTGACCGCGCCCATCCGCACGCCGGTGCCTTGAGGGCCTCGGCGGACGAGCACGCGCTCCTCGGTGAAGTTGCCCTGCTCGTCGACCGCCGCATTGGCCTGGGCGATGACGTGCTCCTCTTCTTCGTCCGCGGCTAGGTAGCTGACCTCGTCGGTCACCCGGCCATCCACCACGGTGCGGTAGGGCGTCTCGATGAACCCGTACTCGTTGACCCGGGCGTAGGTGGCCAGGGCACCGATCAGGCCGATGTTCGGGCCCTCGGGCGTCTCGATCGGGCACATGCGGCCGTAGTGCGACGTGTGCACGTCCCGCACCTCGAACCCGGCGCGCTCACGGGAGAGGCCGCCCGGCCCGAGGGCGGAGAGGCGGCGCTTGTGGGCCAGACCCGACAGGGGGTTGTTCTGGTCCATGAACTGGCTGAGCTGGCTGGTCCCGAAGAACTCCTTGACGGCGGCCACCACCGGACGGATGTTGATCAGCGTCTGGGGCGTGATGGCCTCGACGTCCTGCGTCGTCATGCGCTCACGCACGACCCGCTCCATGCGGGAGAGCCCCACCCGGACCTGGTTCTGGATCAGCTCACCCACCGAACGGATCCGGCGGTTGGCGAAGTGGTCCTGATCGTCGATGCGGTAGGTCGACTCGCCGTCGGCCATGTGCAGCGCGAGGTGCAGCATGTAGGTGGCCGAGGCCAGGATCTCCGACGGGCTGAGCACGCTCTGGTTGGGGGCGGGCTTCTCGATCTCGATCCCGAAGAGGTCCGAGAGGCGGTCGATCTCGGGCCCGAGCTTGCGGTTCAGCTTGTAGCGGCCGACCCGCGTGAGGTCGTAGCGCTTGGGGTTGAAGAAGGCGTTCTCGAAGTACACGCGGGCCGCTTCGGCCGAGAGCGGCTCACCGGGGCGGGCGCGCTTGTAGATCTCGAGCAGCGCCTCCTCACGGGTGGGCGTGAGGTTGCGCTCCTTCTCCCACTGGCCCTCGAGGAAGTCGAAGTGGCGGACGAACCGGTCGAGGAACGCCTCGTCGCCGTAGCCGAGGGCGCGCAGCAGCACGAAGAGGGAGAGGCGGCGCTTGCGGGCCACCCGGCAGCCGGCGGTGACGTCCTTGCCCGGCTTGGCCTCAATGTCGAGCTCGATCCACTCCCCGCGATAGGGGTGGATGGTCCCGGTGAAGACCGTCTTGACGTCGCGACCGGGCTGGAAGATCACACCAGGCGAGCGAACGAGCTGGCTCACGACCACCCGCTCGGTGCCGTTGACGATGAAGGTGCCCCGGTCGGTCATCATCGGGAAGTCGCCCATGAAGACCGTCTGTTCCTTGATCTCACCCGTCGTGGCATTGAGGAAGCGCGCCCGGACGAAGACCGGGGCGGCATAGGTCATGTCCTTTTCCTTGCACTCCTCCACGGTGAACTTCGGCGGGGGCCGCAGGTCGGGGTCGCTCGGGTCGAACTCCAGCTCGAGGCTGAGCTGCCCGGTGAAGTCCTCGATGGGACTGATGTCCTGGTAGGCCTCAGCGAGCCCCTTGTCGAGGAACCACTGAAACGAATCGCGCTGTATGGCGATCAGATCCGGAAGCTGTAAGGCCTCGTTGATGTTGGCGAATGAAACACGTTCGGGACTGCGGGACCGTGAGGACAACGGTCAACTCCTCCCATATGGGATTGCGACGGGTGGGTGCGGGTGCTGCTTGTAGTGGGGACGGGACGACGAAGAGGACAGTGGAAACCGGGTCTGATCAGGGCCCGGGGGCGGTGAGGGCGCGCGTTCACCCCGTGGAATTACGGGAACGACAGACAGAAGGACGCACGGCAACCCTGTATCTTATCCACGGGCGTGCCGGAACACAACCCTTGGGTCGCGCCAGCCGACCCGGGCTGGCGATCAGAGTACGGGCGACGTCCCCCGACGTCAAGGTCCCGGCCCCGGTTCCGGACCCCGGAGCCCGGCCGGAGCCCCCGACTACTTGACCTCGACGGTCGCCCCGGCCGCCTCGAGGGCGGTCTTGGCCTTCTCGGCGTCGTCCTTGTTGACCTTCTCGAGGACCGGCTTGGGAGCCGCCTCCACCAGGTCTTTGGCCTCCTTGAGGCCAAGGCTGGTCAAGGCGCGAACCTCCTTGATGACCTGGATCTTCTTGTCCCCGGCGGCGGTCAGCACGACGTCGAACTCGACCTTCTCCTCCTCGGCGCCACCCACGTCGCCCCCGGCGGGAGCCGCCACCTGAGCGACGGCGACCGGCGCAGCGGCCGTGACACCGAAGCGCTCCTCGAACTCCTTCAACAGCTCACTCAGCTGGATCACCGTCAGTTCGGCGATTCCATCGAGGATCTGGTCCTTCGTCAGGGTCCCTGCCATCTGGATGGCCTTCCTTTCTTTCCTGCGGTCTTGTCTGTCTTGTCTGTGATCGGACTTGTCTGTGATCGGACGATCGTGTCGTGCGCGTTCGGGTCGAACGGAGCCGCTAGTCGGCGGCGGTCTCCGGGGCCTCGGCCGCAACGTCGGATGCTTCGGCCGCCACAGCGGGGGCCTCGGCCGCAGCATCGGGTGCCTCGGTCGCCACCTCCGGGGCCTCGGCCGCGGGTGCTTCGGCTGCAACATCGGGTGCCTCGGTCGCCACCGCCGGGGCCTCTGCCGCGGGTGCTTCGGCTGCAACATCGGGTGCCTCGGTCGCCACCGCCGGTGCCTCGGCCGCCGGAGCGTCCGGCAGAGTCTCCCCGGCGGCCTCCCTCTGCTCGATCAGGGCGGCGATTCCGTAGGCGAGATCGCGGGGGAGGGCCTCGAGGAGTCCCGCCATCTGCCGCAACGGCGCCGCCAGGGCACCGGCGATGCGGGCCAGGAGTACGTCGCGCGGGGGGAGGTCGGCCAGGGCGGCCAGGTCCGAGGAGGAGAGCAGCGAACCATCGGCCAGTCCACCCTTTATGACCAGGAGGGGGTTGGCGCGGGCGAAGTCCTTCAGCGCCTTGGCCACCGCGCTGACGTCGCCCTGCACGAAGGTCAGCGCCGAGGGCCCGGTGAGGTACTCGGAGAGGGGTTGGTACTCGCCGCCGTCGACGGCTCGTCGCACCAGGGTGTTCTTGAAGATCCGGTAGTCGCCCCCCACGGCCGCCAGCGCGGCGCGCAGCTGGCCCAGCTCGGACACCGACAGCCCCCGGTACTCGCTGACGATCGACGCGCTGGACTCGCCGATGCGCGTGCGCACCTCGTCGACCACGGCGATCTTGTGGGTCATCTGTGCGTTCTGCGTGGCCATTCGTTGTCCTCCACCGGGATCAACCGCCCGGCGACGGGCCAGGATCTCCGGTGTGCGACGGAACGGGACCGGCATGGGGCCGGTTCTCGCAGGTGTCGCCTCGTCAGGCGGGCCCTCTCGGGCCCCTTCCGCACCCTTGGGTGCACCGGAGGTCTGTGGCGTCTGAGTTGGTGCTCATCCGCCGGGGCGGTGAGCTGTGGGTGAGAGCGTAGTACGGGTGATCGGCACCTGCCCCATCGGTCAGGCGGAGGCGGCGAGCTCCTCGTCCATGAAGCGGGCTCGAGCGGGGTCGATGTGCACCCCCGGGCCCATGGTGGTGGCGACCGTCACCGACAGCAGGTAGCGACCCTTGGCCGAGGCGGGCTTCGCCCTCTGCAGCTCCTCGATCACGGCGTGCAGGTTGGTCACCAGCTGCTCACGGGTGAACGACGCCTTGCCGATGCGGATGTGGACGTTGCCGATCTTGTCGGTGCGGTACTCCACTCGTCCGCCCTTGAACTCGGTCACGGCCTTGCCCACCTCCATGGTGACGGTGCCCGTCTTGGGGTTCGGCATGAGTCCGCGAGGCCCCAGCACCCGTCCGAGCGTTCCCACCTGACCCATCAGGTCGGGGGTGGCAATGGCCACGTCGAAGTCGAGGAACCCGCCGCTGACCTTGGCCACGAGGTCGTCGGCACCCACCACGTCGGCGCCGGCGGCCCGAGCCTCGGCGGCCTTCTCCCCGGCGGCGAAGACGGCGACGCGCTCGGTACGCCCGGTGCCCGATGGAAGCGACAGCGTGCCCCGCACGATCTGGTCCGCCTTGCGGGGGTCGACACCCAGACGCACCGCCAGCTCCACGGTCTCGTCAAAGGAGGCGCTGGACAGCTTCTTCACCAGGTCCACCGCCTCGGAAACGCCGTAGAGCGCGCCGCGGTCCACCTGAGCCAATGCTTCTCGATACTTCTTGCTGCGCTGGGCCATCTTCTCTCTCCTGTGCTGCGTTCGTTTAGCCGGCGACCTTGATCCCCATGGAACGTGCTGTTCCGGCGACCTGCTTCTTGGCCGCTTCGAGGTCGGTCGTGTTGAGGTCCTTCAGCTTCACCTGCGCAATGTCGGCCAGCTGGGCCTCGGTGATGGTTCCCACCTGCTCCCGGCTCGCGGTCGCGGAGCCCTTGGCCACCCCGGCCGCCTGGCGCAGGAGGACCGGCGTCGGGGACGTCTTCAGCACGAAGCTGAACGTGCGGTCCTCGTAGATGGTGATGTCCACCGGTATGACGGTGCCCCGCTGGCTCTCGGTGGCCGCGTTGTACTGCTTGCAGAACTCCATCGTCTGGACGCCGTGCGGCCCGAGAGCCGTTCCCACCGGGGGGGCGGGGGTGGCCGATCCGGCCTCGAGCTGGATCTTGACCACGGCGAGGACCCGCTTCTTGGGTGCCATCGTCTCTTGTCTCCTTCTTCTTCTTCGTGCGTTCGCTTACAGCTTGGCGACTTGGCTGAACTCGAGCTCCACCGGAGTCTCGCGGCCAAAGATGTTGACCAGCACCTTCAACTTGAGCTGGTCCTCGTTTATTTCGGCGATCTGGCCCGAGAAGTCGGCGAAGGGCCCTTCCTTGACGCGGACGGTCTCGTCGACCTCGTACTCCAGGCGGGGGCGGCTGCGCTTGGTGGCCGACTCCACGCCCTCCACCTTGACCTGGAGGATGTTCTCCACCTCGCGGCGCGAGAGCGGCGTCGGCTTGGTGCCCGGCCCCACGAACCCGGTCACCCCCGGCGTGTTGCGAATGGCCCCCCACGTATCGTCGTCGAGGTCGCAGCGGACGAGGAGGTACCCCGGGAACACCTTCTTCTGGACGGTGACCTTCTTGCCACCCTTGAACTCGACGACGTCCTCCATGGGGATGACGACCTCGAACACCCGGTCCTCGATGCCCCGGGAGGCCACCACGTTGCCCATGTTGGAGCGCACCTTGTTCTCGTAGCCCGAGTAGGTGTGCACGACATACCAGCGGCCCGGTCGATCGTAGGGGCTCTCGACGGGGACGATCTCTTCGTCCGCGCCTTCCCAACCCTGTCCCTCGGCTCCGCCGCCGACGTCCTGGTCGTTGCTGGCATCGAGCACCAGGTCCGGCTCACCCAGCCCGGCCGCGCTCTCGGCTGTGTCGTGGGCACTCACAGATAGGTCCTCCGCATCGCTGTCGTTGGTGTCTGTCATGTCACTCAGGGTCACTTGGAGAAGAGAAGCGTCACGAGCTTCCCGAAGGCCAGGTTGAGTGCGAAAATGAGGCTGATCATGATCAAGAGCGTCGTCAGTACCACCGACGTGTAGTTGAGCAGCTCGGCCCGGGACGGCCATGCCACCTGGCGCATTTCGTCCCTGATCTCACGGACGAACTGGACCGGCGACGTCCGTTTGCGACCCGAAGGTCGCTTCCCGGGGGTCCGGGCGGCCCGCCCTCCCGTACCCTGACCACCGGCAGGCGCGCGACGGGTGGACGGCGACCCGTCGGCCTCCATCTGCCCTTGGCGCTGCATCATGCGCTTGGTTTCGCGGTTCACGAGTTGTGCCTCACATCAATGTCGGGTGCTGTCTTGAGGATCCGGTACTTCGGGGCAGGGCAGGAGGGACTCGAACCCCCAACCGCCGGTTTTGGAGACCGGTGCTCTTCCAGTTGAGCTACTGCCCTCGGTAGGCTGCCTTAGGCTTCCGTCCGGCAAAAGGTTCGTCCCCTTGACCTGGGGAACAGCCAGCCAGAGTAGCACCGGCCGGCCGGGGCCGGTTCAGCGGGTCTCCTTGTGCACCGTGTGCTGGCGGTCCCACCGGCAGAACTTCTTCATCTCAATCCGTTCCCGGTCGTTGAGCTTGTTCTTGGTGGTGATGTAGTTACGCCGCTTGCACACCTCGCACGCCAGCGTGACCTGCACTCTCTTCTCGTTCTTCGCCATGTGTACGTCCTTCCTTCTCGTTGCCCCGGGGTACCGCCCCGGATCTGGTAGCGGCGGCGGGACTCGAACCCGCGACAACACGATTATGAGCCGTGTGCTCTGACCAACTGAGCTACGCCGCCAGGGGCGAGCCCCCTGTCAGAATCGAACTGACGACACCAGCCTTACCATGGCTGTGCTCTACCGACTGAGCTAAGGGGGCACCACGGCCATCGGGCCGCGAGCGGTCAATGATAGCCAGAGCACGACATACGACGCCTGCGCCTCCACCGCTGCTGAAAGGGTCGACACTACCATCCGGCCATGCACATCCGACTGGCCGCCCCCGGCGACGCGGACGCGATCAGGGCGATCTACAACGCGGAGGTGCTTGGGAGCACCAACACGTTCGACATGGTCGAGCGCACCCCGGAGGAGCAGGCGGTCTGGCTCCTCGAGCACCGCGGCGTCCATCCCGCCATCGTGGCCGTCGAGCGTTCCGCCGGCGCCCGTGGCTCCCGTGGCGCGGGTGACGAGATCGTGCTGGGGTTCGGATCCCTCTCGGCCTTCCGGGAGCGGCCGGGGTACGCCGCCACCGCCGAGAACTCCGTCTACGTCGACCGGGCGCAGCGGGGTCGGGGGATCGGCCGGGCGCTGCTCGCCGAGCTCCTCACGCTGGCCTCGGCGCACGGCTTCCACTCGGTGATCGCCCGCGTCGCCGGCCACAACGAGACCTCCATCGCCCTCCACCGCGCCGCGGGATTCGAGCTGGTCGGCGTCGAACGCGAGGTCGGGCGCAAACATCGCCAGTGGCTGGACGTGGTCGAGCTCCAGCGGCTGCTCTGAGCGCGACGCCAGGACTCGACGACGCCAGGACTCGACGACGCTAGGACTCGAAGACGGCCCGGCCCGCGCCCTGGGGAGCCTGCAGGGCCGTGACCAGCCGACTGCCGTCGATCCGCCGCGAGGCCGTCCAGGTGCCCAACGGGAGCATGACGATGACCACCAGCGCGAAGACGGCCGCCACCATGCTGGCCGGATTGGTGACCACGAGCTCATTGAGGAGGGATCCCCCGCCAGTGAGGCCGATGAACGGGGCCACGATGGAGAGCGCCAGCACCAGGGCGCACAACCGCCCGGTCACCACCGGGGCCAACAAGATGATGCCCCAGGTCAGGTACCAGGGTTGCACCACCGGACCCAGCAGGACGAAGGCCAGGGCCGTGATCCCGAGCGCCGTCAGCAGACCGAGCCTGTCCCTGTTCAACAGGCAGTAGGCGGCGATCACCGTCGCAGCCATGAGTCCGAGGAGCCGCGTGACCGTCAGCACCCCCCCGAGGCTGACCCCGATGTGGACGATGTGGAGCGCACCGCTGATGACCAACCCCACGGCGGTGGCCGGGGCCATCCAGGAACGGACCGTGCCCGGGGTGCCCAGGTTGGCGATCCATCCCCACCCGAGGCCCGACACCAGCGAAAGCGCCGCCATGGTCACGAGCGAGATCAGTCCGCCCCGGACCATCGGCCTCACCCGGTGGCGCCAGTCCACGCCCGGGCCCGCCCAGTCCCAGGCGATGTAGACGATGCCGATCGCCGCGGGGACCTTGATCGCCGCGGCCAAGGTGCACAGGACGATCCCGAGTACCGGGTGCCGGTACTTGGCCGCGGTGATCCCGGCGAGGAGCAGCCCGAGCATCAGGGCATCGTTGTGCGCACCGCCCACCAGAGCCAGCAGGGTCAACGGGTTGAGCAGCGCCAGCACGAATGCCGCACCGGGGTCGCGACCGTAGGCCCGGGCCAGCTTCGGGACGCAGTAGGCGATGAGCGCCACGCCCGCGACCGCCATGAAGCGGAGCAACACCACGGTGAACAGCGCGTTGTGCCCGCTCAGGGAGGCCGCCCACCCCGCCAGCATGAGAAAGAACGGACCGTAGGGCGCCGGGGTGTTCAACCACACGGTGCTGACCCCGCTGACGTAGGGACCCGAGCCGATGGTGCCCGGCCCGTAGTGGTAGGGGTTGATGTGGTGGCTCATCATCTCGCCCTGGGCGGCATAGGAGTACACGTCCCGGCTGAAGAGCGGGGCGACCACCAGGAGAGGGGCGATCCACAGGGCCAGCATCCCCGCCAAGGCGCGGATGGGTGCCCCCGGGCGGTGGCGAAGGGTCTGGAGCAGCCCGAACCAGACCCGTATGAAGAGGATCATCCCGCCGTAGACCATCACGACGCCGGGGAGCAACAGGAACGTCTCGCTCGGATTGCTGAGGCTCGGGTCTCCGAAGAACCAGGTGCCGGCGATCTCCGTCTTGAACGGCGAGCCGGTGAGGGAGGCGCCGATGCAGATCGACACGATGGCCACCAGGCCGAGGAGGGCGGGACGACGGAGGAAGCTCCAGTCGTCCGGCGCGCCGTTGTCCGCTTCCACCCGTGTCGAGAGCGACAAGCCGGGCGTGAGGCGCAACCGCACGGCGTCGACCACCATCGAGAGGCGCTGGAGGCCCGACTGGGCGCGGCCCTCAAACCCGGGAACGGTGCTCGTTACTTCTTCGTTCACAGGGTGTTCAGTCTCGCTTCTTCCGTGCGGAGCGGGCCGCCCATCGTTTTGGAGGCTATGGAGCACGCCCCGAGTGAGCACGTACCCGCAACCAGCCTGACACCACATTGTAACGAACTCCCGCCCCTTGGCAAGGGCGGCTACAGGGCGCACGCTCACGACCTGCCGCTACGTGGGCCGGGGAGGATTCGAACCTCCGTAGGCGTTAACCGACAGGTTTACAGCCTGTTTCCTTTGGCCACTCGGACACCGACCCGCAGGGTGGGAGGATAGCCCGAACTGCACCTGTTCGGAACCTTGGCCAGCGGCCGCGGCCCGGTACGCTGGCCGCCATGCCCACCTTCGACATTGTCTCCGAAGTCGACATGCAAGAAGTCCGCAACGCGGTCGATCAGGCCAACCGCGAGGCCGCCACCCGCTTCGACTTCAAGAACACCGACTCGGCCATCGATCTGGCCGAGAACGAGCTCGTGCTCCGCTCGTCCACCGAGGATCGTCTCCGCGCGCTGCACCAGGTCCTCGACGAGAAGCTGGTCAAGCGCCAGGTCTCCCTCAAGGCGTTCGAAGACGGCAAGATGGAAGAGGCTCAGAAGGGGACGGCCCGTCAGAGGATCGCCATCCGCGCCGGTATCTCATCGGATCACGCCAAGCGGCTGAACAAGTTCATCAAGGAACTGGGCCTCAAGGGCGTCTCCTCGCAGACGCAGGGTGACCAGCTGCGGGTCACCGGCAAGAAGCGAGACGACCTCCAGGCGGTGATCACCGCCTGTAAGGGCGAGGACTTCGGGATCCCCCTGCAGTTCGACAACTTCCGGGACTGATCGGGTAGGCGGCGCAGGGACTACAGGACGCCGGAGGTCTCGGCCGACTCTCCGGAGGTCTCGGCCGACTCGGCTGACTCTTCGGCCGTCAAGTGCTCGTCGAACTCTTCGAGCTCCACCTTGAACATGCGGTTGAAGACGAGGAGCTTGACCACCCAGAAGATGGCGAACGAGACGAAGTTGGCGACGAGGACCAGGAGCGTCAGCTCGGCGTGACTCAGGTTGTAGTGCTGGCCGATGTGGTGGGCCACGGACGCTCCCACGATTGAGAAGGCGATGCCGAAGGCCGCCATGAGCCAGAACGGCAGGACCTCCTTGAGCAGGTGCGACCGGCCGCCCTTGCCCCAGGCCCACTTGCGGTTCAACCAGTACGAGGGGACGGTGGCCACGGCGTTGCCGAAGACGGTGCTCGGCACTTCGGACCATAGGTGGAGCGCCCCGTAGACCACGAGGATGACGAGAGCGGAGACCGCCGTGGAGATCACCGACACCATGGAGTAGCGGAAGATCTTCCGGCCTTCGTGGGTGTGCAGCCAGTCGACGAACGTCCGGAACCGGGAGAGCACGACGCAAACACTAGTCGTGGGCCAAATGCCACACGGGCGCCCCCGACGCGGATCGCCCCTAGCGTTCGGCGATGGGGATGTAGTTCCGGGTGTCCTGTCCGATGTAGAGCTGACGAGGCCGGGCGATCTTCGAGTCCTGGTCGAGCATCTCCTGCCAGTGCGCCAGCCAGCCCACGGTCCGGGGGATGGCGAAGAGGACCGGGAACATCTCGAGGGGGAACCCCATCGCCTGGTAGATGAGCCCCGAGTAGAAGTCGACGTTGGGATAGAGGTGGCGCGAGGTGAAGTACTCATCGGCCAGGGCGATCTCCTCGAGCTTCAGCGCGATGTCCAGGAGGGGGTTCTTGCCCGTCACCGCGAACACCTCGTCGGCGGTCTGCTTGATGATCTTCGCTCGGGGGTCATAGCTCTTGTAGACGCGGTGGCCGAAACCCTGCAGACGCTGGTGACCCTGCCCCGACTTCACCAGGGCGATGAAGTCGGGGACGTTCTCGATGGAGCCGATATCGGTCAACATGCGGATGACGGCCTCGTTGGCCCCGCCGTGGCGCGGGCCGTAGAGGGCGGCCGCGGCGGCGGCGGTGGCCGAATAGGGGTCGGCGTGCGAGGAGCCCACCACCCGCATGGCGGTGGTCGAACAGTTCTGCTCGTGGTCGGCATGCAGTATGAACAGCACGTCGAGGGCATGGGCCAGTATGGGGTCGGCCTCGAACCGGGGCTCGGCCACCTTCCAGAGCATGGAGAGGAAGTTGTCGGCGAAGTCGAGTGAGTTGTCGGGGTAGACGAAGGGCATGCCCACGCTGAAGCGGTGGGCCGCCGCGGCCAGCGTCGGCATCTTGGCGATCAGGCGGATGACCTGCTTGTTCCGCGATTCGGGATCGAAGATGTCCTTGGCGTCGAGATAGAACGTCGAGAGGGCGGCCACGGCGGAGACCAACATGCCCATCGGGTGGGCGTCGTAGTGGAAGCCCTCCAGGAACCGCTTGCGCACGTTCTCATGGATGTAGGTGTGACTGGTGACCTCGTGGCGCCACGCGGCGTACTGCTCGGTCGTCGGCAGCTCGCCGTAGAGCAGCAGGTAGGCCACCTCGAGGTAGGTGGAGCTCTCGGCCAGCTGCTCTATCGGATAACCCCGGTAACGCAGGATGCCCGCCTCGCCGTCGAGGTAGGTGATCGCGCTCTCGCAGGCTGCCGTCGACATGAAGCCGGGGTCGTAGAACCACACTCCCGGGAGGAGCTTCGACCACTCGGCAGCCGAGACACCGCCATTCAAGAGCGGGATCTCGATCGACTCGCCATTTCGGTTGTCGGTGATGGTGATGCTGTCGGTCACGTCAGCGACCCCTCCAATCCCTGATTGGGTTCGCGATTCTTGGTGGATCCGCTGCCGATCCTATGACCCGAGGTGGGTGGCGGTCGAGACGGCCCCCACCGTGCGGGGGCAGTCGCGGCCACGGACCCCTCCTGATCAGGTACTCGGGGCGATCTGCACCGTCTCGGTCAGGCTCGATCCGGCGAGGGCCGTCTCGGCCTGGGGGCCCATCACGGCGATGGTGAGCTGGTAGCTGTGAGCCGGCTGCACCGCGAAGGTGGCCGGGGAGAGTGTGGCCGAGCTCCCGGCGACGACCACCCCCCGGCGGGTCAGCGTGACCACGGCCCCGGTCGGTTGGGGCGCCAACGTGATCTGAACCGTGGCGTCGGGAGCGTCGACCGAGCCCAGGTTGGAGAGGACCACGCTGAGCACTACTTTGGTCGTTGGTGACAACGTCGACACCCCCGGAGTGGCGACGCCGGTGGGAGACGGCAGGGCCGCAGGGGAGATCAGCACGGCCCTCAGTACGAGCTGGTTGGTGACGGGCGCCAGGGTGCCCGACGCGGCCACGAGGTCGACCTCCGTGGCCACGGGCCCGATCGCCCATGTGGTGGCCGTGGTGATCCATCGGGACGCCGGCAGCCGGGCGTGCCCGGGCAGGTGGAGCAGCGCACCGCGCACCGCAGCGTACGTGCGATCCGCCCGGGTCAGCAGGCGACCCGCAGCCGCAATCCGGTCCGCCGTCTCGGTGGACGACAGCAAGGCGGGGGCGGCGGACCCTCCGGTGTCCGTGGAGGTGGCTTCGGTCACGGCCAGGGGGTGCAGACCGAGCAGGCCGTCGACGGCGGCACGCACGTCGCTGACGGCTAGGGCGCGCCCGGAGAGGACGGCGACGAACTGACCCCGGAGGTCCCCCCTCGAGGTCGCGCCACTGAGCTGGGCGGCCTGCGACTCCTGCTGCACGGTCTGGGCCACGACGTCGTCCAGGTCGACCTGGAGCGTCTGGCGGTCGAGGCCCTGCATGGTGCCCATGAGGTGTCGCACGCTCGAACCGGTGGCGGTGGACTCGTTTGCCACCACGGCGCCCGCGGCGGCAAACGAGCGGTTGGTGCTGGCGTCATAGGGACCCGACTGGCGCGCGATCTGGGTGATCCCGCCGATCAGCACGGCGATGACGACGACCACGGCGGCGGGCCGGGCGATCCTGGCGAACCACGACCGCCTCCGGGAACGACGGTGGGCTCTGGGCGGCGACATGGCCGCGCCACGCTACTTCCGAGTCAGAGCACCAGAAATGGCGCGTCGAACGGGGCGCTCGCCGTCTTGAGCGTGCTGGCCCGCTTGCGCCAGTCCACCGTGGGCGAGATCGCCTCCATGTCCACCCGGTCCTTGTGGTGCTCGACCAGATTCAGGACTCCGAGGATCACCTCGTCGGTCAGCAGGTGCGGCTGGAGACCGAGATCCAACAGCTTGGTGTTGGCCGCGTGGAAGTAGTGCTCCTCGCGCTCGACCCTGGGATTGTGGAGCCCCTGCGCAATCTCCACCGGCTTGGGGGAGGCCCGCTTGACCATGCCGGCCATGTCCAGCACGGAGAAGGACTCGGTGAACTGGTTGAACACCCGGAATTCACCGCTGGTGGCCGGGTTCTCCAGGGCCAGTGTGACGCAGGCCACGGTGTCCCGAATATGCAACATGCCGCGTGTCTGGCCCCCGGCCCCGTAGACGGTCAACGGGACCCCCATGGCGGCCTGGACGCAGAAGCGGTTCAACACCGTGCCGAACACGCCGTCGTAGTCGAACCGGGTCGCCAGCACGGGGTCAAGGTCCGTCTCCGGGGTCGACTGGCCGTAGACAATGCCCTGGTTCAGATCGGTGGAGCGCAAGCCCCACACCCGGCAGGCGAACATGATGTTGGCACTGTCGTGCACCTTGGAGAGGTGGTAGAAGGAGCCCGGCTGCTTGGGATAGGGCAGCACGTCGGTTCGGCCGTTGTGGGTGATCTCGATGAAGCCTTCTTCAATGTCGATGTTGGGGTATCCGTACTCACCCATCGTCCCCAACTTGACCAGGTGAATCTCCGGGTTGACCTCGGCCATGGCGTACAGCACGTTCAGCGTGCCGACCACGTTGTTGACCTGCGTGTAGACGGCGTGCTCCCGGTCGATCATGGAGTAGGGGGCGGACCGTTGCTCACCGAAGTGGACGATGGCATCGGGCCTGCACTCGGCGATGACGCCGTAGGTGAACGCGGCATCGGTGAGATTGCCGATGCGCACAACCACCTTGCGCCCGGACACCTCGCGCCATGCCCGGACCCGCTCCTCGAGGGAGTAGATCGGGACAAGGCTGTCCACGCCCATTTCGGCGTCGTACTCCCTCCGCACCAGATTGTCCACCACGGTGACGTCGTGACCCCGTGCCGAGAGATGGAGTGCGGTTGGCCATCCGAGGTAACCGTCGCCGCCGAGCACCAGAATGTTCATCCTCGTCCTTTTCTCGAACTGAATCCGACCGTGTGGCACCACGACGTGGTGCGTTCATCATGAGCCGGTGTCCTGTGCGCGACCTGAGTGACCGCTAAAGAAATCCTGCGCTGCCGGCGTGACTCCTTGCGCCACGAGCTTAAACCGGCGCCGGTAGAGAGGGTGGGACCGAGCGATCAGCTCCCGATGACCACCGCTGGCTCACGAACGGCGAGCGACGTCCCCCTCCACCAGCGCGGCCGCGGGGGCGGTGCCCTCCACGACGTCCGCGACGAGCTCTATGGCCTGGAGGAGACGGGGAGCGGCGTCGACGGGAGGGAGGTCGGCGATCTCCTCCGTCTCGATCCCCACCACTCCAAGGGCCGGAAAGCGGCGGGCCGAGACGAGCACGCGCGACTCGAGGGAACCCACGGCGTCGTTGTAGGCGGCCACAGTGGCCGTAAGGCTTCGCTGCAACTTCTGCATGTGCGTGCTCATGGTCCGCAACCGCTCGTAGAGTTCGGCCCCCAGCCTCTGGACCTCACGCGCGTTCTCGGCCAGCGACTCCTGGCGCCAGCCGAAGGCCACGGTCCGCAGGAGCGCGATGAGCATGGTCGGGGTAGTGAGCAGCACGCCGTTCGCCATGGCATGTTCCTGCAGCGTGGGATCGGACTCATAGGCCGCGGACAGCAGCTGATCGCCGGGTATGAAGGCCACCACCTGCTGGGGTGAGCGCTCGAACTGCCTCCAGTACTCCTTCTTGGCCAGCTGGTCGACGTGGGACCGTAGCTGCCGGGCGTGCGACGCCTGGAAGAGGGCGCGGTTGCGGTCGTCGTCGGCGTCGATGAGCTGAAGAAAGGCCTCGAGGGGCACCTTGGCGTCAACCACGATCTCGCCTCCCCCGGGCACATGGACGATCATGTCGGGTCGCAGGCGACCGTCATCGGCGTTGGTCGAAACCTGTTCGTCGAAATCGCAGTGAGGGAGCATGCCGGCCATCTCGACCACCCTCCGCAGCTGAACCTCCCCCCACCGGCCCCTCGTCTGGGGGGAGCGCAGGGCGGTGACCAGGTTGCGCGTCTCCTTTTGCAGCTGCTCGTTGCCCAGGCTCAGCTGCGCCACCTTCTCGCGCAAGCCCTCGTAGGCGCCCCTGCGCTCCACCTCGATCTTCTGCAGCCCCGCCTCGTAGCGGGCCAACGTCTCGCTCAGGGGCCCCAGGAGCTGGGCGATGGCCTGATGACGCTGGGTGAGGTCACCCTGGGCCGCCGTCTGCGCCTGGCTGAGCTTGGTCTCGGCCAGCGCCAGGAACTGCTCGTTGTTCTGCTTCAGCGCTTCGGCGGAGAGCTCGGCGAAGGCCCCGGCCAGCCGCTGGCGCTCTTCCTCGGCGCGGACCCGCATTTCGCCCTCTGACTTCTTGAGAAGGCCCAGCTCCGAGGCGAGAACCGCACGCGCCGTCTCGGCGGCGGTGGCGGCGGCCCTCGCCGAGTGGAGACGCTCCGCCAGCTCCGCCGAAGTGGCCCGGGCGTCGGCCAGCCGGGCCTCGGCCGTCGTCGCCGCGGCGTGCACGCTGGACTGGCGGAACAGGTGCCACACCAGTCCCGACGCCAGACCCGCCACCAACCCTACGAGCACTCCGACGACCACGGAGTCACAGTAACGGGGGGGTGTGACTCGGACTGGGAATCCCCAGGCCGCCAGGGCCGCCCCGCCCCGCGAACCGGTAACGTGGCACGGGTGGCGTTTCGAATCGGTGGCAACGTGCGCCGGGTCAGAGGTACCGACGAGCAGGATGCCGCGTCGCCGGTCGTAGGGCCTCTGGTCATGGAACAGCCCCTCTGGCCGACCATTCCCGTGCCCCACGAGGTCGACCGGCTCTTCGCCCAGGTGTTCGCCTTGGTCGGCGAGGGCATCGCCGGTGCCACCCACGCCCTGCTGGCCGGAGATCGCGAGGCGGCCAAGGTCCTGGTCCAACGGGACGATGTGATCGACCAGATCATCAGGGAGATCTCCACCTCCGTCCAACAGCAGCTGGTGCACGGAGAGACCACGTCGGACGAGCGGCGGGAGATGGTGGCCATCTTGCGGATGCTCCCCGACATGGAGCGCAACGGCGACCTGGCGGAACATATCGCCCGCCGCGCCGCACGTGGTCTGGGGGCCGAGATGTCGGCCCGGAGCCGCGGCCTGGTCGAACGTATGGGGGAAGTGACCACCAACATCTGGCGCAGCACGGCCGACGCCTTCGCCGAGCGGTCCGCCTCCGCGGCCACGGCGATCGACGACCTCGACGACGAACTGGACGATCTGCACGTCACCCTGACGGCCGAGGTCGTGTCGGGAACGATGCCCCTGGCTGTCGCCATTGAGCTGGCCATGGTCGCCCGCTTCTACGAGAGGTTCGGCGACCACGCGGTGAACCTGGCCCGGCGGATGTCGTCCCTGGTGGACGGCAGTCCCGAGCCCGGGTCGTCGGGACCGGACTGAGGTATCAGCGCGCCCGGGCGGCGACCAGGGCCTCGGCGATCTGCACGACGTTCAGGGCGGCACCCTTGCGGAGGTTGTCGCCCACGACGAAGAAGGCCAGGGCGTTGGGGGCGCCCTCGGCGCGACGGAGGCGTCCCACGAACGAGACGTCGCGTCCCGTCGCCATGAGTGGTGTGGGGATGCCGGTCAGCTCCACGCCGGGTGCAGCCATGAGGAGCTCCGTCGCCCGCTCTACCGAGAGCTCCCGCTCGAACTCGGCCACGATGGCCGCGGAGTGCCCGGTGAACACCGGCACCCGGACGCACGTGCACGTGACCGCCAGGTCGGGGATACCGAGGATCTTGCGGCTCTCGTTGCGGTACTTCTGCTCCTCGTCGGTCTCCAACGAGCCGTCGTCGACGATCGTGAACTGGAGCGGCAAGACGTTGTGGGCGATCGGGACGGGATAGACGGCAAGCGGAGGGTAGTCCACCGCTCCGCCGTCAAAAGTGAGATCCCGTGCCCGGTCCACCGTCTTCGCCAACTGCTCGGCCAGTTCGCGCACGGCCTCCACCCCTCCGCCCGAGACGGCCTGATACGTCGAGACCACGATCCGGTTGAGCCCGGCGGCGTCGTGCAACGGCTTGAGCACCGGGATGGCCACCATCGTCGTGCAGTTCGGGTTGGCCACAATCCCCTTGGGGATGGCGGACAGGGCGTGGGCGTTCGCTTCGGGAACGACAAGGGGGACGTCGGGATCCATGCGCCAGGCCGACGAGTTGTCGATGACGATGGCCCCGGCCTCGGCCAGGCGGGGAGCCAGGACACGTGAGACCGACGCCGGGGCCGAGCAGAGCGCCAGGTCGATGCCCGAGAGGTCGGCGGTGAACGCGTCCTCTACGACGATGTCCCGATCGCCCCAGGACAAGGTGGACCCGGCCGAACGGCTCGAGGCGAGGTAGCGCATCTCATCGACCGGAAAGGAGCGCTCGGCCAGGATGGAGCGCAACACCACTCCCACCTGACCGGTGGCTCCGACGACGGCGACTCGCATCCGGTGAGTGTAGGAGACCGCGCCGGGGGATCAGACCTCGATCGTGCGCCGGCCCTCCAACGCCCGCCCGAGCGTGAGCTCGTCGGCGTACTCCAGGTCGCCTCCGACCGGCAGGCCGCTGGCCAGACGGGAGACCTGGACCCCGAGGGGCGTCAAGAGGCGGGCCACATACATGGCGGTCGCTTCACCTTCGAGATTGGGGTTGGTGCAGACGATGACCTCGCTGATCTTTCCGGCGTCGATTCGGGCCAACAGCTCGCGCACCTTGAGCTGCTCCGGGCCGATCCCCTCAAGGGGGTTCAATGCCCCGCCCAGCACGTGGTAGCGACCGCGGAACTGGCGGGTGCGTTCCATCGCCACGATGTCGCGCGGGTCCTCGACCACGCACAGTACCGTGTCCTCCCGCCGACCATCGCTGCATACACCGCAGAGCGCGCCGCCTTCGGCCACGTTGAAGCACTGGTCACACAGCGTCGTCCGTTCCTTGACCGCCACGATGGCGTCGGAGAGACGCTGGGCGTCTTCGGCCGGCACTTTCAGAATGTGGAAGGCGATGCGCTGCGCCGACTTCGGTCCGATCCCGGGAAGCCGTCCCAGTTCGTCGATGAGGCTGCGCAGTGGTCCCGTGAACATTTAGTCGGACTCCTCGCTGGTGCCCGGGAAGGCCTCGAGGAGCCTCGCCTCGGCCGCCGACGCCTGATCGAGCCCGTCCACGGTGGCGGCGACCAGATCGGCCGGATCCTCGTCGTCCAGATCGCCGAGGTCACCGGGCCCGGGGGCCGCCGGCTCGACCGGGGGCGACGCAACGTCCCGCCGCGGCGGAGCCCCGGCGCTCCCGTCGTCGACCACCAGGACGAGGGAGACAGGCACGCCGAAGTGCGCCGTCAACGCCTCTTCCACCTGCGGCGCCAGCTCGGCACAGCGATCCCGGTGCGCCGCATTGGGCAGTGCGAACCTTGCCCCACTCTCATCGGCGGCGACGAAGCGGCCGGCGCTGAAGAGGGCCTTGGCCCGGGCCGGCAGGTTGCGCAGGACGCCGTCACCCCAGGCTTGGGTCAGGCCGTCTCGATCGACGGCGGGGGCAGCGGACCGGCTCGGGCCGTTGGTGGGGGGTGGTTCGGGAACTTCCGCCTCGGCCCGGGCCGGAGGTGCGGGAGGCACCGCATCCGCCGGGGCCCCGGCCGGAGCCTCCTGGCGGCGACGGACCGCTCCCAGCGATGGGCGTCTCACCACGTCGGTCTGCGGCCCCGGGGCCACGGCTGCCGACTCCGTGGCGGATGCCGGCGCGGAGGGGGCAGTCGCCTCGGAACGGGGCGGCACGTGCACCGGTACTCCATTGGGCGCCGGTACCCCGCCGCTAGCCACGGCCCGCTCGAGCATGGCCACCCGCTCGGTCAAGGCCTCAATGCCCGGATCGAGGTCGGCCCGTGTGGCCCGCACCACGGCAATTTCGAGCACGACCTGCGCGTCGGGGGCGTCGCGCATGTCGATCAGGGCACGACCGACGATCTCGATGCTTCGCACCACCCGAGCCAGTCCCATCGATTCCGCCAGTGCGGTGAACTCGGCGCGGGAAGGACCGGACACGGCGCACAGCTCGGGCGCGAGCGCGGCGAGGAAGACCTGGCGCAGATCGTCCACCAGTTCGGTTGCCAACTGTTGGGGTCCCCAGCCGCCCGCCAGCAGCGAGCTCAGGCTGACCAACACGTCGGCCGCCGCGCCCTGGCTCAGGGCGGAGAGGATGCCCGAGAGCTCGGGCCGGGCGGAGTCCGAGGACCCCGACGCCACCACCTGGTCCAGGGCGGAGAGGGCGTCGCGGGCCGAGCCTCGCCCACGCCGCACCGCCGCCTCCACGGACGCGGCGTCCACGCTGAGGGCCGCCTTCTCCTGGACCGATGTGAGCAGCTCGTGCAGGGTGTCCGCCCCGAGGAGACGGAATTCGAGATGCTGGGTGCGGCTCCGGATCGTCGGTGGCACCTTTTGCGGATCGGTAGTGGCCAGCACGAAGACGACATGGCTCGGCGGCTCTTCCAACGTCTTCAGCAACGCATTGGCGGCGGCGTTGGAGAGCATGTGGACCTCGTCGACGATGTAGACCTTCCAACGACCCGGCGTTCCCAGGGCGGCGTGCGCCACCAGGTCGCGCATGGCGTCGACGCCGTTGTTGGATGCGGCGTCCAGCTCGTGGACGTCGAGCGACGTGCCCTGGGTGATCTCGGTGCACGACGAACAGGTGCCGCAGGGCTCGCCCTCCACGGGCGCCGCACAGTTGAGGGCCTTGGCCAAGATCCGCGCCGACGAGGTCTTTCCGGTGCCACGCGGGCCACTGAAGAGGTAGGCGTGGGAGACCCGGCCGTCGCGCACGGCGCTCTGCAGCGCCCGCACCACATGATCCTGGCCCCGTATCTCGTCGAAGCGTCCCGGGCGAAACCGCCGGTAGAGCGAGACGAAGGGGACATCGGCCATGGGCGCCGAGCCTACCGGTGTGCCCTGACACGGACGCCGCTGCCCGGCGTGGCTGACACGGACGCCGCTGCCCGGCGTGGCTGACACGGACGCCGCTGCCCGGCGTGGCTGACATCTAGCGCCGGTGCTCGGTGCGGTGGCCAGGTTGGCTACGGCACCCGGCCATACCCGCTGAGAGCTGCTGCCTTCCGGCCCTGACTCGATTCACGAGCGGCCGTTGCGCAGGACCCGGCCACCGCACCCAACACCGGCGCACTGCCATTCTGCACGCTAGCGGCGTTTGGCCGCGTTCGAAGAGTCAGCCGGGCACGCCAGCGCCCGGCTCGACGGCGACGGCCTCGGCTAGCCTGACCGGGCTGCAATCCCGGAGGCGTGCGAGAGCGGCCGAATCGGCACGATTGGAAATCGTGTGTTGTGAAAGCAACCGTGGGTTCAAATCCCACCGCCTCCGCCAGATGTCCGCTCCGCTCCTCACCGACGACGACGCCATGGTCCTGGCCTTGGCACAGGCCACAGAGGCCCTCCGGCACGGCGACGTGCCGGTCGGTGCACTGACCGTTCTGGACGGCCACGTGGTGGCGGCGCGCCACAACGAGCGTGAGCTGACCGGGGACCCGACGGCCCACGCCGAGGTGTTGGCCCTCCGGGACACTGCGAGCGCACTCGGGGGCTGGCGACTCTCCGCGGTGACCCTGGTCGTGACGGTCGAACCCTGCCCGATGTGCGCCGGGGCCCTGGTGGCGGCGCGCGTCGGACGGCTGGTCTTCGGCGCCACCGATCCGCGAGCCGGTGCGTGTGGAACCCTCTACAACCTGTGCAGCGACCCCCGGCTCAACCATGAGCTGCCGGTCACCGCTGGGGTGCGCGCCGCTGAGTGCAGCGCGCTTCTGACCTCGTTCTTCAGTGGGAAGCGGGCGCGCTGAAGGCCGTCACCCAGCCAGGTACTTGTCGACCTCCATGTGCATGTTGCTGATGGCGGCCTCGGACCGGCTCGCCAGTCGGTTCTGCCGGAAACTCCTCGAGTGCAGGCCCCGCTGCTGGCGCTCCATGTTGCTGAAATCCTGGCGCGGTATCAGTCCCCAATTGTCTGCGTCGTCCAAAGCGAAACGGCCCTTGAGCTCGGCCCGCCCCGGCTCTTCTCCAGCGGACGGCATGGTGAGCGACCACACCTCGAACCGGCACATCTCGGGGTCGTCGTTGTAGGGCCGGGCTCGATACGACAGGGAGTTGCTGTACATCGGGAGGAAGAAGAAGTTGGGGAAGAGGTAGACCTCACCGCCCCAGAGCCGCATCGCCTCGGGCGTCGTCCGCAACGGGATGCCAGCGCCGGCGTCGTAGTCGATGAGCGCGGCGATCGCCGCGTTCGCATAGTCCTCTCCGGGGCCGACCCGGGAGCGCACTCCCTCGAAGATGCGCAGGTCGCGCTCGAGGATCATGGCGTCCTGGCCCTCCCACAGCAGACGCATCGATTCGAGGAACCCCTCGCCGGTCATGATCCCCCCGCCCGACTCGTCGATACGGGCCTGGAACCGCGAGTGGCCGTTGGGGAACGCCGTGACCTCGGCCCCGTCCGAGGGGTAGTCCTCACCGGCACCCATGGTCAGCTGCGGATGTGTGGCCATGACATGCCACGCCTCCTGGAAGGCTTCCTGGGCCAGCTTCCAGTTGCAGCCGACGATGGCCTCTTTCCACCAGTACACCCTGAGGTCCTCGACGCCGTAGCCCTCCAGCAGCTCGGCTCCCGGCGACAGCGCCTCCCGGAGCGGGCGGGCCTGGGGGTCCATGTTGATGAAGGCGCACGCCCCCCAGGTATCGACTTTGCACTCCACCAGGCGCAGGTCCTCGGGGTTCAGCAACTCAGGATCGAAGTCCCAATCGCCGTAGACATAGGAGTTGGAGCCGTCCAGGTTCCACCGCCAGCCGTGGAACGGGCAGGCGATCTGACCGCCAGGCAGCCGTCCGGAGCCCTTGCACAGTTCGGTAGCCCGGTGCCGGCACGCGTTGTAAAAGGCCTTGATCGACATGTCCCGCTGGCGGACCACCAGTATCGACTGGTCGCAGATCTCGTACTCGACGAAGTCTCCCGGCTGGGGGATCTCCTCGAGGCGGCACGCCATCTGCCACACCCGTGGCCAGAGCTGCTCCTTCTCCAGTTCGAAGAAGTCCCGGTCGTAGTACCGCTCACGCGGGATGTGTAGACCGTCGCGCATCGCGAACGGTACCGATCCGGTCTTACTCGGACGCTCTTCCGTCAAAGCCATGGCAGCAGTCCCCTCCTTGCGAAACAGTGCGGAACGACGCCGACGCGCTCGCTTCCCGCTCCGATGTGATCCCGCTTCCAAGCGCGAATGTGCTCGTGGTCAGCGTCCGCGACGTTAGGCCCGGCCCGCAGGGCGGTCAAGCTGGGGGCGCACACCCGGCCACCCCTCTGGGGCACGCGGTCAGCGCTCGCAGGGTCGGCGGAGGGGGCCGGGCAGGCGTCGAAAGGCGCAGCGACTAGGCTCTCCCCGGAGGGATGCGAGAGTGGCCGAATCGGACGGTCTCGAAAACCGTTGTGCCTCATGGGTACCGTGGGTTCGAATCCCACTCCCTCCGCCACCGGGTCGAGACGGCCCGTCGGATCTCTCCCAAAGGTTTTTCAGGGCAGAACAGGCGTTCTGCCGGCAGCACCTGGTCGTCAGTACGACCGGAAAGGAGTCAACCATGGCACGCGCACGCTCGACGTTTGGCAAGCTGCAGCGCGACCAGGCCAAAAAGGACCGGGCCCGGGCGAAGATGGATGATCGGCAGTCGCGCCGCGAGGACAAGGCGGCCGACGACTCCGGTGGGAACGGATCGTCGAGCAGCGAGGTGGTCGACCAGACCCGGCTGCTCGAGCAGTTCGCCGCTCTGCACGAGGACCTGGCGGACGGCCGCATCTCACTGGACGACTTCGAAGTCCGCCAGGAGGAGCTCCGGGCCAAGATGGTGGTGGAGTAGCGACCGCCGAAGGCTCAGGTCGTCGGCGTCTCGCGCCGCTCCAGCCAGTGGCGGAATCCGGCCGCATTGGAGTGGACGCCGTTCAGGGTCTCCAACTTCTCCCGTTGCGCCGGGTCGACGCCGCGCAGGGCAGCGTCGAATCGAGCCGAGAGGGCCTGGGCGATGTCGGACCCCTCCCGGAACGCCTGTTCGGCCGTCTCGGCCCACTGCCGCAGCGTCTCTTCGGCCTCCGCCAGGAGCTCTTCGGGTGACTCGAGCAGGCCGTAATGGGCCAACGCCAGGGCGGACGGCCGCCGGGCCGCGAATTTCTCGAGAGAGTTGAGGGCCAGGCTCAGATCGAAGTCGGGTGGGGGGGTGGCCGGGCGCAGCACCCCCCCGTCGGGCAGCTTGACCCCGACGGCGTCCCCGGCGAAGAGGACCCCGGTCGCCGAGTCGTGAAACCCCACATGGTGCTTGGCGTGCCCTGGTGAGTCCACCGCCACCAGCGTCCGGTCGGAGCTGACTGCGATCTCCTCGCCATCGGCCACGACGTGGAGTCGGCTTGCATCCGTCGGCTCGAGGCGACCGTACAGCGAGTCCAGCAGCGGCCCGTAGACCCGTGATGCCGAGTCGATCAGGCGGGTCGGGTCGGACAGGTGGCGGGCCCCCTTCTCGTGCACATAGATGGTGGCGGCGGGGAAGGCCCGCGCCACGTCGCCGACGCCGCCGGCATGATCGAGGTGGATGTGGGTGATCGCCACACCCGCCAGTTCCTGGGGTCCCACGCCGATCTTGTGCAGCGAGGCCAGGATGA
>Ga0302324_100002360_pt1 | contig 43839 bp, 32 predicted proteins | sample Palsa_T0_1_FD_201949 | JGI IMG/M metagenome (GOLD analysis project Ga0302324, IMG submission 201949) | Peat permafrost microbial communities from Stordalen Mire near Abisko, Sweden - Palsa_T0_1 | ecosystem: Environmental > Terrestrial > Soil > Palsa > Peat permafrost | place: Sweden: Abisko... | reverse complement strand
TTCAACTTGACGATCACGTCGCCCTTGTTCAAGCCTGCTTTTGCCGCAGGAGCGTTCGGCGAAACGTCTCCAATCAAAACGCCGCCGCTCAGGTTGAAGTTAAACGCTTTCGCCATTTCCGGCGTCAAATCCTGAATGTACGCGCCCATGTACCCACGAACCACTTTTCCATGAGCGAGGATTTGGTCCATCACCGGCTTGGCCATGCTCATCGGAATGGCGAATCCCACGCCTTCATTACCGCCCGCGCCATGCGAAAGGATCGCGGTGTTTATCCCCACCAGGTTGCCGTGAATATCGATCATCGCGCCGCCGGAATTTCCCGGATTGATGGCGGCATCGGTCTGAATGAAATTCTCATATTCCTCGATACCTAGTTTGGCCCGGCCGGTTGCACTAATGATTCCCATGGTCGCCGTTTCGCCGATACCGAAGGGATCACCGATCGCGAAGATCAGATCGCCAACATTCAACTGCGTCGAGTCGCCCAAAGGAAGCGTCGGCAAATCCTTGCCTTCGATCTTCAGGACGGCAATGTCGGACTTCGGATCCGCGCCAACGAGTTTCGCAACAAATTCGCGTTTGTCGCTGAGCTGAACCTTGATGTCCGTGGCTCCGTCGATCACGTGGTTGTTGGTGAGGATGGTGCCATCCGGCGTAACGATCACGCCCGAACCAAGCGCTTGCTCGCGTTCGGCGTGCGGCTTGCCGCCCTGGCCGAACTGATCGCCGAAGAATTGGCGAAACATCGGATCGTTAAACATCGGCGACATCTGACTGGCCTGCGGCTTTACGATTTTTGAAGTACGAATGTTAACAACGGCTGGCAACGCCGGCTTGATGACCGCGGAAAATCCGTTCGCGAAATTGCCGAGACTCACTGGCAGTGCATTTTGCGCGATTGCAATCGGCTCGCGTGCTGCGCCGAATACGGCGTGGCCGGCCCAATCCCTGAATCCTTGGGAAAGGAGCGCGCCCCCCGCAAATGCCGCGAGCACCACTACCGTGGCGACCCATCGGCGAATCTTCAAACTGCTGCTTTCCATGGCTGTCTCTCCTCGAATCATCCTGGCTGGATGTATTTATATCGCGCGGAGCGCTACGTTGGCGCTACCGCGAATATGGTATTTGACGTATCACACGCGAATTTGTGTTTAGGCGAAACGTGTCTGAAGCAATGATTACAGATACCGGCGTTCGGGCCAATTGCATTTCCAGGCCGCTCCATTTAGATGCCAAGGGCTTGCCACGGGTTTAGGCTTTTTTATCGATCGTGGAACGTGCAATATTCACGTTCGCTGGGGTAACCTAGCGGCGCTTGCTGCGTCAAATTAGTAACTTATAACGGCTTACGACGGTCTTGGCTCTTCCCTAAATCCGAAAGGAGTACTAGACATGACTCGGAAATTTCTCGCGCACACCTGCACCGCGTCGCTCTTCCTGTTGACTGCTAGTTGTCTGGCTTCCAGTTCGGCACGCGCGCAGCAAGCCGCAGCTGCCGCATTGGACGACGGCGCGGGAAAGGCGCTCACCGCAATCGCAGGTGCGGGCCAGATGCAACCACGCGCATTTGAATATCTCACGGAATTAAGTGACGACATCGGCGCGCGCGTCACGGGATCTCCCGCGGCGGGCCAAGCTGTGGATTGGGGCGTCGCCAAGATGAAAGCGATCGGCCTCGGGAACGTTCACACCGAACCCTGGAAACTTTCTCGAGGGTGGACGCGCATCTCTGCCGATGCCGAACTCGTCTCTCCGATTCATCGCCGGCTCATGGTTGATTCGCTGGGCTGGGTTGGCTCCACGGTGCCAGGAGGCGTCGAAGCAGACGTCGTAGCCGTAAACGCTTATCAGTTGCCCGATGAAATGAAAAACAATTCCGGAAATTGGCGCGGCAAAGTTCTTCTGATTGTTCAGAAAGGCGATGCGCCGAAGGATCGCATGGACGCCTTCGCCAAGTTCGGTGATTTTCTCAAGGTCGCTCACGACGCGGGAGCCGTCGCAGTGATCGGCGGTCAGGGCGGGCGAAAAGCCACGGGGATGCATTTGACGCATACCGGGGCGCTCGGCTTTGACGCCTATTTCGATATCCCGGTCGTGAGCATGGCCGCTGAAGATCAGGAACAGCTCGAACGCTATATCGAACGCGGCAAAGTCCCGCGTGTGAAGATCAACGTACAGAACCGCGTCACCGCCGGCCAAGTCGACTCCGCAAACGTGGTAGGGGAAATTCGTGGCACGGAAAATCCGGAGCAAATCATCGTCGTCGGCGGCCACTTGGATTCATGGGATCTCGCCTCCGGCGCCACGGACAATGGAGCCGGCACCACCGTCACTCTCGGTGCCGCGGACGCAATCGTAAAATCGGGATTCAAGCCGAAGCGCACCATTCGCTTTGTTCTTTTCACCGGCGAAGAAGAAGGTTTGCTTGGATCACTGGCCTACGTAAAAACCCACCAAAACGAAATGTCGAATTACGTTGCCGCATTGATTCTGGATTTCGGGCAGGGTCCGGTGATTGGTTTTCAAATGGGCGGCCATGAGGAGCTGATTCCCACGGTTCAGAAATTTGCCAATACTCTTCAAGCATTCGGCAAACTCGACGTCGACAACGATGTGGAATTTGGCACCGATACCGGGCCTTTCACGCTCGCCGGCTTGCCGGGAATTAATCTGAACCAGGATTCTCCCGACTATAAATACACGCACCACTCGCCCGTCGATACCTTGGACAAAGTCCAGCCTGACATTCTGGACCGGAATGCGACCGTAATGGCTCTGGCCGCTTTCTGGATTGCGGACCGCCCCGAGCGTCTGGCCAGCCCCTGGCCGCAGGAAAAAACTGCCAAAATGCTCGTCGACCAGCATCAGGACGGGCTTCTCAAGGCCTTCGGCCTGTGGCCCTTTGGCGCGATGGGAAGCGACTCGGAGAAAAAATAAAAGCGAGGAGCGAAATTCGCGGGGTGGCTAGCGTCGACGGCGTCGGTTGCTGGTCGCCTCAACGGAAGCTTTCACCACAGAGTTGAGCCGCTAATCAGGCGTGCGATAAAGAATGCCGCCGCCGCCGCAAGGCCTCCCACGACGACAGTCTGAATTCCCCCCCGCAACGGTTTCACGCCCGTGTAACGGCCCTTGATCCACCCAAAAAAGAAAAGCGCCAGCAAAGTCAAAACTACCGAATACGTCAGCGCCCGGTGCAGGTCATGATGAATCGCGATGTACGGGGCCAGAGGAATCAGGCCACCCGCGATGTACGCGCCGGCAATTGTCGCCGCGCTGCGCGCCGCGCGCGCCGGGTCCGGTCTTTCCAACCCCAGCTCGAAGCGCATCATGAAATCGACCCACTTCTTCTGGTCCGCCGTAATCGCCGTGACGATCGGCGCCATCTGCGTCTCCGAAAGCCCGTATTCTCGAAACACTTTCGCGACTTCCTCAACTTCTACATCAGGGAGTTCCACAGTTTCGCGGTACTCACGATCCAGCTCAGACGCGTAATGTTCCGTATCGGTTTTCGCCGCGAGATATCCGCCAAGCCCCATGGCGATGGAACCCGCCGCGATCTCAGCCAGTCCGGCCGTAACCACGATGCCCGTCGACGCAACCGCGCCCGTCAAGCCCGCCGCCAGCGCAAACGGAACCGTCAGGCCATCCGACATCCCAATTACGATGTCGCGGACCGCGGCGGTCGCCGTGAAATGCTTTTCTACGTGTTCGACCGACGGCATATTGGAAGCTCCTTTGGGCCATCCCCAATGTGCTGCGGATGATTTGTAGGTACACTCACCGTCCCCGCTACCAGGCGCGTATAATTATGGGGCACGAACTGGAAATTCGGAGATAGATAATCGCTTCGACTTCTGGACATTCTACGCGAAAAGGAGCACTGCTCAGATGAGTTACACACTACCGCCGCTGCCCTACGCTTTCGACGCGCTCGAACCCTACATTGACGCCAAAACCATGGAAATCCATCATGACAAACATCACGGCGCCTATGTCACCAACCTAAACAAAGCACTCGAAGGCCAGCCCGATCTGGCAAAATTGCCCGTTGAAGAGCTTCTCGCGAAAATTAACACCGTTCCCGAAGCGATCCGCATCGCCGTGCGCAACAATGGCGGCGGACACATGAACCACTCCATGTTCTGGAAGATCATGAAGAAAGATGGCGGTAAGGAACCGACGGGAGATCTCGCCGCCGCCATCAGTTCAGCGTTCGGCAGCTTCGCGGATTTCAAGACGAAGTTAAACGATGCCGCGACCAAGCGCTTCGGCTCCGGCTGGGCCTGGCTGCTGTTTCGCGATGGCAAGCTGGTGATTGAATCCACCGCGAACCAGGACAATCCGATCATGGATGGCGGGAAAACGTTTTTTGGACTGGACGTTTGGGAGCACGCGTATTACCTGAAGTATCAGAACCGCCGCCCCGAATATCTCGAAGCCTGGTGGAACACCATCAATTGGCAACAGGTTGCTGAGAATTTCGCCAACGCAAAAAAGTAGCTTCGCGCGAGATTACCAACCCGCGAATGTAATTGGGAGGGGCCGTAACGACCAGCCCCTCTCTTGTCATCATCGCGGAGAGCTTCTCGTTCGCGTGGCGTGCGGATACCAGGAAATTAGTGGGCCCAGACTTTCGCGGGGTCGGTCTCGTAAGGATAGACGTGCACCATCCAGTTAAAAACCTGCGGCATCCATCGGCCGCCGGCTTGGCTGCACGCAGCTTCCGTTGAAATCGAACCGCGAAATCCGAATTCTTTCGAACTGCCCGGCTGAATGTGCGCGTCTCTCGGAGCAAAACACAAATTCACGTGTTCGTGCCAACGCGCCACGCTGAGGGGCACCCGGGCGTTTAGGTCCGCTTCCGTATACGCGCGCGGCGCTGTGTACATCGCGCCTTGCAGCACATAACCGTCCGCTGTCTTCGCGTAAAGCAATGACGTCGGGTGTGCCGGATTGAAGCTCGTTTGCGCCTCGCGCGCATACTCATAATTTGTAAAGTGATAGTGGGGCTGCGGCACATCCGGCAGAAAAATCTTGAATCCGTCGGCCAGCGCGACTTTGTAATCCTTGTATTTTTCGATCGCCGGCAGCAATACGGCGACAATCTCCGCCGCCCGTTTTTCGTCGCTCGCATTCGCCGGTTGCAAGTCGGTCATGAACATATGTGGACCCATGTCCATGTCATGGCCGGACATCGCCATGTCCGCCCCTTTCGCCGCTTCCGCATTGCCACTCGGCCCGGTTCCGGGCTTGCCCATGTCCATGCCGGACATCGCGCTTTGTGTTTGTTGCTGAGAATCTTGAAACCACGCGCCCTGGGCCGGGCCGGCGACAAATAAGAGCAAAAGCCCTGCTGCAATGGCCGAAACATTCCCGATGCTAGGGTTGATTTTCATGGCTTTGCGCCCTTCTCCGCTTACCTTTCTCGAATCGCCTGCCGTCACCCTGACTTTTGCCTAGCTACTTGAAACGGCAACCGCCAGCTTCTTCGTTCTATCCGGTCTTAACCATATAAACCCGCTGTCAACCTCAAAGTTGCTGGAATCATGTAGCTGCCGGCCGAACGAATCGATCCGAAGCCTCCCAGCAACTTATGTTCCAGATTCACGATTCCAGGTGGCGCTTTCGCGCATCATATATGTGCTTTTTCGCTCGTGTACCCTTGACGTAGGCATTGAAATCGGTAAACTGCGATTTCGCTCATGGCGACGATGGCCAATCCGGTGGAAGAGCCCCTGCAGGACTTTCAGTTCCCGCAGCGCGAGGCGGCCTTTTTCTACGGCCTGTTTCTCCGCGGCCATTCCGCCGATGAGCTCCGCCGCGACATACAGGTTCCCGCGGCCGTGCTCGCCAAGTGGGACAAGGAAACCGTGCGCGCTCCGGAACTTCGACCCGTGCTGGAAAAAGTCGTTCAGTACCGGCAACACGTTCTCGCCATATTTGAAAACTTGATTTGTCATGACGCGGCCGCGCATCGACTTCAATAGTCCTCGTGGTTGGCAAGGATTAGCGCAGTTTTTTCACGCCCAAAGCTTCCACGTAAAACTCTCTCACATATTCTTTCGCCATGCGCATCGCGCTAAATTCGGGCGCGACGCTCTTGATCGCGGCCTTCATCACGCCCACGAATTCGTGCGGAATTTCATCGTCCGGCCGCCGGTAGTACATCGGAATTATTTTCTCCTCCAGCAACCGGTAAAGCGCATCGGCGTCCGCAGCGGTGCGGTCGCCCTCCACCGGGTTATCACCAAAGGCCCATCCATTCGCACCGTTGTAACCCTCCAGCCACCATCCGTCGAGTATCGACAGGCTCGGCACCCCGTTCGCACCGGCTTTCATCCCGCTCGTTCCGCTTGCTTCCAGCGGCGGCAGTGGATTATTCAGCCACACATCCACTCCCCGCACCATCTGCTGCGCCATGTGCTGGTCGTAACCCTCGACGAACGCGATCCGCGCCGCAAATTCAGGATTTTTCGCCAGATTGAAAACTTTCTGGATCAGTTGCGCGCCGCCGACGTCCGAAGGATGTGCCTTCCCCGCAAAAATGATTTGAACGGGCTGCAACGGATTGACCAGCAATCGCTTCAGCCGCTCCAGATCATTGAGGATCAGGTCGGGACGCTTATAACTTGTGAATCGCCGCGCGAAACCAATCGTCAAAATTTCCGGATCGAGCAGCGCTCCGAATGCAATCACGCTTTCAGCGCGCGCTTCCTTGTTCTGCCACAACTGTCGCGCCCGCTCGTTGATTTCGTCGATCAACAAAATCTTCAGTCGCAGACGTGTGTGCCACAGCTTTTCGTCCGGTATCTTGTCCACCCGTTCCCACATTTTCGGCTGGTCTTGATCGCCCTCCCAGCCGGGGCCCAGATATTCATCGAACAGCGGCTGCAGCCACAACGGGTCCATCCACGTAAGCAAGTGAACGCCGTTCGTGATGCCGGTGATCGGTACATCTCTCTCTTTCAACTCCGGCCAGATCGTCTGCCACATTGCGCGCGCCACTTCCCCATGTTTCTTGCTGACCGCATTGCAGAATTTCGCCATCCGCAGGGCGAAAACCGTCATGTTGAATCCCGCGTCGGGATTCAATGGATTCGTCCCCAACCGCAACAGGCCGTCGCGATCGGTTCCGAATTCCTGGTAGTGGCTGCTGAAATATTTTTCGATCAGCGGAAAGGAGAAAACATCGGTTCCCGCTGATAAAGGCGTATGGGTCGTAAAAACGGAAGTCTTACGGATTTTTGCGAGCGCGTCTTCGAACGTCGCTCCCTGTTCCACCAGCGCGCGCACCCGCTCCAGAAACGCAAGCCCGGGGTGGCCTTCGTTGATATGCACGGCAGCCGGCTCAATCCCTAAAGCTCTCAGGACGTGCATGCCGCCGATCCCCAGCACGATTTCCTGCCGCAACCTCTGTTCGGAATCGTTCGTGTACAAACGGTGCGCGATGGCCCGATCCCAGGGCTGATTCGTTTCCAGTTCCGTATCCAGCAAATAGACCGGCACGCGCCCAATGTCCGCTCGCCACACCAGCACATGCACGGGAGGATCGAAAAAAGGCACGAGGACTTTCAGCGGCTCGTTGTTTTTATCGAGCACCAGCGTCACCGGATCATCCGTGCGATCCAAGACCGTCTCGTTGTCTTCCTGCCAGCCGTCGTCCCGGATTTTTTGCGAGAGATAGCCGCGGGAATAAATCAGGCCGACCGCGACCACGGGAATCGCCAGATCGCTGCATTCCTTGATGTAGTCGCCGGCCAGCACTCCCAGCCCGCCGGCGTAGAGCGGCAGGGAATGATGAAATCCATACTCCGCGGAAAAATAGGCAAGAGGCGCTGCCGGCCTTCCATATTCCGTGGTGAACCAACCCTTGTGCGACGCCATCTCGGCGTCGAACTCAGCCATCACGGAATCGTAGTTTTTCAGAAATTCGTTATCGCGCGCCGCCAAATCGAGTGTTTCCTGGGGCAGCGAAGCCAGCATCCGCAGGGGATTGTGATCGCTCTCGCGCCAGGCCTGCAGATCCAGCGCCGGAAAAAGCTCCCGCGCTTGGCGGTGCCAGCTCCACCACAAATTGTAGGAAAGTCTCTCCAGTCCGCGGATCCGTTCGGGCAGGCTCGCCAATCGCACCGGCACTTCCGACAATTCAGCCATTTCGATTTTTACCTCGCGGTATCTAGGATTACATATCGATAGAAATCCACAACCTGCGTCAGCCCGGGCCCATAAATTCAGAATCTGACGCCGCAACCGAAAGGATCAACCGCTCTACGATTACGACGCATTACGAAAATTGGCCAAGCGCCTGGAGGCGAGCTGCCCTCTCGGCGCGGCACTCGAACCCTGGCGCGCGAGCGTGCGAAGTTTCGCTAACTATTGTCGCTTACCTGGCAACGAATTGAAGCGCGGATTTGGCCTCAACCCTTCGAAAGTAAATATGGGAATGCACGCCTAACCGCGTCCGGATGCTTCCGCAAGCCTCGCCCCGCCTCGGTTGCACAACCCTTACCGCTGTCGTAAGATAAGCAGCTGTTCCGCTGACCACAATTCCCCGGTAGCTCAATGGTGGAGCATTCGGCTGTTAACCGAAGGGTTGCTAGTTCGAATCTAGCCCGGGGAGCCATCTTCTCCTTCTCTCTCAGTTGCTTACAAAACCTCCTTTCTCAGGTTTTGTCTTGGGACTGCGCTCGTGCCATACAGGTGTCATGAAGACACGCTAATTGACCGAAGCGCTCTCGCCGTACACCTGTTGATTCGCTTTCTCCATCGCTTCGCGAACCTGTTCGACCATGCCGAGCTGATACCGGCGCTTTGTCTCGGGGCTTGTATGACGCATGGCCCGTTGAATTACGGCATCCGGTGCTATCTTTGGTCAACGCTTAGACGGTTGTTCAATATGACACTTAGCTGGTAGTGTGCTGTTCAGCACAGCTAGCGATAGCCAATCGCCCGGAAACTGTATGTCACCGGAGCATACGGGGCCTAACGTGGTTACAGTCATCTCTCGGTTTAGAGTTCGCAACGGGCTAGAGGGAGAAGTGCGTTCGGCCTTCCTCAACCGTCCCCGCTTGGTGGCAAGCGCCTCAGGTTTCTGCGGACTCGATGTTCTGACTGACGCTGCGGACCCCTCGGTGTTTCTGCTGGTTACGCGATGGACTGACGAAGGATCATTCCGATCCTGGCACCGCAGCGAGGCGCATCGTCAATCACACGAGCTGATGCCTCAGGGATTGAAACTGGATCCGTCCTACACGTCCCTGACGATAGGTAAGAGCGTCGACGATCCTGCCGGCATCCAGAATCTGAGCGACGCCGTTGAGGGGCAGACAGTTGCAATGTCGTGGTGGCTACTGGAATCCGACACAGTATTTGTCTTCTTGCTGGCCCCAGACGGCACGATTCGTGGACGAAATCGGGCCGCTCAGCGAGCATTCCCTCCCGACAAAGCAAAGAACTTTGGTGCAAGCATTTGGGACTATCTTTTGTGTTCGGATGCCCAGGATCTGCGCGAGAGGCTGACGAGTCCGGGAGGTCAGAACGATGGCTGTCTGGTGCTCAACGTGACCGACGGGCATCAGAATCAGTCTACATTGGAAGTTGGGCTGGTCCCGTGTAGTGGGGCGATGCTGCTGCTGGCCACCCAAGAACACCGGCACGATGCGCTCTTCCAGGACGAGATTTTCAGACTGACGAATGATTTATCGGTAATGATGCGCGAGACAGCCCGAAAGAACCGGGAACTCAAGGAGGCCAATGAAACGATCGAACGGCTTGGGCGTATCGATGCGCTTACGGGCCTGGCCAATCGCCGGACGCTGGACGAATCCTTGCCGCGGGAGATTGCTCGTGCAGCACGCCTGGGAGAGCGCTTGAGCGTGATTATCGCTGACTTGGACCACTTCAAGTCGATCAACGATCAATACGGCCATGTAACGGGTGACCAGGTGCTCGCCCGGGCAGCTGCGGTTTTCGGGACGCAAATGCGGCCGTACGATCTGGCGGCGCGATACGGTGGCGAAGAGTTTCTCCTTCTGCTGCCAGGAGCCTCTACCGATGATGCAATTATCATCGCCGAGCGCCTTCGGAAAGAGATCGCAAAAATCGAAGTGCCCGGATGTCTTCGGCAGATTACCGTTAGCCTTGGCGTCGCAAGTTGGATGACAGGGGAAGCAGCCGAGGCACTCGTTACCCGCGCCGACGCCGCGCTTTACAACGCCAAGAATGCCGGCAGAAATCGCGTCGAGGCCGGGTCGGGCGTCCGAGTGCAAGACCAAGACGGGAGAGTTCACGAATGACTCCCGAGTCTTTTTCCGAGCGGTTACGGATTGCACAGAAGCTGGTATCTGTGAAGCAACACGTAGCGCAAGCAATCACGGACGAGTTTTTTCTTATCCATCCCGAGTGGGCAGTTCGTTACGGGGAACGTGGCCGCCAGTTCTGCACGGCAGATGCCTGCTTCCATGTGGACTTTCTCGCCGGAGCTATCGAGGCCGGGTCGCCGGAGGCGTTTGCCGACTATTCGCGATGGACGGCTAGAATGCTTGGTGCACGTGGGATAAACGCGCACACGCTTGAAGAGAACCTCGCACAACTTGAAAAGCACCTTTCGGAAGCGCTTCTCCCGAGCGAGTTTGAGGCGATTTTGAATTTTCTGAAACTTGGTCGGGTGGCTTGCATGGAGCCTGAACCAGCTTCTGACGGGCAGCTTTCCGGCGACAGTCTTGGCTTGATCACGCAGATTTTTCTCGCGGCGATTCTGAGTGGTCAACGGCAAGCTGCGTTAAACATCGTCGAGGAGGCTCTAAGAACCGGCCACACGCACCTAGATATTTATGTAGATGTTTTTGCTGAGTCATTGCATCGCGTCGGCGAACTTTGGGAATTGAACAAGATCAGTGTTGCGCAGGAGCACATGGCGACTTCGATTACGCAATATGCCATCGCTACGATTTACCCCCGACTGGCTCCCGCAGCGATCCATCGCGGTAGCATGGTGGTCACCGGTGTTTCGGGCGAGCTACACCAGATCGGCGCCAATCTTGTTGCTGATGCCATGGAGTCGAATGGGTGGGTGGTTCGGTTTCTTGGAACCAACCTCCCGCATTCCTCAGTTCTCGCCACTGTCGAAGAGGCTTCGGCCGATGTGCTGTGCATTTCAACCACGATCACGGCGAACCTTCCTTTAGTGGCGGAGCTTGTTCGAACTGTCCGCAGCAAGCTGGGCGCGGGTAGCCCGAAGATTGTACTGGGTGGATCAGCTTACCGACTGGCCAGCCAATTTGCCAAAGACCTCGGGGCAGCGGGAGCATTCACGGATCTGCGTCGGGCGCTCGCAATGCTTTGTGCGTAGCTGGTTTCCGCCGCTACTCGATTTGCATTCGTCCTCCAAGGCGAGCCATTCGTTCTTCTGTTTCTCCTCCAACCACGTACACACGGCGAGCTTCACCGCAATTCGCCCTCAGGTTGCAGTTGAAACGGGGGGGGAAAACACAATGAGATGAGCCGTTGACTTCGGCACGAGCGCACGAGACAATTTGCTTGTTACGGGTGTTGGAGTTCACCTTTAACCGCCCCCGCAAGGGGCAGATGACTCCTACGAGGGTTTCGACTTGCTAGGGAGTTTTCTGCTTCGGCCGTTCCTTCCTTAGCACTGCGCGCCCCCACAACAGGATTCAAATTAAAACCGCGCGGCGGATTTTTTTTGATATTGCCGCCCGTTTTCGGTGCGAATCAGATGACTTCGGACGCCCAAGTGCCTCGTGAATCTCTAAACCCGTTCCAGGCGAACCGCCTGCGGATCACTTGCCAGTACATCGATAAGGTTCTGATCGACGTAGAAGCCATTCTGAATACGACGGCCTCTAAGGCGGCATTTCCCCGCTATTCCAGCGACATCGTTCCCGCACAACGCCGAACGATTGAAGACTACATAGCAAGAGTCCGAGCGCAATTGGTCCGAGTATTGGAAGGACAAGGGATCGTGCCCGAAGGGCCTTCGATTCCCGCATCCCGAGCGCTTCACGTCCAACTCGGCGCTATCGACATCGCCGCCGAGGAATTGAGGCCAAAGTACATGCGCGGCTATGGGCCGGTGCCGGAAAGCGTGGCGACGGAACTCAACGGAATTGCCGGCGAGTTGAGCGGGCTGATCGGTCGCTTGGATCGTTTCTTGTCGGGAGGGCTCGGTGAGAATCTAACCGCGCGGCTGGCACGATTAGAGCACGCCGGCAACGACTTTGAGCTTCTTGAAAAAATCGAACGGATCGTTCGAGACCGCGGACTGGTGGAATTCCGGTCTTCTATTGGGGCGATTCTGGATCGCGCGGAAGATCGCAGCTTCGAAATTGCACTATTTGGGCGCGTGAGCGCTGGAAAATCATCGCTGTTGAACGCGGTCCTCGAAACCGGTACTTTGCCGGTGGGCGTCACGCCTATCACATCGGTCCCGACTCGGCTGATCCATGGCGAGGAGCCGTCTCTGACTGTTTGGTTTTCGGAGAGCCCCAGAAGGAAGCTGGAAATTGCTCACTTGCGGGAGTTTGCGACGGAACAAGAGAACCCGGGAAACGCGAAGCATGTGACCCGCCTGGTCGTCGCGCTGCCCTCTCCCCGGTTGCGGGGTGGCGTAGCGTTTGTCGACACGCCCGGTCTGGGGTCCCTGGCAACCAGTGGGTCCGCCGAAACGCTGGCCTACCTGCCCAAATGCGACTTGGGCGTGGTCCTGATCGATGCGGGCTCAACGCTCACCGCGGGCGACCTGCAAACGATCATGGCCCTTCAGGAAGCCTCGATCCCCGTCAATATTCTCCTCAGCAAGGCAGACCTGCTGGGCCCGGGAGACCGCGTTCGAATTGAGCAGTATGTTAAGGATCACATCGCCTCCCAGTGCAAGTTGGATCTGCCGGTGCATCCGGTGAGCGTTTTGCCTTCCTGCACGGAAATGCTCGACGAGTGGTTTGAGAACCAAATCGTTCCGTTGTACGCGCGAGCGCAGGAACTTCGCAGCGCATCACTGCAAAGAAAGATCGGCGCGTTGCGTGATGCGGTGGCGGTCGCTCTCGAAGCTCGGCTCGGAAGGGGCGCCCAGTCGTCCCGCGGATCAACAGACCGGGCGCGCGCGGCCGAAGCGCTTCTCCGTAGATCGACCGGACAAATCGAAGAAACGCGCTCGCTTTGCCGAAGATTCCTACAGGGGACCAGCGGCAGCATGCCGGAGGCAATTGCGGAAGCGTCGAAGCGCTTTCTGCATTCCTGGTCCAAGGGCAGTTACGGTGTGGTTGTACCGGGACAGTTGGTGCGCGACAGCATCACGCAATTTGTGCAACTCCAGGTGAGAAAACTCCAAGGGGAAATAACGACTCTTGCCGAACAACTCGACCGTGACCTTGGCCAATGCGCGGCTGACCTGGGCCTGCCCGATACGCCAAGCGAGGATGAGTTTCGATCCGTCCTCAGGGGTACCCCAGTTCTTGAATTTCCGCCTTTCAGCCTGGTTATCCATCGCCCCGTCCTCGCGGCATTTTTCGGTCGCCGAATGGCGGAGCGCCAAATGGCGCGGCAGATTTCTCGCCAATTGCGAGAACCGTTCTACGCGGCGCTCGAGACCTACTGGCATCTCGTGGGGGACTGGGCGGACTCGGTCATTGGCCAACTGAAACAAAAGTTCGAGGCCTACGCCGAGAATTATCGCGCTCAAGCCGGACGAGCACTGGGAGACAGCGAGCTTACGAGTGACGAACTGGCTGTTCTGGCGGACGATCTTGCGATCTTGAAGCCGGCCAAGGCGACGAGAATTGCACTTCGCGAGAGCGACTTGCCACATCCCATCGACCTTACCCAGGAGATTTCTCAGATCGAGTAACCGTTTTCCAAGGAGAATAGGAAGCGCAATTCACATGACCAAATACTTGATGGTGGCGGTGGGCGGCGCCCTGGGATCCGTTTTGCGTTTCTGGGTCGGCAGCTATGTCAGCGACCGGCTCGGAACTCGCTTCCCCTATGGCACTTTCGTGATCAACGTGACCGCATCGTTTCTGATCGGTTTCGTAATAACGGTCTTGGCGGAACGGACGGACTGGAGCCCCAATTGGCGCTACCTCATTCCCATTGGATTTATCGGTGGCTATAGCACCTTCTCCACATTCGAGTATGAAACCTTTCGCGCCTTGCAGGAGGGCGAGCTTCTCATTTCGGGATTGAACGTGGCCCTCAGCGTGGTTGTGGGCTTCTTATCGGTTTGGTTGGGCGTAATCACCGGACGGGTGGTCGCTTGAAATCAACGGTTCACACCACAAAATCGGCGGCTTGCTACCAATCGGTGGCCGCGATTTTCTTGGCGCCCACGCGCAACCCTCATTGGAGATCCAGTCGATGAGCTCTGGGAGCAGCCAAGAAAAGGTGGCCCCGAAGGCGGCAGTATACTCGGGCGGGCCGCGGGGTATTTGGTCGCACAACATGGGATGGAACTCTAGGAGGACACATGCTTGAAACCGGACCCGCCAAAAAAGTGACCATCTATGTTGGGCAGGACCACCAGTATCACGGCGACGCGGTATACGCGGCGATCCTATCTTTTCTTTTTTATCACAAGGTGTCGGGAGCGAGTGCTACCCGTGGTGTTGCCGGGTTTGACGCGGATCACCATATGCAGACCGATCGAATCTTGGTGCTAACCGCAAACCTACCCATGAAAGTTGAATTTATTGAGACGCCGGAGAAGGTCGCCGAGCTTCTGCCGAAGCTGTATGAAATGGCCGGGACGGGCCTCATCGAAATTCAAGATACGACCATCGTGAAATCCTCGGAAACTACCAAGCAAGCCGCCAGCCACGAAGGGATGCCGCCTTTGAAACGTCAGGGAAAAGCTAAACTGATGCGGATCTTTATCGGCGAAAACGATAAATGGCACGACAAACCGTTGCACAAAGCATTGATTGAAAGCATGCGCGCGAGTGAGATCGCCGGCGTCACCGTGTACCAGGGCATCTTGGGCTACGGAGCCAATCGCAGGATTCACAAGGATACGGCGCTGCATCTCTCGCACGACAGGCCGATGATGCTGTCCGTGGTGGACACCGAGGAAAGACTCCGTGCATTTCTTCCGGTGTTGGATGACATGGTGCAACAGGGGCTGGTGGTCTTCTCCGACGTAGACGTCATCAAATATACGCACAATTATCAGGAAGCCGAACGAAGAAAGGTGGTGCGTTCATGAAATTGGAAGGCAAAGCCAAAATGCTGCGCATTTATTTTGGTGAAGACGACAAATGGGAAGACAAACCGCTGTACCGCGCGATTGTTGAGAAATGCCGCGAGTTGGACCTCGCCGGCGCAACCGTTTTTCGCGGAATCGAGGGATACGGCGCAAGCACCCTGATCCGCCGAACCCACCATCTTTCCTTTTCTCACGACGCTCCCGTGATGGTCAGCGTGATCGACGCCGATGACAAAATTCAAAAGCTGTTGCCCTTCCTCGACAAGATGGTTGATGAGGGAATGATTGCAATGTCCGAAGTCGAAGTGATCAAGTACGTGCATCAGGAGGGCGCTCGTTCTCAATAGCGAAGTATTCGAGAGAGCAGAACCTGTTTTACCGTCTTCGACAAGATATGGCACAACCAAATGCATCACTGGAATGGCCTATCGGCCGCGAAACGGAAATGCAGCGGCTGCAAACGGCCTTGCGTGACCGTCAGAGCCAGCTTATTTGGGGCGCCACGGATGCGGGCAAGACCTCACTGATTGAAAAAGCGCTTTCTGAACTTCCCGAAGTTGAACGCCACAAATGTATTTGTTGGACGGGTCCAGCGAACCGGCGGCAGCTCGTCGAGCATTTGATCCAAGGGCTCTATCTGGCAGGCGATCCGCTCGTGCGAAAGAAGGTGCACGCTGACCGATCTGGCGACTCGACCCTACTCCGCTGGATTCGCGAACAATCGGCGCTCCGGCTACGCGGAATCTTGTTCACGGCTGCCGAGCAAGGTGAGTACCGATTCTTCATGGATCATTTGCCTCCTGCTTCGCACGCGCTTGCTCAGCTCATGAAGGAAATCGTTTATCGCACGAAGACGCCCATCTACCTCGCCGGGAATGGTTATTCTAAGGCGGAGATTGGGTATGCATGGAGTTTATATTGGGCGGATGAGTACCGCATCCAGTTGGAGCCGCTGACCGAACTCCCCGCACGGCAGCTTCTGGAGACCTGCATCCACGAATTTGGTTTGGGTTCGCTGGACCTGGAAGGTTTTCGCAAGGATATTCTGCACTTTAGCGGGCACTTGCCGGGGGCCATCGTCAGGATGTGCGAACTTGCCGCTGACCCGCGCTACCACTGCGGGGATCAGGTGAAAGTCAAACTGCTCCATGTGGACTATCTCCTGCATGGCAACGCGTTCTCGTCATCGCCTTTCCCGGGTCACGCGACATGAGTGCGAGGCACGGAGAGGGGCCGGCGTTCGTGCAGAGCGTGGCCGCCGAAGATTCGCTGGCGCGGCTCGCGGAGTTGGCGCGAGAACTGGACTCCAAACGAGTTGCGGAAGAGGCGGCCGCGCTCGCGCAGCGCACCGGGGAAGGCCGATTCTACGTCGCCTGCATCGGGCAATTTAAGCGAGGAAAATCGACGCTGCTGGGAGCGCTGCTCGGGGAGCGCGTGCTACCCGCCGGAGTCTTGCCGGTAACGGCGGTGCCTACGGTGGTTCGCCATGGACCTTGGCGAAGCGCGAGGGTGCGATTGCAGGACGGAACGTGGGTGGATATCGACCCGCGGGATCTCACGCAATATGTTTCCGAAGAGCTGAACCCGGAGAACAGAAAGGGTGTGGCTGGCGTGGAAGTATTTTTCCCCAGTCCACTGCTGGCGCAAGGGATGTGTTTTGTGGACACACCCGGGCTGGGCTCGGTCTTTGCGGGGAACACGGCGGCGACCCAGGGATTCGTCCCGCACATTGACGCCGTGCTGGTGGTGCTGGGCGCCGATCCGCCGATTTCCGGTGAAGAGCTGGCGCTGCTCGAGGAAGTAGGGAAGCACGTCCGCGACATCATCGTGGTGATGAACAAGGCGGACCGAACTTCGGAGGAGGACCGCGCAATCGCCAAGTCGTTCACCGGCAAAATTATTGAAAAGCGGCTGAACCGTCCGGTGGGCCGCCTGTATGAGGTCAGCGCCGAGGAGCGCCTCGAGAATCGGGGAGCCGAGCGCGACTGGGCCGAGCTGATCGAAGCACTGGCGAAGTTGGAGGGCGAGTCGGGGCGCAATTTGGCGCGCGCTGCCGCGGAGCGGGGCCTGCGGCGGTTGAGTGAGGAATTACTCGGCATCATTGCAGAAGAAAGAGAGGCGCTGCGCCGTCCGCTCGAGGAATCCGCGCGCCGTATCGAAAACTTGCGCCAGACCATTTCGGAAGCGGAGCGATCGCTCCGCGACATGGGATACCTGTTCATGGCAGAGGAACACCGCCTCTCGGACATGTTCCGTGGACAGAGGAAGCAATTCCTGGCGCAGGCCTTGCCCAGCGGGAATGCCGAGTTTGCGGAGCAGGCGGCGGGGCTGCGGCGACGGTATGGCCCAAAATTCCGAAGAGAGGCGCTGCGCCTGGCGCAAGAGGTTTCCGAACGCCAGGTCCGGCCCTGGCTCGAAGCCGAGCAAGCCACGGCCGAGGCGGAATATCGTAAAGTCGCCGGACGGTTCGTACAGATTGGAAATGACTTTCTCGAAAAGCTTTCCGCGTCGGGTGTGCCGGAACTTGCGCGAATGCCCCACGCGCTCGAGGCGGAGAGAGGTTTTCGGGTTCGCTCGAGGTTTCGATTTGAGGAGTTGCTGCACGTTTCTTTGCCCGCCTCGCCGTTGCGCTCTGGGGCGGACGTTTTCCTGGGAGTGGTGCAGGCCTGGGGCGCGATCGAGCGGGAAGCGAGGGAGTTTCTCGATCATCTGGTGGAGATGAACAGTACGCGGGTGCAGTCGGACGTGGTGAACCGGGTGCAGGAAAGCCGGGGACAATTGGAAGTCGAAATCCGGAAACTGCTTCACGAAGTTCGCCGAATCGCGGAACGAGCGCTGGAGCGCGGGCGGGCGGTCCGGTCCGAAGGCGCCACGGCGGTCGAGGCGGCGACGAGGCGTCTCGATGCTCTCGAACAGGCGATTCAAGGCCTGCATAAATAATGATACGTACGCCGCCCGCGGGATCGAGTTCGCGCGCGGGGCTGCGACTTGCTGAATTTCGCGCGGCAGACTCCATCCTGATTGTCGATTAGAAATCACGTCCGGCCTTTGTTTTCAGTGGTTTAGATATGATTTCTAATCGCGCGAATTGTCGATTAGAAATGCATTCGGCGCGCTCGCGTTGGCGCTGGCCGAGCGCGCGGACCTCGCGGCCAGCCGTGCCGGCGAGGCCATTCTGGGGCGAGCGCCCGACGCGCGCAGGCGTCCCACTTCCCCTGGGGTGCCTCCCCGTCGAACTTGTGCCGCGCGTCGCGATCTGCATGTTGCGTCCTCGCCGGGGCCGAAAAGCGCCCCGACTCACGTTAACACATTGGCAAAATGGTTACCATTCGTAGAACTATTGAGTAGGGTAACTACAAGAAAAGATGGGAGGTAGGTCGCGCGTGTACACGAGCTTGAATTCTAGGAGGCAATTCAGAAGCGCCTACCCTTCCCAGAATCCGTGAGGGGATGGTGCCCGCAAAAACAAAGGATTCGAGTCGGCGGATTTGGGAGGGTGCGTCCACGTGCCCTCGACTAGTTGAACTCCTGCGGGCACAGAAAATTCAGCCACCCCGAAACGGCTTCGAAGTCTTGGGTCTCCACCATTAAGCGGTATCATGCGGCCAGCGTTTTCCGTAGAGGGCCGGTGCCATGCTTGTATCGGCCCCCTGCCGAAATCACCGTATGCCTCGTCATGACTGGACCCTTGAGGAACTGATCGTCGCCTTTAATCTCTATGGCAAGATATCCTTCGGACAAATTCACATTGGTAATTCGCTCGGCGGGTCGATTGCGGTTATGACGAGCGCCAATCGGGAGATTGGCGTTCCCGGGCTGTGGTGGGCGCATCGCTAAGGCGGGTGATCGCACCGCGCTGGAAAACGTGAATCGTGAAAGGTGGAAGAACTGAGGCTGCGGGATAAGCTCCACTGGCTCCACGGCCAAGCCTCGGGCGCAGCGACTAGCCCAGCGTCAACCGGATTCAAATGAATGTACTCAACGACTGATCGGAAATGCCGCAGGTCCCGCACATAGCGATCCCAATACTCGCGGTGCCAGACGGGAGCGTTGCTGCGAACGCCGATCTCTTGGTTAGGGACATTCCGCAGGTGGTCGCAGATTTTCCTGGCGGTAAATTTTTTCCACGATGCCACAATCTTCGCGACGCTCCACCCGCCCGAAGGCTGAAACAGTACGTGCACATGATTCGGCATGACCACCCAAGCCAGCAGCCGGTAACGCTGCGCATCGAAACATAGCAGCGAATGCTGGACCAATGGCCGCGATCTCTGGCGTGCGCAGAACGCAGGAGCCGTGGCCTGCGTCGATCCACCCTTCCAAGCGTTTGCGCAATTCGGCGTCTTGGTTTTTGGCGGCGAGAAGTTTCACTTCGGCCTGCAAGCGGCGCAGAACTTCTTGCGGGAGGCTGTCGGCGAGGCGAAAGGTGACGTGCTGGGTTAGGGCGGAGCTTTCTAAATGTGGCAAGTAGCCACGGCTGTGCCATACCGGCTCGGGGCCGGCTTTCTGGAGGGCGCCAAGCGGGAGATTGGCGTTCCCGGGAGGTGATGGGCGCATGGCGAAGGCGGATGGTAGCACTGCCACAGCAGACCTGAATCCCGAAAGGTGATAGAACTCAGCTGCGATTTGGTGCGCGTAGGAGCCGAATCGTTCGGCTTGATGGTCGCTAGTTATTTGGACTGCGACGGAAGGAGAAGGCGGGATGGGGTCACCGGTGCTTGGGGAGTTTATGGGGACGGCGGTGTTGGTGCTGCTGGGGGATGGGGTGAACGCGAATGTGTTGCTGAAGAAGACGTATGCGGAGGGGTCGGGGTGGATGGTGATTACGACGGGGTGGGCGCTGGCGGTATTGTGCGGGGTGTACACGGCGGTGGCGTGCGGGAGCAGCGCGGCGCATCTGAACCCGGCGGTGACGGTGGGGATGGCGGTGGCGTCCGGGGATTACAGCAAGGTGGCGACGTATATACCGGCGCAACTGCTGGGCGCGTTTGTGGGCGCGTGTTTGGTGTGGATATTTTTTTACGGGCACTGGCGGGAATCGCCGGAGCAGGAGACCAAGCTGGGAATTTTCGCGACTTCGCCGGCGATTCGGAATTTGCCGGTGAATTTTACGAGCGAAGTGATCGCCACGTGGGTGCTGGTGTTCGTGATTGGAGCGATTTATTCGAAGGCGGTTTCGGCGACGGGTCCGGCGGCGGCGATGGGGCCGTTTCTGGTGGCGTGTTTGGTGTGGGGGATTGGGCTGTCGCTGGGCGGGACGGAAGGATATCCGATCAATCCGGCGCGGGATTTGGGGCCGCGGGTGGCGCATGCGATTCTGCCGATTGCGGGGAAGGGTGGATCGAATTGGAGTTATGCGTGGGTGCCAGTGATGGCGCCGCTGGTGGGCGCGGCGGTGGCGGGGTGGATGATGCGGGCGTTTCATTTCTAAGGTAGAGGCGCCGGGATTCGGCGGCCGGCGGCGGACAACCATTTGGGAACAAAACGCCGGCCTGAAGGCCGCCGCTACAAAGGCTCTCGTCATGGGAGTTCTCGATCGACTCGAAAGCCCGACAAACCGAGGAGTTTGATGAGGTGAAGCGCCGCGAGGAAGTGTTGGGGATGGTGGCGGCGGAGGATTTCGAGGTGTGCGTGATTGGCGGGGGCGCGACGGGGGCGGGTTGCGCGCTGGATGCGCAATTGCGCGGGATGAAGACGGTGCTGGTGGATGGCGGGGATTTTGGGAGTGGGGCGTCGACGGCGGCGACGAAAATTATTCATGGAGGCGTGCGCTATTTGGAAGAGGCGGTGAAGGGGCTCGACGTGAAGCAGTACGAAGTGGTGAATCGCGCGCTGCACGAGCGGATTCACATGCTGCGCAACGGCCCGTTCATGACGCGGCCGCTGGAATTTCTGATTCCGTGCGCGAGCTGGTTCAGCGTGGCGTACATGGGATTGGGAATGAAGTTGTACGAGTGGATCGCGGGGAAGGCGAGTTTGTTCGCGAGCCGGTTTCTGTCGCGAGAAGAAACGCTACGGCGCATGCCGGGGCTGGCGGCGGGGCGGCTGCTGGGAAGCATCGCGTATGCGGATGGGCAGTTTGACGATGCGCGATACAACATGGCGCTGGTGAATAGCTTGGCGGAGGCGGGCGGGGTCGCGTTGAATTATGCGCGGGTGGTGGGGTTTGGCAAAGACGCGGCGGGTCGGCTGCAGAGCGCGGAGGTTGAGGATCAATTTTCGGGGAAGCGATTTGCGGTGCGCGCGGCGCGAATCGTGAACGCCACCGGGCCGGGGGCGGATGCGATTCGCGGGATGGCGAAGCCGGGAGTGGCGGCGCGGATGAGATTGAGCAAGGGCGCACACATCGTGCTGCCGCTGGAGGTGTTTCCCACGGTTGATGCGTTGCTGATTCCGAGGACCGACGATGGGCGAGTGCTGTTCGCGGTGCCTTGGTTCGGGCGGTTGCTGATTGGAACCACCGAGACGGAAGTGGGCGCCGGCGAGGAACTTTATCTTTCGAAGGATGACGTTGCGTACCTGCTGCGGCACATTAACGAATATTTCGCGACGGCGATTCGGGTGGAACAAATTGTGAGCGGTTTCGCGGGGGCGCGACCGCTGGTGAGCGCGGGAGGTTCGCGCGATACGAAGAAGCTGGCGCGCGATCATGAAGTGGAAGTGGATGCGGAGACCGGGCTGATCAGCATCATGGGTGGGAAGTGGACGACGCATCGAGCGATGGCGGAAGACACCGTCAATGCGGTGCAGAAATCGCTGGGGCGTCAGGCGACGCCGGGGGTGACGATCGATCATCCGCTGTGCGGGTCGACGGGGTATACGGCGGACTACTGGCAGACTCTGGTGCAGGATTATGGAATTTCCGAAGCGAGCGCGAAGCATCTCTCGCAGAAATTTGGCGCGAATGCGGCGAAGGTGATGGAGTTGGCGAAAAGCGAACCGGGGCTCGCCGCGCCGCTGGTTCCGGGATTCGCGCCGTGGCGCGCGGAAGTTGCGTATTGCGCGCGTTATGAGATGGCGATGACGATTGAAGATGTATTGATGCGGCGAACCGCTTTGCAATTTTTCAGCTGGCAGGCTTCTATTGAAGCTGCGGGACCGACAGGCGCGATCCTCGCGAAAGAATTGGGGTGGAGCGCGGAGCAAGAACGATCGTCGGTGGATGAGTACGCGAACAAAATTCGGCGATTGTTCCGGCTCGCCGGCCTGAGTGAGAATCCGGCGGCTTCGGCAAACTGAAACACGGGCGTCGAAGCGCGGCGTGGAGAGGAAAACGTGAAGGCGTATCTCGGCGCGATCGATCAAGGCACTACCAGCACGAGGTTCATGGTATTCGATCGCGCCGGGCGGATCGTTTCCGTCGCGCAGAAGGAACACGAACAAATCTTCCCCAAGCCGGGTTGGGTCGAACACGATCCTGACGAAATCTGGGCGCGCACGCGGGAAGTTATCGACGACGCCATGCAGGCGCGGGGATTGCGGCCGGAGGAACTTGCGGCGATCGGCATTACCAACCAGCGCGAGACGACCGTCGTTTGGAATTCCAAGACTGGCCGGCCCGTACATAACGCGCTGGTCTGGCAAGACACGCGGGTGGAGGATGCCGTCGCGGAATTCTCGAAGGACGGCGGGCAGGATCGGTTTCGGGAAAAGACAGGTTTGCCGCTGGCGACATATTTCAGCGGCCTGAAAATTCGCTGGCTGCTGAAAAATATTCCGGGGGCTCGGGCCGCGGCCGAAGAGGGAGATTTGCTGTTCGGCACCGTCGATACTTTTCTGGTCTGGCAGCTGACGGGCGGCCCGCATGGCGGAATTCATGTCACGGATGTGAGCAACGCCAGCCGCACGCAACTCATGAATCTGAAAACTCTGGCCTGGGATCAGGAAATGTTGAAGCTTTATGGCATCCCGGAGAAGATGTTGCCCAAGATTGCATCGAGCAGCGAAGTGTACGGACAAGCGCAGCTCGATTCGATCCGGGACGTTTCGATTGCGGGAATACTCGGCGATCAACAGGCGGCACTGGTTGGACAGACGTGTTTCAATCCGGGCGAAGCGAAGAATACATACGGGACCGGTTGCTTCATGCTGGAGAATACCGGGACAGAAATCGTTCAGTCCAAATTTGGGCTGCTTACCACGGTGGCGTACAAATTTGGCGACAAGCCCGCGCAATACGCACTGGAAGGGAGCATCGCTATTACCGGAGCGCTGGTGCAGTGGCTGCGCGACAATCTCGGAATTATCGAGAAAAGTACGGACATCGAGGCCTTAGCAGGAACCACAGTGGATAACGGGGGCGTTTATTTCGTTCCGGCATTTTCCGGATTGTATGCGCCGTACTGGAAATCGAATGCGAGGGGCGTAATCGTTGGCTTGACGCGGTTCGCGAATAAAGGCCATCTGGCGCGCGCGGTCCTGGAGGCCACGGCTTTTCAAACACGCGAAGTTCTGGAAGCGATGGAGAAAGATTCGAAGATCCAACTGAGGGTCTTGAAAACCGACGGCGGGATGGTGGGCAACGCTCTGCTGATGCAATTTCAATCCGACATCCTGAATCTACCGGTCGTTCGACCGGTCATGAAGGAGACTACGGCGCTCGGGGCTGCCTACGCCGCCGGGCTGGCGGTTGGCTACTATAAGGATACGAATGATCTGCGGGCGAATTGGGCGGTGGACCGCACGTGGAGTCCGAAGATGGACGAGAAAACGCGCGAAGGCTTTTTCAGGAACTGGAAGAAGGCCGTCACGCGATCGTTCGAGTGGATCGACTAGAACCCATCTCACAAATATTCAGGATTGACAAGCGAGGCTTCAGGGGCTAAAGCCCGCTCTTTTGGGCGGCTTTACGGCGGGGCTGAAGCCCCACCCTTCCGGAACGACCGTTTTCGAGGTGGCTCGTGGCGAATAAAGCCAAGTAAACAATCACGCAGGACGGGGCTGCAGTCCGGCCCCTCGCTATCAGCTGTTCATGAGACGACTCGATGGATTCTGGTCGATGCCGAGGCGATACTGCATTTCCTCGAGGGTGAAGCCCTTGGTCTCCGGAAAGAAAAGCGCAACGACAAAAAATTGCGCGACCATCATTGCGGCGAAAAATACGAAGGGATAAGCGCCGGAAACCTTTGCGGCGACGGGGAAAAGGGCGGAAATGAGGGCGTTCATGATCCAGTGCGCGGAGCATCCCAGGCTCTGGCCTTTGGAGCGCACCGTATTCGGAAAGACTTCGCCCAGATAGACCCAGATGACCGCGCCGAGCGGGGCGAAAAAGAAAATATAGCCCACCAAAATCCAGACCAGCCAACCCTGATTCCGGTGGGTGAAAAAAATGAACGCGACGCCCGAAAGGCACAAGGCCGTTCCGGCGGAACCGATCAAGAGCAAAGTTTTTCGCCCGAGCTTGTCGATCACGCTCATAAAGAGCAGCGTGGCGAAAAGATTCATCGCGCCGATCGCGACGGACTGCAAATCGCCCGAAATCTTACTGAATCCGGCGGCCATGAAGATGGAGGGCAGGTAGTAAAGAATTGCGTTGATGCCGGCGAGCTGGTTGAAGATTCCGACCGCGAGGGCCAGAAAAATCGGGAAACGATATTTGCGGGAAAACAGGGGTTCGGAGCCTTGGGCGTTTTCCACGTGAATCGAATTTACGATCTCGGTGAGCTCCGCCTGGTAATTGGAAGAGCCCAGAAGCTGCAGGACGCGACCTGATTCCTCGATGCGATGCTGGGTAGCCAGCCAACGCGGACTTTGAGGAATACCGAAGAGCATGACAAAAAAGAGGAGGGCCGGCGCGGCCGCGACGCCGAGTTGCCAGCGCCATTCCAGGGCGCCCAATCCGAGGCGCGCGATGCAATAATTTGAAAAATACGCCAGCAGGATACCCAACACGACGTTGATTTGAAACATTCCCACCAGGCGGCCACGCAAGCTCGCGGGGGCCAATTCCGCGATATACACCGGAGCCAGCACGGAGGAACCGCCGATCCCTAGGCCGCCGATGAACCGGAAGACTACCAGGGCCGGCCAGTTCCAGGCGATGGCGCAACCGAGCGACGAAACGATATAGAGCACCGCCATGATACGCAACGCATTGCGCCCCCCCAGCCGCTGACCGACGACGCCGGCACTGAGCGCGCCAACGACCGTGCCCCATAGAGCAATCGAGACGGTGATTCCGAGAGTCCAAGGAGTGAGGTCAAAAATTTGCTGGAGGGAGTTGGTGGTGCCGGCGATGACGGCGGTATCGAAACCGAATAGCAATCCACCGAGCGCCCCGACGATACTGGCCTTCAACAGGTACGAATTGAGTTTCATTCTTTTTCCTGCCAGCAAATTTTCCGCGCGTTCGCCGACTGTGCAGTATTCAGAAGCCCCGCCGTTTTCCGATCAGCTGTTTAGGAGATACCTTTTAGCCTTCATCCCGTGAAGGGGAGTATGCATGCACCCAGCAGTCCCGCCTCAGGTCCCAATTCAGCCGGGAGCACGTACGTTTTCGAGGGCGAACCGCCGTCGGCGACGGAGCGCTCTGGATCGGTCAACCTGTATACGTAGCTGCGATGCCGTAACTCCTCAAAGACGGCCGGCGCAAACAGTTTCCAGGATTTGATCAAGCCGCCTCCGACGACGTACAGCGGCAGGTTCAAGGCGTTAACGGCCGCCGCCAGACCGATGCCCAGCGCGCGCCCAACTTCATCAAAGATTTTGCGAGCGTCAGGATCGCCCGCGAGCGCGAGTTCGGAAATTTCGCGGGGCGTAAAATCCGGGCAGCGCTTTTGCAGTTCCGCCAGACCCGGAGATTTTCCGGCTGCGATCATTTCCGTAGCACGGTGCCGGACGGCAGTTGCGGAGGCCAGCATCTCGAGGCAGCCGTGATTTCCGCACGAGCAGAGCTCGCCGCCGGCGAAAATCGTGTTGTGCCCAAGTTCTCCGGCCATTCCGTTCATTCCGTCCCAAATTTTGCCGTGCAAGATAATTCCGCTGCCGACTCCGGTGCCCAGCGTCAACATACATAAGGAATCGACGCCGAGGGTTTTTCCCTTACCAACCACACATTCCGCCAAGGCGGCTAGGTTGGCGTCATTTTCCACGACAACGGGAGTGCGGAGGATGTTTCCAACGGCCGCACGCAATTCCAAACCATCAAACCCGGGAAGATTCGGCGGATTTCTGAGCCGGCCTTCGGGCAATTCAAGCGGGCCGGGAGATCCGATGGCAACGCCGCGCAGTGAAAAATTTGGAGCGAACGTGTCGCGCAGTTTTTGGATTCCGGAACACATGTCCGCGACCACGGCATCCCGGCCGGCTTGAACGCGGGCCGGTATTTGGATTGTTTCGAGAAAGCCGGCGGCGGGGGTGTAGGCGGCAATTCGCAGATTCGTGCCACCAAAATCGACTCCGATCGAATACGAACTCGAGGTTAGGTCCAAGCGCACTTGCTCCGTCGGTCGCGAATCGCCAGATTTAGATTCTCCGCGTCATGCTCTGACGCCAGGATGCGGAGCATGATAATTGTTGATTCGTAACGCAAATCCGATCTGACGGCAAGCAATGTACACGAATTGGTTGAAAGCGCGGAACAATTCCAGGTGCGGCTGGAGAAAGCGGAGAGGTCGCGCGCCTACGCTCGCGCTCGAGCGGTCGATTTGCGCACCACAAGTTCGGGTGCGATGAGTATTTCGGCGACATACTCCTCGCTATTCTTGATCTGGCTGAGCAGTGACCGGGCCGCAATCTCGCCCATCTTGAACAGCGGCTGCCGAACCGTGGTCAGGCTGGGATTAATGTAGGGTGCCATCTTGATGTCATCGAATCCCACCACGGAAACATCGCGCGGAACGTGCAGGCCGGCTTCCTGGAAGGCGCTGATGGCGCCCAGCGCGGAGTTGTCGTTAAACGCAAACAGCGCAGTGAACGGTCTTTTTCGGGAATGCAGAAACGCCTTGGTCGCGGGATAGGCGACTTCCGGGGTTGATAAATCGCCATCCAATTGAATCGTAAGCTCGGGGCGCACGGTAAGACCCAGCTCGCGCGCGACATCCAGTATCGCTTTCCAGCGATCGTTGGAGTCCGAACTGTAGTGTGGTCCCCTCATGAAGGCGATCTCGCGGTGCCCGAGGTCGAAAAGATGCTGGAGAGCCAGCAGAGCGGCCCGGCGGTGATCGAGAAGAATATTGGTCACGCCTTCCACCGGGCGATGGCCAGCGATGGCGATGGTCGGCAAGGACATCGACTCACCCAGCAGGGTGTCGACGGAAATCAAGCCTTCGACGCCGCGTTGCAAGAGAATCTGCGAGTAGGTGTCCAGCAGTTTCTTGTCGTTATGATGAGCGACGGTGAGAAAGAAAAAATTCTGCTGGCGGAGATGGCGTTCGATTCCACTGATGATCATGGCGGCGTAAGCGTCGCCGAGATCCCTAGCGATTACGCCGATCGTGTAGGTGCGCTGCACGCGTAGGGAACGCGCGAGATAATTGGGGCGGTAATTGAGCTCGCGGGACGCCGCAAGAATGCGAGCCTTGGTGTGTTCGGGAACCGAGCGGGCCGCAGCGGAATCGTTCAGCACGGCCGAGACCGTGCTGGGAGTGAGTCCGACATGGTCGGCGACAGATTTCAGGGTGACGACGCGCAACTTCCGCCCGTCCTGTTTGTGGCGATGGCTTTCCATGGGCTGTTTCTCAGCAATATTCAGAAAACGAATTGGTTTCATTCAGGATGTAAATCACTGGCCCGTGTGGCGCGCGCGGATCAAAGGGCACGCCTACGCTGCCGCATACTCCTGCGAAATAGTGCGCGAATCATTGCACATCCGTAACTTCAGGTCAAAAGTCTTTAGAAAATCGTTATTTTTATCTTGACAGGGAATGGGGAGTTGTCGCTAAATGCATCCCAGCCGGGGTGGCATCTAAATATTCGATGGATCGTATCGGTTAGGGCAGTTGATTTCGCAAGGCTGTGCGGTGGGGACTGCAGTCTTGGTTCCGCAACCCTTGCAACCATCGACCTGCGACTTCTGGCAAAACTTTAAGTGTCGACAATACAGGGTCCAGGTTCTTGCCTAAGCGAATTGGGCCTATCGTGTCTTTTTTCGGGGGAGGAAATAGTTTTATGAATAAGTCGTTTGAACGGTCGCTGGTTGCTCTCGCTCTAGGTCTGTGCTTCGTTGTTGCCGCCATGCTGACGGGAACGCCCGTAGCAGCACAGTCCACCTTCGGTTCGCTTTCGGGGACCGTTACGGACTCGTCGGGCTCGGCCATTCCTGACGCGAAGGTTACGTTGACCAGCCTGGCCACTGGTGCCGCACAGACGGTGTCCACGGGCGGCGACGGTCTGTACGACTTTGTCAACCTGAACCCGGGGGCCTATCGCCTCGAGGTGCAAAAGGACGGATTCAAGGCGTACCGACGCGAGCCTGTGACGATCCAGGTCAACCAGTCGTTCAGCATCAATCCGGCGCTGGAAGTCGGGTCGGTGACGCAGACGGTTGAGGTCACGGGAGAGACCCCGCTGCTTCAGCCGACCACGTCCTCGCTTGGCCAAGTTATCGATCAGCGCGCCACGAACGAGATTCCGCTCAACGGACGCAACGTATTCAATCTGATTACCCTGTCCCCCGGCGCGATTGCGCAAGGCGGCGCGGGCGGTACACCGGTAGGACAAAACCCGTTCAGCTGGGGCAATTATCAGGTGGCGGGTTCGTTCGGCAATCAGAGCGCTGAATATCTCGACGGTCAGCCGCTGAACATTGGTTACATCAACCTGCCGATCATTATTCCGACGCAGGACTCGATCGCGGAGTTCAAGGTGCAGTACAACAACCTCGGCGCGGAATGGGGAAAATTCTCCGGCGGCATCGTGAACTTCAGCACGAAGAGCGGTTCGAACGATTACCACGGCGAAGCGTATGAATATCTGCGTAATAAGGTATTGAACGCGACGCCTTACAATTTCTCGGCGCTCACAGCAGATCCGGTCCCGGGAGTGAATCCGCCGTACGTCCAGAATCAATACGGCGCGAACTTTGGTGGCCACATAATCAAGGACAAGACCTTCTTTTTCGTGAGCTGGGAACAATTCCGGCAACGGCAAGGCGGCAACCCAGCCACTTCAAGCGTGCCTACGGCGGCGGAGTTGACTGGCGACTTCTCATCGCTTTGCCCGGGCATATCCCCGACCGGAGTGTGTCCTGCAGCGCAAGTTGCCGCGGGATTGGGATATCAGTTGTATGATCCGTACACGGCGAATACAACGACCGGCGCGCGCACGCCATACCTGGGCAACATCATTCCCACGGCGGAACTGAGCCATGCTGCGAGTGTGCTAGCGGCAAAGCTATATCCGACGACGGGCCTTCTGCCCGGGGATCCCATCACCGGCGAGAACAACTTCACTGTTTCGCCTTCGATCGGCGGAAACACGAACCAGTTCATCACCAGAATCGATCAGAATATCAACAGCACGACTCGCTTGTTCGGGCGGTATGCGTACTACGGGCTGACCGATTTGCCGACCGATCCTTACGGGACTGGGTTTTGCGCGGACCGGTGTTCGGAACTCTACCACGCGAAAGTGCTGGCGATCGATTTGAATCACCAGTTTTCATCCACGGCAATATTTGACTTCAACGTGGCCGGTAGCCGCTTCGTTTATGCGCGCGCCCCGATCAATTCCGGGTACGACCTGACGCAGTTGGGCTGGCCGTCGAGCTATAACGACGTACCTTCGGCGATAAGGACCCCTCCAACTCCAGCGTTTACGTTTCCCGGCGACGTGGGTATTTCGCAAGGAGCGGGAAGCGCGATTGGGGACCACAACTCGCAATATAACTTCTCTCCGGTGATGACGTTGATTCGCGGGAAGCACACGATCCAATTTGGCGCGCAAGTCGAAGTAGGCTACGACAATTACTTTCAGACGAACATCGGCACGGGCGGCTTCGCGTTTAATGGAATTTGGACCGCAGACAATCCAAAGGCCCCGAGCGCAAACACCGGGTTCCCGTTCGCGGACTTCGTTTTGGGATTGGCTCAGAATGAAGGCCACTTCGTCAACCAGACCGAGGGTGTTGCCCAAGTTCCGGCGCAGACCGCGGGCAAGCAGGATTACCGGGCGTTCTTCGTTGCGGATACCTGGCGCATTATGCCAAAGCTAACCCTCAACCTGGGCCTGCGGTACGAACTTCAAGGCACTTGGTCTGAACGGTTCAACGGTTTGACGTATTGGGATCCGACAGCCACCAACGAGACAGTTACGGGCTGCAGCGGAGTCGCGGGATCCAGCTGCCCGGGTGACATTTTCCTGGTCACCACCGGCCGAAATACCAGCCGCAATAACATGCCGCTGGACAAGAAAGAGTTTTCACCGCGCATCGGTGCGGCGTACAGCCTCAACGACAAGACGGTCATTCGAGCCGGCTACGGAATTTTCTACGTCCCGAATTTCGTCTCGTTCGGCCTGAATCCGGATAACGATGTGGTATCGCTAGCCAGCACGCCGTTCACAGCCACGACGAATGCGTACATCACGCCGACCAGCACGCTAGACGCAAGCAACTGCACGTCAGCTGGTCCCACGTTTGGCCAGTTTACGTGCGCCACACCTGGGCCGTTCGGTACCTCGGGTATCATCCTGGCACCCGGACGGAACGCCCAGCCAAACGTCTCGGCTTTCGCCGCAGCAAACGGAAGCCCGACGGTTGCGCCTTATTTCAATCCCAAATACGCATACGTCCAGCAATACAACCTGGACGTGCAGCGCCAACTGCCCTGGGGTATATTCGCGGATGTCGCTTATGCCGGGTCCCACGGCGTCAATCTGGCGCAGTACAGCACGAACATCAATCAAATACCCGACTCGTTCGTCGCGCAGGCGGCGGCGCAAGAGGCAGCGGGTTTACCCATCACAATCGGCCAACAAATCGTGAATCCGCTGGCGGGCAGCACCAACGCCACGATCAGCGCCCCCATGATTACCGCTGGTCAACTTGATCGTCCCTACCCGCAATACAACGGCCTGAGCTTGGCCGGTCAAGGCGGCTACGGCAGCTCGTACAATTCGTTGCAGGCCACCATCACCAAGAGATTTAAGGATGGCGGGACGTTCCTGGCGGCCTACACGAATGAGAAGCTGATGAGCAACACCGATACGCTGACCAGCTGGCTGGAGGGTTCCACCGGCGGCGTGGGCCAGATTCAGGACTACAATAACACGGCTGCTGAGCGGTCACTGTCGTCCCAAGACGTCTCGCAACGCCTGGTCATCAGCTACGTTTACGATTTGCCTTTCGGCCATGGCCAGCGATACATGGGCGATGCTTCTGGTGCTCTCAACAAGGTTGTTTCCGGATGGGGCGTCGATGGAATCACAACTTTCCAGAAGGGCTTCCCGCTGAAGTTCACTTACGCAAACACGACTCCGCTCGAGGCGCTCGGATTGGGAATTTCGAACATCCGACCCGACGCGGTTCCTGGATGCGACAAATCGTCACCGGCGAGTGGCCAAATAGGAAAGATTGGGGAATACTTCAACACCTCCTGCTTTGCGGCGCCGCCGGACTATGGATATGGAACTGAGGCCCGCGTTGACTCCAACCTTCGTGCGGCGGGAATCAACAACTGGGATCTGGCGATCTTCAAGCGGACGCAGTTCGGACCAGACGATAAGCTCGGGCTGGAATTCCGGAGTGAGTTCTTCAACACCTTCAACCGTGTGCAACTCGGATTTCCGGGAACGGCATACGCAGGTTCGCCGACGGCGAACTCGTTTGGCGTGATCACCAGCCAGGCGAATAATCCGCGCTTGATTCAATTCGGCCTGAAGTTTTTGTTCTAGCATGGAAGAGGAACGAAGGCGGGTGCCGCCCCCCGGCATCCGCCTTCACTTCCTCAGGTTTTCGAACTGCTGTGTCGATCGATCCTGTGGGCTTCGTTCCTCCACCTCGATTTTTGTTTCTCAAGACGGTCGTCTGAGCTACACGCTCGGGCGTTCGGCAGAGCGGTGCGTCGGCGGATGACTTCTGCTACCCTTTTGATGGCCTCACCGGACCTTCCACAGACTCGAATGGATCGCCAGATCACACGACGCGACTTTCTTGAGGCGTTCGCCGCCATGGGGCTTGCCTTACCGCTGCCCTTCGCTCAGGCCTCCCCTGCGCCCGCGCCGGTGTTTGAGGAGAAGCATCCCCGGGGACTGGATTTCACCCACGTAAACTCGCCCACGCCGCAGAAATACCTGATCGAAACGATGGGCGGGGGCGTGGCGCTCTTCGATTACAACAACGACGGCCTGCTCGACATTTTCCTGGTTAACAGCGGCCACCTCGCGAATCCGATGCACGCGCCGGAGAATTTCGGGCGTCGCGATCCGAAGAATTGGAATCGCCTTTACCGGCAGAACGCGGACGGCAGCTTTACGGACGTGACGAAGGAAGCGGGCCTGGCGGATGCAGGAGATGGCAATTACGGCATCGGCGTGGCGGTGGGGGACTACGACAACGACGGTTTTGCCGATCTGTACGTCACCAGCTATGGCAAGAACGTGCTGTACCATAACAACGGCGACGGCACGTTCACCGACGTAACGTCCAAAGCTGGAGTAGAGGCTGGGGGCTGGTCTTCTTCCGCTGGGTTTTTCGATTACGACAACGACGGCCACCTGGACCTATTCGTCACTCGCTATATGCTCTGGGATACGCAGCACAGCAAGATTTGCGGCCAGGAATGGCAGACGTATTGTCCGCCCGCCGAATTCCCCCAAACGACAAACATTCTTTACCGCAATCGAGGCGATGGGACATTCGAAGACACGAGCCAACATTCCGGAATTGGGGCGATTAAGGGGCGCTCGCTCGGTGTTTCCTTTGCAGATTACGATGGCGATGGATTTACGGACGTCTTTGTAGCCAACGACGGCATGCGTCAGTTTCTGTTTCACAATAATGGTGACCGAACATTCAGCGAGCGGGGCCTGGAGGCGGGCGCGGCGCTGACCGCCGATGGCAAGCCCATCTCCGGAATGGGAACCGTTTTTCAGGATTACGACAACGACGGCCGGCCGGACATTCTAGTGACGGTGCTACCGCGCGAGGTGTACGCGCTCTTCCACAACGACGGTAACGGCCTGTTCAGCTATCGCAGCCTGCAAGCGGGACTGGGGCTGCTTTCCGCGGCTAGTTCCGGCTGGGGCGTCGGCCTGGAAGATTTTGACAACGACGGCTGGAAGGACATTTTTGTGGCGCAGAGCCACGTGTTGGACAACGTGGAAGTGATCGACCATATGCTGCATTACAAGGAAACGCCGCTACTGGCGCTCAATCGCGATGGACGCTTCGAGCGCGCTGAATCCGGCGTTACGGCGCCCATTGCCGGCCGTGGGGTCGCGTTTGGAGACCTGAACAACGACGGCTGGATGGATGCGGTGGTCACTACGCTGGGCGGCGAACCGCTGGTGCTGATCAATCGCGCCGCGCAGACACAAGCGCACTGGCTCTCGATCACGCTGCGTGGAACGCGCAGCAACCGCGATGGCATAGGCGCGCGCGTGGTGGTGAACGGCCAGACGCGGTTCGCGACAACCTCGGGGAGTTACGTATCCGCAAGCGACAAGCGGCTGCATTTTGGGCTGGGCACGGCGGAAACGGCAAAAGTCGAAATTCACTGGCCCTCCGGTACGGAGCAAATTCTGGAGGGCGTCAAAGCCAACCAGTTTCTCGAAGTGAAGGAGCCGGAGAAACAGAAATGATCTCCGCGTTCCTGTCAATCGCGCTGGCGTTGCAGGCGTCCGCATCGCCCGCGCTGCAGCATCTGCACGCCGGTGTGGAGGCCGACAAGAGCGGACAACTGGACTCCGCCGCCGCCGAATTTCAGAAGGCTATCGATCTCGATCCCAAGCTGGCCGTCGCGTTCGTCGATCTTGGTGAAGTGTTCATCGAGAAACGTGATTATGCTTCCGCTGTTCCGCCGCTCAAACACGCGCTCGAGCTGAATGCGAACGTGGAGGGCGGCCACCAGCTGCTGGGGTATGCTCTGCTGGCACAAGGCTATGCTGGTGAAGCGATTCCGCATTTGGAAAAGGGGAACGATGAAAGCGCGCTGGGAATCGCGCTGCTGGAAGCGGGAAGATTGCCGGAAGCCGTGGCCGTGCTGCAAAAAGCGCTGGCGAAAAGTCCCGACGATCCGGACCTGCTGTATTACTACGGGCGGGCCGCGGGGCTTCTGTCGAAGGATGTCTTCGATACGCTTGAGGCGCGCTTCCCGGATTCCGCGCGGGCGCATCAAATGATGGCTCAGGATTATGCCGCGCTGCGCGAAGTTCCCAGCGCTGAACGAGAATTCAGCGAGGCTCTGCGCCTACGTCCGCAGACGGCCGGCCTGCACCTCGAGCTGGGCTATCTGTACGCGCGCGCGCAGCAATGGGATAAGGCCGCGGAGCAGTTTCGCCTGGAAACCGAGCTGCAGCCGGGCAGCGCCGAAGCGGCATATCGACTCGGTGAAGCGGAGATGCAACTTGGAAAATTCCATGAAGCGCGTATTTCGCTGGAGCGTTCCGAGCAGTTGAAGCACGAAATGCCGGAAACGCTGTATATGCTGGGCAAAGCGGCGAGCCTGGATGGCGATGACGCGCTGGCGCAAAAATCATGGTTGCACGTGCTGAGCTTGGAGAAGGATACGCCGCTGGCGGCACAAACCCATTTCGGGCTGGCGGGAGTCTATCGTAAGGAAGGAAAAACCGCGGAAGCGGATCGCGAGATGGAGTTATTTCGGCAGGTGCAGGGGAATTCCGGCCAGACCACGGACGCGCCCAAGTAATTTGACGGTTTAGAACAAGAATGGATACCGGCAGGACGCACCGCGAGGGAGAGAATTCATGGCTATGAAGCAAGTGAGAAGCGGAATTTCGGCGCGCAAAGCAGGCGCCGTGTTGGCGTTCGTTTTTCTTGCAGCAATTTTGGCGATTGTCCCGGCCGCGATCTCCGCTCCGGACGGCGTTGAGCAGCGCGTGGAATCGATTCTCAGCCGGATGACGCTCGATCAGAAAATCGACCTGATCGGCGGTCAGGATGATTTCTACATCCGCGCCTACCCGGAGCTGGGCTGGCCGCGGCTGCGCATGGCGGACGGCCCGATAGGGGTTCGCCACGGCGGACCCGCGACGACGATGGCCGGCGGAATTTCATTGGCCGCGTCATGGGATCCGGCGCTGGCGGCGCGCGAAGGCGTCGAAATCGCGCGAGACGCGCGCGCGAAAGGCGTGCATTTCATGCTCGGACCCGCGGTGAACATTTACCGCGCGCCGATGAACGGGCGCAACTTCGAATATCTCGGCGAAGACCCGTATCTCGCGGGGAAGATCGCCGTGGGCTACATCAGAGGAATGCAGAGCCAGGGAGTGAGCGCGACGGTGAAGCATTTCGACGCCAACAATTCCGAATTCGACCGGCACAACACCGATGCCATCATCGATGAACGGACATTGCGGGAAATTTATCTTCCGGCTTTCGAGGCCGCCGTAAAGGAAGGGCAGGTGGGCGCGGTGATGGATTCCTATAACCTGATCAACGGCACCCACGCGACGCAAAACGCGCACCTGAATATCGATATATTGAAAAAAGAGTGGGGCTTTACGGGCATTCTCATGTCGGATTGGACCTCGACCTACGATACGCTGGGCGTCACGAATGGCGGCCTGGACGTGGAAATGCCGAAAGGCGTGTACATGAATCGGGCGACGCTGTTGCCGCTGATTAAAAGCGGCAGGGTTACGGTCGCCACGATCGACGACAAAGTTCGCCGCGTGCTGCGTACCGCGATTCAATTCGGCTGGCTGGATCGCGAACAACTGGACCTGAGCATTTCGCGTTATAACCGCGAAGGCGATCAAGTTGCACTCGATGCCGCTCGCGAAGGCGCGGTGCTACTCAAGAACGACGGGAATTTACTGCCGCTTAAGAAAGATCCTGGCATTTCGGTGCTCGTTGTCGGCCCGAATGCGTACCCGGCCGTGCCAGTCGGCGGCGGCAGCGCTCGCGTGGTTCCGTTCGACGCAGTAAGCCTGATTCAAGGCGTGAGCAATTACGTCGGGGATTCCGGCCATGTGTATTACAGCCCCGGCCTGCCAACCATCGAGGAGATGGCCGAAGCTACCGCGTTCTGGACCACGGGGCAGGGCGGAACCGCGGGACTCAAAGCCGAACACTTCGAGAATCCAAATGTGCAAGGCAAGCCGTACTTTACGCGCACGGAGAAAAGCGTCAATTTTGGACCGGCCAGCAAGTCGAACCTTCCCGCGCAGGCGTTGTCATCGCGCTGGACCGGATATTACGCGCCGACGGCTGCCGGCAAATACGACCTCTTCGTTTCGTCGACGGGCGAGGACGGCGGATACTACCGCGTTTACGTGGATGACAAGATCGTGCTCGACGATTGGACCACATCGAAGGAAATGCTCGGCATTGCGACGCTCTCTTTGGACGCAAATCCCCACAAGGTAGTTCTCGAGCACCATGGCAATTCGGAGTGGTTGGGCGGGCACCTGCACATGGGAATCACACGCGAAGGGACTTACGTGCTGGCCGACGCGAAGGCGCTCGCGGCAAAGGCAAACGTAGTCGTGGTGGCACTGGGTTTTGATCCCGAATCCGAAAGCGAAGGCGCGGATCGCACGTTCCGCCTGCCGCCCGGACAGGACCAGCTAATCGGGGACATGGTTGCCGCGAACAAGAACACCGTCGTGATTCTGAACGCGGGCGGCAACGTCGATATGAACGCGTGGATCGATCGGGTCCCGGCTTTGCTGCACACATGGTATCCGGGGCAGGAAGGCGGGAAGGCCGCCGCGGAAATCCTGTTCGGGGACGTAAATCCGTCGGGCCGGCTGCCGGCGACGTTCGAACGGCACTGGGAAGACAATCCGGTCCACGACAACTACTACCCGCCGGATGGGACTAAGAAGGTGGTCTATAAGGAAGGCGTGTTCGTGGGCTACCGCGGGTACGAGAAAAATGGCACCAAGCCGCTGTTCCCCTTCGGCTACGGGCTTTCGTATACAACTTTCAAGTACGACAATCTGAGTATCAAGCCGGCGGATTCGATGGCGAAAGCCGAGGAGTTGTCCGCGCCTATGTATCAGGTTTCGTTCGATGTTACGAATACCGGGACGCGCGAAGGCGCTGACGTCGCGCAGATTTATGTCGCGGATCCGCAGTCGAAAGTGCCCAGACCCGCAAAAGAACTGAAAGGATTCGCGAGGATCGACCTAAAACCGGGAGAGACAAAAACATCGACGGTGACGCTGGATAGCCGGGCCTTCTCCTACTACGACGCTGGCGCAAAACAGTGGCGCGCGAACCCGGACGAATACCAAATCCTGGTCGGTCGTTCGAGCCAGGACATCCAGCTGCGCGGTACGGTGGCCTTGCCCGCAGGTGCCGCGTCTTCAGCCAACGCCAAATAGCGCGCGTTGCCGGTGACTCCGAATGTCGCGAATCGATTAGGTTCTAATGCATCGTCTCCGACGACGGAAAAGCGTCGGTCAACGAAACGATCTGCATCGCGCTCTTCAACTGATCGAGGGAAACCGAGGAAGGCGTTTTCAACTTTACGGTGATCTCTTCTCCCGGCAGCAGGTCGAAGTAATTATCCGAAGTTTGCACATCGAGATCGCCGAATGAGAGATAAACGCTACGTGCTAGGACCGGCGCACGTAGCGTCGCAGTGTAGGATCTATTTGAACTGTCCAGTGATGCGTCGATCTTGACCGATTTTGGCAGATCGAGATTGTGCATGGTGTCGAAGAAAATCAAATTGCGCGATACCGGCTTCCCGCCAACCGCGAGGTCGAAAACCAGAAAGGTTTTCTGCGGATCAGCGTTGGCCAGCAAGTCCTTTTCGTCCAGGGTGAAATATATGGCGCTGGATTGCGCGGGGATCTGGACATCCTGAGTTTTCTCGGTCAGGACTTTCCCAGAAAAATCGAGCAAGCGGGTGCGGATGGTTCCGCTCAGAGGCTGGAGCTTGTCGGATACCACGTATACGTCCAGCTTCCCATCATGCGCAAAAGGAGAAACGATCACATCATCGTAAAACCGCTTCGCATAATACTGCAGGGCCTTCCAGTGGCCGTAATAATCGATGCTGGCCCACGAGGCGACGGGCCAGCAGTCATTTAACTGCCAGTAGAGCGATCCCATGGTGTTGGGCATCTGTCGCCGCAAATGTTCCGCGCCGACTTTGATCGCCTCGGCCTGGAGCACCTGACTGAGATAGACGAAGGACGGGAAATCCTTGGGCTCCGGATACCAGCGCAGCATGTAAGTCAAAATTCGTTCGTTGCCACCGTGATTCTTCTGGTGGTCCTGCATGGTCGCGGAGCGAATGTCCATATCATCGGGCTTGGCAAAAGTGCGAATGGTGCGCATTTCCGGAAACGATTGGAAGCCGTATTCGGACATGAAGCGGGGAAATTGCTGGGTATACATTTCGATTGGGGCGAGGGCGTGCCACACTTGCCAGTAATGCATGTCGCCGTCGTCCTGGCTGTCCGGAGGCTCTTCGAAATTGGCGCTGGGTGAGCTGCCCCAATACGGGACTGGACTCGCGTACTGCGAGACCACTTGCGAAAGAATCCCATGGAAGAGGACGACGTAGTCGGTCCAGACTTTTTCGCGGTCGGTTGGCGAAACGGCTTCTTTGAAAATTTGGCGATCGCCCCAGTGCACCCAGCCGGTCTCGACTTCATTGTTCCCGCACCACAGCACGATGCTGGGATGGTCGCGCAGGCGCGTCACCTGATCGATGGCCTCCTGCTTCACGTTGTTCTGAAACTCGGGGTTGCCGGGCACCATGTCGCCGCCAAACATGAATTCCTGCCAGACCAGGATTCCCAGTTCATCGCAAATATCGTAAAAATCGTCGGATTCGTAGTAGCCACCGCCCCATTCGCGCACCATGTTCATATGGGCGTCGCGAGCGGCTTCCAGGATCTGGCGGTGAATTGCCGGGGTGACGCGATTCGGAAAGCTGTCGAAGGGAATCACGTCCGCGCCTTTAGCAAAAACCGGAATGCCATTCACGACGAACTCGAAACTCTTGCCCGTTTTGGTCCGCTCGCGCCGCAATTCGATGGAGCACAATCCTGTTTTTAATGATGCGTTGGCCGCGACGTCGCGGCCGACGCGGATCACGGCTGAAAATTGATAACGATCCTGCGCGCCGTAGCCGTTCGGATACCACAGCTTGGGATTCGCGATGAGAATCGGAACGGCGATCTGATTTGCGCCCGGAACTAATTGAACAGCCTGCCGAACGACGGGGAAGGCGGCGCCTGAAAGTTGGCCGTAAGTAATCTCGATGGTGGCCGGAACGCCGCGGCTCGCCTCGACGTTAAATTCGGCGCTGAGCGCGGCGACATCCTTGTTGATTGTTTCTTGCTGAATATGCAGATTTTCGATGCGTAGGGCATCCCAGGTTTCCACGCGAATGGGCTGCCAAATCCCCTCGGTTACGTAGCGCGGGCCCCAATCCCAGCCGTATTGGTAGCCGGCCTTTCGAGTGTACGGAGCAGTCGCTACGTTCTCTTCGTTTCCCGTGTTAATCGTGGTGACCGACGGCAAAATATAGGGCAGAGCTTTTACCTTCGGGATCATCGATTCGATCGGCGAATGAAAAACGATTCGCAGAGTATTCGGTCCGGCTTTCAAAAGAGTTTTTACCGGCACGCGCCAGCGGCGGAACATGTTGTCGGCATGCACGACGGCCTGGTCGTTCACGTAAACGTCGGCGTAGGTGTCGAGCCCCTCGAAAACGAAGTCGACGTGATCGTGCGCGAGGGTCGCAGCATCAACCTGAAACGTAGTCCGGTATTCCCAGTCGGTCAGGCCGATCCACTGCAGGCGCGTGTCGTTGTCCTGGTAAAAAGGGTCGGGGATCAAGCCATCTTTCAGGAGATCGGTTTGGACCACTCCTGGCACCTGCGCGGGATGCCAATCCTGCATGACCGCCTGATCCGTTTTGCTCACCGCGCGGAATTCCCATTGGGCATCCAGCGGGTGCGAGGTAGCTTGCGCGGCAGCGCCAGAAACAATTGATAGAAGACCGAGAGCTGCAAATCCGAGAGACCGAAGCATCTGGGGAAATAAACGTGGGAAGATACGCAAGGTGTGTCACCTCTAGTAGAATATCGTTCTAGCCCGTCGCTCTGGGGGGTCGGTTGGAGAATAGTTAACGGCTTTTCGTGATGCAAGCACTATTCGTGCCAGGCGCGGCGCGTGCGCCTCAGCTGAGGAGATTGCCCGTTGGAAGAGCGGTCAAAGCATGCAAGCGCGTTGAAGGTCGCGCTGCTGGGCTACGGATTTGCCAGCAAAACTTTTCACGCGCCGCTGCTGGTTCGCGTGCCGGGATTGCGTCTTACACACATCGTTTCGAGCGATAGCGCGAAGGTTAAGAAGGATTACAAAGATGTGACCGTTCTCGGGAAACCCGAAGACGCCTTCGCTCTTCCCGAAATTGATGTCATCGTGATCGCCACTCCGAATTCCACGCATTTTCCTCTTGCCCAAAAAGCCCTCAGCGCGGGGAAACATGTTGTCGTCGATAAGCCGTTCACCAACACGGTGGCCGAGGCGGCGGAGTTGATCAGGCTTGCCAGGGATCGAAAAAAGTTGCTCTCCGTATTTCAGAGTCGCCGCTGGGATGGCGACTTCTTGACGGTGCGAAAACTTCTCGCGGATGACTCCCTCGGTAAGGTCGCGCTGTTCGAATCGCACTACGACCGCTATCGCCCCGAGCCGCGTCCGCGCTGGCGCGAGCAGAACGTGCCGGGCGCCGGGCTATGGTTCGATCTTGGCCCGCATCTGGTCGATCAGACTCTGCAGTTGTTCGGGGCGCCCGAATCTCTGTATGCGGACCTCGAGATTCAAAGGACCAACGGCCTCGCCAATGACTACTTCCACGTGGTGTTCCGTTACGGCAAGACCCGCGCGATTCTTCACGGCGCGTCGCTGGTAGCCGTGGAAACCCCGCGCTTTACCGTTCACGGCGCGCTCGGCAGCTTCACCAAATTCGGCATGGACACGCAGGAGGATTCTCTAAAGCGAGGCGACATTCCGGGCAGTCCGGGATGGGGAAACGATCCGAGAATGGGCACGCTGGTCACGAAGAAAGGCGACGGCTTCGAAACGCGACAACTTCCCAACATTCCCGGAAACTACCTGGGGTATTACGAAGGTCTGCGCGACGCAATAGCTTCGGGCGCGCCAAGTCCCGTGACCGCTGAAGATGGATTGGCAGTCATCAATGTGCTAGAAACCGCGGTCAAGAGCTCGGCGGCGCGTGCCGAAATGCCATTCAACCCGATCAAGATGTAGAGGCCTGAATTTGCTATGATCCGTCGCGAACCATTACGCATCTTGTCTACGGAAGTTCCATGACCATCGACCAGGATCTCGAAAAAATCGCGCTGCAGGAAAAGCGGTTGCGCTTCAAACAGTTCGATTCACAAACTGCGTGGGCCATCGGTACGGCTTTGAAAGCCGAGGCGGAGAAACGCGGCGTCGCGGTGGCGATTGATATCCAGCTTGCGGGCCATGCTCTATTTTCCTACGCGATGCCCGGAACCACGCCCGACAACCTGGATTGGATTCGCCGCAAGCGCAACGTGGTGATGCGCTATCACCGCAGCTCGTACGCTGTTGGTTTAAAGCATGAGAAAGCGCAAACGACGCTGCAGGGCAGGGCGGGCCTCGAGTTAAAAGATTACGCACCACACGGTGGCTGTTTCCCGATTCTTTTGGCCGGAACAGGTTGCGTTGGCACAATCACGGTCTCGGGCTTGCCGCAGCGCGACGACCACATGCTGGTCGTTTCCGTGATCCAGGATCACTTGCAACTGGCGGGCGAGAGCCTGGCGCTGGATCCGCCGGCGAAGCCCTGACGGGCGGATTCCGTCTCGTGACCTCCGTGTTTTTCAGCCGAACAATCATCGAATTGTGCGGCGCGTCTTTCGTTGATCCATCACCAATGGAGGAGATTTATTCGTGACAGTCACGAGTAGCACTTCAGCGCGCACGGCTTCAGGAATTCGCGCGGTGATACTCGATTACGGCGAGGTTCTATGCCATCTCCCCACGGCGGAGAATATCGAATTCCTCGCCCGTACATTCCGGATCGATCCGCAATCGTTTCTACCCATTTATCTAAAGACGCGCGCTCCTTACGATCGGGGGGACCTGCTTCCCGGCGCATATTGGGAGAAATTCGCGGCCCAAGCTGGGGTCACAATCGACGATCGCACCGTTGAACAACTGCGCCAAGTCGATGTAGACATGTGGAGCCGCCCGAACGAACCGATGATTCGTTGGCTTCAGGAGCTGCATGCCGCGGGATTCAAGACCGCTATCTTATCCAACATGCCGACAGACATGGCCGATCACGTTCGAAAAAAGTTCGCGTGGATCGCTCATTTCGATCATCAGATTTTTTCCGCCGAAGTGCGCAGCGTCAAACCGGAGCCTGCCATCTACCGGCACGCCATCGCCACGCTGGGAGTGAAGCCGTCAGAGGCTCTGTTCATCGACGATCGCGAGGAAAACCTCGAACAGGCTCGCGCTATTGGCGTCCGCACCATTCGCTTCCAGTCCGTCGAACAATTGAGCAACGACCTGCGCGCGCTCGGTTTTCCAATATTGCCACGGTAGCCGAGATCGCGAGATTGCGGGGTCGCCTGCTGTGTTAACTTGCATTTAACAAGTGAAGTCGGCAGACTATGTTTTGTTTGAGCTAAGGAGTGACCCATGAGCGGTGTACGAGTTCTGGTCGGAACGCGAAAAGGCGCGTTCATTCTGAATTCCGATGCAAGGCGCGAACAATGGGACGTCAGCGGCCCTCATTTTGCGGGATGGGAAATCTACCACCTCAAGGGTTCCCCGGCCGACCCGAAACGCCTCTACGCATCGCAATCCAGCGGATGGTTCGGCCAATTGATCCAACGTTCAAACGACGGAGGCAAAACCTGGGAGCCAGCCGGCAACAATTTTGTCTACGACGGCGTCCCCGGCACGCATCAATGGTACGACGGCACGGCGCATCCCTGGAAGTTCGCTCGCGTGTGGCACCTCGAGCCGTCGCTGACCGATCCAGAAATCATTTATGCCGGAGTCGAAGACGCGGCACTGTTCCGCTCTTCGGATGGCGCGAAGACCTGGGAAGAACTTTCCGGGTTGCGCGGTCACGGCACGGGCCCTTCCTGGCAGCCGGGGGCGGGGGGCATGTGCCTGCACACGATCATTCTCGACCCCAGCGATTCGGGCCGTATGTTTATCGCCATCTCGGCGGCAGGCGCGTTCCGCACCGACGACGCGGGCAAAACGTGGCGGCCAATCAATCGCGGATTGCGGTCGGCGCACATCCCGGATCCGGATGCCGAGGTCGGGCATTGCGTTCACCACATCGCGATGCATCCCTCGCGCCCCAATGTGCTGTTCATGCAAAAACATTGGGACGTGATGCGTAGCGATAACGCGGGCGAATCCTGGCAGGAAGTGAGCGGCAACCTGCCTACCGATTTTGGATTTGCGATCGACGTTCACGCGCACGAACCGGAGACAGTTTATGTTGTTCCGATTAAGAGCG
>Ga0302324_100002359_pt1 | contig 43855 bp, 33 predicted proteins | sample Palsa_T0_1_FD_201949 | JGI IMG/M metagenome (GOLD analysis project Ga0302324, IMG submission 201949) | Peat permafrost microbial communities from Stordalen Mire near Abisko, Sweden - Palsa_T0_1 | ecosystem: Environmental > Terrestrial > Soil > Palsa > Peat permafrost | place: Sweden: Abisko... | reverse complement strand
CCGGAACAACAAGACAAGCGTGTTTTCGGCGTGTTTCCAAATTACCGCACCACTGACGGCAACGTTCCGTTTCAGCCGATTACCAGCAGTCAGAAGATCCTGATCGGCTTGAAGGACTCGTTCGATTGGCCCGTCTACCCGGTGGCGGGTGCCTTTGCGGCGCTGTACCAGATCGAAAATCAGAACCCGTCGTTCGGACAGGGCATGAAGGGGTACGCGCGGCGATACGGCACGGCTCTGGCCGACCAGGTCATCGGCAACATGATGACGGAAAGTTTTGTTCCGAGCCTGCTGCACCAGGATCCGCGCTATTTCCGCATCGGCAAGAGCCGCGGTGGCGTAATGTATCGCGCGGCATACGCGGCATCGCGTATTTTTGTCAGCCGCACCGATAGCGGGGGCCAGCAGTTCAATGTCTCGGAGTGGTTGGGGAACGGAATCGCTGTCGCGATATCGAACGCCTACTATCCGGATACGCGCACCGTGGGCAGCAATATGGAAAGGCTCGGGATTGCTTGCGCCACGGATGCTTTCTCGCAAGTGATGAAGGAATTCTGGCCGGATGTGAAGCATGCTCTCTTCCACCGGCACGAGCCCGATACACAGCCGCTGCTCAGCGAGTCGCACCCGGTCGCTCACTGAACAGGGGCCACGTTATGATTCGAGCGCGGCGTTCAGTGTGATCTTCGTGTTGAAGAGTTTGGAAACCGGACAGCCGGCCTTGGCGTTGCCGGTCGCCGTGTCGAAGGCGGCCTGACTGGCGCCCGGCACCTTGGCCTTGAGTTCGAGGTGGCTCTCGGTGATGGCAAACCCGCCCTCGGTTTTCTCGAGCGAGATGGTGGCGGTGACTTCGATGCGCTCGGCGGTCAGGCCGGCGGCGCCCAGTTGCCCGGACAACGCCATGGCGAAACAGCCGGCGTGCGCGGCGGCCAGCAGTTCCTCCGGATTGGTTCCGATGCCGTTTTCAAAGCGCGTCGAGAACGAGTATTGCGTATTGGAAAGCGTGCCGCTGGCGGTGGATATGGCTCCCTTGCCTTGTTTGAGATCGCCTTGCCAGACGGCCGATGCGTTGCGTTTCATGAATCCTCCTTAGACCAGCTTAATCGATGCGCGGCTACTCCAGGAGGATACGGAATTTACAGGTTGGGCGAGTCGGCCGCCGCAATGGTCGCGGAAGGTGGCGGCACACGGCCCGCTGGACAGTCGGCCGCGGAGGCCGTCAGGCCGGCGCCAGCAGCCGGGATCAGTGACCATGCGGTTTCCCGGTCCGTTGGCTTGCCGAAGTAGTAGCCTTGCGCATACTCGCACCCGAGGGCCTTCAGCTCGGCAAGCTGTTGCGCCGTCTCCACGCCCTCCGCGATGATATCCATGCCCAGATTATGGGCCAGCGCCACGATGGTGCGGATGATCTCCAGGCTATCCCCGTCCACGCCGATCCGGCTGACGAAGGCGCGGTCGATCTTGAGTGTCTGTACCGGCAGATGCTGCAGCTGGCTGAGCGACGAGTAGCCGGTGCCAAAATCGTCGATGTCCAGGCCGATGTGCAAGTCCCTGAGGCGTGCCAGCAGCGCCGAGACGATGTCCGAGCTCTGCATCATGGTGCCTTCGGTAATCTCGAAGCTCAATCCGAATCCGCAGTTGCCCGGCCAGCTCTTGCGCAGGGTGCATTCGATTTGGTCGATCGCGCCCGATTCCGCGAATTGTACGGGCGAAAAGTTCACGTGCAGGGTCAGAACTCTGCTGCCCGGCAAGAGCGCGGCCCCTGTGGGTGTCGCTAGCCAGTGCTGCACGTCCCGGCAAGCCTGTTCGAGGATCCAATGGCCAGCCGGAACGATCAGCCCGGTCTCCTCGGCTACGGGGATAAATTCCATCGGGGGAACCATGCCGCGCAGTGGATGCTGCCAGCGCACCAGGGCCTCGAATCCCGCAATGGCGCCCGTACGAAGGTCGACAATCGGCTGGTAATGCAGCCGTAGTTCATTGCGCTCCAAAGCCCGGCGAAGGTCCGTTTCCACCTGCAGCCGGGTAACGGCGCGGCGGCGCATGCCCGCGTCGAAGATTTCGAAGCGGGATCTCCCCGCCGCTTTGGCGCAGTGCAGGGCCGTATCGGCGTCGCGCATTAAGTCCTCGGCGCGCTCGTAGCCGTTGGCGCTCCCCGCGATCCCGATGCTGGCGGTGACAAACACTTCGCTCCCATTCAGCGCGAAAGGCGCGTGCATTGCCGCGCCGATACGCTCGGCGACCGACACAGCATCGCCGCCCTGCCGGATCTCATCCAGCAGCACCGCGAACTCGTCGCCGGCCAGACGCGCCACGCCGCAGTCTTCCTGCAGACGCGCGACGGTGTCCGCGGCGCGCAGACTCTCCCGCAGCCGTTCCGCGAGAGCCTTCAGCAACAGGTCCCCAGCCACGTGCCCCAGGCTGTCGTTGACATTCTTGAAGCGGTCCACACCCAACAGCAGGATCGCAAACTCGCGCCCGGGCCGCCGGTTCGAAAGTTCGACGCGCCGCTCCAGCCGGTCCATGAACAGCAAGCGGTTGGGGAGGCCTGTCAGCGGGTCGCCAACCTTCGCCGCGGTAATGTCGGTCTGCGAGCCGGCGATGCGCACCGCGTCACCGCTGTCGCTCCACACTGCCAGCCCACGGCTCAGCATCCAGCGATAGCTGCCGTTCTTGCAGTGCATGCGGTGTTCGCAGTCGAGTTGCGGAGTCTCCCGCCGGCAGTGCGCCGCCACCGCCGCTTGCAGGCGCGGAAAGTCGTCCGCATGTACGCGGCACAGCCATTCGTCGGGCCGCTGCCCGATTTCGCCGTCCTGGTATCCGAGCATCTCCTTCCAGCGGGGCGAGTAGTAAATTTCGCCTTTCTCCAGATCCCAGTCCCACAAGCCGTCGTTCGAGCCCCGCGCCGCCCGGGCGTAGCGGTCCTCGCTCTCGCGTAAGGCGGCGGACAGCGTCTTCTGCGAGAGAACCGTGCGAATGCGCGCCAGCACCACCGGCAGATCCACCGGCTTGGTGATATAGTCGTTGGCGCCTATTCGCAACGCTTCCACGATGCTGGCGCTCTGGCCCTCGGCGGTCACCATGATTACCGGGAGTTGCGTGGCGGAGTACTGTTCGCGAATGGTCTGTAGGACCTCCATGCCGCTCATCCCGGGCATGCGGATATCCAGCAACACGACGTCAGGCGTCTGCTGCCGGATCGAGTCCAGCGCCTGATGCCCGTCTTCGGCCATCACCACCTCGAAGCCATGGCGCTGTAAGCGCCGGGACAGCATATCCCGGTTGCTTTCTTCATCGTCCACGATTAACAGCGCCATTTCAGCAATTCTCCCCCGGCAACTTTGCCCGTACCGGCTGACCCTCCCTTAACAGATCGGCAATCTCGCCGGCCAACGCCACACCGGGAAAGTCACCTTTCCGCAGGATGCGCCGTACCACCGTACTCAGCTGCTTGCGCTCCGCCGTCGTCACCTCCCTCGCGCTCAGTACCACGATAGGGATCTTGCGCCAGTCGGCGACCTGGCGTAGCCCGGCGATGAAATCGAATCCGTCCATTCCGGGCATCGTCAGATCCAGGACAATTAGTCCGGGTTTTTGCTGGGACATGGCCTCCAGGGCGGCGCTGCCATCCGCGGCTTCGATCACGCTGCCGAATTGCTTCTTCAGGACGCGGGCGGACAAGTCGCGCGAGGCCGCATCGTCGTCGACTACCAGCACCGGTCCCGCCAGCCTGTCTGGCTGGCACCTCTGCAACACGGCCGCCAGCCGCTCCGGTTCCACCGGCTTCTGCAGGAACTCGGCGGCGCCCAGCAGGCAGGCTCGCCTGCGGTCGTCGGAAATCGTGAGCAGGATGACGGGGATCGGCGCCAAAACCGGATCGGCCTTCAGCTCGCTCAAAACCGTCCAGCCGTCGATGCCCGGCATAAACACATCCAGGGTGATGGCCGACGGCCGTACCTCTTTAGCTTTTAGCAGCCCTTCGGCGCCGCTGGAGGCGACTACTACATTGAAGCCCTCGCGGGTCAGGGAGCGCTGCATCAGGTCGTGCACCGTTGGATCGTCGTCGATCACCAGGACCGTGTTCGTTTGCGGCTCCGGTGCGGCGGGGGTGCCCGTGCCCTCCGCGGCATGCGCAGGCGGAGGATCCTCCACCGCGGGGCGATTCCGGTGCTGCGGCAATCGAATGGTAAAGGTAGAGCCTTTGCCGGGCTCGCTGGCCACGGTGATCCCACCGCCCATTAGCTCGCAGAACCGCTGGCTGATGGCCAGCCCCAATCCTGTGCCCCCGTAATTACGGGTCGTCGAGGCGTCCACCTGTGAGAAGGGCTGAAATAATTTGTGGATCTGGTCCGGCGCAATGCCGATACCCGTATCGCTCACGCGCCATTCGATCGACTCCTTGCCATCTACGGTTACCGGGACCACATCCACACCGATCGTGCCATTCTTGGTGAACTTGCAGGCGTTGCTCAGCAGATTGTAGAGGCTCTGCCGGAACCTCACTACATCCACATGCATGGCCGGAAGGCCGGGAGCGCAGTGCACCGTCAGCTGGTTGCCGTTCTTGCGGGCCAGCGGCGCCATGGCGCCGGCCGCGTCTTCCAGAATCTGGGCCGGAGAGGCGTCCTCCCACATCAGTTCCGTTTTGCCGGCCTCTACTTTGGACAAATCCAGCACGTCGTTGATCAGAATGAGGAGGTGCTTGCCCGCCGTGGTGATGCGCGCCAGATCCGCGGCCGACCGCTCTTGGTGGTGGTCCTCGGCGTCCTCGCGCAACATCTCGCTATAACCGATGATGGCGTTCAGCGGCGTGCGCAGTTCGTGGCTCATGTTGGCCAGGAATGCGCTCTTGGCGCGGCTGGACTCTTCGGCAGCCTGCTTGGCGGCCAGCGCTTCCTCCTGCGCGCGCTGCCGCCGGACGATCTCGTCGCACAACTCGCCGACATGCCGCTCGAGCGCGCCGTGGACTTCGTGCAGATCCTGCGTGCGGGCCTGGATTTGCCCCATCATCTCGTTGAAGCTGTCTACCAGGACGCCGATCTCGTCGTTGCCGCGCTTGGCCGCGCGCAAGGAATAATCCCGCTCGGCGGAAACGCGGCTGGCCATCTCAGCCAGGCGCAGCGTAGGCTCCGAGATGACCCGTTGCAGCTTGGACGACACCAGCAGCGCCGCCAGAGAGGAGAGCAGCAACACTCCCAAAACGATTCCGGCATAGCGCTGCAGGCGCGCATTCATATCCTGGAGATTTCTCTTCAAATATATGGTTCCGATCCAGTCTCCATCGAAAACCACCCGCTGAAACAGCACCAGAGAACCGTCCCGATACTGGGCGCCCGGCTTGCCCGGACTGCGGGGCAAATCCCGCCGCGATCCGCTGCGCATGAATGCGGCGAAGGGCCGCCCGTCTTTCGTATAGATGCACGCGGCCACCAGATTCGGCTCGGCGCGCAACGCGGCCAAGGTCTCCCCGGCGGAGCGGCGGTCGTCGAAAGCCAGCGCCGCCGTACTGCTCTCGGCCACAATCTGCGCCAGGGTCGTCAGTTGTTGCGTGACCGTGCTTCGATAGGTGACCAGCTCATAAGCCAGGAACGTGGAACACGCCAGCATCAACGCCACCGTGCTGGTCGCCATGATGATGCCGATCAGCTTCCGTTTAATGGAAATGTCCCGCAGGAATTGCATGTTAGTTCCGCGCCTGCGGGGGATTCTCCCGCCACACAGCCGCCAGCCGCAGCAGCTTCGAGCTCACCTGCAGACCGGCACGGTCCGCGGCATCCAGGTTGATTTCGAACCGGATCCGGTTGCCGTCGCGAATGAACGCGATGACGCCCCCCAGCCGGGAAAACTGCTCGCGCTCGCCGATGGTCAGAACCGGCGACCGCCCCACGGACTGTACGATCCGGGTAATCTCTTTCCGCTCGGCGGCGCCCACCAGGAGCACTGCGCAGCCTCTTACGTCCGCGCCGGAATTCAACCGCCGCACCAGGATGGGATGTCCATAGATGGTTTTGTCCCGCAACGCGGACGCGAGTATGTGGGCCATGGGATCGTCTCCAAGAACGCCCACCACGAGCGACTCGCCCCCCTCGCCCCAGGCGCTGCGCGGCCACTCGACGAACTTGGTGAAGTTATACAGCATGGCGCTCTCGATTTCGTACTCGGAGTGCGCCATCGCGGGCGGAGACTCCACTGCGGCCTCGCCCGCCAGCGATATTCCGGCCATCAGCAACGGCACCAGGCATCCCGCGCCGCGGCGCAGCGTCAGAACGCCCATCTAACCCTCAGCTGAACGGCGCGCCCCTGCTCGCTGGGCTGGACGTAGTCCGTGGCCGCGTATTCCAGGTGCCGGCCGTTGAGCAGGTTCTGGCCCGCCAGGCTGATCTCGGTCGTGCGCGTCACCCGCCAACCGAGGCGTGCGTCCGTGCGCACGTAGCCCGGCACGGCCAGCCCGGTCAGAGCCGACACGTAGTACACGCCCGCGTCAAAGTTCAGTTTCCGGCCAAGATCCAGCTGCGACCGGAACTGTACCTGGTGGGCGGGTGAGCCGCCTTCATTGTCTAATGGGATAGTTCCCGCTCCGAGATGCCCGCTATCCAGTCCGTAGCGGAACCAACTGTAGTTCCCCGTCAGGCGCCACCTCTGGGTGACACTCCAGTTGGTGGACATCTCGATTCCGTAGGTGTGGCCGGCCGAATTGTTCCCAAATTGCATCGGCACCACCAGCACCGGCGACGGCCCGGCCTGGAGGAAGGGAGCGCCAATGTCCATGGTCATCAGATCGTGGTAAACGCTAAAGAATGTGGCCAAGTCCAGGGTGACCCAGCGGGCCGGCTGGTTGCGGTATCCGGCTTCGTATGCGAGGGCGGTATCCGGACGCATGTTCGGGTTCCCGCTCAGAATGCCAACCACGCTGGAGCCTTGCGTGGCTTGAAACTGGATGAGAGCGTCGCGATCCACGAGGTCCGGGGTACGCACGGCGCGCGACACCGAGGCCCACAGGCCTTGCCTGGACGTTACGTTCCACAGCAGCCGCGCGCTAGGCTGGATATCGAAGCCAATGGAGCCGGTATGCTCGATTTTGGCGCCCAGCGTGAGCGTCAGGCGCTCGTGCAGCAGTGCGATCTGGTCCTGCGCGAAGAAGCTGAACAATGCGTCGGTGCTGTCCGCGGGGACCAGCTGCACCGTAGCGCTGGGCGGCGGGAATGCCCGGTGGCTGGAGGTATCGTCCTGGTACACCTCAAAACCGGCTCCCCACATCAGGTCGTTTCTTGGTGAAAGAACGAAATGGTGCTGCAAATCGAATTCCGTCGTTTGCGTATCCAGTGCCCCATACCCCTCCAGGCGGTCCTCGTCGCTGACCGAGAACTGCGTGGAGAGATCCGATCGATCCGAGAACCGGTGTGTCCAGCGTCCTAGAGCGTACTCTCCGGACATCGCCACCGTATCCGGAACTGCCGGAGTCAAGCCGATCGCCGGATAGTTCGAATAAACCGTCTGTTGCGCGCCGCCGCGGTACACGTCCCCCTCGAAGGTCAGCGTATCCCGGTCGGATTCCTGCCAGTCCAGGCGGCCGCCTCCCTGTGCCAAGTCCCAATGATCGTGGGCCGCCTGTCCGGCGGCGGTGGAGAGCGGTCCGTCCTGGAAGTAGTCCGTGTATGCGCGATAGGAGGTATTATCGCCGGCGCTGCCGCCGTAGCGCACGAACCCGGATGCGCGCTCTTCGCTGCCGCCGCCGGTCGAGACCGTGAGACCCTGGGTCTCCTTCGCCTGCTTGGTGATGATGTTGATGACCCCGTTCACCGCATTGGCGCCCCACATGGTGGCGCCCGGACCGCGAATCACCTCGATCCGCTCGATGTCTTCGAGGGGCACGCTGTTCTGCTCCCAGTACACGCCCGAATACAGGTGGTTGTAGATGCTCCGCCCGTCGATCAGCACCAGCATCTTGTCGGCGAAGCGCCCGGAGAAGCCGCGCGCGGTCACCGACCAGCTGCTGGCGTCAATGCGCGCAACCTGCACGCCCGGAACCATGCGCAGCACCTCCGGGATGCTGCTCAGTCCGGAGCGCCGGATGTCTTCCTGCGTGATCACGTAGACCGCGCCCGCGGTCTGGCTCAGCTTTTGCTCTTTGCGGCCTGGCGAACTCACTTCCAGGTTCATCAGGGTTTCCAGGCTGTCCTCGACCAGGTCCCCCGCCGATTGCGGTGCAGGATCGCTCGCCGGGCAGGCGCCGGCCAGCAGTATCGCCAGAATAGTCACCTTTCGCCACCGCCCGGAGACTAGCGCACGCATTTCCGCCGAGTTCGCCATCACTCAGGCTATCGGCGGCGCTCATACGGGACTTTAGGGCGTGCTTCGCGGCCGGCAAGATGGACCGCCTGACGTGCTGGGTTTGCGTCGTCATATACCCCTCCGGCGGGTCCCTTTCCCTGCGGGCTTCTCGGGATCGTCCCAGATTGAACGAGGACTGGAAGAGGATTGGACAATTCGGCATTGACAAGATTTTCGGTGTGATCGAACCCGTGGGCGCCGGAAGAGCCAAAGCACAACTTGGCCAGCATCCGTGAGCGGTACGGCGGCAGGCATGCGCGCGTGGGCGCCATCGGCTTCGAGACGGGCGCGCTGCAGAAGGCCCGCGCGGGGACCGCAGAGATTGTGGAGTTTAAAGGTACTGTGTGTTGACTGACGGTATTATCAGTAGGTTCAACGTTCCCACCGACCTCTGCACCTTCTCTTGGAAAACCGCAGGAACAGGCACGGAGCCTGTCTTTACAAATCCTTCAGGCTTTCGTCCAGGAGCTTGCGGGTGCCCTCGTACGGCTCGCCCTGCCCTTCGAATTCCATGGAGAAGTAACCGCGGTAGCCGGCGGCCTTGGCGATGGCGAAGGTCCTGGCCATGCTCACGCGGAAGACCTTGCCGTTGTCGACCTCGGAATCCTTCACGTGGGAGATGTTATAGGCGCGGCGGAACATGGCTTCCATGGCTTTGTAATTGAAATCTTCGTCGCCTTTCATCATGGAGTTGCCGAAATCCGGCAGCCCGCGCAGCCACGGGCTGTTTACGGCGTCGACCACTTTTGCCAGGAAGAAGGCGTCCTCGGTGTCCAGATCGTCGTTCTCAAGGTTGATCATGACGTTCTTCGCCGCCCCGTATTCGGCGACCTGCTTCAGGCTTTCCGCGGCGCGGCCTGCGTCGGGCGATGCGCCTCGGGCGCCCTGGATATGGGTGCGAATGCTGGGCGAGCCGACCGCCACGGCGATGTCCACCCATTTCCTGCCGCCCGCGACGGCTTTGGCGCGACGCGCGGGGTCGGGATCGTAGACGCTCGCGCCGACGTTCGTGGGGAGGTTCACGATATGCGAATGGGCCTGCTCGACCGCACGCCGGAGCTCGTCGAGGTAGGCAGGCTCGGTGGACGGAAAATGCGAGTTGAGCGGCTCGATATTGTAGATGCCGAACTTGTCCACGACCATGGAGGCGAAATCGGTCAGCTTCAGACCAGGGTGGCCGGGCCGATCCATGAAACTGCGGAACGGGTACGAAGCGACTGCCAGCCGATCTCGCGGCGCGGCGGGAAAGTGGATATCGGGCGTCGCGGCGGGTCGCGCTTGGGGCGCGGCGGCGAGGGCGGCGCAGGTTTCGATGAACGTGCGGCGGGTGATGGATGGCATGACAGCTTCCAGAATAGCGCGGCGGTCAACGCGGAGCGGGACGAGGGCGGCGCTGCCGAAGACGTCCGGCGGTTCTGTTTGCCCGACGAATACCGGATTCAGCAACATTGGAACGGTGTCCGTCCCCGCGCCTGGAGGCACTGCAAAATGACGCGCGGTACATTTGCGATAGTGGTGCGATACTGGCGGTATGCAAGCAATCGCACAAGCCATCGCCCCTCCCGAACCCTCCGAGTATGCCGCGTATTACGGCCGGTACATTACGCTGGTGGCCAGCCACGATGTGGTCGCCGCGCTGGAGGACCAGCCGCGCGACACGCTGGCGCTGCTCGCCGGCCTGAGCGAGGAGCAGGGCAATTACCGATACGCTCCCGGTAAGTGGAGCATCAAGGAAATGCTTGGGCACGTGATCGACGCCGAGCGGGTCTTCTCGTACCGGGCGCTGCGCTTTGCGCGCGGCGATAGCACCCCGCTGGCATCGTTCGAACAGGACGATTATGTGCGCGCGAGCGGCTCTGGGGATCGCTGGTTGGCGGACCTCATCGAGGAGTTTGTCTGCGTACGCAGGGCTACCGTGTGGCTGTTCCGGACGCTGAATCCGGAGGCCTGGAAGCGGCGCGGCGTGGCAAGCGACAACCCGGTCTCAGTGCGTGCGGTTGCCTACATCATCGCCGGCCACGAGTTGCATCACCGGACTGTTCTAAGAGAGAAATATCTCAGCGCATTCTAGGGACTGCTGTCCGGCTGCGAACACCTGTTCCCACGCGCGGTCAAAGCCTGCCCAGCAATCCTGCGATTCAGGCTCGGCGGCTTCGGCACGCTGGTTGCTGAATTACTTGGTGGAGGGTCCATGCTCAACAGCCTGCAAGTTCTCCGTCAGGACGTTCAATTCGCTTTGCGGCAACTGCGGAATCGGCCCGGTTTCGCGATCGTCGCGATCGTAGTGCTGGCCCTGGGGCTGGGCGGCAACGCGGCTATGTTCAGCGTGGTGAACGCGGTGCTGCTGCAGCCGCTGCCCTACGCCGATCCGCAGCGTCTGGTCGCTCTGTTCGAGCGCGACGTGGTAGGAACGGAGCCGTTCAACGTGGTAGCGCCGGGCAACTTCCTGGATTGGCAGAAACAGGCCCGCGGCTTTGACCAGATGGCGGCCAGCGGCGAAACGGCCTTCAACCTGGCCAGCGCCACGGGATCTTTCACGCCGGAGCGGATCGACGGATCGTTCTGCTCGGCCAACCTGTTTCGGACGCTGGGCGTAGCCCCGGTTCTGGGACGATCGTTCCGGGCGGAGGAAGACCGGCCCGGCGCGGCGCGCGTGGCGCTGATCAGCTACGAATTGTGGCAACAGCGCTTCGGCGGCTCACCGGACGCCGTGCATCGGCAAATCCGCCTGGATAGCGAAGAGTACGATATTGCCGGCGTAATGCCGCGCAATTTCGGATATCCATACCCGCACCGTCAAGGTCTGGGTGCCGCTGCAGCGGTATCTGGACCCGCCGACCTTAGAGAGCCACGGCAGCCACATGCTGACGGTACTCGGCCGGCTCGCGCCAGGCGTGAGCGTGGAACAGGCCCGTGCCGAGATCGACGGCATCGCGCGGCGCTTCAAGCAGCAGCATCCCGAAGAGATCGCAGGCAAGGGCGGCAATGTAGTGCCGCTGTACGATCACAGCCCGAACTACAATGTGGAAGCCGTGCGCACCTCGCTGCTGGTGCTGTTCGGCGCGGTGGGCTGCGTCTTGATTATCGCCTGCGTCAACGTGGCGAACCTGCTGCTCACCCGTGCGCTGGGCCGGCAGCGGGAGGTGGCTGTTCGCTCCGCTGTGGGCGCCACCCGCGCCCGCATCGTCCGCCAACTGCTGACGGAGAGCGTGATTCTGTCGTTGTTGGGCGGTTTGGGCGGCTTGCTGCTGGCTTCGACGGCCACCGAACAATTGGCCGCCCGCGCGCCGTACGCCGCTTACCTGCCCGGTATCGACCGCATCGGCGTCGACCGGTCTGTATTCCTGTTCACGTTCGGCGTGGCGCTGCTCACCGGCATTGCCGCCGGACTGTTCCCCGCATTCCAGGGATCGCGTTCGGACATCGTGGAGAGCCTGAAGGGACGGTCGGTGAGCACGAGCCGCTCGCACGCGCGTTTCCGCGACGTGCTGGTGGCCGCCGAGGTGGCGTTATCGCTGGTATTACTGGCGGGCGCCGGGCTCATGTTGCGCAGTTTCAGCCGGCTGCAGAACGTGCACACCGGCGTGCGCACGGATCATACCCTTACCATGGCCGAGGCGCTCCCGGGAGCCAGCTATAAAACACGCGGTCAAGTGGCCGCTTTCTACCGTCAGGCGAACGAGCGCACACAAGCCCTTCCGGGCGTGCAATCGGCCGGGTCGGTCACTTGCGCGCCGGTGGCCGGGCACTGCAGCGACAGGGTGTTCCTTATCGAGGGCCGCACGTTGCCGCCAGGCAAGCTGATGGATGCTCTCTATCGCGGCGCGGATCCGGGTTACTTCCAGGCGGCCGGTATCCCGCTGCTCGCGGGCCGCACGCTCACCCCGCACGATGGCGCGGGCTTTGACGACATGCACCCGCGGCTGGACGCCGTGGTTGTGAGCCAGTCTTTCGCCAAGAGTTTTCTTCCCGGTGAAGATGCTATCGGCAAGCGCATCTATTTCCCGGGCGTTTCGACAACCCGAAATAATCCGCACTATGAGATCGTTGGCGTGGTCGGCGATGTGGTGAAGCGGCTGGATGCGCCCGTACAGCCCACCATGTACTTGCCGCTGCTGGATGGCGAATGGAACGACGCGTATATCGTAATGCACACCGCCGGCGATCCGCATAGCGCGGCCGCCGCGGCGCGCCACCAGATCCACAGCCTCGATCGCGACGTTCCGGTCTTTGAAATCCGCACCATGGAGGAGATTATTGGCAACTCCGCGCAGAATCGGGAATTCAGTGTGCTGCTACTGGGATTATTCGCGGCGTTGGCACTGGTGCTGGCAGCGGTCGGATTGTATGGAGTACTGTCGTACACTGTCTCGCAACGCACTGCCGAGATCGGCATTCGCATGGCATTGGGCGCGCCGTCGAGCGAAGTGCGCCGCCTGATACTCGTGCAGGGGATGAAACCCGCGCTGGCGGGCATCGGCGCCGGACTGATGGGCGCGGCATTCGGCACGAGACTGCTCGGCGGTTTGTTGTTCGGCGTCGGCGCAGGGGATCCACTGACCTTCGTGTCGGCGCCGCTGGTGCTGCTGGCCGTCGCGGCGATTGCGTGTTTGATCCCGGCGATGCGTGCCACGCGGATCGACCCCACGCTCGCGCTACGGCGGGAATAGGCGATAAGCGGCGCCCGGGCATTTCCCAGTCGAGCGGCGCCCCACAGCGCATCACCCGCTACAATGGAGTGAACGTTCCAAAGTGGGGTCATGAATGAACCGAATTCGCGTCTGGACCGGCGTGGTCATCCTCTCCGTTGCGGCTCTCGTGTTGCTTTCAGGCGCCGACGCATCGCGTGTCGTGCAGGACCGCATCGGGCGCTTCCGCAATCTCGGCAAAGCCTTTTACGAGAACCCCACCACGTATCCGCAGGCGGTCGACGAGTTCAAAAAGGCCCTGGATGTGGCGCCCAATTCGGCGCGCGAGCAGGTGAATTACGGCCTGGCGTTGCTGCGCGCGGGCCGGACGAAGGAAGGCATTGCCGAGTTGGAGCGTGCGCAGAAGCTGGATCCCAAAATCCCGCACACCTGGTTCAACCTGGGCATCGTCTTCAAGAAGGAGGGCGACTATGCGCCGGCAGTGGCCCAGTTCGAAGGCCTGTTGCGGCTGGTCCCCGATGAGCCGGTATCGCATTACAACCTGGGCGTGTTGCATAAGCTCGCGGAAAAGCGCGACGAAGCCGTGCGCGAATTTGAAACCGCGGAGCGCCTCAACCCCAATCTTGCCGCGCCGCATTTCCAGCTTTATAACCTCTACCGCCAGGCTGGCCGCGCCGCCGACGCCGCCCGCGAGCTTGAGATCTTTCAGAAGCTGAAGGCCCTTACTGAAGGCGCCGCCGTTCCCGAAGACATGGAGTGGAGCTACTACGCGGAAATCTACGATCCCATCGCGCCGCGTCCGGAGAGCGAGCCTGCCCCGCCGCCGAAATTCGAGGACCGCAAGCTGGCGGACGGCTTCGATCCGGGCACTGCCGGCCTGCTGGTGCTGGACGCGTTCGGCGACCACCGTCCCAGCATGCTGGCCTGGTCCGCCGGCGGCGCCCAGCTTTACCGGAACGGCACCGCACTGGTAGCCGATTCGGGTTTGGGCGGCATAAAGAACATCGTCTCAATCGCCGCCGGGGATTACGATAACGACGGCCTGCCGGACCTCTGCATTATTACGGCCGATGGCGCGGCGTTGTACCACAACAACAAGGGCAAGTTTGAAAAGTCACCGCTGAAGCTGCCCGCCGGACACTTCGCGAAGGCGGTCTGGATCGATTTCGATCACGACTACGACCTCGACCTCATCCTGCTGGGCGAGGACGCCGCGCTCGCGCGGAACAACGGCGAAGCGGGCTTCAGCGACGACACCGCCGCATTCCCGTTCGTGAAGGGAAACGCCATTGACGCCGCCCCGATCGATCTGATCGCGGACACCAACGGCGTGGATCTTGCCGTCTCATACCGCGACCGCACGGGCGTCCTCTATCGCGACCGCTTGCTCGGCAAGTACGAAGCCGTGCCGCTCGACACGCTGCCAGCGGGGGCGAAAGGGCTTACCGCATTCGATGTGAACAACGATAGCTGGACGGACCTGGCGGCCGATGGCCTGCTGCTGTTGAACCACCAGGGCAAGCTCGAACCGTTCGCGGGCCTGGAAGCCAAGGGTCCGCTTACGTTCGCCGATCTGGCCAATCGCGGCATCGCCGACATGCTGGCGGCCAATGGTGTTTTTCGCAATCTGGGCCTGGACCGTTTCGCGAAAACGCCCGCCGAAATTCCGACCGCGGTGGCCGCCGCCGCGTCCGATTTCGATGGCGATGGCCGGCCCGATGTGGCGCTGATCTCCGGCGATGGGGGCCTACACCTGCTGCGCAACGCCACCACGACCCATAACAACTGGCTGCTGGCGGGGCTGAATTGCGTCAAGAATCTGAAGCTGGCGCCGTACACGAAGGTCGAGATCAAGACTGGCTCCAGTTACCAGAAGCGCATCTACGACGGCGTGCCCCTGTTGTTCGGAGTGGATTCCTACAAGACCGCCGACACCGTACGCATTACATGGCCCAACGGCACAATCCAGAACGAAGCGGACCAGCCCGTTGACAAAGCCCTCGAAATCCAGGAGCAGCAGCGTCTCTCCGGCTCCTGCCCCATGATCTTCACCTGGGATGGCTTCAAGTTCCGCTTCATCACGGATGTGCTCGGCGTAGCCCCGCTGGGCGCGGCCTCGGGCGATGGCAGTTACTTCCCCGTGGACCACGACGAGTACGTGCAGATTCCGGGCGAGGCTTTGCAGGCCGTGAACGGGCGCTACGAAATCCGTATTACCGAGGAATTGCGCGAAGTTTCGTATCTCGACCAGGTGAAGCTGATCGCGGTGGATCATCCGGCCGGCGTCGAGATCTTCACCAACGACAAGTTCAAATCGCCGCCCTTCCCGGAGTTTCGCCTGTTCGGCGCGACGCGGCGCGTCTATCCGGTGCGCGCGCGGGACGATCAAGACCGAGATGTGCTGCCCCGGCTGCTGCACCGCGACCGCACCTATCCGGATGGCTTCCGCCGCGATTACCTGGACGTCGCCGAGTTACATCGCCTGGATCTGGATTTCGGCAAAGCCGCCCCTGACAACCGCGCCGTGCTGATCCTGAGCGGCTGGGTGGACTGGGCCGACGGCAGCACCTTCATGGCCGCCTCACAGGCGAAGAAGGATCTGGTGCTGCCCTACCTACAGGTGAAGGACGCCGCCGGGCGTTGGAAAACCGTAATCGAAGATATGGGCATCCCGGCGGGCAAGCCCAAGACCATTTCGGTGGATCTTACCGGCAAGTTTCTGTCGGCCTCGCGCGAGGTGCGCATCGTGACGAACCTATGCGTGTATTGGGACGAGATCTTCCTCAGCGAAGAGAGCGCCGCACCGCCCGTGCGCCTGACCGGCATGGGGGCGGAATCGGCGGACCTGCACTTCCGCGGCTTCTCCACGCCGGTGATTCATCCGCAACGCAAGCAGCCCGAAGGCTTCGACTACGCGCAGTGGCTGCCGGTATCGATGTGGAACCCCACCCAGGGGCTCTATACGCGCTACGGCGATGTGCTGCCGCTGATCGGAAAGATCGACGATCGCATGGTAATCATGGGATCGGGCGACGAGCTGCGCCTGCTGTTTCCGGAGCGCGCCGCCGGACCGCTGCCCGCGGGATGGAAGCGGGACTTTCTGCTTTTCGTGGACGGCTGGGCCAAGGATGCGGATGCCAATACGGCCCATGGGCAGACCGTGGAGCCGCTGCCGTTCCACGCCATGTCGCAGTATCCATATCCGCCGGGAGAACAGTTTCCGGACGACCCCGGGCACCGGCAATACCGCGCGGAATACAACACGCGTCCGGCGCTGCGGTTGATACGGCCGCTGCTTGATTCGGCGCTTCGGTAATCACCCTGCGAGAGCTGAATGCGCTACTTCGACATCGAGTCCGACGACCTTATTTTTCGCGTTTTGCCCGGATCGGAGGAACTCACCGAGTTTCCCGACCTGACGAAGCCACTCCACGCTTCAGAGGCGCAAAAAAAAAAGAACATTGGATCGTCTTTCGATGGCTGGCTCCGCGAGGAGGGCATCTACGAGGAAGTCACACCGACCGCCATCAAGCGCGTTCTCGCCCGGGAGGTGGCAGCCGCAACTGCCATAGCACTTCAAGGCACGAGGGATGTGACCCCACAGGCATCTGCCGCCGCCCGCAGCTTCTTGTCGTTCGTCGCCAGCGGCAGGCGGGAAACCAGTGCGGCTTGCAGATAGCACGTGTCGTAGAGCGACAGGTCTTGCTTAACGGCGAGTTGAAGTAGTTGCGGAATGCTGCCGATTGCCACCTGGCGGATGGGTAGGAGGAGCAGTTCGTCCCAGATTTCAAGCGCGCGGCCGAGCGGCACCTTGCCATGGACCGCAGCCTTCCCCAGGGCATTGGCGACCTCCACTTGCCACACCCATGGCACAACCGCGCTGTCGCTTTGCGTCTCCATGCGCCGCAGTGCCGCGTCCGTGTTGGGGGTTGCGCGATCGGGAAAACACCACATCAGAGCGTAAGAAGCATCCAGGATGAAAGCGCTCACTCACGCCCCTCTTCAATTAGTTCCTTGATCGAGAGATCGCCGAGCGCCAGCCCCTCGCGCAACTGCCACAAACGCGACCTTCGCGGTGGCGTCTGCAAGGGGTCCGCAGCGATCGCATAATTCGGTAGGGTGGCGATGGCCGTCTCGATGAACTCATCCACCGAACGGAACGCACCGGCGCGGATGGCCTCCTCGATCGCTCGTTCCTGATCGGGCTGCAGGGTGATCGTCATTTGTCCGTCCTCCAAAAGGAGTGTCCGCCCACTACCGGGCGCGCGCTGTTGGGATCAATCTCCTACACTATGATAACGTCCCTTATGGATGGCTATGTGTTTTGAAGTCCACTGGCCTGCGATGGGCATTACCGCCCCGACCTTCGCGACGTCACCGTCTAGTCGATTGACTGGCGGTACCAAAATTGGTGCAGTGGCCTGTGGGCCCGGGACTTAAGCGCCTACTGGCATATTTCTACCGCCTCGATAGCGGCAGGGAGCCGGTGCGCGAATGGTTGAGGGAGCTTGAGCCGAAGGACCGGAAGGCGATTCGGCGAAGACATCAAGGACGTGGAGTTCTCTTGGCCTATCGGCATGCCGCTCGTTCGTCCGCTGGGCCGCGAATTGTGGGAAGTCCCGAGCGGTTTGCCACGGGCCCGGATCGCGCGGGTTCTTTTCTGCGTAGAACAGGGACGCATGCTGCTGCTGCGGCGCGGAGGATGCACACCAGCCGCGCTGCGCTGGATCGCCTGCTTGATCCCGAGTATGATGCGGTCACATTGAGCACGCTGCGAAAGGCAGCAGCGGCTGTTGGGCGGGAACTGCTGCTGGAGCTTCGATAGGGCGATGCGGAACATTTGCTGAGGGCCACGATTGCCAGCGCACCTGCAACTGTACCGACGAAGTAACGGAGGGCATAATAGTCCCACCAACGGCCTAAGCCGATTGATGCCGAAGTTTCAGCCATAGTCTCTCCGGAGCCAGGTCGTCCCGTTACCCCGACCTCACTGCCTCAATAAGCCAGCACCCGCTCCATCTCCGCCACCAGATCCTCCACCTGCGGCAGAATCGCATTCTCCACCTGCGGCTGATACGCCACCCACGTATCCAGCGCGGCCACCCGGCGCACCGGCGCATCCAGGCGGTCGAACAACTCATCGGCGATGCGCGCGGCGATCTCCGCGGCGTAGCCGAACGACAGGCAGTCCTCGTGCGCGATGATCACCCGGTTGGTCTTCTCCACCGATGTGCGGATAGCGTTCCAATCGAACGGCGCGAGCGAGCGCAGGTCGATCACCTCCACGCTGATGTCCGGATTCTTGCGCTCCACCAGCAGCGCCGCCTGCTGCGATTTCTGCACCAGCGCGCCGTAAGTGATCACCGTCAAATCGTGCCCCGGCTTCACGATACGCGCGCTGCCAAATGGGATGGTATAGTCCGGGCCGGGATGCGGCGAGCGATTGTATGGCTCGCGATACAGCCGCTTGTGCTCCAGGAACATCACCGGATCGTCGCAGCGAATGGCAGTGCGCAGCAGGCCGCAGGCGTCCAGCGCGTTCGAGGGCATGATCACGCGCAAGCCCGGCAGATGCGTAAACGCCACCTCGCCGCACTGGCTGTGATAAATCGCGCCGCCGTTCAGATACCCGCCGATGGGCACCCGCAGCACGAACGGGCAGGCGAACGTCCCGTTCGAGCGCCAGCGCATGGTGGCCATCTCGTCGCGGATTTGCATCATGGCCGGCCAGATGTAATCGAAGAACTGGATCTCAGCCACCGGCTTCAGGCCGCGCACGGCCATGCCGATGGCGCGCCCCACGATGGCGGCTTCCGCCAGCGGCGTGTTGAAGGCGCGCTGCGCGCCGAACTCGGTCTGCAATCCGTGCGTCACCTTGAAAACGCCGCCCTTGCCCTTCACCACCGCCAGGTTTTGCTCGCGGCTGCAATCCGCCACGTCTTCGCCGAAGGCCACCACGCGTGGATCGCGGCGCATCTCTTCATGCAGCGTGGCGTTCAGCAGGTCGACCATAGTCTTCGGCTCGCCATGGAATTGCGCCGCCGCGCTGAATTCTTCCGAAGTGGGATCGATCTTCTCGGAGTACAGTTGCCGCATGGCGGAATCGCGCGCGGCCGGAGCGGCGTGCAGGGCCTGCTCCGCGGCGTCGTGAACTTCGCGGTCGACTTCCAGCGTGATGCGCCGTAGCGCGTTCTGATCGAGCACGCCTTCGTCTAGCAGGAACTTGGGAAACCGGGTCAGCGGATCGCGCGCCTGCTCTGCCTCGCGCTCGGCGGGAGTCTTGTACAGCCGTTCGTCGTCCGAAAGCGAATGCGAGTAAGGCCGGATGGTGTGCGCGTGCACCAGCGCCGGACCGCGCCCCTCGCGGCAGTACGCGACGGCCGCCCGCATGGCTTCATAGGACGCCAGGAAATCGCAGCCATCCACTTCCCGCCGAAACAGTCCGGGGAAACCGGAGACCAGAGCCGAAATGTTCGCGCCGGCGGTCTGGCACTCCACAGGAACCGAGATGGCATAACCGTTGTCTTCGATCAGGAACAGGACCGGCAGTCGATTCAGGCAGGCGGCATTCAGGGATTCCCAGAATTCGCCCTCGCTGGTGGCCCCATCGCCGCCGGCGGTCAGGGTGATGGCGTCGCCATCCGGCGCCAGATAGCGGTTGGCGTCGGCGCATCCCACGGCTTGCAGGAATTGCGTGCCGGTGCACGAGGACGAGGAGACGATGTTGAATCGGGGATCGCTCCAGTGGGAGGGCATCTGGCGGCCGCCGGAAGCCGGGTCGTCCGCCGCGCCCACCGCTTGCAGCAGCATATCGAGCGGCGTCACGCCCAGGGCCAGGCATAGCGCCCGGTCGCGATAGTAAGGAAGGATCCAATCGTGGCCGGCGCGCAGACACATGCCCGCCGCCACTTGCACCGCTTCGTGGCCGGCCCCGCTAATCTGGAAAAAGATGCGGTTTTGGCGCTTGAGCGCGACTTCGCGATCATCCAGGCGCCGCGACGTCTGCATCACGCGGAAGGCGGTGATGAGTTGCTCGGGATCGAGGCCGTGCCATTTCTCGCTGCCGGCCTGCCGCGCGCTGGTCAAGGTGGCCAAAACGGAGTCCCTCCCCTAACTGTCAGTTTAGCGGAGCTTGCGCTAGTGGGACAGTATTTACAACGGAATTATCTCGAACTCTCGGGGTGCGCACGGCCACCGCCAGTGCCGCCAGGTACAATAACCCGCCGGCCAGCAGGGTCTGGACCAGTCCTAAATATATGGCGCACACCAGCGATCCCACTGAACCCAGCACGCTGCTCGCGGCATTCAACGACCAGGCCCAGCGGACGGACGGCTTGTGCCACTCTTCCAGGCGTTTCAGTGCGGTCGGGAACGGCATGCCCATCACGAAGCCGGCGGGCGAGATGAGGGCCACGGTGATCGCGAATTTCAGCCCCAACGGCAATCCCACCCCCGCCTCCGTCACTGGCGTAACCACGGCCGCCAGCAGCGCCACCAGAAAGGCGATCAGCAGCAGCGCGCGATACAAGCGGCGGTTGTCGTCAGCCAGGATTCGCCGGCTGAAGTAGCTGCCCAGGCCGCTCGAGACCAGCATCGAGAAGATCACCACGGTGAGGGCATAAGTGGGGTGGCCCAGAAAAAGCACGAACTTCTGGATCAGGGCCATTTCGATCAGAATGTAGCCCGCGCCGATGCAGATGAAATACAGCAGGAATGTAAGCACACCCTTGTGCCGCGGCAACCGAGCGCCGAGCACCAACGGCGGCAGGGCCAGAATGATGGCAGTCGCAAGGATACTGACAGCCGTCAGCGCGTACAACAGAGGCACCGCTTTGTTGATCTTGTAATCGGCCGAGCGCCGCGACGCGTTGGCCAGGAACGCCAGGATATCGCGCGGCTGCACCGTGTAGAAGAAGAACGGCTGGTTGTCCCCGACCGGCGTGATATTGTACCGGTAATTGCGTTCGTAGGCGGCCGGATCGGAGCTTCGCAAGAGGTCGGTGAACTGCCCGGGGATACGTTCGTCCGGCAGGTAGATGGGCTGCATATTGGCAGCGGCCAACGCGGCGCGCGCGCGGGCCAGATCGGCGGCGCCGAACGGGCGGCGGGAGACCAACACTGTATCCTGGGCGCCCCATCCCTGCGTGGAGCCGGCGCGGCCCACGATCACGTGCCGCCACGGTTCCGGTTCGCCCAGTTGGCTCAAAGCCGCCATGGCCAGCGAAACCAGCCGCAGAGATTCCCGCGGCGGATCGAGTCCCCAACGCGTAAAAGCGCACATGCCGTCGTCCGTCAGATGCAGAAGGTAATCCCGCATGGCGTCGGTGGTGTAGAGATTATTCTCCGAAAGGGCGAAAGCTCCGGCCGCGGTGGAAGCCCAGGTGTCCACCAGCGTGGCCTGCACTACCTGGTATCGCTCGTGGCTGCGGCGCACGAAGCTGCGGCCGTCTTCCACGAAGATGTGCACGTCGGGACGCAAATAGATACCGCGGCTCCGCGCCACGTAACGCTCGCGCATCAGGGTGGTGGCGATGATGGGGTTGATTTCCACGGCGGTGATATCGTGGCTGCCGGAAGCCAGTGCGCGAGCCACGTCCCAGCCCCCGCCGGGGCCGATGACCAGCGCCTTTGCGCCAGGACGCACGGCGTAGGGCAGCGCCGGACCTTGCTCCAGCAGTTCGTGCCGCTGGGGATCGGTGAGGTGCGCGAAATCGAAGCTGGCGATGCCGGTGGAAGCGTCCGCGTCGATAAAAATGAGGTAGTCGCGCACGGCGATGCGCGAGAAGCTATTCCATTGCACGAACTCTTCTTTCTTCAGCTTTTGGCCCTTCGCGTAACGGATGGCGATGACATCGTGCGTGCCGTTGTAGAACACGAACGAGAAAACGGCCAGCGCCAGGGCCACCGCGGCGGCGCGCAGCTTCACCGAACCCGCCATGCTGTGCCAGATGGCGCCCGCGGCGGCGAACAGTACGGCCACCAGCAGTACGGTGCTGATGCCGCCGAAGGAATTCAATAAACGAACCAGCAGCAGGCATCCGGCCGATGCGCCCAGCAGATCGAAAAAATAAACGCGTTCGATGCGATCGACGCTCTCCGAAATCGCCAGCGAAACGATCGTTCCGGAAACGAAGAATGGCAGTGCCGTGGTGAAGTAGACCAGGGCCAGGCCCCAGACCCCCGGCTCCTCTCTCTGTGCGACGACCACGGCCAGCGCGGCCATCACCAGCAGGCTGTTGAGCATACTCAGATAGCCGAGTTTGCGGAACAGCGGCGGCTTCCAGCCGGCCACGATGTACGAAAAAACGCCGCCTACTCCCAGGCCGAAAAGGGCGATGGAGATCGCCAGGAACGCGAAATGGTAGTAGAAGACCACCGAGAAAATGCGCGTCAGGGAGAGCTCCAGCAGCAGCGTCGCCAGCGTGGTCAGCGCCACGCCCAGATAGAGGTGCGGCCACGGGATGGAAGAATGCGAAGAAGAGGGCAAGCCTTATCTTAGAATGTATCCATGGAACATAGCGTGGAGCGTGTTGTGGAGCTGGTCAGCGCCGAGTTGGCGCGGGTAGTGGGTGCGGCGGAGATCCTCCTCCGGCAGGTGAGCGAAGCGGAGAGCGGACTGCCGGTTTTACCCGGGGGTTGGTCGCGGAAGCAAGTGCTCGGACACCTGATCGATTCGGCCTCGAACAATCACCAGCGATTCGTGAGGGCGGCGCTGGCCGATACGCTGGAGTTCCCCGCTTACGATACGCCGGCGTCGGTGCGCATACAGGCGGTGGAAAGCGCTGGCTGGCCGATGCTGCTGGACCTTTGGGTCAGTTACAACCGCTATCTTGTCCACGTGATTCGCCACCTGCCCGCCGCCAAGCTGGGAGTGATGTGCCGGATTGGACCGAATGCGCCGGTGTCGCTTCGATACCTGGCCGAGGACTATGTGGTGCATCTGGTGCAGCACTTGCGTCAGATAGGTGTTGCGACGCCATCGTGACGGCGCAGCCAGCAGCTCCAGGCGAGGACTCCCAACTCAGGCTCCGGCGAGTCGGGCAGCATGCATAGCAACTCCAGTTGATGGCCATCCGGGTCGTGAAAGAAGACCGAAGCTGCCGGCATCCAGGCCAGCACCACGGGCTCGCCGGTCGCATTGCCGGCAAAGTCCCGCGGTGTAACGCGGGCTGCCTGCAGACGCGCGGGCGCTTCGAGCAGATCCGGGAGATCGACGCTGAAGGCCAGGTGCAGCTTCATATGCAACGGGCCAGTTCCTGTTTCCCACAATCCCAGCATGGCCTTCCCCGGGCCGCCAATCCAGTAAAAGGCGACGTTGCGCTCAGGGAAGACGCGAGCAAGCTCGAGTCCCAAAACGCCGCCGTAGAAGGCCATCGAGCGCTGCAGGTCGGCCACCGTCAGATGGGTTTCAAAAAGATCGTGTATGGGGGACGAGCATCGATCCTCGAAAGTGCGCGGAGCCACTGTGATTGGTTCTACCTCGCCAGTTTTCCTGCCGTCGCCAGCGCCATCAAATTCCGCCCGCAGATGACGCTCGCCTCGTACTTATCCCCGCCCGGACCCGCCCAATGCGTCTCCAGGCTGATCCAACCCTTGTAACTATCCTCCGCCAGCGCCCGAATCTGCCCCTTCCAATCGACGCCGCCTTCGCCCAACGCACACCAGATGGGACGCTGGCCTTCCACACGGCAATCCTTCGCGTGCACGTGCGCGATGCGGTCCGCGGCCAGGCAGCGGTAGCCATGCGGATAAGGCGTCTCGCCGGAAACATAAGCGTTGGCCGGATCCCAGACCACCTTCAAACTCGGATGCGCGACTGCTTCCAGCACACGCGCCGTCTCCGCGCCCGTCGCGATGTTGCAGGCGTGCTCATTCTCCAGGCCGATGATTCGCCCGTGCAGCGTCGCCTGCCCCGCGAGGTTCTCCAGCGCGCGCGCGATGCGTTCGAAGCAGGCCTCCGGCCGCACCGTGCGCCAATAAGAGAACACGCGAACGATGCGCGCGCCGGTACGCTCCGCGATCTGGATGGCGCGCTCCGTTAAACGCGGCTGATCGTCGAAGGTGTGCTTGGCGGCGAACACGTCCTGCTGAAAACGCGCGTCCACATCGGGCGAATCCGGCAAGACGCACTTCAACAAAGGCGAGGCGATGGAAACGATTTCGAGGCCGTGCCGCGCGACAATTTCACAGGCGCGATCCAACTCGCCGTCGCTCAGGTCAATGACGTTCTTGCCAAAAACCATGCGCAATTCGGCGCCGCGCATGCCGATTTCCGCCATGGCCCGCGCCGCGGTTTCGATATCCTGCGAGAACTCGTCGGTGATGGCCGCTACGGGAAACAGTTGTGGCATCTAGCTCCGCATGCGCAATAGCAAATATAGCCCCGTGAGGGAAAACAGCGCATCGGGAGACCATGCCGCGATAGCCGGCGGCAACTGGTTCACATCCCCGATCTTCTCGAACAGCAACCCGATGCCCCAATACGAGATCGCGATGCCGATGCTCACCCCAATCCCCGCCATCGCGCCGCGATTGCCCACTAGGAACGCGAAGGGGATCGAAATCATCGCCATGATCAAAGCGAACAGCGGCACCGAGAATTTCCGGTAGAACTGCACACGCAGCTTCACGGTGTTGAATCCGCTCTGCTGCAGATCGCGGATGTAACTGTCCAGCTCCTGGAAGTTCATCTGCGAATCCTGCTTTACCTCTTTCAGGAAATAGCTGGGGGGCTCGCTCAACTCCGCGAATGTCTGCGCCTGGAATGCGGTCAACGGAATGCTCTGGTTGCCGTGAAATTCCCTGTGCCAGCCGTTTTCGAAGACCCATGTCTTCAAAGATGCCTGCCAGTGCGCCCGCTCGGCGGAAATCTGCCGCACCAACTGGTAAGTGTTCGGCTCCAGTTCGTAGACGATGACGCCGCCCATGATATTCTCGTCCCTGTCAAAAAATTTGTAATAATAAATGCGCGGCCCTTTTCCAAAAATCCACTTGCGCTCCGGACTAAGGTAAGTCTGCACGGCGCGGCCCTTGATCTCGTTGCGCAGCGCGTCCTGCCGGCGGTTGGCTTCCGGCACGTAATAGTGATCGAAGGCGAACAGGCCGCCGCTAAGGAAGCTACTGGCGACCAGGATGGGAATCGCCAGGCGGTGCAGACTGACGCCGCAGGCCTTGAACGCGGTTACCTCATTGTGCTTGGTCAACACGCCGAACGTCACCAGCACGCCGACTAGCACGCTGATCGGCAGCGTCTCATATATCAACTTGGGTGTCAGGAAGAAAAGATAAGTGAAAACCTTGGCCAGCGGAATCTTGTTCCGTACAATATCTCCGAGCAATTCGAAGAAGTTGTAAATCTGGCTCATCGATACGAAGCTCGACAGCAAGACCGCGAAATAGAAGACGAAGTTAGTCAGAATGTAAGTGTCCAGAATCTGGGGCAGCAACGGCCAGCGAAACGCTCCGGCTTGCGCAGCGGCCCCGCGTTCCGGAACGAAGCGCGCGCGCAGGCGGTTCAGAGCGCCGCTGAACGCGTCTTTCATAGCCCCCACGAAATCGCGCCCGCCGGGCTTCTCCATGCGCGCCACGGCGATCAACCCGGCCACCAGGAACGCCGAATTCGGCAGCCACAGGGCCACCTCTACCGGCAGCGTTCGCGCGCGAGCCAGGCTCACCAGCGTGATGAACGCCAGATAGTAACAGAAAAAGGCAAGAAAAACGGCGGTCACGTATCCGCCCGATTTGCCGCCTTTGCGCGACGAAACCCCCAGCGGAATGCCCACCAGCGCCAGCACCAGGCAGGCAATCGGCAGCGCCAGCCGCTTATGCAACTCGATGCGCGCCTCCACCCAGTCCGCCCCCGTCCGCGAGTAGCCCCGCAGTTCCCGCGTGTTCATCTCGCTGAATGGCTTGCGGGCCCCAGGCACTGGAGGCGCCGCGTACAGCGCCTGGGCCACCACCGGCGAAAAGCTGTCGTAGCCTTTCAGATCCTTGCCCATCTCGTGATTCCCGGCGTTCCGCATGGAAAGCTGTAGCCGGTTATGGTCCGGATCGGGAACCGCGATGGCTTCGCGCGCCACCGTGATCAGCGGGCCCTCCGCCTTGTCGCCCATACCACTGGTGCGCTGCTCCGGAGGCGTCAAATCCGCCAGGAAGACGTTGTGCCAAACCACTACCGCGCCCGGCCGCACGTCCCCTACGTACAGAATCGTATTGGGGAAATCTTCGTCGAATACCCGCGGTTCGATGTCGGCGCTGACCTGCGATGCGGACAGTTTGTCCATAATGTCCTTGCTCACCCGCACCGAAAGGGGCGTCAGCCGCAGCGTCATCGCCCCGGCAACCAACATGGCGATGAAGGCGAACAGCATCACGGGCAAAACCACCTTGCGGCTGGAAGAGCCGGCCGCCCGCATTGCGGTGATCTCACCGTCGGTCGCCAGGCGCCCCAACCCTACCAGGATGCCCACCAGCGTGCCGAACGGGATGGTCAGCGGCAGCAGCGGCGGCAAAGAAAGCGCAAACAGGTACAAAATCGTATCCAGCCGCGGCGAGCTGCGCACCAGTACCTCGAACAGCTTTCCAACGCCCTGCAGGAAGATGATGGACGTCGCTAACGCCATGCCCAGCAGCGAACTGGAGATGATCTCGCGGAAGATGTAGCGGCCCAGGATGCGCATGCGGTTACGGGTGGCTGGCCTCTGCCCGCAAATCCGGGGCCGGCACGATGGGGAGTTTCGGCAGTTCCTCGTCCACTGGATGCAAATCCACGTCGTCGATCAGCACCGAAGGTGCGATGGCGCAGCTCTCCGCCACGTAGTTCGCGCCGCCAATCAACGCCAGCGGGGCCTGGTTATTCAGGAATTCGAACACATTGTTATCGTCGCCCGCGGCCAGGATATCCTTGAGCGACCGGGCGTTCAGACCGCGGAACCGCAGCCCGCGCACCAGTTCCTCCCTGCCGTCCGGATATACCTTGTATACCAGGACTGGCGCGCTCACCGGCCGTCCGCCCGCCTGCTCCGAATTACTAAGCAGCCGCCGAATTTCTTGGACCGATGCGGAAGACGGGAAATCCATTCTGCGTACGATCATGCCATACGGCTTGTTGCGTTGCCGGCACATTTCGATCAATTGCTTCTTGAGGTCCGCCACCGGTAGGGTTCCCGTGGCGCGCACAAAGAGATTGCTGATACCCGCGCCATTCGCGCCAAAGCTGCCGGGCAAACGCGCCCTGCCGTTGGAGCCGGCAAACCCCTGTTCCGGCTGCCGCGTGAGCAGAAAAGTCTTCAGCACTCCCTTTTCCACCAGCGACAGCGGCCCGGGAGCCACGCCTTCGCGATCCACTTCGTAGCTGCCGAAAAGCGGACGTCCGCGCCATTCTTTCTGGGTCGGGTCGTCCACCACGTCGAACCATTCCGGCAGAATACGCGCGCCTTGGCGACCCTCCAGTTCGCTCATCGGCACGGAGTTGTTGCGGCCCGGCTCCATAACGGGCCGGCGAGCCAGAGCCAGGTTCGCGCCCAGCACCTCGGCGAACAGTTGCGCGCCGGCAATGCCTTCAAACAGCACCGGACCGGAATAGTCCTCACCTTTCGGAGCGCCAGCCCTGTCCGCCATGCTGCCCGCCAGCGCCGCGATACCGCGGCGGAGCTCCGGTTCAGCCGGCATGCGGTCGAAATCGAGCGTTTGGAACACCACCGCGTCGTGCAGCATCATGCCATCCGGCGCCTGCGCTTCCGCGCGGGCCAGCAGGTAGATCATATTGTCCGGCACGCGCACTTCCGCTCCTTCCGAGTTCAGGTAGTAGTTAGCGGTCTGCAGCGCGCGCAGTTCCACGCCCGAAGCTTTCACCGCGGGATATGCATCGAAGATCGCCGAAAGCGCCCGCACCCGCCCGCTCCAGGCGTCTTCATCGAGAGGCGCGTGCCTGACCTCCAGTATCTTTTTAAGCGGCTCGGCTTTGGCAAAATCGTCGAGGGGGTTGTTGATGGCGACGTTTTTCAGCGCGGCCCGCTTGCGCGAGATGGCCTCGACCGCCGATTTGTACGCGCTGTCGGTGGCCAGCCACAGAAAGCGCCGCATCACTTCATAGGAATTCTCGACCGGGAACCGCTCGATATCGTAGTGCGTGCCGAAATGAGAGCCGCTGCCCACATAATCCGTGTTGTCGAATTTGTAGTCGCCCACCCGGACCTTGATTTCCGGAATCCGAAAACGGTCGTGCCGCACGGAAATCAGTCCGCCGAGGCTGGCGGAAACCTCAAAACTCTCCCCATCCTCAACGGTGTATTCGATAAAGTAAGGCGCCTCCAGGCTTAGCACCTTCAAGCCGCGCGACCGGCTCAGCTCATCGCGCATGGCGCGCAGCAGTGGGTCATTAGTGGTTTGGGCAAGCGTGCTCCCGGCCAGGCCGAGCAAGCTGAGAAGGAGGAATGTGGCGCACGCACTCGTGCGCGCCGCGCGCTTCACCGGCCCCCCGTTGGAAATGGAAGCAGCGGCGGTCTGTCCTGCGATTTGTTCTTCTTCTCGATTTCGATCTCCGAAACCAACAGCGCCGGTGAAACGGCCGAAACCGGCACGTTGCCCGACTCCGCGCCGCAATAGCCGTTGAAAACCTGCGGCCGGTCGGACGTAGCCAGAATTTTCGCAAAACTGGCCAGCGGCGTGCCTACGATGTCCACGCCTCGAATCAATTCGTCGGGCTGCCCGTCCGGAGATACCTTGTACACCATGATCGGGATCACCTTGAAGGCCTGCAGACCCTGCCGCCCCGTGGTGGTGAAACCGCCTGTGATATCCCGGAAATAAAGGCCGTAGGGTTTGTTCTGGCGCTTGATTTCCGACACCAGCATCTCCCGCAAGCGTGCCTCGGGAACGGCTTGCGACGATTCCACAAACAGATTCGATTGGCGCGAGACCACTTCCAAGCCGGGTTGCCGGCGCCCGTGACCGTTCGAGTGGTCGAATCCCTGGATCGGCGAACGGGACATCAGGAACGCCTTCAGCACTCCGTTCTCCACCACGGTAACCGGACGCGCCGCGACGCCTTCGTCGTCGTAAGCATAAGATCCATTCAGCTCGATGTCTCCAGCCTTCTTGCGCGTGGGATCGAAGACTACGGACAGAAAATCCGGCAGCACCTTGCCGCCCACGCTCTTGGTGAAAGTCTGCCCTTCTTCCTCGTCTTTCTGACGATGTCCTTCCACACGGTGCCCGAAAATCTCGTGGAAGAAGACGCCCGCGGCGCGTCCTGAGAAAATAGCGGGGCCGGCGAAGGGCGAGGCTTCGGGCGCCGCCAGCAGCGCTTTCAAATCCTGGGCCACGCGCTCCACGGCGGCGACGATGATTTCGTCGCGTGGCAAATTTCCCGGATCGGTGGCTTCGAACGTCTCGCCGGTGGCCAGATCCGTCCCGTCCATGGCCTTGGCCTGCGCGCTCACCACCACCCGCGCGAATCCCCGCCCGTGCCGCAACCGGCTCCCTTCGCTGCTTGCAAAATATTTCGTTTCGTCCTGGTACGATACCGAGACACTGGAGGTCAGGATGCCAGGGTAGTCGCTGAATCTCCCGGACAGTTTGCGCACCCGCTCGGCCCACTCGTCCGCCGCGAAGCGCGCTTTTGGAACCGTCTCTAGCCGCACCACCGGCGCCTCGCTCGAGAAATCGCTCGAAGCGTCCTGCTCGGCGACCTTCACCTCGGAATTCGTGCGAATCTTGATCAGCCGCTCAGCCGCCAGCCGGTAAGCGCGATCGGTCTCCAACCAGAGGCGCTGTTTAATGGAGGCCGGCCGATCCTCGAACGTCAGCGCCGCGCCGGAGGTGAATTGCGTCCGCTCGCCCCGAACGCGATGGTAATTGTCCAGCTTGGGCGATCCCACCCGCAGGCACACATCCAGACGGCGGCTCTTGCCGTGACCGTTGCGGGTAATGGCGCCGAGGGTGGCCGCCACGCCGTGGAAATCCTCCTCGGTGACCTCATAGGAAAGGAAATAAGGAGCCGGATCGGCCTTGGCTTTGAGCGTCGAAAAGTTGCGGCTCAGCTCTTCGCTCATCGTGTCGAGAAGCACCGAGGACTGCGCAGAGGCGGCCGCTGTAACGCAGACAAAAAGAACCCCTAAGGCTGGACTTGCCACGAGAATATCCAGGATAGCATGCGCCCACGTCGGGCCTCCGGTCCGACAGCTTGGGCCGGGGAGAGCGGTAGGCCTGCGATTTCCGCCGGAACCATGAGTGCGGAACGCAGCGAACATCGCCTCCGACGCATCGCCCGGGCTACCCCGAGGGGGGCCCCTGGAGCCGCTCGTAGACGTCCCGCGCCGCCCTTTGCGCAGCGCTCTTCTTGGTATTGCCTTCCGCCTGCCCCACCCATTCGCGGCCCACGCGCGCCTCGACCGTAAAGATCTTGGAGTGCTCGGGTCCGCGTTCGCGCACAATCACGTAACGCGGCGGCGGTAAGCGGCGCGCCTGGGCGAACTCCTGCAGCGCGCTCTTGTAGTCAGTTAGGTTTTTGGGAACCTGCTCGCCATCGATCCCGGCTTCGGAGACGCCCCTCACCACCACGAAGCGCTTGATGAACTCGCGGGCAGGCTGGATGCCGCCATCCAGATAAATGGCCGCGATGAGCGCTTCCAGCGCGTCCACCAGCAGTGTCTTCTTGGTGCGTCCGCCGCTCATCTCCTCGCCGCGGCCGAGTTCCAGATATTCTCCGAGGCGCAGCCGCTGGGCGGCCTCGTGCAGCCAGGCGGCACTGACCAGGTGCGCCTTCAACTTGGATAAGCGACCTTCGGCGGCCTCCGGATGGCGCTGCAGTAAATCCTCGCTGATGAGGAAACCCAACACGGAGTCGCCCAGGAACTCGAGCTGCTCATTGTCGCGCGCGGTGGCCTCGCCGCCCGCCAGCGCCTGTTCGTGAACGTGCGAACTATGGGTAAGCGCGCGGCGGAGGATGTCCCGGTCGGCGAACCGGTGGCCGGCGGCGACCTCCAGGGCGTCCAGATCCGCGCGCATAAGGGAAATCTAAGGTTTCGGGGCCGAGGGGTTTGGCGGCGCGGGGTTGGCCGGGGGCGCCGGATTAGCCGGTGTCGCCGCGTCGGTCGGTTTGGGCGGGTTCTTCTTCTGGAACGCGCGCACCCGCTCAGCCTGCGCAACCTGTTTGACTGTCACGTTGATGTCCTGCATGGCCATGACTTTGTCAAACTGCGCAATGGCGTCGTCGTACTTTCCATCGTCCGTGTAAGCCCTTCCTAGCCGGACCATATTGGCCGGATCGGGTTTGTCCGCAACGTCGATGGAGAGTTTGAACTCGCTTTCGGCGATGTCGTACTTCTTGCGCGCCATGGCGCCCATACCGAGCGCGACGTGGGCTTGGGAGGTAAAGTCTTTCTTAGCCGCGGTCCACTGATCGTCGGTGATACTGGGGTTCGGCTTGGGGGCATCTTTGATCAACTCAAGAGCGTTCTTGGCATACTTTTCCACCTGTGCCAGTTTTTCTTCGCGGTCCAGGTCGAATTCCTTGGTGCGCTGCGCGATCACGTCAGCCAGCAGCAGCATGGCCTGGTAATACTTGGGATCCGCCTCCAGAGTCCGCTCGCCGAAAACCACGGTGTGCTCATAGTCATGCTTTTGGTCGTAAGAGATAGCCTCGAAGTAGAGCGCCACGGCTTTGAACTGCGTGTCGGCGAACTTCGTCAGCACATTCTCGGCGGCGGCGATGCGCGCGTCCGCGGTTTGCGCGCCGAACATGGCTTGCAGCGCTTCGAGTTCAGGCTGGGACTTCGGCTTGGGCTGCGCCAGCAGGCTCGGTACGGCGAAGGCCATTGCGACAGCCAGGGACGGGGCGCCGCTTAATATGATCTTCTTCATAATGACTCCTCTAATTTGATTTCTTCTCAAAACTTCGTTGTACGCCTTGCTCCGCGGCTTGATGCGCTGCCGGAGATGCGTCTTCCACGGCCAGGGCTTCCCGGTAGCGCCGGGTGGCCTGCTCGCGGTCGCCAGCCGCATCGGAAAGCCGCGCCAGATAGACCAGCGACCAGGCCTTCACCTGCGGCTCTGGACCGGATTCGAGCGTCTTCTCGAACAAACGCTCAGCCATCTCCGGATTTTTTTCGAGAGCCGCGATGCGCGCCAGGCCGTAATAGGCTTGGGCATGCAGCGGGCGTTCCCCGGTCTCTTCGAGGGCTTTCAGAAAAAGCTGCCGGGCAGCCTCCAGGTCGCGGTCCGCGTAAAGCTGTTCAGCCTGTGCCAGGGTTTTGTGCGCGCCTTTGGGTTCCGGAGGCCGCGGCGGCTCCACCACCTTCACCTGCCGCACGGGCGCCTGCGAAACAAATTCGATCTGCGCAAGGCGCGCATCTTCGTGCTTCAGGTCGATGGCCGCGATCATTTCCGGATAGTAGAACCGCATGGCCTCTTCCTGCTTCAGGTAGGCTTGCAATTGTTCGGCGAAATACGCGGTCAGGATGTAACCCTCACGCATCGCCTGATTCACCATGGCCGGCTGCTTGTCAAGCCGCGCTTCGATGGACTTGATGAGCGACTCGGTGACCAGCAGCAGATAATCCGACTTGAACGATTGGTCGAGCGCTGGAGCACGTTGCGCGTGGTCGGCCAACCCGCGCTTGCGCATGACAAGTTCCTCGTGGCGGCTGGCCATGGGATCGAGCAGGTAGTGCAGGTAGGCGTGCCGGACGTCGCGAATACGCGGCTCGGCCGAGGGCGTGATCACCACGAAGTAACTCTTGCCATAGCTCCGCGTCTGGATCTGATTGGGAGCGCCCAGCAAGTCGATGTAGATCTGGAACCAGCCGGTGGATGTGCCGGAAGTCTCGTTGCGCAGAAAGCCGTTCACCTGCAGCACGGCCTCCGCCACGGCTTCGTGATAGCGCTCGATGGTCTGCTCAAAGGCCGGTTGGGACCGGTTCCAGAGGTCTTCGAGATGGGCTTCCTGATAAAACTTCGCGAGCAACGGGCCGAACCCATCGAGCGCCGCCGCATCCGGCGGAGTTTCCACCGTGCGGCCTCTCAAGGCGAACTTCGGAGGCCCGTCCGACGACAGGGCGAAGGAAATGTATTGACTGAGATCCGCCGTGGCATCGTCTTGCCGGTGCTGGAGGTAGAAATCCCTGAGCGCCGGCAGGCTGGGGATATGCTTGGCCGCCAATTCTTTCCGGATGGTTTCGCGCAGCGGACTGTTGGTGGGCGAAGCGGCGTCCGCATTGTAGCCCGCCGCGTTGATGGCGGCCATGACGGCGAAAAGCGTGGGGCTGGCATCGAGTTGGCCCCGTTCGGGTTCGGCTGCTTGGGCGACATCGGCAAGCATGGCCACCACGACTATACCCGGTAAGACGAATCGTTTCAGAATAAGCTCAGTTTAGCCTAAAGCGCGGGGCTGAGCGGGCGAGTGGGGCGAGCACGGAGGGAGTTTTTCACATCGTCAAGGTTACTTTGGTGATGGTGCGCGGCTTGTCAGGATCGAGGCCTTTCTGGTCCGCCAGGCAAGCCGCAAAGATTTGCGCGGGGATGATGTATGGAATCGGCGTGTACAGCTCCGGCAGTTTGTGCGGCAGCCGGATCACGCGCGTGGCGCGCGCCGCCGCTTCGGTGTTGCTGGCGTCGGTAACGACAACGGTTTCGGCCTTGAGCGTTTGGAGCTTGTCCAGCGTTTCGGCCATGGAACTCCAGGTGGGTCCGGAAGGGGCGAACGCGAACACCGGGAAATCGGGGTCCACCATGGCAATGGGGCCGTGCAGAAAGTCGGCCGAAGAGAAGCGTTCGGCGACCACATAGCAGGTCTCCATCATCTTCAGCGCGAACTCGAAGGCGGTAGCGTAATTCAGGCCGCGGCCCACCACCACCGCATGATCCATGAAGCGATAACGCCCGGAAATCTCGGCGATGGAGGACTCCAGATCCAGGGCCGCTTGGGCGCGTTCCGGCAGGCGTCTCAGATCGTCGATGCGGATGCGCCCGCCGAGCGCGTAGGCCAGTAGATAGAGCATCAGCACCTGGCCTGTGTAAGTCTTGGTGGCGGCCACGCTCTTCTCTTTGCCGGCATGCACCAGAAAGGCGTACTCGGCCAGGCGCGCCAGCGTGCTGGAGGATTCGTTGGTGATGCCGATGGTGAGCGCGCCCTGTTCGCGCGCGCGTGACAGCACCAGGTTGGTGTCGGTGGATTCGCCGGACTGCGAGATAGCCACCACCAGGGCGTCGCGATAATCGATGCGCGTGTTGTAGAGGGTATGGATCGCGGGCGCGGCCAACGAGACCGGAATGCCGGTGGTGATTTCCAACAGATAGCGGCCGAACTGCGCGGCGTTGTCGGAGGTGCCGCGCGCGGCCAGCACGATCAGGCGCGGGCGGCGCTTCGAGACGCGCAGTTTGAACCGCTCGATGCGGCGGAGTTCGGTGGACAGGGTGCGCTCCAGGGAGTCGGGCTGTTGGCGGATTTCTTCGAGCATGCGGGACATATGCGGGGATGAGCGTGGGCTGAGAGGCGCTCGCTATAGAGTCTGAAGCACCTCGATAGCCTTGTTGATCTTCTCATCGGGGCGAATGGCCTCTCGCCTGGCGGTTTCGTAGAGCTCTCGCATGGCATCCGGACGAACGCCTTCATCGTTCTCGGTGACCGTGGTCAAAACCTTGCCATGCAAATCGCGCAGGACCAGGGTATACCTATCGAACCCGCCCTTGATGGTCACCCGCAATGCGGCGTCACGTAACGACACTGGCTCTACCACGGCCGAGATGGAGAGCGAGAATTCGCCGCCGATCGGTGCAATGAACCTGGCTTCCAGCGCAGTCGGCTCCCATGGGATTTTGCCTGCCTTTGTCTTCGACAATACACCTTCAAAGAACTTGACCGTCCGTTCGTCCACCATTAGTCGTCCCCCGCCCCCGCAGCTCTGGCGGCCACGCCATGTTCCGTGCTAAAGATGCCGCTCACTTCCTGGCCGGCATGCGCAAGGCGCGATCTATCCTCTGGCGTGAGATCGCCAGCGGCATCTAGAGCTTGATGGATCGAGAGCAATTGTTCCTGCGCACGGGAAAGGTTATCCTTCGACTTCTTGGGCGGCCGGGCCTCCCATCGTCCAATGAGGTAGCTAGTTTGATCCATCAGATCGCTGATTCGAAGTAGCGCCATGTCATTCATCTCGCTTCTCAGGTGTGCACCGAGCTCGGCAGCAATTCTGGCGAGGCCGTCCAGGTATTCGACCAGCGACTGCCGCAACGCCTCATCCCGCGCTTCCTTTGCGGCCGTCGACGCGCGCTTCGCGAAAACAAACGCCAGGATGCTGAAAACCAAGCCTGCCACCGAGGCCAGGTTTCCCCAATTCCCAGCTAAGAAATCCGCCATCTGCCACTGCAAAGATTATGGCACGTCAGCGCAACGACTTCTGAACCTGTTCCCGGTACTCCCGCGCCTTCGCTTCGATTTGCGCCGCGTTGAGTGTCAGCGGCTGTGCATCCTTCACCAGCAGTTTGCCGTTCACCATCACGTCCTCCACGTCGCTGCCTTTGAGCGCGTAGACCATCTGCGAGTAGACGTTATACATCGGCACGGCATTGGGCCGGTCCAGCCGAATGGAGATGAGGTCCGCGCGTTTGCCGGATTCGAGCGAGCCGATCTCCTTTTCCATCCCCAGGGCGCGCGCGCCGCGGATCGTGGCCATTTCGACAGCCGCCTCCGCCGGAAGATTGCGCGGGTCTCCGGTGATCACCTTCTGCAGCTTGGCCGCCAGATCCATCTCTTCAAACATATTGAAATCGTTGTTGCTGCCTGCGGGACCATCGGGACCGAGCCCCACTGGCATGTCCAGCGCCAGCATGCGCGTGACCGGGGCGACGCCGCTGGCCAGTTTCATATTGCTGGATGGGCAGTGCGCGATCCCCACTCCACGCGATTTCAGGATTGCGAGGTCGGCCTCGTCCACCCACACGGCGTGCGCCGCAACGGTGCGGCCGTTGAAGACGCCCATGGCGTCGAGCGCCTGCGTGGGAGTCAGCTTGCGCCTGGCCAGGCACTCGTCGTTCTCATGCTTGGTTTCCGAAAGATGAATCACCAGCGGCGCGCCATGCCGGTTGGCGAGCGCGCGACAGGCCTTCAACGTTTCGTCCGAGTTGGTGTAGATGGCGTGCGGCGCCACGGCGGGCACGATCAGCGGGTCATCGTGAAAGCGGGTGAGAAACCGGTCGGTGAAGGCCAACGCGTCGTTGGGAGTCTTGGCATCGGGGGACGGAAAGCCGATGATGGTTTCGCCCAGTACGCCGCGCATGCCGGCTTCTTTGGTCGCTTCGGCCACCACATCTTCGAAGTAGTACATGTCCGTGTAAGTGGTGGTGCCAGAGAGCAGCATTTCCAGGCAGCCCAGACGCGTCCCCCAGCGTACGAATTCGGGTGTTACGTTGCGCGCTTCGGCCGGGAAGATGTAGTGCTCCAGCCACTCCTGCAAGCGGAGGTCATCGGCGATACCGCGGAACAGCGACATGGCTGCGTGCGTATGCGTGTCGATCAGGCCGGGCGCCAGGATGGCATCTGGCCGGTCGAGGCGCTGGCGGGCCTGGTAGCGCTGCTCGATTTCGGACCTCGGGCCGGCGGCCAAAATGCGCTCGCCGCCGATGGCGATCGCACCGTCCTCAATCACGCGCCGCTGCGGGTCCATGGTGACTACGTAGCGTGCGGTCCAGATCCAATCGGCCGATTCGGCCCCAAGGGCCGAGATGAAGAGCAGGAAGCTACAAAAAAGACGCATCGAATGGCCTCGGGAGAAGATCTTTCAAACGGAAGGTTTCGGTCTTGCCGTGAAGGTTCGAGAGCACCAGTTCCGCGTCCCCGCAGAACTCCCAGAGTATCTGGCGACAGGCGCCGCAGGGCGGGGTCAGCGTATCGGTATCCGCCACGACGGCCACGCGCCGGAACTGGCGCGCTCCTTCGGAAACGGCTTTGAAGACGGCCACTCGTTCCGCGCAGAGGGTTAGGCCGTAACTGGCGTTCTCCACGTTGCAGCCGGTGTGGATGCGGCCTGCGGAATCCTCCAGCGCCGCGCCCACCTTGAAGTGGGAAAACGGAGCGTGGGAATTCTGGCGTGCGCTCAATGCGGCTTCTACAAGCGGGTCCATTTAATGAGTCTCCCACAACTTCGCGACGGCTTAGGGTGCGGGGATTACTTCCGTTAGGGCGCATATAGCCGCACGCATGCCGCTCGGAGTTTTTTCCTCAGCCCTGCCGACATCTGCGACAGCGCTTGCAGAGGGGCGAGCCAGAAACCCCCAGGAAAGGCGGACTGAGGTAGAATCGCGATAGTGTCCTGAGGCCGAACCGAAAGACCTGAGACAATTGTCGACTTGGGCGTCTTCTTCTTCGGAGCATGTTGGAAGAGCAAGACGCTCGCTAGGGCCTGTTCTACACGAGGAGTTCCGATTAGACGCAACTGGAAGTGGCTGGCGCTAGGGGTGGCCGGCTTGGCGGCTGGGATTTGGCTGGTGCGCCTCTTCCTCAACGGCCGGGGGTTCGACTGGCGGGCGTTCCGCGCCACCTTGCTGGCTTTGAAGTGGTGGTGGCTGGCCGCCGCCTGTGCCTCCGTGATCGCCGGCTACTACGGCCGGGCCTTGCGTTGGCGCGTGCTCATGCGCCCGGTCAAGGCGGACCCAAACCTTTGGAATCTGTTCTCCGCCACCGTGATCGGCTTCAGCGCTATTACTGTTTTGGGGCGGCCCGGCGAATTTGTGCGCCCGTACCTGATCGCCGCCAAAGAGAAGGTCTCGGCATCGTCTCAGATGGCGGCCCTGGTGCTTGAGCGCCTATACGATGTATTGATCGTGCTGGCCATATTCGGTCTCGCGCTGAGCCGCGTGCGCCGGTCCGATGTGGCGCTGGGTCCCGCGCTCTCCTGGGTGTTTGCCACGGGCGGCTGGTTGGTGGGAGCCTTGTCGATCCTGGTGTTGGGGCTGTTGGCGGTTTTCCGCCACTTTTCCGCCGGGCTGCGCCGCCGTCTGTTGGACGTGCTGGCAGCGCATGGCGCAGCGCCACAACTTTTCAAAAGAGTCGACCGCCTGATAAGCGCCTTCGTACAGGGGATGGACTCCACCAGGAGCCAAAAGGCGATGCTGCTGGTAGTCTGGTATACCGTCCTGGAGTGGGCCACTATCACACTTACAGTGTTTTGTGTCATGCGGGCGTTCGGCGGCGCGCTGCATTTCGGCTGGCTGGACGTACTGATCTTCTTGGGATTCCTGGCTTTCGGAACGGTCGTCCAGATTCCCGGGATAGGCGGCGGCATGCAGGTGGTTTCCGTCCTGGTGCTGACGGAGCTTTTCCGCGTTCCCCTTGAGGTTTCTACCAGCGTGGCCCTGGTGCTTTGGTTTATTTCATTTGTAGTAGTTGTGCCGCTCGGTGTGGCCCTAGCGCTGCATGATGGCATCCGCTGGCGCACTCTGAAGCAGTTGGAACCCGAGGTTACGATATGAAGTGCCCTTTCTGCAATCACATAGAGGATAAAGTCGTGGACTCGCGCGAGAGCCGGGAGGGTGACGCCATCCGGCGACGAAGGCAGTGCCTGGCTTGCGAGCGGCGCTTCACTACCTACGAGCGAATCGACGAAGTGCCCTATATGGTGATTAAGAAGGATGGCCGCCGGGAGAAATTCGACCGCCAGAAGGTACTATCTGGTTTGCTGAAGGCCTGCGAGAAGCGGCCGATAAGTATGGGGAGGCTGGCGGAGCTGGTGGACCAGGTCGAGGCGAAAGTCACGGACTCCGCCGACCGGGAAATATCTACTATTGAAGTAGGAGAACTGCTGATAGAAGCCCTCCGCGATCTGGACAAAATAGCCTATGTACGGTTCGCATCGGTTTATCGCGATTTTCAGGACGAGCAGGCATTCTTCAATGAGTTGAAGAACCTGATGCGGCACAAAGTGCCATAGGCGCCAGATCCAGGTGTGAATGTAACCAAAACGGTTCTGAAACATCTTTAAAGATAGGACTTAACATTCCTGCTGATCGATGCTATCATCAGTTGATGTGCCGGCGGCGTAGGTAGCCCCCCGCATTGGCGTGCCGAACCAACAAGTCCGAAGCGTTTCAGTAGCCCCAGAATCTAACCAATTGCAGATACTTTCCGAAGGCGAAATTGGGGGAGGTGAGTCGAAAAGTGGATCAATTCGAAGATCAGTTTCTAGCAGATAATCCGGAAGCCTTGGGCCTCAACTTCGAGGAGGATGCCAAGTTTTTCGATCCCGAGGCAGGCCACGAGGCCGATTTCCTGCATCCCGCGCCGGTGGAAGAGTCCATCTACACCGACGATCCGGTACGCGTGTATCTGCGTGAAATGGGAGCGGTTCCGCTGCTGACCCGCGAAGGCGAAGTAGATTTGGCCCGGCGCATGGAGCGCGGCAAATTACGCATGCAGAAGGCTATCAGCCGCTCGGCACTGGTGCAGCAGGTGGTCGTGGAACTGGCCGAGCAACTGAAAAAGGGCGCCGACGAAATCGATAACGTAGTCGACGTAGGCGACGTCGAGGAAGGCACCCCGGCAGACCTTAAGAAGCGGGCCGACTTGCTGAAATTGTTCACCGATCTGATCGTAGTGTACCGCAAGCTGCAGCAGGTGACCGACAAGCTGGAGACGGTGCCGGTCAACATGAAGAAGCAGCGCAAGCGCTGGTGCAACCGGCTGAATCGGACCAAGGTGCAGGTGTCTCAGGGGATTCGAGCTATCCCCTTTCGTTCGCTCAAGTGGAAGGAGTTTTCCAAGGAAATTGAGCGCGCCGTCGAGGAACTCGGCCAACTGGACCGCGAGGTCAAGAAGATCGAAGCAAAGGGGCCCGGCCTGCCGCAAGTCCAACAGCGGCTGAAGGATCTGAAGAAGGAGATCAAAAAGCGGGAGACCGTGGCAGCGGCGACACTGCCCGACCTGAAGCACACCCTGACGGTAATCCGGCACGGGGAAGCCGAAGCCGAACGCGCCAAGAAGGACTTGGTGGAGGCGAACTTGCGCCTTGTGGTTTCGGTGGCCAAGAAGTACGTGAACCGCGGACTCCATTTGCTGGACCTCATCCAGGAGGGCAATATCGGCTTGATGCGCGCCGCCGACAAGTTCGAATACCGGCGCGGTTACAAGTTTTCCACGTACGCCACGTGGTGGATCCGCCAAGCCATTACCCGCGCGATTGCCGACCAGTCGCGCACCATCCGCATTCCCGTGCACATGAACGAGAGCATGAACAAGTTCCTGCGGGCGTCGCGTGAGCTGGAAAAGGAGCTGGGCCGAACTCCTACAAATGACGAAATTGGGCGCCGGATGGATATTCCGGTCGAGAAAGTCCAAAAGCTGAAGACCATCTCGCGCGATCCTGTTTCGCTCGAGACACCGGTCGGCCGCGACGGCGAATCCGCTCTGGGTGACTTGATCGAAGACCGCTGGGTGGGTTCACCGGTGGACGCCGTTATCGAAACCAACGTCCGCGACGAGACTGCCGGCATCCTGAAGACCCTCTCTCCAAAGGAGGAGAAGGTGATCCGGCTGCGCTTCGGGATCGGCTGCGAGCGGGAGCATACACTCGAAGAGATCGGCCAGGAGTTCGACGTCACGCGCGAGCGCATCCGGCAGATCGAGGCCAAGGCGTTACGGCAATTGCGGGCGCCCGAACGTGCGCGGCGCTTACGCGCGCTGATGGCGGCGCGGTAGGGCGGCGCCCAGCAGTAGCCACACCAGCGATCCGGCAACCGCGGCGCGATTGATCCAATGCGCGAGGCGCATTTCCAGGCCGCCATCGTAGTGCAATTCGATGGTGCAATTGCCGCTGCAGTTGGGTACCACAGTCAGCAACCCCAGTTTGTCGGCGAATACGCGGCGCGGCGCGCCATCCATCGCCGCGTGCCATCCCGCGTCGGCGTTCTCCTGGACGCTTACGATCTGGCTCGGTTTCAGGTTGCCCGTAATCTCGATGGTCTCGTTGTTTCGCCAGTGTACATCCAACTCCGGCGCCTCCGGCCGCTCGATGGCCGCTACATAGGCTATTAGCGGATCTGTGTCGGCGCCGTGGGCCGGTGTGCGTTGTACCAGATCTCCCGGTTCCATCGCGTGCGCTATGGAGTAGTACCGCCAAGGCACTTCATAGATCGCATCGTCTCCATCCTGCCATCGCTTGGGCAGGCGGTCTTCGAACTTGTGGGGATGATAGAACGGCTTGTACACCTCGGTACTCCGCGGACCGGAAACCGCCACGGCCCGCACTCCCAGCGCCTTGAACCAAAGCAGGCTGTTCTCCAGCGCACGATTTTCGGCGGTCAGGTCCGTCATGATCCCGTAGTCCGCGACGCGGGCCGTTTGGTTAAGCACGCCCTGCGGACAGCACCCTGTAAGCTGCGGCGTATCGGTGAAGACATTCAACCAGAAGGTGGTGGAACCTGGCACCATAACCCGGCTGTCCCGCATGTTCCGGTCGAACCAAAGCGCGGTCTTGTACTCGCTGGTTTGGGTCATATCGATACCCCGTATCAGCCGGCGCGCGTAGCTTCGGTATTGCACGAATTGGAAGATGCATAGTACCGCGAAGGCTACCGCAACGGGCTCCCGCAAGGCCGTCCACCTCTGAAACAAAAGGCGCACTGCGAAAACCAAAGCCAGGGTGAACCCCATTTCCATGGCCAGATGAAAACGGTGCGGCTGGGCCAGCAGAGTGACGCCGGACCAGTACCAGCCCAGTGTGATTCCATCCATAAAAAAGAAGAACAACACGAAGAAGCGCAGGTATCGCGGCGTCCGTGCGGCCGCGGTCAGCCGCATTAACACCCAGGCTCCGGCGGCCAGCGCTCCAGCATAGAGCAGGTGGTGCGGCGTAAACCTGTTGACCGGCGCAAATCCTTGAGTGTCCGCCTGCGTGGCGAACACGGTTGACGGTGGAATCCAGGGCATTGCCAGTGCATACGCGAGCGTGCCGATGGCGGCGATGATCGCCCACCGGCGCAATGCGCCGGCAGCGGGTTGCGATAGCCCGTAGGCCAGCACAGCGAACGTCAGCGCTATCGCCCCCGGCCAGTTTGTCAGCGGGACCGCCGCCAGAGCCACCGCGGCTGCCACGAAGTAGATCGGCTTTCTCTTTTCGAGCGCGACATCCAGAGCCAGGATCGCCAGGGGTAACAATGTAAGCGCCGCGACGTTCTGGTTATCCGCGTAACCGGCCATGGTGTGCAGCCGCTGATCCCAAAGAAGGCTGCCGAGGTCCCTGCGTATATCGGGTATCAGAAAAGCGGACGGCGAAACAAGCGAGTACAGCAGGCCGGCGTAGAAGCTCCAACTGGCGGCGCGGGTCATGCGAAAAGCCATCCAAAAGAGCGTGACCGGCCCCAGGCAGTACATCGTGGACACCACGATGTAGAACGCGCGGCCGGGGCCGATATGCGCACAGCCGGAAAGGAACGCCGCGGCCAGAGGCACGCCGGGCACATAAGCGTTCCGAAAGGGCAGTCCGGCGTACCAAAAGCGGCACCAATCGAAGTCTGGCCAGTGATCCCGGGCGTATCGCGCGTAAGCGATGATTACGCCCACACCGGTGCCGGTTTGCGATAGATATTCGACGTGGAACATACGCCACGCGATCGCGGCATTCAGGGCAAATAGAGCTGCGGAAAGCCCTGGAACAGGGCGGCGCCAGAACGCCACACGGTAATTGCTCATCGCAGATCCATAGGCTGGCGGCGCAAGTCGTAAATATAAATGGAGTAGCCGATGCGGGCCACGGGGCGAAGAGCACGAAGCCAGGCGTGCTGCCACGGATTCGAATACGCATCGTACAGAATGTTCGTGCTGATCGCGCCCACGCAGTCGAGCGAGGCGCGCCGCCCGGTCTCCCACGTGGCAGGCAGGGACGGGCCGCTAATGCCGAGGCGGCCGATATCGGCCGTACCGAAATAATCCAAACACACGCGCGGGGTGTGGCGGGCGTTCAGCCAGGCCGCGAGATTCTTTCCATCTTGTCCCCAATCGATGTTGGAATCGGCCAGGATCGCCGGACCGTTGGCGGGGCCACCAGCCAGGACATTGAAGAATGCCAGGTAGTGCGGGCACATCCACAAGGACTCGGCGGCCAGGGCCGCGACCAGCAAACTGAGGACCGCCGGACGGTATCGGAAACGCGCGCGAGTGATCGCGGCGGCCGCCAGGATGAAGATGAAGGGCCAGATCGGCAACAGATGCCGGATGCCGATATTCAGGTGGCTGGACATGCTGAATGCGCCAAAGACCGCCACCGGCACAGCTACCGCGAACCATCGAAAGCACGGGAAGGCCACCGGGCGGATGCGCTTGCGCCACAACAGGCGCAGGAGCAAAAGGCCCGCCAGCGCGAGCAGAGCCAGTGTGGCCGCCGGGGTCTTCACAGCGAAAGCCACAGGAAAGTAGTACCACCATCCCAGCATTCCCCGCATCCCGAGCAGATAGCATGGATGACCGATGGTATTGTGGTCCACATAAACGATCAGGCCCTCGACGAATGGATGGACGCGGGGGATACCCCGCGCCACCATTCGGGCCATGGCCCTGGTTGGGTCCCGGTCCAGCAGATCGCGGAACGCGCGCGCATCGATGCCGCCCAGCCGCACCCCGTGACTCCAGGCGAGAATGCCGTAGAACAGGAACACCACGGCGGCGGCCAGAGCCATGGCAGCTAGCAGGGAACCGAGGCCGTGCCATAGCGAAAGTTCCTTTTGCCCCTCCAACCTTTGTTCGTGCCTGTGTCCCAGCCAGCGGATGGCGTAGAGGATGGCCATCACCGGCAGCAGGAAAGCAGCCGAGAACTTGGTAGCCAGGGCCAAGCCCAGAGCCACGCCGGCGAGGGCCAGACGCGGCAGCCTGGGGCGGGTCAGAAACGCGCACC
>Ga0302324_100002354_pt1 | contig 43904 bp, 28 predicted proteins | sample Palsa_T0_1_FD_201949 | JGI IMG/M metagenome (GOLD analysis project Ga0302324, IMG submission 201949) | Peat permafrost microbial communities from Stordalen Mire near Abisko, Sweden - Palsa_T0_1 | ecosystem: Environmental > Terrestrial > Soil > Palsa > Peat permafrost | place: Sweden: Abisko... | reverse complement strand
CGCCTCGAGAGGCTTCCCTCGTTTCGAGGGCCACGAAGCTCGCGCCTCGAGAGGCTTCCCTCGTTTCGAGGGCCACGAAGCTCGCGCCTCGAGAGGCTTCCCTCGTTTCGAGGGCCACGAAGCTCGCGCCTCGAGAGGCTTCCCTCGTTTCGAGGGCCACGAAGCTCGCGCCTCGAGAGGCTTCCCTCGTTTCGAGGGCCACGAAGCTCGCGCCTCGAGAGGCTTCCCTCGTTTCGAGGGCCACGAAGCTCGCACCTCGAGATGCTTCCCTCGCAATCGACCCAATGAGTCCCACTCGACCGCGCCCCTCTCCCGTTAGCGACGGCGCGAATCTCAAACCATGACACGCAGGCCTCGCGCTCCCCGGGTCGGCGGTCGGAGCGAAGCCCCGAGCTCCCGCGCGCCGATCTCGGGTAGTCAGTCCTCGAACGTCGTTCGATCGGCGTCCCCAAGCAGAACGAAATCTGCTCACAAGAGACGTCACACACCCGAGAAGACGCCTCAATTCTCCGCATTCGCGAGACGCGACTTCGCATAACAAGCCCGTCGCGCGCCAGAACTCGGCTTCCCAGACCGCGACGCGCGTGCACGTGCCCCTCCCTGCACACTCAGTTCTACCCACCCCCAAGCACCCAGCTCGGCGGGCGACGTTCGGAGCGGAGCGGCCGGAATGGGGAGGGGCCCAGAGCCGCCTTAAGCAACGCGAGCAACGAGCCTCACCCACGTGACCCAGCACCCAGGTCACCCGATTGCGGCTCTGGGACGTCACCCATCCGGACGCGAGCACCGAACGTCACCCGCCGAGCGGCTCTCTCCGCACGCGAGCACCGAACGTCACCCGCCGAGCGGCTCTCTCCGCACGCGAGCACCGAACGTCACCCGCCGAGCGGCAGGCGATCAGTGACTCTCGCCGGCCGCCACGACCACGGGTCTTCCGTCGAAGAGCGCCGTCGTCGCAAGCTTCACCACCCGGTCGGACGCCGCGAGACCGCTCGAAACCTCGAAGCTTGCACCCGTGTCGCGCTCCACCACGATGGGCACGAGCTGCACCACGTCCCCCGGGCCCACGACCGCCACCCGCATCCCCTTCGCGTCGTTCATCACCGCCGTCGCGGGGATCTCGAACACGCTATGGGGGTACGGCAAGTCGAGCGAGACCTGCGCGTACATGCCCGGGAGCAGCGCGCTATCCGCATTCGGCACACGAATCTCGGTCATCATCGTACGCGAGCCCGATTCGAGCTCTCCTGAAGCGCGCGTCACGTTCCCGTCGAACGTGCGCGTCGGATACTCGCGCACGCTCACCTTGGCCACGAGGTTGGCGTGTACGCTCGGCGCGACGTCCTGCGGGATCTGAACGAAGACGCGAGCCGGGTCGGTCGTCGCGATCTTGAAGAGCGGAGAAGCGTTTCCGGCCGTTACCAGAGCCCCGATTTCGACGGTGCGCGCGGTGACTCTTCCCCCGAAGGGAGCCACGACCCGGGCGAACCCCTTGAGCTGCCCGAGCCGCCGGATGTTGGCCTCCTGCGACGCCACGTTCGCCTCGGCCACCTTCACGTTCGCTTCGTCGACGGCAGCCTGCGCTTGCCGCTGATCGAGATCCTGTTGCGAGGTGACCCCTTGCTGGGTCAGGGGCTGATAACGCTGGACCGTGGTCTTCGAGAAGTCGCGGTTGGCCTGCGCCTGGACAATCGACGCACCCGCTTGGGCCAACTGCGCGCGCGCTTGATCCAGCTGCTGATCGAGCTCCGGCGTATCGAGCTCCGCGAGCAGCTGCCCGCTCTCCACGACGTCGCCGATATCCACGAGCCAGCGCCGTACGTAGCCGTCCGCGCGCGAGTAGACGATGGTCTCTTGAAGCGCCTGCACGCTTGCGGGAAGCGTCAGCGCATGATGGCTCGACCCGACCTTCGGCGTTATGACTTCCACGCGAAGAAGGGCGCCGTCCGCAGACTTGGCGCGCTCTTCGAGGGCAGCGCGCTCGCGCCGACGCGGCAAATAGCTCACGAGAAACGCCGCACCGAGGGCACCGACCACCCCCGCGGCGACAAGGGCCAGGCGGGCCTTCGATAGATTCGCCGCCGCCGGCAGATCGAAACCGAGGTCGTCGTCCGCGCGCGGGGCTTGCACCACCGGCGGCTCACCCTGCGTTCCCAGGCTCATGCGTGCTCGAGCTCCGGGTCCACGGCAGGCTGCTTTTTGCGCAGGACGACGTACATCACGGGCACGAAGAATAGCGTGGTGAACGTGGCCACCAGAAGCCCGCCGATGACCGCGCGGCCGAGTGGAGCGTTCTGCTCTCCGCCCTCGCCCAGGCCGAGAGACATGGGAAGCATGCCGAGGATCATCGCGAGCGCCGTCATGATGACGGGCCGGAGCCGCGTCATCCCCGCGGTGAGCGCCGCCATCTTCGCGTCATGACCGGCGTGCCGCTGGCCGTTGGCGAACGTGACCACGAGGATGCTGTTGGCCGTCGCCACGCCGACGCACATGATGGACCCCATGAGCGCGGGGACGCTGACGGTCGTGTGCGAGAGAAAAAGCATCCACGCGATCCCCGCCATCGCGCCCGGCAGCGCCATCAAGATGACGAGGGGGTCGAGCCATGACTGAAAGTTGACGACCATCAAGAAGTAGACGAGCACCACGGCGAAGAGCAGCCCGTACGCGAGCCCACGAAACGACGACTGCATGCTCTCGATTTGCCCTTTGACCCGAGCACTGGTCCCGCGCGGCATTTCGCCTTTCATCTCGTCGACCACCCGAACCACACCCGCGGCGACCGAGCCGAGATCCGTACCGTCTACGTTGGCTTGGATGTCGTAGGTACGGGCCACGTTGTAGTGGGTGATGTTCGCCGCGCCGAACGTGCGCGACACCGACGCGACGTTCGACAGAAACTGGGGCGAGCCGAGGTTGGAGAGCGGGGTGGCCTTGAGCGCGTCGAGCGAGTCGACCTGAAACTGCGGGGTCTGCACCGCCAATAGGTATTGCACGCCGCGCTTGTCCAGCCAAAAGCTCGGCGACACCAGGGCGCTCGAAGACAGAGAGACCAGCATGTCGCTCGCGACGTCGCGCTCGCTCATTCCGAAGGCCTGCGCCATCGTCCGGTCGACGTCGATGCGAAGCTCGGGCGTCCGCGAGATTTGAGCCAGGTGCACGTCGACCGCGCCCGGAATGGCCGCGATCCGATCCAGAAAGCGGGCGGCGACCGCCTGCGTCGCGTCCTCGGCCCCGATGGGGCCGACGACCTGGATGTCGATGGGGGCGGGCAGCCCGAAGTTGAGCACTTGCGTGGAGATGTCCGGAGCGAGAAAAAAGAAGCTCGTGTCGGGGAACTGCTGCTTGAGCGTCTCGCGCAGAGCGCGGACGTAGCCCACCGTGGGCGCGTGCTCGGGCTTGAGGGCGATGAGGATGTCGCCGTCGGCCGGCGAGACGAGCACCCCTTCACTGAGCGACAGGTTGATGCTGCTGTAGGGAACGCCGATGTTGTCGAGCAGGGTGTCGATCTCGGCGGGCGGGATCACCTTTCGAATCGCGTCCTCGGTGCGCGCGAAGCGCCGCTCGCTCTCCTCGATGCGGGTGCCTGCGGGACCGCGAGCGTGCAACTTGATGAGACCCGCGTCGACGTTGGGGAAGAAGTCGCGCCCGATGAGAGGCAAGAGCGCCATCGAGCCGGCGACGAACACGAGAAACGACGCCGCAGTGGCGACCTTGTGCGACAGCGCCCAGGCCAGAAAGGCGCCGTAGACCTGGCGCAGCGCTGCGAAGCGCGCTTCGAACGCGGCGAGAAAGCGCCCGGCCAGCGAGCGCGGCGGCCCGTGAGCGTCGTGTAGATGGTGCTCGGCCTCCTGGGTCATCAGGTAGCGCATCATCGTCGGCACGAGCGTTCGCGACAGAAAGTACGAGGTGAGCATCGCGAAGACCACGGCCATCGCGAGCGGCACGAAGAGCGACTTGGCCGACCCCGTGATGAACGCCACGGGGACGAAGACGATGCAAATGCACAACGTCGAGACGAAGGCCGGAACGGCGATCTCGGAGGCGCCATCGAGAATGGCGCGGACGATGGGCTTTTTCTTCGCGAGGTTTCGGTGCACGTTTTCGATCTCGACGGTCGCGTCGTCCACGAGGATCCCCACCGCGAGAGACATGCCGCCCAGCGTCATGACGTTCAGGGTCTGGCCGAGAAAGCTCAAGACGATGATCGAGACCAAGATCGACAGCGGGATCGAGACCAGGACGATGATCGTGCTCCGCCAGCTCCCGAGAAAGAGAAGCAGCATGAGCGCCGTCAGGCCCGCCGCGATCGCCGCCTCTTTGACTACACCCTGAACTGCCGCGCGGACGAAGACGGACTGGTCGAAGAGGAGCGCAACCTTGAGCGCTTTGGGCAGACGCGAAAGCGTCCCCGGCAAGATGTCGCGGATGCGTTTGACGACGTCGAGCGTGCTCGCGCTGCCCTGCTTGAGGACGGACATGAGCACGGACTTCTTGCCTTCGACGTGAACGAGGCTGGTCTGGGGCGCGTAACCATCGCGCACGTTCGCGACATCGCGAACGTAGAGAGGAGTGCCGCGAACGGTCTTGATCGGGATTCCGCCGATCTCGCTCAGCAGCTCCGGGCTCGCGTTCATGACGATCGGATACTCGTCGACGCCAATCTTGGCCGTGCCTGTCGGCAAGATGACGTTTTGAAGGCCGATGGCGTCGTTGACGTCTCGAGGCGAGAGCCCCCAGGCGTAAAGGCGCGAGAGGTCGAGGTCGACCATGATCTGCCGCTGCTTGCCGCCGTAGGGCCAGGGCAGCTGAGCCCCCTGCACGGTGGCCATGTCGTTACGCACGAAGTTGGTGCCGTAGTCGAAGAGCTGCTGCTCGCTCAGCGAATCGCTCTCGAGAGCCAGCTGCAAGATTGGAACGTTGGACGCGCTGTAACGCAAGATGAGGGGAGGCGTCGTCCCCGGCGGCATCTGCCGAATCGCCGTCTGCGCCGCGGCAGTGACCTGCGCGGTCGCCCCTTCCGGGCTCGCTCCGGGCTGGAGAAAGAGCTTGATGACCCCCATCCCCGTCAGCGACTGGCTCTCGACGTGCTCGATGTCGTTGACGACGGTCGTCACGGTGCGTTCGAAGTTGGTGACGATTCTCTTTTCCATCTCCTCGGGCGCGAGACCGCCATAGTTGAAGACGATCGAGATGACGGGGATGTCGACGTCGGGGAAAATATCGGTGGGCATCCGCGCGATGGTGAGCCCACCGACCAGAAGGATGAGCAGCGCCATCACGACGAACGTGTATGGGCGTCTCAGAGCAATGCGTACGAGCCACATGGAACGAGGCTGGAACTTTTCACGCGCAATCGAGTTGCGCAAGGCAGGCTTTGCTCGCGATTACGCGGCTTTCGGACATTCATGCGGGTTATTTGCGTCAAAGGCGGACCGGGGCCCCTGGGTTTCCGACGAGCCGTGGAGCCCAAACGAGGCTGGTTGACCGGTAAAACGATGGTAAGGAGGCGTCATGAAGACCCGCTCGCTCCTGTGTTTGGCGCTTGCCGCGTGCTCGTCCGCGACCCCTCACTCGACAGCCACGTCAGGCGCGGGTCAGGAGTCCGGCTCGTCGAACGGCCAAAGCGGCGCCACCACCAATCCCACCAGTGGGTCGACCGCGGGAACGGGTAGCGGAGCGAGCGCTGGCTCGCCTGCTGCGTCGAGCGGCGACGTGACGGGCAGCGGGAGCACTTCGAGCGGCTCGACGAGCGGAACGAGCGTGGGCAGCGGATCGACCAGCGGAACCGGTGGCAGCGGATCGACCAGCGGAACCGGCGGCAGCGGATCGACCAGCGGAACCGGTGGCAGCGGATCGGGCGCGAGCACGTCCGGCACCGGGACCGGCGGCACCATCAACGCCATCCCTGCGGGATACACGGGCACGCCGTTCCCCGTGCCGACCGGCCACTCGATGACGATTCCGGGCACGATCCATCTCGCCGACTACGACTACGGCGGCGTCGGCGTCGAGTTCTGTCACTCCGCCGTGATGCCGCCTACGCCCGCGGCCTGCGGCGGCTTCAATTTCAACGACTGGCGGCCGGCGGGCACGCCGATTTACCGCCCGGCACCGGCGGGCGACACGAAGATTTGCAACGCAGCGGCGTGCGACGACAACGCCGGGCTTTGCCACATGAATAACGGCGAGCCGGACCGCGATCCCGCGGGCAATCTCATCATGCCGCAGGATGTCTATCCCTGCTACACGGCGACGGGCGAGTGGATCAAGCTCACGGTGACGGTGACCGCAGCCGGAACCTACTCGGTCGGAGGTCTGATGGGCGCGCCCCGCCCCGATCAGAACGCGACCCCCACCGTGATGCTCGATTTCGGCACGGTCAACGGGACGGACGTCACGACAGGGGTCTTCACCGTTCCGCCGAGCGAGTGCGACCCCAACACCGGCTGCACCGAGGGCTACCACGTCTGGCAAACCGACAACGCCATGGGGATGGTCACCTTTCCGTCGGCGGGAACCTACGTGATGACCTTCAACCTCGTCTCGTCGTTTCTCAACGCCGACTACTTCGTCTTCACCAAGATGTAAGCCGCATGAGGGCTATGAGCCCGGTCGCCCACGCCTCGCCCGTGGCCGCAGGCAGCGTCTCGGTCAATGGCCGCGGCGACGACCCGGCGTGGTCGCGCACGCGGGCGGCGACCTGGGAGAGCGACTACGCGGGACGTCCGACCGGAATCGTGACCCGCGCGCGCTTTCTGTATTCACCTCGGGCGCTCTATGTCCTCTGGGAGCTCGAGAGCACTCGATTCCACGTCGATGCGTCGCGGCCGCGCGACGTGCCGCGCGCCCATCTCTACGAGGAAGACTGCGTCGAGCTCTTCTTGGCGCCGGACCCGGTGCGCCCTTGGCGCTACTACGAGATGGAGCAGGGCCCGTTCGGACACTTCTGGGATCTCGACATCGACAAGCGCGAAGGCACCTCCGACGCGACTTGGTCGAGCGGTGCCCGCATCGCGACGACCCGCGACGCCGCGAATCACACCGCCACGATCGAATCGGTCTTCACCGCGCCCGGCGTCGTAGCTGCATTGGCTCCGGGCGCGCGTCTTCCGATGGGCCTCTATCGCATGGAGGGAAGAGACCCTCGGCGCTACTTGGCGTGGAGCCCGCCGAGAACACCCAAGCCGAGCTTTCACGAACCAGAGGCCTTCGGAACCCTCGTCCTCGACCCCGCCGAGTAATCCAGGGCAGCCCGAATCGCGTGGGGGGACGCGGCGACGTCCACCCGGAGCCGGTCGTCCGAAAACCGGAGAGGGTGGTCGGAATGCCCTGGGCGCGCATGGCCGCGCGAGCCGATAGTGCCTTCCGGTCCGCGAGCTTCCATGGGCGAGAACGTTGCCGGTCGCAAGCGATTCATTCGCGATGCATGGGTGGGCGCGCGATTCGGGGCAGGCGGCGCGTTCGGGCTCTGGCTCGGAGACGCCGCGATGCTGTGCGCAGGCCGCGGCGGGCGGACGATATCCCAGCTTCTCACGGGGCTCGGGGCCGCTCTCTTTGTCGCCATCACGACGGCGCTCGTCGCGGGCTTCGTGCTCGGGCCCATCCTGGTTCCGCTGGTGGCGGGCGCGGGAGGCAGGCTGCACGAAAGATGGGTAACCCTTCGCAGCTCGGGGCGAGAATTCACGGCCATCGCCGCCGCCCAAGGGTTGGCGCTGTTCGTTCTCCTCGGCGCTTTGAGCTGGGTCGCCTATCGAGCGGTCACCCTCGCCGAGCTTACCTTCACGCGTGCGGACACGACCGCGGGAGCGATCGTGTTGTCACATTGGGTATTCGCGGCGACTCTGGCTCTCGCGTGGCCCTCCGCGAAGCTCTGGAGCCGCGGGCTCGTGACCCGCGCCGAGGGCGCCCCGAGACTTCGTTGGATGTTCGGGCGCCCCTGGCGGCTTCCGGCCTTGCTCTCGATCCCTGTCGTCCTGGCGGCAGGCGCGCTTGTCGTGACCTACAGGCGCGAGCTCTCCGCGCTGCCCTGGCGCAGCGCGGCTCCACTATTGGGCCTCGGTGCGGGCCTGGCGTTCGCGAGATTCCTACCCCGCGCAAGACGCCGTCCCTGGACGGCACGCCTGGCGGGAGTCGCGCTCGCGCTCGCAGGGCTCGCGTGCGTCGGCGGGGTCTTCGCCGCGCTGAGGCTTCACCCCGAATCGACGACAGCGAGGAGGATCGCCTTCGATCGCGCGCTCAGCGGACGCCTGGGATACGCCGCGTGGACCGCGCTGCTCGACTTCGACCGGGACGGACAGATAAGCGTTTTGGGTGGAGGCGACTGCGCTCCTTTCGATCCTCGAAGGTTTACCGGGGCGATCGACATCCCGGGCAACGGCATCGACGAGGACTGCGACGGCGTCGACTTGCCGCGCGTAGCCCTGAGCTCTAAGCCCCGCCCTCGGGTCGGACGCGGGGCGATACCCTCGCGACCCAACATCCTCCTCTTGACGATCGACGCCCTGGGAGCGCCTCGGCTCACCACGTTGGGCAGCCCGATCTCGATCATGCCTCACCTCGACGCGCTGGCTCAGAGCTCGGTGGTCTTCAGCCACTGCTTCTCGGAGGGGCCCTCGACGCGCCTGTCGTTCCCGTCGATGTTCACTTCCCGCTGGGACTCGCAGCTCACGTTCGAGCCGCTCCCTCGTCTTCCGTACTCGTTTACGGCCTCCGAGCGGCAGCTCCAGGATTTCGTCGACGACGCAGGCTACGAGTCGGTCGCGGTCATCCCGAGCGACTACTTCGACCGAGGGCGGTGGCCCAGTATCACGCGCGGCTTTCAACGCGTCGATTCGACCCCGATCCCCTACGGAAAGCACAACGCGTCGGAGGTCACCGACGCCGTCTTGCGCATCCTTGCCGAGCCCCGGGCTCGCCCGCTCTATCTCTGGGCCCACTACTACGATGCCCACCCGCCGTACGGGCGCCTACCCGGAGTGCAGTACCACGGGTCCGGCGACGAGCCGCTCTATACCGCGGAGCTGCAGCACATCGACACCCAGCTTGGACGCTTGCTCGACGCGCTCGCCCAAAGGCCCGAGCCCACGTACGTGTTCGTGACCGCGGATCACTCGACGGTCTTCCATCCCGATCCGGCGCTGCGCCGCGGTCACTATGGCTACGACCTTTACTCGGCGACGCTGCATGTGCCCTTGATCGTGCACGGGCCAGGGATATCCCCCGGCCGAGCGAACGGCTTGGTCTCGACGATGGACATTGCTCCGACGATCGTCGACTTGCTGGGCCTGACCGTCTCGACGCAGTTCGAAGGCACGAGCTTGATGCCCGAGATCCTGATGGGGCAAGTCGACTCGCAGCGGGCCATCTTCCACGAGTTTTATCTGCCGGAACGGATGTTCCACGGCTTCGAGCCCCTCGAGATCGTGTCGATGCACCAGGACCGGTGGAACCTCGTGCTCGATCGCGCCCGAGGCATCTACGAGCTCTACGATTGGAACGCCGACTACTTCGAGCAACACGACCTCTACGAAGAGCAGGGACGCTCGCCGAGCGCGCTTCACTTGAAGGCGCTGCTCGGAACGTTCATCGAGCGGTTTCACGGTCGCTCGCGGTACTCCAGTGGCGCGGGGTTCAAGCCCACCGACCCACCGCTTCAGCCTTAGATCGAGTTTGGATCGATAGAACCGGGCGAGGGAGAGCCTGGAGGGAGAAGAGGGAGATTGACCGCCAGGACGCCAGGGCCGCCAGGGGAAAAAACACCTGCCGACGGGTCTTCTTCCTGGCGGCCCTGGCGTCCTGGCGGTTCATCGGACGGCCTCACCGATCTCGCTCCGCGTTGGCGCGAGAGAGGCGCTTGGGCGCCGCGATGCGATAGCTCGCGGCGAGCCGCTCCGCGACGTCTTTCCAATCGACGCGCCCGAGGTCGAGACGTAGGCCGACGTATCCGCGCGGCCCGATGTAAGCCGGCGAGTAGAAGTGCTCGGGGTCGTTGCGGATGAGCGCGGCGTTTGCGCGCTTGTCGCCCCTCACGCAAACCGCGATTTTCCCGTCGCCGTGATGGTTGTCGAGAAAGTACGCGAAGACCTTCTTTCGCACCCGAAACGCGGCGTGACGTCCGTCAGGCTCGTGCTCGGCTTCGGGCAAGGCCAGGCAAAGGGTCGTCAGCCGGGCAAGGGCGGCGCGGGCCAGCTTCTGGTCCGTTGTCACTCGCGGCGAGGGTGGCGCGAGGGCCTTCGGCGCCACGACGACCTCGCCTCGCACGATGCGGGGCGGCGCGACGGCGCCCCACCCCCCTTCGATGAGGATGGAAAGCTCGATCCAGTCCGTCGCCCCATCGAGACGTACGCCCACCCACCCGCCAACGCCGACGTAGGGCGGGACGAAGAATCGAGGATCGCTCGCGACGAGCCTTCGCTGCTCGGCAAGCGTCGACTTGCACCACAGGGCGACGCGCCCATCGCCGTGATGATTGTCGACGAAGGTCACGAACATCTTGCCGCGCACGTGAAACGACGGAGCGCCGTGGGAGAGCTTTTCCTCCGCCGCCGGGAAGCCGAGGCAGACTTCGCGAGCTCGCAGGTAGGCCTGGTCGGCCGGAGACGTCGCTTTCTTCACGCGTGCACGAAACCGGAGCATACGCGCGCACGCGCGCGATCGGCTAGAATCTGCACCCATGTACTACGAGACCTTTCTCCAGATGAAAAAGATGCTCTCCCAACTCGACAAGTGGCTCGACGCCGCCGCGGCCTTTGCACAGGCCAAGGCCTTCGACCCAAATGTCTTCCTCGGCCTGCGGCTGGCGCCCGATCAGTTCGCCTTCGCTCGCCAAGTCCAGACGGCGTGCGACACCACGAAGCTCGCGGCGGCACGCCTGAGCGGCAAGGAAGCCCCGACGAACCCAGACACCGAGCAGACGCTCGATGAGCTCCACACGCGCGTTCGCACGGCCATCGCGTACCTCGACGGCTTCTCGGCGAAAGACTTCGAAGGTGCCGCGTCTCGCGTCATCACTCAGCCTCGCTGGGAAGGCAAAGTCATGAGCGGGGCGGATTACTTTCTCGAGCACTCCGTCCCAAACTTCTTTTTTCACCTCACGCACGCCTACGCCATTCTCCGGCACAACGGAGTGAGCATTGGTAAACGTGACTATCTCGGCGCGCTGAGCCTGCGCGCACCCTGACGGCGTCGCAGCGCGGCAGGCAGCGCTGCGCAGAAAGACGTCTCAGGAAGACGGCGTCGCCCCAGCGTCACAAGCCGCGAGCGGGGCGAGACACACGCGATTTCGCCCTTCGCTCTTGGCTCGATAAAGCGCGTCGTCCGCGGCGCGAATCATGCGAGCCGCCGACACCGACTCGTTCCCGAGAGCTTCGGTGCAAACCGCTCCGAAGCTCGCCGTCACCGGCACGATCGCATCCTTGGGGCGAAAAACCGTCGTGGCGATCCGCTGACGTATTCGTTCGGCGATGACCCGAGCCCCCTCGGCCGGGGTCTCGCTCAAGATGAGCGCAAATTCCTCGCCGCCGAAGCGACACGGCGCATCGGTGGTCCGAACCGCCGAATGCAGGATGTCTCCGACGACCTGCAGGATGCGATCTCCGAACAGATGACCGAACGCATCGTTTTGGGCCTTGAAGTGGTCGAGGTCGAGCATCACGAGCGACACCAGCCGGCCGTAGCGCTGGGCCGCCGCTATCTCTTCACCAAAACGCTGGTTGAAATACGAGCGGTTCCAGATCCCCGTCAGCCCATCGACGTTTGCACGCGCCGAAAGGAGATCGTGATAGCGCTTGGTCCGAAGCGCGGCTCGGACCCGAGCGCGCAGCTCGGCGGGATCGAACGGCTTGACGACGTAGTCGACGGCCCCGAGCTCGAGGCCTTGCACCTTCGTGTGAATGTCGGTGGCCCCCGTGAGGAAGATGACGGGGATCTCGGCCAAGGCCGGATCCTGCTTGAGGTGTCGCACACTTGGAAACCACTCATCACGGGCAAGTCGACGTCGAGAAGAATGAGGTCGGGCTTGAGCTCCCGGGCCTTGCCGAGGCCTTCATCGGCGCTGATCGCGTGGTAGATAACCACCTCCTCGGGGCGCAGCCGTACGTCGAGGAGCCGGTGAATGTCGACCGCGTCGTCGATCACGAGAAGAGTCTGGACCATGCGGTGAGCCTACAGTCGCCGCTTACGCCGCACGGGCGCGACGACAAAGGCTGGCGAGCGCTTCGACGCGGGCGCGCAGGACCGCGTCGTCGAGGCCATCGGCGAGCGCCTGCTCCACCGACGCCGCCGCCTCGGTGATCCCCGGGAAGCCGTAGCTGCCGCCCGCCCCCTTCAGCTGATGCGCCAACCGCTTCAGCGTCTCGGTATCCGAGGTCTGGGCCGCGCGAAGCATGGCCGATGAGCGATCCGGAAGATCTCGAACGAACTGACGCACGATCTCTTGCAGGTCCGGATCGTCGTCACCCAACGTGCTGGCTACGATAGTGCCCGAGAGAGCCGTGGACGTCAGCCGCGCGACGGTGGCCACGAGCTGTGCGCGATCGACGGGCTTGGTCAGATAGTCGTCGCATCCGGCAGTCTCGCAGCGCTCGCGATCGCCCGCCATGGCATGGGCCGTGATGGCGACGATCGGCCCCGCGTAGCCCGCGGTCCTGAGCGCCGACGTGGCGCCATAGCCGTCGAGGACAGGCATCTGCATATCCATCAAGATCACATCGTACGGCTTGCCGGCGGCCGACGCACGGAGGGCTTCGTCGACCGCGAGACGACCGTCGTCCACCACTTTCACGGCGGCGCCGGCTTTGGTCAAGAAAGTCGAAATGAGTACCTGATTGTCGCGGCCATCCTCGGCGAGAAGCACGCAGCACGACGCCGGCAGGCTCGCCACACGGCGCGGGGGCCGTGGAGCCAAAATCGGCTCGGTGGGCGCGTGCGTCAACATGGCTCCCGAGAGCGGCCCGGTCGGCAAGGCGAGCCGGAACACGCTCCCGCGCACGGGAGAGCTCTCCACGACGATGTCGCCGCCGAGGAGATTGGCCAGTCTGCGGCTGATGACCAGGCCGAGCCCCGAGCCGCCGAACCGCCGCGTGGTCGAAGAGTCGCCTTGCGAGAACGGCGCAAAGACCCGCCGGCCCTCCTCTTGCGTCATCCCGATGCCCGTGTCGATGACGTCGATCATCAGCTCTGGATGAGCCGACTCGGGAGCGTTGCAGCGAACGACGACGCGAACGCTTCCGGCCTCGGTAAACTTGATGGCGTTGCTGACGAGATTGAGCAGAATCTGCTTGAGCCGCGTCGGATCACTCTGCATCGTCTCGGGGATGACCCCCACGTAGTCGACCTCGAACGCGAGGCTCTTCTCGGTCGCACGCACGCGCATGAGCGAGGCGACTTCTCCGACGACCTGGCTCACCGAAGTCGCGATGGCTTCGACCGACATCTTCCCCGCCTCGATCTTCGAGATGTCCAAGATGTCGTTGACCAGCGACAGCAAGTGTTCTCCGTTTCGGCGAATGGTCTGGATGTGGCCGATGCGCTCCGTCGAGGGGACCCTCGGGTCGAGCAGCAGGTCGGCGTAGCCCATGACGGCCGTCATGGGCGTTCGGATCTCGTGGCTCATGTTGGCGAGAAATTCGGACTTCGCACGACTTGCTTCGAGACTGTCGCGGCGCGCAGCGTCGAGCTCGGCGGCTTGTCTCTCGAGAAGCTTCTCGCGAATCAGACCTTGCAAAAACGAAGTGTGCGCGTGCTTGGCCTGAGTAAAGAGAAAGGCCGCGTACGCGAGGACCGAGACGGTGAATCCGACCACGAGCCGGGTTGGGCCCTGCATGAGGAGCGCCCCGGCACCAAGCGCGGGGACGAGGGTGAGAGTCACATGCAGCCGAATCAGACTTTGGTCTGCGGCGAGCGAGGCGACGCCCGCCGCGCTGATGCCCGCGAGAAGCATGATGACGAGGAGCGACTCTCGGTCGAAATCGCTCAGAGCGAGAAGCACGGCACCCCCAAGCCCCCACGTGGCGGAAGAGACCACGAGCCCCGCCCGAAAGAGGCGCCCCCACAAAAGCGGCTGCGAGGCGCGCATCTCGGTCAGAGAACGCGCAACGACCAGACGCCCCACACCGACGAGCCCCATCCAAAGAGCCGCCGCGGCCATCGCCCGCGGGTGAGCGCGACCCACGGAAGCTGTCGTCAGCGCGACCGCCACGAGCACCCAGTGAGCCAGGATTCCGGGGACGGATTGGCGCGCAAGCGCGTCCGATGCCCGGCGTTGCACATCCGCGCGCTCGAGCGAGTCGAGCGGCTCCGCGTCTTTGCTTCGGCCGGACTTGGCCACGGCCATGCGTCCTCCCGACGATAGACCCTAGAGTCCTACAAGCGGCACAAAACGCTACAAAGATAAGCGGCCATAACCTCCACCTCGGGGGCCGCGGACGCTAGGGGATTGGCTGGGCCGCGGGCTTCCGAGAAGGCGTTCTTGGCATACGCCATGCGGCGTATTGCGGAATATCTGCGGACCGGCGACCATCTGGGGAGATGACTGGGGCTGGGTCTGGGGCCAAGGAACGTTCTTTGCGCGACGACGTCGACCCGCGCGCGGTCGTCTCCTCATGAGCGCGACGGGCGGGGGCCGGCCGCTCAACGTCCTCATCGTGGAAGACTCGGCGGACGACGCCGAGCTGACGATCCTGGCGCTCAGAAAGGCGGGCATCGAGCCCAACGTCGAACGCGTCGAGACGCCGCACGAGATGGGCGCCGCCCTCGACCAGCGCCCCTGGGACGTCATCGTCTCCGATTATTCGATGCCTCACTTCAGCGCCCCCGAAGCCTTCAAGGTTCTGCGCGCGCGAGATCTCGACATCCCGTTCATCATCGTCTCGGGGACCGTGGGCGAAGAGACGGCCGTGGCCGCCATGAAGCTCGGCATCCACGACTATTTGATGAAAGGCAAGCTGGCGCGCTTGGCGCCCGCCATCGAGCGCGAGCTGCGGGATGCCGAGCAGCGGCGCGCGCGCCGCATGGCCGAAGACACGTTGCGTCGGACCGAGGATCAGTTGCGCCAAGCGCAAAAGCTCGAGGCCATCGGCAGCTTGGCCGGTGGGATCGCTCACGATTTCAACAACGTTTTGTCCGTCATCCTCAGCTGTACCACCATGGTTCTCGACGACCTCAAGCCAGGCGATCCGCTCCGCCCGGACCTCGAAGAGGTGAAGAAGGCTGCCGACCGAGCCGTGACCCTCACGAGGCAGCTTCTCGCGTTCAGTCGCAAACAGCTGCTCCAACCCCGCGTGCTCGACCTCAACCAGATCGTCAACGGGATGCACACGTTGCTCACGCGGCTCTTGGGAGAGGGCGTTCAGTTGACGCTTTTGACCGATCGCAAGCTCAGCAAGGTTCACGCCGATCCGGGGCAGATCGAGCAGATCCTGATGAACTTGGTCGTCAACGCACGCGACGCCATGCCTCAGGGTGGGAAACTCATCATCGAGACGAGCAACGTACATCTCGACGCCGCATACGCGGCCACTCACGTGGAGGTGACGCCGGGTGACTTCGTGATGTTGGCGGTGACCGACACGGGCGAAGGAATGACCAAGGAGACGCTGTCTCGCATCTTCGAGCCCTTCTTTACCACCAAGGAACCGGGGCGAGGCACCGGCCTCGGCCTGGCGACGGTATTCGGCATCGTCAAGCAAAGCGGGGGCCACATCTGGGTTTACAGCGAGCCGCAGAAGGGGACGACGTTCAAGCTGCATTTTCCCCGAACCACCCGCAAGGCGGACGCCGTCCCCTCGGAGCCGCCGTCGGCGCCGGCAACCCTCATGGGCACCGAAACGATCCTACTGGTCGAGGACGAGGACGAGGTGCGCACGGTCATGCGCACGATCCTCCGACGACAGGGCTACAATGTCCTCGAAGCCCAAAATGGTGGAGAGGCATTTCTCATTTGTGAAGACTTCTCTGCCAAGATCCATCTTCTCATCACGGACGTCGTGATGCCGCGCATGAATGGTCGCGTCTTGGTCGAACGGCTGGCGACGCTCCGGAAGGATCTCCGAGTTCTCTACGTCTCGGGGTACACGGAAAACTCCGTCGTCCACCACGGTGTGCTCGACTCCGGCGTGGCCTTCCTTCAAAAGCCCATCATGCCCGAGCCCTTCGCACGCAAAGTGCGCGAAGTGCTCGACGCGGCGAAAGCTCCCGAATCGATCCGGTGACCCGAGGGCAGTCGCAAGGGCGCGAACGCGAACGCGAATCCGCGCGTGAAGAAAAATGCAGTCGGGCGGATGCGAGCGTCGCCTATCCTGGGTTTCTATGAGACCTTCGACCTTCGCCGCTGCTTTTCTCATACTCGCGTGTCCACTGTCATGCGGCATTCACCTAGGCGAGGGCGAGGGCGAGGTCGCGGCCGGTGACGACGGCGGCGGTGTGACCCCCGTCGCCGTCATCGCGGGCGGCAGCGTCGGTGACGCGTGCAGCGTGAGCGCTCCGTGCCGCGTCGGCATTCTCTGCGCCGACGGCACTTGCGCCGTTCCAATGGGCAGCGACGAGGGCGGCGCGAGTTGCGAGATTGGCCCCGAGTGCGCCACGGGCAACTGCGGGCCCAATCGTACTTGCGATCCGGCGGGCATGAACGCCGCAGGGGTAGGCTGCGCGGGCGACGCCGATTGCGCCAAGGGCCTGCGCTGCGCGTTCAACGGAGTCAGCATCTTTCCCGAGTGCGTCGCGGAAGGCACCAAAGACTACGGGGAGCCCTGCAAGACGACGCTCGATTGCTTTCAGGGGCTCACTTGCAACCAGACAAGCGGCAAGTGCGACGTGCCGGCCTTGCTCCCGGGGACGACGCTGACCCATGGCATTCCGCCCTACATTCCTTCCCTCACGACTCCTCCGTGGCCCGGCGCAACCTGCCCCACGCCATTGGCCACGGGCGCAGTGACGGCTCGCTTTCACGTCCCGCGGGCGGGTGACCCCATGGACGGCGACTTTTACAAGTTACCGTTCCCCAACGATGCGGCGCGAGACGCATCCGGCAACGTCTCCTACGCCAACCATCCGCACGACCCAAGCCCCCCTGTCGGGTTCGACGTTCTCAAGCCGTATCTGGACGCGCTGTCGTCTGAGCCGTTCGGTAACTATCCGACCGTGTTTTTCACGTTCAACGGGCCGTTCAACTTCCCCTCTATCACCGCCGGCGGTGCCGACCCGCAGCTGCGGTGGGTCGACCTGACCGGCCAAGACACCGACATGGGCTGGGGATCGCCCTTAGGCTTTCAGTTTTACTCGACGGACGGCGGCAACAAGTACATCTGCCCGAACTATCTCGCGGTGCGCCCCCCTCGCGGCCAGCCTCTCAAGAACGGCGGCGTCTACGCCGTCATCCTCCAGGCCGGAGTCACGACGACCTCGGACAACTCGCCCGTGCTGCAGGACACCGACCTCGCGGCGCTACTCGCGAGCACTGTCCCCGCGGACCCTGCGCTCGCGCTGGCGTACGCGGCGTATGCCCCACTTCGCGATTACCTCTCGAAGGCCCAGCCCTCCCCCATCAACCCCTCGCAGGTCGTCTCCGCGACGATCTTCACGGTCGGCAGTCCCGTGGCGGCCGCGGCGCAGATGCGGCCGTCGGTCAGGGCCATCGCGACTCCCCCCGCAGTTCATGGCTGGACGCTGTGCAACGTGGGCGTCACGTCTCCCTGTCCTCAGCACGACGGAGATCGGAATTGCGGCACTCCGGCAGCGGGGTTCGACGAGTACGCGGCGCTCGTCGACATGCCCATTTTTCAGCAGGGCACGGCGCCGTACCTCGGGGTAGGAAACGGGGGCAACATCGACCTCAGCCAGCCGATCGTCGCGCCGGTGCGCACGGAGTCCGTCTGCATGGGTCTGACCGTGCCCAAGGGTACGGCGCCGGCCAGCGGGTGGCCGGTCGTCATCTATGCTCCCGGCACGGGCGGGTCGTATCGCAGCCAAGCCACGGACGGGAGCGCGGCAATGCTCTCGAGCATCGACCTTGGAGGCGGCATGACGGCGGGGTTTGCGGTACTGGGCATTGATCAAATTGGCCATGGGCCGCGGCGTTGCGGAGGGGCCGCGACTTGCACGCCAGACGTCAGCCCAGACGACGTCGTCTTCAATTTCAGCAATCCGCAGGCCGCTCGTTTCAACTACATCCAGGGAGCAGCCGACCAACACACGCTCGAGGAGGTGGTCGAGACGTTGACCATCGATCCCGCGGTGGCCACGTCGCCCACGATGTTCGACCCCACCAAGACCGTGTATTGGGGTCACTCGCAAGGTGCGACCGAAGGCGCGCTCTTTCTGGCGTCCGACGGGGCCCTCAACGGTGCGGTGCTCTCGGGTGAAGCGGGAGGCTTCATCGAGTCCTTGCTCACCAAAGTCTCGCCGATCGACATCAAGGACGGCCTCTGGATCGCGCTCAGTGAAAGCTCCGCCGGAGCGGTCAACCTCTATCACCCGGTTCTCTCGCTCCTGCAGAACTGGATCGATCCTTCGGATCCCATCCACTTCGCGGCGCTCGACGTGAGTCCGGCGGTGCCCAGCGGGGTGACGCCTTTCCCTCGCAACATCTTTCAGCCTTCCGGCACGAGCGACACCTACACGCCGTTTCCCGTGCAGATCACTTACGCCATCGCGGGAGGGATCGGCCTCATCTCGCCCGTCGTCGACGAAACGGGTGCAGCGTTCGGTAGCAACCTGCCCGCGAGCGTCTCGGGCAATATCACGCTCGGCGGTAGCCCCGCGCTCGACGGCGGCACTCTGACGTCTACGGCGGCGCTTCGGCAGTACACGCCGGCGGCGACGTACGACGGGCATTTCGTGGCCTACGACAACGCGACCGCGCAGGCCGACGTCACCAAGTTTCTCGCCCGCGTCGCGATGGGGCAGCTGCCCACGGTGCCTGAATGACCTAGCGCGGAGGGGGCGGCGCTATCGGCGTCAGATTGAGGCCGCCGGGGTACTGATAGCTCGTGTACTCGCCGTACCCGAGCACTTGTAGGCCGACCGGGGCGGACGCCACGATGACATGCGCCCCGTTTCCGCCCGGGTTGATGCCGGCAAGCGGAACGCGCAGGGCCGCATAACCATCGCCAATGGGCATCAGCCGGCTTGGGTTGAGCTGCATTCCGTCGAGATACACGTCGGTTCCAGACGGCGCCACGATGTCTGCGAAGTTGAAGTCATAGTCGTCGGGAGCCAGAAACACGTATTTCGTGCGGTATTGCTCCACCGAAGCCATCAAGCTCTCGGACGGGTCCCCTTCCCCGGTGGTGTCGACGAGCGAGCCGCCGAGCATGAACGAGCCGACCGCGAGCTCGCTCGACCCGGTCACTTCGAAGTCGCTCGTCACGATGCCGTTGCACTCGCCGACCTGGCCGGCATCCAGTGTCGTCGGGCAAGTCAGAGCAACGGGCGGCGTCAGCCCGAGCAAGCAGTCGTCGAGCTGCTGCACGAGCTGGTCGTACTCGAGGCTCGGGAACGGGACGAGATCCCAGGTCTTCAGGCATCCCATCGGCCCCGTCGGGGTGGGCGCGTAGGTCAGTCCCGTCTGATCGACATTGCCGTAGAAGCGCACGACGTGTCCCACCGGATTGCCGTGGGGACCGGAGGGGACGGTGACGAAGTATTGTTTTCCGAGTGTCTCGGCGGGAAACACGGACTGCTCGAGGTGATCGCAGGCTTCTATGTTTTCGGGCGTGAATTCGCACGGGGAACCGGCGATGACCTGAATCGGCTGGTCGGCCGTGACGAGCGACCCGCTAAGATCGACGGTGTTTCCCGCAGCGCTGGCAAGCTCCGCGACATCGCCCTGGTCGAGCGCGAGATTGATCGTACCTCCGTCGGGCGACGCAGGCGTTTCAGGCACACCTCCTCCCGCAAGCACGCTACCGGTCGGCGAAAGATGGACGGTCACGTGGGTGCCCGGCTGCGTCGCGGTGATGGCGAGGTACGTGTTCATGAGCGGGCTGACCATGCCATCGGCGCTCTCTTGGCTCTCGCCCTTGTTGTCGGTGACGCGATAGGTCCCGGTCATGGCGGTGCTCGGAAACAGCAGCGACGAGTCGTTCGAAAAGGACCAGCAACCGGCGTAGCCCCCCTGCGTCGGGCAGATTTGCGAGCCCGGGCAGCTCGCCCAGCTCTTGCCAGGAGGGCCGCCCTTGGGGCCGTACTCGAGCGCGTTGAACTGATACACCGTGACGGGCACGGAGCTGACGAGGTGATACGCGGCAGCCTTGGCGACCACCGACGCGGCCAAAGGCGCCGGGTCGCCGCAGCTGTCGGCATCACTTCCTTTGAGCGATGGAACCCACGGCAGATAGATCTTCGCGAGCGCGTTCGGCGCGATGGTCTGTGTGAGATTCGTTCCCATCGGTCCGGTCACAGTCACAATCGCGGGGGTGGTTCCCGCGTTCGCGACCACGACAGCGAAGTCGAAGATCGACCACACGACGTTGGCGACGACCGTGGGAAAGTAGTCACATCCGACGTACGACTTCGACAGGATGGCTTGCTCGCAGGTGGCCGGATCGTCGCTCGGAGCCGCCGTCGGAATCGTGAGCGCACCCCCTGCGGGCGACGAGCCCGCAGGGGCAAAGAGCGGTCCGGCTCCCGGGTCCCATAGAGCGGGCGGCGCAACCATGTCGCCCAACGTCGCCGGAGGGGGCTTGTTCGAGCAAGCGCCCACGGCGAAAAGGACACCGAAGAAGTACTTCCTCCCCACGCGCGACGATCTTAGCACCGCCCGTGTCGAGCAAGCGCCAAGCGGATCGCGCGCTACCTCGGCCCCATGTGCGGGATCACCGGGATTCTGAAGTTCTCCCAGGCTGGCGTGTGATTGGCCTCGGCTTCGGGCTGGTTCCAGAGATAGAGGGCGCTGTACGTCGTCACCTTGCCGGCCGCCGAAATGACCACCGGCGTGACGTAGAGCTGAGGCTTCATCGCCACAGGATCCCGCGTTGAGCTGAAAATAACCCAGTAGAAGAGACGGCCGTCGGTCGCCGTGCCGACCTCGGGCGCAGACTTCGGCCAGCTATTGGTGACCCCCGGGCTCGTTTGCATGGTGCATGCGGCCGGATCGTTTGCGACAAGGCGTGTCGCCGTGCCGCCTGCCGCTGGCACGACGTCGATCTCCGCGCCCGGATTGTTGTACATGCTGGCCATCGCGGCCGCGCCCGTCGTCTTCGAAAAGACGATGTACTTGTCGTCGGGAGAAAAGGCCGGATAGTACTGATTTGCGGCCGGATCGTTGGCGCCCTGCACGGGGGTGGCATTACCGCCTTTCCGATTGTTGTAGGGCACCGTGTAGATTGCGGCCGGCCCGTCGTTCAGGCGTCCGTCTTGCGACTGGACGAGCGAGACGTAAGCGACCGTGTTGCCGTCGTGGCTCCACGACGGTGCACCTGCGGAGCCGACACCGCCGCTGTTCGGATCGCCGGTGAGCGCAAGGGTGCCCCACGCGGTGGCCATCTGGGTGGCGTCGAGATCGATCCACACGAGCTGCGCCATCTGGTTTTGGTACATCGAAATCTCGACGTGATCGCCTGTCGCCCAGTGCCCCTTCGAAAACGTGTTGATCCCGAAGGCGCTCGACGCGAGAAACGCGGTAGCTCCTGCCCCCAGCGGATAGGCCTGGCCCGCCAGACCCGGCTCGATATTCGCGAGCGCGTTGGGCCACGGCCCCGGTTGAATCGAAAACGACGCGTACACGCCGTCGGGCGTCGCCGTGTGACACCCCACGCAAGTCGTGCCGGCGGGGTCTGCGACTTGTTGCGGCGTAAGAACTTGCTCGACCGTCTCGTCGCCGATTCGAAAGCCTTTGAGAGCCGTGCCGTTGCTCGTCGTCCAGTAAACGATCGAGCCCGGGGCCTCCACCGGGGCGATGGATGCGCTCGCAGAAGCGCTCATGGCTATGCCCGTCAGGGCGTTGCCCGCGAGCACGCCGCCGCGGACGGTGATGGTCATCGCCTCGTCGTACGAGTCTTCGTGAAGCGCGGCCCATATCGTGTCGGTCATCGTCCACTCGCTCGCCGTCGTGTAGGCGACGAGGTCGTTGCCCTGATTGGCCACGTGCACCCGCACTTCGAACAGATTCTGCCCGCCCACCGGGGTCCACCGAAAGCGCGGACGCAGCCAGTTACGTGGGTAAAGGGCACCCGGCTCCGGCTCGAAGAGACACGGACCGCCCGTCGCCGCCCCTTGCGTAGCTGGACCGAAGAGCGTCGCGGCATTGGCCGGCGGCGGTGCCATCGTGTCAAGAACCGGAGCCGCGGGGAAATCCGTATAAGTCTTGCCCGCGACCTTGGTCGGGTCCTCCATCGGCGGAGCCAGGCTCGCGTCGTAATCGATGCTCGCGTCATCGCCCCCAGTCGGCGCGACCATGGTGATGGTACCGATGCCGCCCGTGTTTCCCGGCGAAAAGCCGGTGCCGCCCGAGACGCCCGTGCCGGCGCCGCCACCACCTGTGCCCCCACCGCCAAAGCCCGAATAGCGGCTGGACGAGCAGGCGGCCAAGGCAGCCACCGCGAGAAGAGAAAGAGATATCGAGCCGAGCGAACGCATGAGCCGTCGCAATCGCAATCTATTCATGATTTGCCCCGCGCCAGGGAGGGTGTACGCGCCGACGAAGGCGCGGGCAGCTTCAGTATACCTTCGACGCGAGCACCGACAACCGCAGATATGCGGCGCGACGACGCACCCGACGCCCTTTGAAAGCGTGAGTCAAAGGCGGCCCATCTCGAGCAGTCCACGTTTGACGACGAATGCCCGGACCACGCGGGAACCGTCATCCGCAAGGATGGCCGAGCCGCGAAAGAGCGGCTTGGCCATACACCCGACGCCTCTTTCCAGAGCGAGCCGAGGAACCTAGAGCGAGCCGAGGAACGCCAGCAGCGCGGTTCGATCGGCGCTCGACAGGCCGAGCACCGAAGCCTGCACATTGGCCGCCTCTCCACCGTGCCAGAGAACCGCCTCGAGCAAGCTCGCGGCGCGCCCATCGTGCAAGTAGTGGCAGGGCGCCTGATCCGGTGCGGGGTTTAGCGTCGGGTCATCCGAGAAGCCAGCCGCAACGGTGTCGCAGAGGCCGATTCCCCAGAGCGGTGGCGTGCGCCACATGGTCGCCGTGGCTTGATACTCGCCTGCGCTGTTGTCCGACAGCTCGGTACCCATGTCGTGGAGAAGCAGGTCGGTATAGGGGTGGATGACCTGATTCTGGAGCTCGAGGAACGGATGTTCCGGACCCGTGTGCTGATTCGGGGAGTGGCAGTTGACGCAGCCGATCTCCGCGAAGAGAGCCTCACCGCGTATGACGTTCGGATTGTAGAGGTCACGCCGGGGCGGGACCGCAACCTCGCGCATGTAGGTCACGAGCTCATTGAGGTCGCTGTCCGTCATCTGGTTTTTGCCCGTGGCGGCCGCGTTGCACGCGGTTTCAGCCGTCCCGCAGTCGGGCTTCGGGAACACGGTCGTCGTGACACCGATGTCGAGAATGAGGGCATCGGCCACCTGGTGGCGAACGCTCGCTTTCGAGGCCTTCCACCCGAAGCGGCCCAACTTGGTCGTGCCGTCCTCGGGGTCGACCACGAAGTTCGGAACGCCCTTGATCCCGTCGCCGTTGCAGTCCGCCGGATCGGCGTGTGCGAGAATGTCGGCCTCCGGGATCGCCTCGAGGAGGCCCATTCCGATGAGAGGCCGCGCGAGACGCACCGAGTATTCTGCCGGCGGGGCGCCGCTCAATCCAGTGAACGTCGTCGTCGGCTTCTGAAGGGTGTACGCGGTCCCGTCCTTGAACGTGCCCGCGACTGCCGTGTAGGTAAAGGAACCTGAGCCCTCGGCGGCGCCGGTAAGAGCCTTGTTCTCGAGCTGCCGACCATAGTTCGGGTCCGGCGTCGGCCCCTTGATGGGATCGTTCGCGCTCGAGGTTTTCACCGTGATCGAGTCAAACGGCATGCCGGCGGCCGGCGCGACGCCGCGGTTGTCGTGCGCGTGGCAGTTCTCGCAAGCCACCTGGTTATAGAGGGGACCGGCCATGTTCGCGTGCAAGGCAGTCTCGGGGGCACTGACCTCGTTGTTGATCTCGACGTCGAGGCCCGCTGTGTAGTCCATGTGAAACAGCCGGCGACCTTGCACCGCGTTCTGCGAGTTCTCGATCTGCATGTTCGGCTGCAGCTGCGCGTAGAACAAGTCGAGCCGCTGGCGGATGTATGGGATCGTAGCGGTGCCGCCCGACCAGCCCGCCTCGTCCGGACCGATGCGGGTGCTGAACTGGCCCGCGGTAATGGCCTTCGCGATGGGGCCAGTGGCCGAGCAGTCGTACGGGTGCGGGAAGTCTGCCCCGGTGCCCTGGATGGCAGGCGGCACGGACAACGTGCAGTCCTGGTTGTAGGGAGTGAGCGAGCCCGAACCGACCACGTATCGGAACGAGTCCGAGTAGTAGTTGGCCTGCGTGTAGCAAGCATTGGTGTACGGAGCCTCGTTCAGGGCGCAGCCACCCGGAAGCGGCAGAATGTTGCGGACGTGGGTGGTGTCGACGGGGGGACCGAGCCCGGAAGCCGCCACGCCGCCCGCGCTCATCGAGGGATAGCGCGACAAGAAGATGCCGAATTCGAGCTGGAACTGGTCGCCCATCTGGATCGGGCGATTCTCGCGATCATTCCTGGTCACGGTGTAGGTGTATTTCTGCGTATCGCAGGTTACGGCGTTCGCATCGGGGCTGCACCCGAACGGTAGGACGTTGTTCGAAGCACCGCCCGCATTCGTGGCGAAGACGTTGCCGTCAACTCCGCCGTAGATCTTCCAGGCGCGAATGTTCAAGTCGGCGCCGCCCTGCTGGGCGCCGGCATTCGTCTGATGGCTGTAGTACTGGTTGGCGACCGGAAGATACGTGATGCCGAGAGTCGTTCCGCCCGAGGGGAGCGAATCGTCGATGATGTATTCGAACGTGCGGTCTTCGAAGTAGTGATCGTGGAAGATCTCGTAGGTCACTTCCATCTCGTGACGGAAGCGGACCCGGCCGGCGCCGCGGAAGATGAGGTCTTTCGTGGTCGGGTCGGTGTAGGCGATCGGGTTCGCGTTCGTCGTCGTGGGCACGAACAGCGGTGAAAATGTCGCCGCCTTGCCCTCGCATGTCCCGATGTTCGCCGTGACCGTGCCGCCCGTGCCCGGACAAGTGGCCGTGGGAGCCGGCGTGCCTGCCTTGAAGTAGTTATAGATGCTCGTGACGTCCGCGTCAGAAATCGCCGTCGGCGGAAACGCGGGCATCACGGTGGCGCCGGCCAGGGCGCCGGGAAGCGCCGCGGGCGTACGCACCTGCGCGAGGAACGCTGCTTCGCTCAAAGCGGTGACAGGGCTGCACACCTGCATATTGGCGGGCCCGGTCACGCAGACCGAGCCACCATTGACGTACGTAAAGAGGTTCGGAACCGTCGTATCGCCAGCCGTCCCGAAGGCGCTATGGCACCCGGTACAGACCAGAGCGAACGAGGCCGGCAGTGCGGGCCCCGTGCCGCCCACGGCGACACATGCGGGCGGGTTCGTCGTGAGCGTTCCGACGGACCCGGAGATGGCCGAGGCGCCGCCGCCATCATCCCCACCTCCGACGATGCTGCCTGCTCCACCGGTTGAGCCGGTCTCAGCCGGGTTGGCACCCGACCCAGCCTGGCCTCCAGCTCCGCCTACCCCACTGCCACCCACGCTACCCGAGGTGGTGGCGCCATCGGTCCCAGAGGCGCCGACGTTCTGGCCGCCCTTGGTACCCGCGCTCCCGCAACCAGCGCCCAGGAGGGCGGCCGCGAGGAGAGCCGGCGCCAGAACGGCGCGGCGAGAGGTGTGGACGGAAGTCAGCGCGAAGCGTACACTGCTAGCCATTGAGGGGTGCCCCATAGGGCATTTAGTTACCAGAGAACGGTGCGGGCCGCCACCGTTTTCGTGGCACATTTTTCGTCTAAGAATTACATCTTATATTCAATATTACGTCCTGGACGTAAGGCCCAAGGGGCCCCACGGGGCGCCCCTGTGGGAGAGGCCCCTTCGTTCGAATTTGGGCGATTCTTGCCGGTTGCGGCGTGATAGGCAAAACTCGGCCGTCGGCTCTCACGCGATTTCGGGTGACTGCGCCTCGCGTCATTCGCGCGATGTGCTGCCCTCATCGGAAAAGCGATAGTCCGTAATCAACTGATCCGTGGATATCAGACGATTACCGGGGAGATGGAACGGTTCGCAGCGGTCGACGAACTTCGAGCGCGAAACATCCGTGCCCGCCGGCGCGAGGCGGATTTGAAGTGAGCCCTCACGCCGAATCCCCTAGCGTCATCTGTCACCCTCTTCTTTTCTTCTGTGTTCCCAGTGAATATCCTCCGGCGGCCGACCCGGTCGCCGTCCTACCCAGAGTCGCGCCACAATCCCCCCCGGATACTCACCGAGATAGACCCGACAAATGATTGCCAAATTCTGCCTCGTGCACGGAAGACCCACCCCTGTCGGCCGGGCGGCGCGCCTCCTCTTCGGCCTTGCGGCCCTTGCGGCAACCCTATTCGTTAGCCCGACCGCCGCCCTGGCGAAGGGAAAGACCGTGGCAGTCGTTGCGGAAGGTCCGGACGCCGATGTCGTTCGCAGCGACATCGCGGCCGCTGTGCCTCGTGGCACCCAGGTCGCCGACGCCGGTGCGTTCAAGGCCGCGCTAAGCGCAGAGGGCGTCCGTGGGCCGTTTGCGAGAGCGCTCGACGGGGGAGCCCGCGACAAGACTGCGTCGCACGTGCGCAAGGCCGCAGCCGCGACCGGAGTCGACGGCACGCTCATCGCCTTGGTCAGTAGAACGCACAAAGAGCGCCACGTGAGGCTCCTGCTCATCGCCACGTCCGGGCCTTCCGGAGACCTGGAGGACGAGGTTGTACTCGGCGCGAAACCTTCGAAAGACGACGAGGAGAAGCTCGCCTCTTCCGTCGGCACCGCCCTCGTCGATTACCGATCCGCTTCGGGTAGCGCCGAAAAGGAAGCGCCGCCCGCGAAACCTACGCCGGCCGACGAGTCTCACGCGGCGCCCGAGGCAGACAACGCCGCGACCTCCGCTTCCGATAACCAGCCAGCCGCCGACACGGGGTCATCGAGCTGGGACCGCCCGCACGGCATCATGGGTCACGATCTAGTCGCAATCGATCTCGGGGCGGGCGGCATGGGCCGGCATTTCGGTTACTCGGTGAACACGACGAGCTCGCTGAATCTTCGTCCGTACACGGTCTTTCCTGCGGCGACTGCGGCAGTGGACGCCGAGCTGTATCCGTTGGCTGACTCGGGCAGCCACCTGCTGCGCGACATCGGCTTGATTGGGTCGTACTCGACTTCCCTTTTCCTGAAATCTACGTTGGACGGCGGCACCATCAGCACGACCGCGACGTCTTATCTCGGCGGGTTGAGGTGGCGCGTGATGCCTGGCGGTGAAGGCGGATTTCAGCTCGGCATCTCGGTGAGCTATGCCGTGCAGTCGTTCGGTTTCGGCACCATCATGGGAGCCACGCCCCCGGATCTGCCCTCGGTGAATTACCAGTCGATCCGTCCCGGCGCCGACCTGCGGATTCCACTCGGCAAGCTCTCCCTTCTTGCGCAAGCGGGATTTCGGGCGGTCCTGAGCGCGGGAGACGTCGCATTACGCTTTCGGGGAACGACAACGACTGGTTTCGACGTGGGGGCCGGAGCCGCCTTCTTGCTCACGCCGGGTTGGGAGGTCAGAGTTGTGGGCGACTATGAAGGCTATTTTTACTCGTTCAGCCCCTCCTACGACGCGAACGCCAACACGGGCGACCTCTACCGGGCCACGGGTGCGGCCGACTACATGTACGGCGGCCGTATTGCCATCGCGGGCATCTTCTAGTCGTCGGTCGTAACCATGAGAACCGCGATCGGAACTGCGCTCTTCTTGGCACTCTCCGCCTGCTCCGCCAGGCCAAACGACCCACCATTTCAGGGCGGCAGCGGCGTCAATCCGACGACGGGCGCGAGCGGTAGCTCGACGGGCGAAGAGTCGAACAGCGGGAGCAGCGAAGCGACCGGCGCGAACACTTCCGGCGTGAGCAGCCCAAGTAGCGGAGACGGCACGCAAAGCGGTGGGGCTACGGGGGCATCGGCAGGGCGCGCCTCGAGCGGTTCGATGAGCTCCGCCGGCGGCAGCGGGTCTGGGGTAAGTGGCAGTGCTGGCGCGACGGGTAGCAGCACGGGCGCAAGCGCGACAAGTGGCAGCGGTGGCGGCGGCGGATGCACCTACGACGCAGGCGCGGCCCATCGAGAGGCTCCCCCCGTGGAGCTGACGGGCTGCGCCGCGCAGGTGCCGACGGCCATCTTTGCCGCGAGCTGCGTCGCCATGACGTGCCACAACGCGAAGGATCACGCCTACGCGTTAGATCTTCAGTCGTCCGGAGTCGCGGCGCGCCTTGTCAATCAGCCGTCGCTTGAAGCCACCGAGCCCGACGGGTGCACGCCGCTCAAGTTGATCGACCCGAGCGACTGGAGCCAAAGCTATATCTTGCTCAAGGTCGAGGAGAGCCCGACCACGAACCCCCCGGGACCCCCGGCGGGCACCCAGATGCCTCAGCAAGGGGCGAAGCTCAATGCGGCTCAGATCACGTGCCTTCAGCAATGGGTCGAGGCCGAGGCCGCCGGTCCTTACTGATCCCTGCTGACGACCGCCCCCCCCGCTTCTCCGGGCTGGATTTCCGAGCTAGGCCGCTCAGAGCCTATTGCGAGAGCGCGGCCCTACGCGATCGGGATCGACGCGAGCGCGCGACAACCACCGCGAGCATCCCGAGAACCCACGTGGAACCCGTCCAGCGCTCGTCTGGACCCTCACCCATTGTGCAGCCCTTCGAGCCACCTGTGCTCGAGCTGGCCGCCGCGACTGTGCCGCCCCCGGTGCCCGCCGCCGAACCATTGCTACCGCTCGGCGCGCTGGCCACGCCGGAACCGGGGTTCGTCAGCGACCCGCTGCTGCCGCCTGTACCGCTTGCGGCAGCGCCACTTGCCGTGCTCGAGCCGCTGGTGACCGATCCGCTCCCCGCCGTGTCCCCGCTGGACACGCTTCCGCTGCCCGCGCCCGTCGCGCTCGTGGCGCCGCTGGCGGCACCCGTGGCGGCGCTCGTTCCGCTGGCCGCGCCGCTCGACGACGAACCGCTGCCGGCAGTCCCACCCGAGCCGCCGGAGATGACGCCGCCATCCGCCCCTACCAGCGAGAACTGGACGTAGTCGAGGTTCAGGTGGGGGTCGACGCTCAGCATCTTGAACACCTGGACGCCCTCCTGCAGGGCGATCGTCCCCATATTGGGATACGGCTTCCAGTCGTGGAAGTTGGCAGTCGTCATGTAGTTCGGAAACGTGTCTTTCCAGTCGAGCATCATGGTTCCGTTGACCGAGATCTGGAGCTCCACGGCGCCATTGCCCCCCTCGCCTCCGGGTGGGCCGTTGCCCGTCGCCCAGGTGGAGCTGACCTGATAGGTGCCGGTCTGCATCACGTTGACCGTGATGTTGACCCAATCGCCTGGCCTGACGGCGCCAATGTATACGTCTTGCGTCGTGGCGTTCGGATACGTGGTCCCGTCGAGCGTCGGGTCGCCCGTGTCGTACCAGACGTCACCATTCGGCGAGTATGAGTCTCCCATCGAGCTGGTGATGGACAGAGACGCGGACGGAGGCCCGTCTTTGCGGAAGCAGTTTCCGCCGAAGGTGTCGTGATCCGTCGTGTTGAAACCAACCCCGGAGCCGCCCATATCGTAGGCAGGGAGCAGAAGTCGCCCCGGAATCGGATACGGACCTGCCGCAAGCGTCGGCGGCACGCATGTGCCCCCGGCGACTGCCGGGTCGAAGGGCAACCCCTTGTACCCCGCCGGAACGTCGGCAGACGCCGCGGCGCTGAGCCCGAGGAAGAACGTGCCGACGGCGAGGGATGGTGCGAGTTTCATCGTCTTTTAGCCTTTCAACAATTCTTGATCTCGAGTGGAAATCGCCGAGCGTGACGGCCCGACCGAGGTCGGCGGTGTCAATTCGTCGGGAACTTGCATCCCTGGAAGGTCCAGCGCAGCGCATCAGGGAAGTCTCTCTCACCATCGATAGGCGGATAATGGCTATTGGGCCCAATCACGAGCCGCCAGGGATAGCCCTTCGCCGCGAGAGCCATTGAAAAGTTCGTGATGATTGTAAGCCAGCTCCCCCGCTGATCGACCAGATCGTTCAAGCACGACGAGCTACTGACGCGCACATCGCGTTCGGGCGAGGTGCTGACGATCTCCACCCAGTTGACGTTTCCGTACATGGCCACGTTCGCTGCGCCGATGCTCTCGCTGGCCCCGATGAACTTGTGAAAAGCGTCGGGCTGCTTCCAGACGACATTCCAGCCCGCGCCGCCGCTCGCGCTGTACCCGACGATGGCCCATGCATCGGGGTCGCTCGAAATGCTGTATTTGCCAGTGATGACTTGCGGAATGAGCTCCGTCATCAGAAACGTCGGATACTTGTCCGTCGGCGGATCGTAAGTGTCCACGCGCACGGTAGCCGGATCGCCGCCATCCGAGGGGGGATCGACGAAGAGTGCCACCGTCGGGGGCATGTCCCCGGACGCGGTCAGGTTGTCGAGAACCGTGGCCGCGTGAAATCCGCCGTTCAGGTACGTGCTGATGCCGTCGCCGACGACGAGAAAGACCGCCGGGCGACCGGAAACGTAGTTTGCCGACGTATAAATAATGTACGGGAAATGTAGCCCGAAAGTCGTGCTGAGAAAGCTCGCGCTCGGCGTGAGCTTGCCCGCAGTGACACCGGGCATCAATTGCCACTCGGGAGGAGCGGCGTCGCCGGTCAGCGTGTATTTTCCATCGCCCGCGTCCCCGGGGCTGCAGAAGGGGGGAGGCGCGGATTCCGGTGAGCCGTCGAGAGCACTGGCGCCGCCATCGGGGACCGTGGCGGCGCTCGCTTCGGCCGAGGCGTCGAATCCTAATCCGGACTCTGCCGCACCGACGCCCGCGCTCTCGCCTCCCCCACCAACCCCGGTCGTGCTTCCGGCTGTGCCGCCGGACGCCGGGGTCCCTGAGTTGCCCGCGGACCCGGCTATTCCGCTGCCTGCGCTTGAGCGGCCACTGCCGGATGAGACCATGCTGGACGAGCCGGCCAGACTGGACGCGTTGCTGCACGCGAAGGCATTCATCGCCGCGCACAAAAGCCAGAAGGCACGTCGGTCAACCTGCATCGCTGTTGCTGATGTCCGGTAGCGAGATCTAATGTTGGATGGGTGCGTGTACTCGGCCCCTTGCGAGCGCGCCGAGCACCGCCACATCTTGTCACGCAGCTCCGACAAAGACACGGGCCCGGATATCTCGAAACGGCTCAATTGCGTGAATAAAAGTGGCAGAGCATCAGTAGGCCTGTTCAATTATGACTACGACGTATTTTTGTGTATTGGCGTCTGCCGAACGTTCGTGCTCTAAAGTCTGGGCGTGAGGGCGGGGCTTGTTTTTCTGTCGGCTGGGGCCGGTGCGGCCCCGAGCAGGCGGGAACCGACGACCGTGCCTGGCTTCGTGCTCACGACGGCGAGCGCATTCGGGACGCTCGCAGCGACGCGCTGTCTGGGCGATCACGGCGTGCCCGTCGTCGTGCTCGACGCATCGCGATTCGCGCCGGCGATGTGGTCGCGTCACGTGGCTCGTTCTGAGGCCTTTCCGCCGGGCAGGCCCATCGACCGCTTCGTCGACGCGCTCGTGGCCTACGGCACCGCGCACCCCGGCAACGTTCTCTATGCCACAAGCGACGACCTCGCGTGGACCTTCGCGGAGCGAGCCGACGCCCTTCGCCCGCACTATCGTCTCTACACGCCGCCGTTCTCGTGCATCGCGGGCATCCTCGACAAGCGCGCGCTCTACGACAAAGCCGGAGAAATCGGCGTCTCGACGCCCCGCACCTGGTTTCCCAGCAGCGACCGGGACCTCGAAGAGGTCAACAAGTCGGCTCGCTTTCCGCTCATCGTGAAACCACGCACCCAGGTCTCCTTCACGAGCACACGAAAAGGTATCTGCGTTTCATCGGCGGGTGAGCTTCGCACCGGCTACTCCGATTTCGCGCGCGACGACGTGCACGAGCCCTCGTTCTCGGCCAAGCACCGCGATACCGCTGGAGTGCTCGTGCAGGAGCTTCACGCGGAGCGGCCGATCTACAGCGTCTCAGGCTTCTGCGACCCCGCCCGCAACCTCTTTGTGGCACGCAGCTCCCACAAGCTACTCCAGTGGCCTCGACAGGCGGGCGTCGGGATCGCTTTCGAGGATGCACCGCTCGACGATGGGGTCGTACGCGGAGTGCGGCGCCTGTGCGAGGCGATTGGATACTTCGGAGTATTTGAGGTTGAATTCGCCGTAGCGCCCGACGGTCCTATGCTGATTGATTTCAACCCGCGATTCTTTGGGCAAATGGGCTTCGACGTAGCCCGAGGTTTGCCATCGGCCTATCTCGTCTATCTCGCCGCAACGGGCGCCTTCGCCGAGCTCGCCCAAGTCGTCGACCTCGCGCGAGATTGGCGCCCCACCGCTCCGATGCTGTTCGAGCACGGCTCGATGATCGCGTGGTCGCGCGCGGCCGAAAGGCTTGCAGGCCGCCGGCCGCCCGCGCTGCCGGGTCGCTCGAAGGGAACCGCCCGCCCGATTGTGGTCGATGCCGCAAGAAGTGGGGGGGATCGAATTCCTGGAGTCGTCGACTACCTGCAACGGACCTTCAACGCCCTCAGCCACCCTGCCGCCTCGTTTCGAGCCGCTTCGCGCGGTTACTGGTGAGCCCGTACGCGTCCGTTTCCACGTGGCCGCCCTTGCTCTAGCGTTACCCGCGTGTCGTACCCCGAATCGGACGTCGCCATCGTGGGCTCGGGGCCAAACGCGCTCGCCCTCGCGGCTCACCTCCGGGCCCTGCGCGTCGACTTTCGCGTCTTCGGTCCCCCCATGAAATTCTGGCGCGACATGCCGCGGGGCATCAACCTCAAGTCCTTTGCTCACGCGACCAACGTTTACGTTCCCGCGAAGGGCGCCACGTTCGTCGAGTGGTGCCGCGCCCGGAACCTCGAGGACGTCGAACCGTGCTCCATGGAGTCGTTCGCGGCCTATGGAACTTGGGTAAAGGACCATTTCATCCCCAACCTCGAAGACGTGGTCGTCTCACAGGTGTCGATCGGCGTAGGGCGCGGCTTCGAGCTCTCGCTTGCCAACGGCCAGCGCTTACGTTCGCGCCGCGTCGTGTTTGCGACGGGTCTGTCCAATCAAGAGTTTGTCCCAGAAATCCTGCGCGGGCTGCCCAAGGAATTGGTCAGCCACACCTTTCACCATTCGGACTATGCGCCCTTCCGCGGCCGGTCCGTAGCCGTCGTGGGTGCAGGAGCCTCGGCCATCGAAGCCGGCGCTCTCGTGCACGAAGCCGGTGGCCAAGCTCAGATTCTCGTTCGCGATAGCGAAGTCGTGTTCCACGATCGTCTGGCCGCGAAGCGCTCGCTCTTCACGCGTTTGCGCTACCCCATGTCGGTCCTGGGTCCAGGAATGAAGAGCCGGCTCATGGAGGAGTTGCCTCTCGCCGTGCGCCTGATTCCCGAGCCGCAACGGATTCGGCTCGTGCGAGGGCACCTCGGCCCCGCGGCGCCCTGGTGGATCTCCGAGCGCGTAAAGGGCCACGTCCCCATTTCGCTCCAAACGACCGTCATCGGCGCCGAACCTCGCGGGGACGGCGTCCGTCTGACACTGCGCGACGCAGCCGGCGAGCGCACGATCGACGTGGATCATGTGATCGCCGGAACGGGCTACGTGAGCGATATCGATCGGTTGCCCTATTTGGATTCTGATCTTCGCAGACGCATTCAACGCATCGAAAGTGCACCTACCGCGCCGGCGCTGTCGGTAAACTTCGAATCGTCCGTCCGGGGCGCCTACTTCGTCGGCCCGAGCGCAGTCTTTTCGTTCGGCCCACTTTTTCGCTTCGTCGCAGGGGCGAAATATGCGGCTCCGGCATTGGCCAGGCATCTGGCAGGCCCGGTCCGCACGGCCTCGAAAACGGTTCGTCAGTGGACCCAGCGTGCGAGCTCCGCGCTCGAACCACCGCCCTAGAACGGCGCGCTCATTGGCGGCCGCGCATGAGCGCGGCAAGCGCCCGGCTCGAATCGTCGCCCCGCTCGAGCCAATCGACGACCCTCGACCTGTCGGCAGAAGACCGGTTCTGGCTCAGCTTGTACTTGCCTTCGAGCCGCTCGACGTCGATCTCGAACCCCGCAATCCCCTCGAGCATCGGTCGCAAGAAGTCGTCGCCAACTTGCAGGCGCCATCCGCTGTTGTCGAAACGCTCCACCGTATCGTTCACGATGGCCCAGAGCTCATCCTGGCCAACCCGGCGTCCCCGGCCGTGAACATGGACCACAACGTAGTTCCAGGTTGGCACGCCTGGTTGCTCGTAGACCGACGGCGAGACGTAGCCATGGGGGCCGTGAAAGATAGCGAGCGATTGTGCCCCCGACGCAAAATGCGCCGACTGCGGGTTTTCGCGCGCCAAGTGCCCGCGGAGCACGCCCCGACCGGCGTCGACCAAGAGGGGCAGATGGCTCACGCTGGGGCCTTCGGGCCCCAGCGTGATGACCGTTGCGAACGGATGCTCGGCCGCGTGCCTTAAGAGCGTCGCCCGGTCGTCAATAGCAAATGTTTCGGGCAGGTACATCGTGTCCGGGCGCGAGCTTCGCACGAAATTCTGCCCCGCGCGCCGATTGACGCAAGTCGACAGTGCCTCTAAATTTCCCGACCATGACCCACATCCAAGAACACTTCCGCGCCAAGCGCGTGTATGAAGTCACGTCTTCGGGGCCGGGCAAGGGACTGCGCCTCAACGATCGCATCGTCGAGCTCGGAGAGAAGGAGTTCGGCTGGTACGAAAAGGTAACGGCTTGGCTCCCGAGCGTCCGCGGCCTCGCCGATCTGTCTCGCGAGCTCGAGATGGACGAAAGCAAGGTACCCAAGTTCATCGAGGCGCTCGAAAAATCCGGGCTCCTCTACCGCACCGCCGACATGCCGGCGACGATGACGGGGCTCGAGTTTCACGCCAAGTTCAACGCGGTTCTGAAAAGTTGGCTCTCGGAGGCGTTTGCCCACCCGTTTTGGGAGCGCATGATGAGCGGCAAGGGCTCGGCTCGGCTGTTCACCGGCTGGCTCATCGAGCTTTACCACTACACGAAGAACGCCAATCGCCACATGCCGCTCTCGTGCGCCCACGCCCACGAGAAGCCCATCAAACAACTTCGCGCCAAGCACTACGCAGAAGAGTGGAACCACTATCACTACTTCATGAAGTCGCTCAAAGCGCTCGGCTTCGCGGAGCCGGACATCGCGAGCTCGGTCCCCTTGCCGATGACGCTCGCTCTATCGAACTTCATGCGTCAGGCGGCGCGAGAAGACATTCTCGCCTACTCGATATGTTCGGCTGTCCTCGAGGGCACGACGACCGATCGGCAGACCTACAACCCGTACTACGAGAAAGCCGGCGAGCTTTACGGCATTCCGAAAGACGCGATCGCGCCCATCTACCAGCACTTGGACCTCGACGTGCAGTACCAGCATTCCGACCTCTTCCACGAGATCATGGAGCAGGTCCCCGTTCTGTCCGCTGCGCGGGCTTCAAAGGTTCTCGACTACGGCCACCAGCTCGTCGAGCACGTTTGGCTTTGGACGGACAATATCGAGAAATACTACCAAGTCGAATCGAACCCTATGCCGCGGCGCCCTTTTGACGCCGCTCTCGACTAAGAGGGAGGCCCGCATGTCAACAGCAACTTCGGAAGGCTCCACGGACCTGCCCGTTCTACGGCGAGGCGCAACTGTCGCTCGCACCAATGGCCATGTCGTCATTCGTCACCTTCGTGACGAGGTGACGCTCGATGGCGCCGCGGCACAGCTTTTTTCCAAAATGGAGCCCCAGCTCGACGGCAAAAGCTCCATCTCGTCGATTGCGGAGCGATTGTCGGAGAAGCCGACGAGGCTTCGCAGCCTGATCGAGGAGCTCGGGAAAGCGGGCGTCGTCGCGTTCGCCACTACCGCGGACGACGGCGCGCTGACGACCGGCATGGAGTTTTACGCGCTCCACCGCGAGCACTGCGCCTACTGGCTCGGCGACGTCTACACGCATCCCCTGTGGGAAAAGATCGTGACCGGGCGCGCGAGCCGAGCCCAGGTCATCGGCTTTGCCTTCGAGAAGTACCACTACATCGAGGCGGCCTTCGAGCACATGGGCATCGCCGCCGCGAACGCCACTCCCGAGATGATGCCGCACCTCGCGCGTCACTTCATCGAGGAGTACACGCACGGCGACATCTACCGGAAGGGGCTGCGTAGCCTTTTCCCGGATGATTTCGTGCTGCGTTCGCAGCCCCTCCCCTCAACGCGGGCGCTCGTCAACTACTTGATCGAGTCGGCTCAGCGGAGCTCGTTCGCCTATTACGCTGGCAACGAGCTCTTGCAGATGACGGAAAACACTGGCGACACGAGGGCGGGGGCGGCGGTCGACGAGTTTTACGATGCGATGCGCAAACACTACCCGTACACCGACAAGCTCATCGATTCGTTCATCGCGCACACGAAGGCGGATCAGAAGCTCGGTCACGCGGACGCGTTCTTGCTGATGTGCGAGAGCGTCCCGCCTCTCACCCGCAGGGAAGTGAACGACGCGCTCAACGTGGCCAAGAACATGGCTGAGCACCTCGTCCTCTTCATGGATGGCATCGACACGTTCTACACCCGCTTCCCGACGGTACCCCGCCTGCCCTGCAACCCTCTCTCCGAGTGACGTAAGGCGCGCCTCAGTGAACGCCTTGACGCTCGGATCGCTGGCGTACGTCGAGGCCGACCTGCAGCGCATTCACGAGATGGCGGGGGGGCTCCCTTTCGAGTCGCCGGCCGACATTCGGCGAGTCATCGACAACTACGATTATCTGGACGACTGGCGGGCGAACTATCGCATCCGATCGGTGCGTTCGTCCCTTCAGAGCTCGCGCATTACGTGCATCGACGCGGCAATCCTATCCTACGGCCTTCTCGAGCTTCTTTTTCCCGAGACGACCCGGCGCCTGCTTGCCATCCACCGGAGAGACCCGGAGAAGGACGAGGAGTGCGGCCATTGCGTGGCGCTGTACTGGGGGCCCGACGGGCGCGTCGGTTCGTTCTCCAAGTCGAGCTTCAAAGGCCTGGGCCACCGCGACGCGATCTACGCCGACGAGTCGGCCATTGCGACGAGCTACGCGGAGGCCTATCTCGACATGGGGTTCGAGCCGCTATACTTCGGAGTCACCACGCTCGAACAGTCGGCGCCCGACCTCGATTGGCGGTTCCACGCGGGCGACCTCAATGTGATCTCCGAGCGCTTGCAGGCGAGCTACGAGTACGGGTTCATGATCGAATGAGCGAGGCGCACCGGAGCGAACCGCCGGTTCTCGATTTCCCGACCCTCCTCGAGCGCATCACTCGGCACGGTGACCGCGTAGCCCTCAGTTTCTATCGAGGCAAGAGCCTGCAAGGGCGCATGTCGTACGGAGAGCTCTGCGCGAGAGCCGAAGCGCTCGCCGGGAGGCTGCAGGGCGAATTTGCAGTCCGCGCGGGCGACCGGGTGGCCCTTTTGACGCCTAACCGGCTCGAAGTACCGGTCCTGGTTCTCGCGCTCTTGCGTCTCGGCGCGGTGGTGGTCCCGCTCAACCCCGGCTCGGCACCTTCGGACTGGGAGTACATCCTCGACCACTCTGGCGCGAGAGGCCTGTGCGCCACGAGCGATCTTCTTGCCCAACTGCCCGTGCGGCGCGAAGCGGGGGCATTCGCGCTGGCCATCGAGAGCGCGTTTGACGGCGGCGGCGGCGCTCCATCGGCGGGGGCAAGACTTGACGAGAGCCTGGCGGTCGTCCTTTACACCTCGGGGACTACCGGGCACCCGAAAGGGGTGTCGCTGCGCCAGCGCAGTCTGCTTTGGAATGCTTGGAGCATGGCACGCAACTTTGGGCTCGATGGCGCCACGCAGCTCGCCGTGCTGCCTCTCTATCACGCGCATGCGTTCGGCTTCGGCCTCATGACCGCGCTCTCGAGCGGCGGTCACCTGGTCTTCACGGAACGACTCGAACCGTTCACGTGGGCCGAAGTCGTCCGCACCGAGTCCGTTTCGGTTTCCAGCGTCGTGCCCACGCTCCTGCCCATGCTTCTTGCGGTGGGCGTTACGCGCAGCCAGGTACCCACCCTTCGTCACCTGCTCGTCTCTTCCGCACCGTTGACGGTCGATCTTGCGCGCAGGTTCGAGACGCGGACGCAGATCCCGCTCATTCAGGGCTGGGGCCTATCCGAGTACACCAATTTCGCCTGCTGCGCTCCAACCGAGCTCGCCGAGGCCGACCACGAGCTGCTGATGTTCGCCGAGGAGGTGCCGTCGGTGGGGCCGGCGCTCGAGGGAACCGAGGTCCGGGTCGTCGATGCCGCGGGCGTCTCGGTCGACGACGGCGTCCGCGGAGAGCTCGTCGTTCGCGGCCCTTCGACGATGTTGGGATACCTCGATGACGCCACGGCGACAGCCCTCGTTCTCGACTCGGACGGCTGGCTTCGGACGGGCGACGAGGGGTTCTCGCGCACGTACCGCGGTCGCTCGGTCTTCTTCATCACGGGACGTTTGAAGGAGATCATCATCCGCGATGGAGAGAAATACAGTCCGCTCGGGCTCGAGAAGCGCATCGTCGAAGCGATTCCGGAGCTCTCGGGAAAGCTCGTCGTTCTCGGCTTTCCGCACGACGACCACGGCGAGGAGGTGGGAGCGTACGTGGAGCTTGACCCGCTCGATGACGGTATCAAAGCCAGGTTGGCCGCCCTCATCGGCGCGATGCCCGTGAGTGAACGGCCGAAAGTCGTCCTTCACGGGCCACGGCCCATTTCCCGAACGCACACGGGAAAGGTCCAGCGGCGCAAGATGCAGGGGTGGTTTTCGAGCTGGTCAAAGCATCGGGGGGTGGTTGCGATTGTCGAGGTCGGGGGGGATGAATAGAAGCGAGGCCGAGCGCCGCGCCCTCCCGTCGCCCTGCCCGAGCCGCCGCAGGGTTAGGCTCGCCGCGCTTTTTCTCGGTGCCCGCGTGTACTATCCTTGTGCATTGGCGTCGCTTTACGGCACTGTCTGTTTTCGTCGAGACGAGGAGGAGGTGCATGTTGAAGTCACTGACACTCTGGATCGGATTGGTTGGGCTGGCTTCCGGATGCGGTGCATCCGGTTCTCGCGCAATCGGGTCCGGTTCCACCGGTTCCGGTTCAACCGCGCAGACACCTCTCGGACCTGCCGGGTGCGGGCTTACCAATGCAGCCTTCTGCGACACGTTCGATACGCCGTCGCCAGGCGGCAATGCAGGTGATCTCGACGACAGCAAGTGGAGTGCCGCCCGCGCGTCCGGGTTGGATAGCATCGGTCAGGGCCAACTCGACTGGTGGCCGCCCTCCCTCGCCACGGCGTGCGGAATGACGTTGAACAACGTGCTACCTCACAACGACATGTTTTTCTGCGCCGGCGGGCCGACTCCGTCAATGCACTTCAACAACGCGTACAATGATGGCCAGAGCTTCACTGTCCATTCATACCGCATACGCCAGCCATTCGACTTTACCAACCGCACCGGCGTCGTCGTTTTCGACGTCGATGGTCAATCTCAGTTTCCCGGAGGCCATGGCTATTGGTTCAATTTCTTCATCGCGAGCGAACCCATCCCGATCCCGTACCAGGACACGAACATCGGCAACTTCTTCGCAAAGGAGGGCGTCGGAATCGAGTTCCAGGGGGCCGACGTCGCGTGTGTAGACCCGACTTGCAAGACGTTCGCAGGCATTCCGACGTCGTGCGGCAACGCCAACGCCGTATCGAACTTCTTCATCGAGGACGCCTACCAGATCGTCCAGACCATCCCGTACCCCGGTAGCGTCGCCCAGGCGTGCTTCAAAACGCAGCCCGAGGTCCTCAATCACTTCGAGGTTCACATCAGCCAGTCGAAGATCGAAGTGCTCGCAGCAGACGCGGGGCAGCCTTCGACGTTGCGCACGGTCGCGGTGGCCGACGGGCTCTCGCTTCCGCTGACCCGTGGGTATGTCAGCCTCCAGCACACGCATTACAACGAAGCCAAAAGCGGGCTAACTGGGCTGCCCATGTACCACACGTATCACTGGGACAATGTCGGCTTCGACGGTCCCGTGGCGGCGACGCCACGCTCCTACGAGGTGCCTGACAGCCTCACGTCGAATCGCAGCGGTGTCGATATCGGGTATGCCCTTCTCAAGACCGGGATGGCCACGCCCGTCAACACGCCACTCGCGGCGCCGATATCGCTGCAGAACGTCGACACCACGAACTCGACCGACGCGGTTCTCACCTTCAATACAGCCAACTTTCAGCCAAACGACACGATTTCCTACCAGTTCAATAACGCGCCAGCGCGGACGTACACATACTCGTTCCCCACTTACGACCACGCGGACGATGGCACCTATCCGGTCGCGATCGCGGTCCAGCTTTCGGATCTACAGCAAGGAACGAACACATTCCAAATGAGCAGTGCGTCGGGACAGGTGGGCGTTTACAACGTCGAGCTCACGATCGATACCCAATAGCCTTGGGGGCGGCGATACGGCCATGATGGTGATGCCGTTAGCAGGTTTCAGGCGCGTTCTTCTCGCTTCGGCCGTCGCCACCATCGCGTGCGGCGCGGGATCGTCACGGAGCGGCCCTTCCGGGGTCGTCGATCTGTCAACCGACGCCGCGCCGATGCTGAGCGCCAAAACTCTCGCCGCGCTCGCGGCCCTTTCGCCGCCGTCGCTTCCGCAGCCTCGCGCCGACATCAGCAACGTTTATGCGGACAATGCCGCGGCGGCAGCTCTCGGTCAGCAGCTCTTCTTCGATCCCGGGTTCTCGGGCCAGCTCCTCGACCCCGACAACAACGCGAGCAATGGGTCTCTAGGCCTGGTGGGCCAGAGCGGAAAGGTGGCGTGCGCGTCGTGCCATATTCCGACGTCCGGGTTCGTCGACACGCGAAGCATCCGGCAAACCGTCTCGCTCGCCGCGGGATGGGGTAAGCGCAAAGCCCCATCCCTTCTGGACGTCGGACAAGCGAAGCTCATCATGTGGGACGGGCGTCGCGACGCGCTCTATAACCAACCGTTCGGAGCCCTCGAAAACGGCATCGAGATGAATAGCTCTCGGCTATACGCCGCGGAGCAGATCTACTCCCGCTATCGCTCGAGCTACACGGCAATCTTCGGCGCGATGCCCCAGCTGGACCAGGCGCCTTTCCCCCAGCTGACCGGGACCACCACAGGCTGCTCACAGCTGACAGAAGCGGGCATGGGCATCTTCAGCGGCGCCGATTGCCACGGCATGCCGGGCGATAGAGCCGAGTTCGATAGTCTGTCCGCATCGGACCAGGACGCCGTGACACGCGTTTGGGTGAACGCCGGCAAGGCCCTCGGGGCCTACGAACGGCGCCTCTCCTGCGGGCCGAGCCGGTTCGATCAATGGGTGCACGGCCAGGGCGCCGCGCTGACACCTTCCGAGCAGCGCGGCGCCGCGCTCTTCGTCGGTCAACGCGAAGACGGCAGCATGGTGATCGGATGCAACACCTGCCATAGCGGGCCATTCATGACCGACGAGGGGTTCCACAATGTCGGCCTGCAGCCGGTGGGTGTCGGACCTGCGGGCAGCTTCGTCGATGCGAACGATCAAGGGGCCCTAACGGGCATAGCCGGCGCTCTGACCGATCCGCTCAACGTCGCAGGCCAGTTCAGCGACGGCAACGACGGACGGCTGCCCGCAGTCGTGCCGCAAAGGGACAACGGGGCCTTCCTCACTCCGTCGATGCGCTGCGTGGCGATGCGCCCGAGCTTCATGCACAACGGACAGATCCAGGCTTTGGGCGACGTCGTCCGGTTCTTCAGCCAGGGGGGCAACGCAAATTCGCTTTTGCCCCCGTATCCGGGCAAGACCGAAATCGCACCGCTCAACCTCATGGCGCGCGAGATCACGGATCTGGTCGCGTTCCTCGACGCGCTCACAGGGCCGGGCCCCGACGCATCCTTGCTTCAGACGCCGCAGCTCCCGTGACCTCCTGACGCAGTGTACGACCGTTCGAACGAACGGCATCGACTAGGTCGCGAGTGAGCTCGAGCACCGCCGTCCGAACGCCTGATGCGGACTGGCCCATGATCTGGTACTCAAGCCGAGCCGATGCTCGGTCCCTCTCCCCACCCCGAAGGAACCGGCATGCACGACGCTCGTACCGGCTTGCATTCGAGGCAAGGGCGGCCCGCGCAGATCGCTACCGTTGCTCTATGTCTAGCCGTTCTCTTCCTTGCATCACTTGATCGGCTGCGCGATCTGATTGTATCGGAGGCTGACGAAGGCACCTACGTTTACGCTGGGCGCTTGGTTGCAGCCGGTCGCTCGCTCTACAGCGACTTCATGCTCGCGCACCCGCCGCTGCTCATCCTTTTTGTTGCGGGAGTATGGAAACTACTGCCTGGGTTGATGGCGGCGCGCGTGGCATATGTGCTCGTGATTACGCTCGGCTGGATTCCGCTTTATGGGGTCGGCAAGATCATAACGCACTCGCACCGCGCCTCGCTGGCCGCCGTGGCAATCACGGCGTGCGGATATCTCTTCGCGGCCAACATGGGGCGGACGGTGCGGCTCGAACCCTTTGCCAACGTTTTCTTGTTCTCCGGCGCTTGGGCGCTCTACTCGCGTCCACGCGGTCGCGCATCGAATGTCTTGGCCGGGGTGCTTTTCGGACTGGGCGCACTTGTCAAGCTGGTCGCGATCGTGCCGGTGGGGCTCCTATTCGTGGCGGACGTGGCGTGGCCGACGCACGAGGCTCATGCTTCAAGGAACGCCGAACGAGTGGGGCGCTGGAGCCTCGTCGCTCTAGGGGGCGCTTTGGTGCTGATACCAGCATCCATCGTTCTCATTCGAACACCGGGGTTCAAGGAGTGGGCCATCGATGCCCAGTCGCATCGTCCTGCTGCGGCGCTCGGCTTCAGGCTGTACGCCCTGGGCGAGGGGTTCGCGCGCTTTCCACCCTATCTCCTGGCCCTCGTCGTCTCGGTCGCAGTAGTCGCACGAAGTCCCTCGGCAGCCGCCCGAGCCGTGTCGCTGGTCGGCTTGGGCACCGCGATTCTCACCGCCTTCGCCTTCAGGTCCTACGCGCGCTATTATGTGGTCCTCGCTGCGCCGTGGTCGGTATTGGCGCTGGTCGAGTTCGTTGGCCGCCGTTGGGCATCGACGTCGCCGCGCGCGCTCGCCGCGTCCTGGTGGTCGACGATGGTGCTGGCCGGCCTCGTCGGGCCGTTTGCCTTCAGCGAAGGGCTGTATCGTTTCAGTTCCCTCCATGTCCTCGGTCCCAAACGTATCTTGCCCCTATTAGAGCACCGCTCCGGGTTCTTGCTCACACGTTCTCCGGACTTCGCGCTGTACGCGCGCAGAGATCTTTATCCTTGGTATTACGTAGTCGACTGGTTTCTTCCCAGGGAAACCGGGCGTCTCGGGGACAAGGAGTTCGGCACTGCCGTTGACGGGTGCGACACCCTAGTGCTCTATCGAGGGGAGTTCGATTCGTTCACGACAGTCACACAGCGTCTTCTTTCGGATTTCAACGAGGATTACATCGACGAGAACTGGGAGGTGTGGCGTCGCAAGACCACGGCCCTTAGCCCACCGTACCCAGGTATCGTGGGATCGTCAGGGAACTAACCCCATCATTCGCTTGAATCTGCGCCGCGGATGTGATCAACGGCAGGGATGCCGAATGCACATCCGATCGGGCTGCGGGAACGCGCGGTCCGGGCGTATCAAGCAGGAGAAGGTAGCTACGA
>Ga0302324_100002353_pt1 | contig 43906 bp, 13 predicted proteins | sample Palsa_T0_1_FD_201949 | JGI IMG/M metagenome (GOLD analysis project Ga0302324, IMG submission 201949) | Peat permafrost microbial communities from Stordalen Mire near Abisko, Sweden - Palsa_T0_1 | ecosystem: Environmental > Terrestrial > Soil > Palsa > Peat permafrost | place: Sweden: Abisko... | reverse complement strand
GCGAGATCCGCTACGTCGTCATGGACAGCGTCCGCGAATTCATGCCGCCGCCACCCTACGCGTTCGATATTAAGGATAAAAACAGCCCCTATTATAAAGAGGTGAAAAAGATCGAGAACAAAGGCGACAGCCTTTCCGATGAGGAATCCTGGATCGCCGACTTCTGGGATGACAATCCCTTCAAACTGAACGTATCCGGCCACCTGATGTTCGGCACCAAAAAATTCTCCCCGCCCGGCCATTGGATGGGCATCGTCGGCATCGCCGCCAAAAAAGCCGGCGCCGATTATCCAGCTACCGTCGCCGCTTATGCGAAAACGGCCGTCGCCCTCTTCGATGCCTTTATTCAATGCTGGAACATCAAGTATGTATACAATACGATGCGCCCCGAAACCGCCATCAACAAATATTTTGATCCCAACTGGCGGCCCCACCTGCAGACGCCCCCCTTTCCGGAATATACCTGCGGTCATTGCACCATCTCCGCCGCGGCGGCTGAAGCCCTGACCAGCGACTTCGGCGATCATCTGGCCTTCACCGATAGCACCGAACTGGAATTCGGGATCAAAAGCCGGTCCTACACCTCTTTCCGCCAGGCCGCCGACGAGACCGAAGTCTCCCGCTTCTACGGCGGTATCCATTACCAATACTCCTGCACCGTCAGCCATAAAATGGGAACGGCTATCGGGAACCTCGTCGTGCAGCGGCTGAAACTGAAAAAAGAGTGAGCCACCTGACGCAACGGTTTGGACCATTCCCTTGTCATGCTTTATAAAAAGAATGCTGCAACCATATTCCCGGCGTTTCAGGATCACAGCCGCCCTTTTCATAGCCACCTTTTCTATAGGGATTACGACCTTGTTTCTCGCTTCCTGCCATAAACATCTCGGGGCTGAAAGTGAAAACAGTTGCGTTACCCGCTTGTCTCCAAATGTGGCTGACTTCAAAGTCTCCGGTGCCGACCTGGATTCTATATATGCCTTATTCAGTGCCAATAACCTGTCAACCGCCAATTTACAATTCACGGCCTGGCTGACTGATACAGAAGTCAATACGCTCCCCGGAGCCTACAGCGGTTACCAGGAACAGGTGCAAGCCAATCAATTCTTCAACGGACTCCCGCTTTTTGAGGACGGAATATCCTTTACTTTTAATGCCGGCATATTGCCTCCGGCCGGCAACCCGCCTGGTTGGAACCCCATTGCCGGCCGTTACACCGGCCGGATGCCCTCTACGGACACCACCGGCCATCAAACCTTTTCCGCGCTGCGAAACGCCTTCCTGACGCACCTTTCGCAATCGTACTTCCTTGGAGGTACCATTAACGCCCAGCCATTCATACCTTCCCCTTCTACCTATACAAATGCTTGTCTCGATGTGACATTGGGATACCTCGACGCCAGCAGTGTTCCCGGAAACACCGCTGCTTTCGGAACAGCATTGGTCAAAGTCTGGAGTGTTGTTCCCGCGCCCGATTCTTCGATAACTTTTTACCCTTTGGTCTATGTAGAAGATGATAACGGCGCCGCGTGGGGCGTACCCTTTATTGCGCCCTGAATCTCCGCGTGCCCCACGAGCCCCGCCTACCCCACGAGCCCCGTCCTCTCCCCGGCTCACATCCCCTTCCCCCGCAGCCTCCCGCCCCACGGAGTAAACCCGACCCGGGAATTTAGCTTCTCAGCCCGTTTATTACAGGCTGAACAGGGCTTCACCCCCACCAAAGAAGCCGCTTTCTTCACCACATCCCCCAACCCGATATCTTTCCTGATCGGCAAGGGAATTTTTACGGTTCGCTTTCTCATCTAAGAAACAGGGTTTACAAGGGTATAATAAAATATGACATACAGGTCAGTGATATCACCATTGGTAATTGGACTGGTTACCGGACTGGAGCTAACGATATTGGCAATACTCCATACGCCTGCAGTATCCCTGCAATCCGTAATACTGTATTGCATGCTGCCATATTGGGGGTCGGGTCCTAAAGTAACAGGTGCGCTGCTGAGCTTTGTACCCGATAAATACAGGTTGGGACTGTTTACTGCTGTTGCCGGTATATCTGCCACCACTACCACCGAGGATATTTTTATCGTAAGTCCATTGGTAAAGAAGGGGAAGCGTTGCGTGATATCCATCACCAATTGCTGCGATGACCCCATCGTAGGATTCAGGAATTGATACCATTGGGTGGGATAATCACGCCGGGCACTGAAAGCCCTCATAAGGACCAAACCCGGGGCTGTCATCGCCTTGCTCAATTTGCTTTGAATGCTGGCCGTGGCGGCAGCTTGGAAAGCGGGCCCGCCATCCCTCGCGGTATAGCTGAAATGAACGATCAGATCGGTAATTGTTTCGGGATCGAATTGAGGATAGGCACTCGGGAATTCCAATTGCCAGGTACTGATGGCCCCCGCTCTTTCAAACGGCAGGTACCGCTCATCGTGCAGGTTCATTTCAAACAAACCGCTGTCATTAACGCCATTGCTGGTGGCAATGTATTGTATGGCGGCATAATTGTCAAGGAAGCGGCTGTCATTGGTGGGGGCGCCATTCGAGTCGGTATTGCGGGGATACGAATTGGGTGTTTCGGTCGGGTTGGCAACCATCCGGACTGAATTGTTCATCAATGTCATTTTAAGGCATACGGGCGTATAAGGTCCCACAACCCCTGGTATCGTTACCGCAACATGCTTTACCCTGCGGAAGTAATGCCCGGGGTAATCCAGGTCAAATAGCTCCTCCGGTATATTGATAAAACAGGTCCTATTGGATTTCAATTGCAGCAGCGCTGCAGGATCCAATTGCGCAAGCGATATCTGACGTGTCAGTTCATATTCGCGGTAATTGTAGGCATAATAATCCGTTTCCATTTGTTTCAGGCTGCTCATCAAAGCCTCGCCGCTCAAAAGCCCTTTGTGCAGGCTGTCCCAATAGCCATAATTGATATAGGAGGCGCCGACAATACCCAGTTCATAGCCGAAACAAACTTCCGCCTGTTTGGCAAAACTGTAGGCCAATTGATAGCTCTGAAAATAGACATTGGATATCTGGGTTACCATCCAGCTGTAGAGTTGCTGGTTGGTGTACTTATTTTGCAAAAAGGTTTGTATGTCCTCCGCATTCTGGATAAGGGTTTGCTGATTCTGTTCGTCCTGTGTGGCGATATCGATCTTCTCCTGAGCCGATTGCAGCTGTATGGCAACCTGGGCCAACTCATCGGTAGCCAGTTGCAGCTGGAATGCCCATTCTGTCGCCCTTCGCAGATAGCCTGCATTAACGGTATCGAGGGCGGCATTTTTATCGTCACAATGAGACTCATAGCTCAAATATTGAACGACACAGTCTGCTGCCGCGCCGAGCTGTTGTCCGCCTAAAGTGACATGGCCCTCTGGCGAGCCCCCAAAACCGGCAGCACCTAAAGTGAAGGCGGGTATGGCATGTAAAATGCCGGCTATGATGGTGCCGGCAACGATCGGATCCTCCCTGGAAAGCGAGGATTGGTTCAGGGCAAGGGCCTGGGTTTCCAATGGGAGCAACCCGGCAGATATCAGACCCGCATAGTAGGATTGTTTTTCGGTGACCAGGGTCTGGTAAGCCTGTAAATTCTGATAGCCGAAATTAGCGTCCAGTATCTGCATTTGCTTGACGGTGTCAATATTTGTTTGCACCGTTATTTCCTGCGAGGCACGCAACAGGGCCAATCCTTCCGCATCCTGTTTTTCAAGCGCCGACAACAGGGCCGCGCCAAGCGATTTCACCTCGTTACACAACTCATTAGCCTTCTGTATCATTACACTAAAGCGATAATTCGGTAGTACGCCGCCGAAATCTGCCACGCCCGAACCATCCATATTGCCCACGCCCGGAACATTTGGGAACGGCGACAAAGGTTGGAACTGGCCGGCTATATTCATACAGTTCCTTATTTTGTACAATTGCGTTTCAACAGTGTCCCAGTAAGCAAGCAGCACAGGGTTGGGTGGAATGCAGAAATACAAACCGGGTGTTGTAATTAATTTTTGTTCGCTGGCCGGAGAATTTGAATTGGGTGAAGCAGGAGGTAAGACATTCTCAAATTGCACGACCGGATCGGATAAATAAGCCTCAGGCCCTTCCCTGAACGAAAGCACTTCAAGGTCCAATTCCATTTGGTAATAGTTTAGGGGCGGAGTTTCCGTTATCGGGGGGATCGATACCGGTTGGGTCCCAAGGCATTCAAGCGCCGTCATGAATAGCTGGATCGCAATATTGACCGTTTCCATGGTATATTGCTGGTAATTATAATTCGCCCATGCGATCAGGTTATCCAGGTATTTCATGAACGTGGTGTACATATAGGGGGTAAGCCTCAATTGGGCAAGCATGTGCGGGTCATAAGGGTCATTGCGCCATAATTCGATTGATTCCCAAAATCCAAAAGCGATGGCCGGCTGGGAGCCGGGGTCAATCTCATACAGAAGGATCAACTCGTCGATGGTTAAAGAAGGATCCATATTTTCAAAAAACGGCTTGGTTACCCAATACTTTTGAGGATTCGGGTTGTTCGACGTGTCTGTTGGGTTGAAGATGAATTTGAACCATCGATCCGCATCTGCGAACTGCTGGTTCTGGCTCAATTGCATGGCAGACATCAGGACACTATGGAAAAACAGTTCCCAGTTATATTGGCCATAGCTGGATAATTGACCCATTAAGGTAAATAGGTTGCCAAAATCAATTTGCTCGATGGGTACGCCAAAGGCGAGATCTGGATTTACATAACTGGAGTAAGCGGACGTTTCATAAACGGTTGTGAAATCAAAAGGCTGCCAGGATGGGTTCTGTTGGATATTGTTGATCAGGTTATGTTCTACCGCATAAGTTTGTCCATAAGTAGCGTCCCCGGTTAACTGGATCGGCCTGGTTAATATGGATTCTATCCCCAAATTCGGGTTGGCATAGATTTTAATGAATTGATGCGTGTAAGGATGATAGAAATTAATGAACTGGTAATTGGGCCCGCTATCCATGGTTAATGACGAGCTGAAGAATTGATTTTCTTCACTGGTAATCGGGCTTTTACTCTTGTAGTTGCTTACCTCATTAAAATAATAGTAAAAAGCCCCGCTGGTCGAATCCTGAAGGGACTGCCCTACGAAAAATGTGCAGCTGCCATCCTGGAAGAAAAAGGGCATCAGGGCGCCCAGATCCTTCATGTTGAGCGTTCCTCCCGATGAAACGTACTCGTTTATTTCATATAAACCCATCTGGAAGGGCAACAAGACACTGAAACCTTGACCCTGGGTAGCACCCAGGATGGATTTCGATCCTACGGCTGTTTCAAGCGATTCGCCGGCGGAATTACTAACTGCCAGCATATTGGTTAGCCAGGTGTTGTTAAACCACGCCGTATTGATGGTAGCCGCCTGGTTATCGAGTATCGGGAGGTCAAGGGCGGTACAATAGCCCCGTTCCGGGTCGAGTAGAAACGCATTATACTCGGATACGGAAGTTGAATTCTGTTTATTTATCAGCGATAAAGTATCCACGGTCTCAAAGCTGTACGAGATGGAAACTTGTATGGTAGTGTTGCAGGTATTATTATTTACATCTACCAGACCAATCAACCCATTTATGATATTTTGTATTAAGCCACAAGGATCTCCCTGGTTCAAATAGATCGTACTACTGTTGCTTTTCAGATTGATCGAACCTCCTTGAAAAGTCACATTATCGTTAATGTATTTGATCAGGTCCTGGATAAGAAAGGACGGTTGTTGTGGATTTTTAATGGGTTCTGAAAGATGGTTTAGAGTATACGCATAGACGTTTGCATTTGATGCGATAACGGTAATATTTGCTGTGAATTGGCTTGGAATAGCTTGATAACAGGCAATATACATCGTATTGTTGTTCTCCATGCACTCCAATGTGCTTACGTTGGGTTGCGGGATGTCAAGGGCTACGAAGACAAAATCAGAGCTGTCCGGGTAGATCACCGGGCTTCCCGCACTGTTAAGGATTATTTGGGATGTCAGGGAGTCTTTCGAAATTTTCTTTCCCGACCACTGCCCGTTCTTATACTCGGAGAACGCCATTTGAATGCTCCAATACTTGAGCGGGGGAGGCGCAGTGGCGCCTCCCCCTGTTGGGGAAGGCACCTGCTTTGTAGATTTATCGTCATCGGATGTCTGCGTAAATACGGGCCAATACACGTATAAACGCCCATTTTGCACGACCGGAATGATCTGGTCGGCCGTAATGTCCGCGGTTACTTTTTCCCAGGGACTCCATTGATAATTGGCATTGAATGTCCTGTAATAATAGATAGCCGGATCGCCGCCAAATGTTCTGGCAAACACATGTAAGACCCCGCTTGGGTGATCGAACCACATTCCGGTTACTTCCAATCGGGCAACCTCGTCGAGACTCTGCAGATAACTGCCATACGCTGTTTCTACAATAGCAGTGGTTACGGGGCCTTGCGCCAGGTTATTTTGCATATCCTGGAAGAAGGACGATTGGTTTGGTAAGGTCTGGGGCAGGATGAAATTCTCCGGATACAGAAAGTAATATCTTGCTTCATACCAGGTCTCGAAAGTCCCCATCCAGTCCCATTGCAACCAATCCGGATCAGCTGTCGAATCGGCCACGATACCGGGCGCTTCAATATTCATCAGACACCGTTGCACAAAAAGCTGTATGGAGCAATAGGCCTGGATGACCCTGGTAGTGGGCTGACAGGCCTGCATTTCAATGTCAATGAGGAAATTCCCATAGGCATGGTATTCATCGGGGAAAACAGAGAAGATGCCGGGCCAGGAAAAGACATTTTCAACCGGATTGGTTAATAAATAAGCCAACAGGGCATCCCTTCTGTTTTGCCTCAACGTGTTCATGAGCGGTACGATAGCGCTCATCCAGCTGGCATCATCCGGGTAAATTGATTTCAATGCCTGCTTTATATCTATAGCGGTGTTACTGGTGAGAGGATCGACTGCCCAGGTAACACACCTGGATGGCACCACCCTCATCTGCTTGGCCATGTTAAAACAAGCCGAAAGCCGTAATAAGATGGATATATGACAGAGGTCCACCTCACAAGCCATGGAAGTGCCGGAATCAAAAAACCAAAGCGGATTGAGTATCAGATTTTGGCCGGTGGGCTGCCCTATATTGAGCAAATAAAGGAGGTCGCCTATATCCCATCCGGTCAACTGTACCAATTCTGCCAATAACATCCCCGGGTTGGGATAGCCAGTGAACGCGACGGCGCCCTGTGAATACGTTATCCCATCGGCCGGAATTTGGAATACCCGGGGTAATACGCCGGGGATAATAGCCGAGGTTTGCGCGATGAGGTACCCGATCGCGGCCTGATAGGTGCTGTCAGCGCTCACGGCCTGCAACGCCGTTTGAACGGACGCAGGAATGGCCCCCGTTGCCGAAAGCACTGTCACCCCGCTGGTTGCGTCTGTGGCGCCTGTGATCCCCGTCACCCCGGGAGCGGTAGTAACCCCGCTGACAGTTAGGCCCGAAGGCAGGGTGAATTGTACAGTGGATACAAGGTTTGCCTGGGTACTGGTGTAGAGCGACGTAACGGTAGTGGCCCAAAAGGAGTCCGCGCTTATCGTCAGCAGCATTTTTAGCCGCCCTTTACTCATCACTCCTTTATATTCCAATGTTCCGGGAGTAGGCTGGGATACGCCGTAAACCGGGAATTGGATCCCGGTAGGTGGAAAGACCGTCCCGGCAGGTACAGAGGGCGTTACCGAAGCGACCACCGAAGACCGGGAATTATGAAAAAGGGATCTTATGTTCTCCCGCCAGCCCGAATCGTTGCTAAGGGATTCCAACGCATCCCTCGTAGTAGCATCCATCTGCCCTTGATAAACAAGCGCTGCCGGTGAGGTGGATGATCCCGGAACAAAGGACAACCCGCTCATGGCCGCGATCAAATCGAATGTGCCGGATATGATAGAGTAAACCGATAGCTGGACCGTATCACCGGGATTGTCAGGATCAGGAATGGTCTGCGGTTTGTACGTTCTATTGAAAGTACAGAGGTTATAGACCACTTCCCAGGCGCTGAAAGGTAAGGCGGCAGCAGCAGCGGGATATGCCGTCAGATCGATGGCGCTGACCTGGTGCGCATTGTTCAGCAGCCAATCTACATCGGCGGCCCCTAAATTGAACTGGGTTATCAGATAAGCCATCCTTGTCAGTTTCATATACCACATGGCCGGAGGGAATTGGTTGGGGTCCGGATTGATGGGTTTGCTGTTGGTTGCAAAACTCGCTGCTGTCATGGAGTCGCTGAGATCCGGTAAGTCGGCGACCAATACGGTGGCGACCGCCGCAGTGATGCCGAAAGTGCCCGCCAGCTGTGTTGCCAAAGCCTCCGCCTCTTTGATGGGTTGATAGACCGGACTGATCTGGTCTAAGAAATATTCATAGAGGTCAGCCGCCGCCGGGGCCGACAATTCCCCAAATTGAATGGGTAACAGGGTTTCATAGAGCCCGGAAAAGAATTCTGTTTCCGGTTGCTCGGGATTGTTGACAGCGGAATAGAGTGCGTTGATCGCTTGTCGATAGGAAGAGTCGGTTGAAAATGACAATAGCGCCGATTGGTCCGCGCCGGAGATAAAACCGCCGAGCGTTAGTGAGCTGGTCGTGGCAGAAAAGCTGAGCTGGTTGGAATAGATGGCCGGAATCGATATGGCAGGCAGGGGGAAATAGGGCGCGGGCGCCCCGCCGGTGTAGAGGTTATTTACAGCCGCCATATAGTCGGGGTCGGTGCTTAGGGCAAGCAGGCCCAGGTAGTCGGGGAAGGACATGGCCCCGGTAAAGGCAAGGGTGCCCCCGACATAATTGATCAAAGAAGTAGTGTTTGCCGCCAGTGTAACGCTGCTGAAAGGGATGTAGGGCGCAGGCGCATAGATCAGATAATTTCCGGCGACGGGAGCGATATTGGCTATCGAAGCTACAGCTGCGCTATAATAAGGGTCCGTGCTCAAACCGGTCAGCGTGGTCGCTAACGAAGCCGGCATCTGCACGTTTCCGGTGTAATATAGGACAAAGTTGAGGGTATCATAAGTCACGGGGGAAGGGATCGCGATGGCAGGTAAGGAACCCAGAGGCGCCGTGGTTAGTATGTTTATTTCGGTCGGAAGAGTAGTTTGCGACGCCAGGTGGAGTGCAGAAAGGGCTGCCAGGAAAGTAGCGTCGGTGCTAAGTCCCTGCAAGGTGGTATAGTCGGCTGACAGCATTTGCCCTCTATATCCCAACTCCCCGTTTGCCCAGGATATGGGAAGGGTAGAAGGCAATGTGATCGGAGGCAGCGCGTTCAGTACTGCAGCTACATATCCTGAACCGGCAGGAGGCGTGGGCGTTGAATATAACCAGCCAATCGCGTTCAGATACTCCTGGTCCTCGCTGAGTTGTTGCAGGTTGAATTCATCCATGCAATCCGGATTCGGGATTCCGGTGAAAAGTATATAACCGGGAACATATTTGGTATTGGAAATATTGTTGTCGGGTAGCGGTAGCTGAATACCCGGCAATGCCGCGGGCAGGATAGCGGAGGTTTGAGCGATAAGATACCCGATCGCAGCCCGATAGGTAGGATCGGTACTGAACCCAAGCACTAGTTGTTGAACGGAAGGACTCAGCGGACCCGTCGTGCTGAGGATCGATACGCCGGGAGTCAGGGCAGGGGTAGTCGCTATCCCTGTGCCTGCCGGGATGGTCACGAGCGGGGGCAGCGTTACTTCCACCGCTGTTACAAGGCTTGCCTGCGTATTTTGATAGAGCAAATTGACACCCGCTGCCCATACCGGATCGGGAGTAGAAGGCAGCGCAACAAGCAGCCCCAGGATATAATCACTCATCACGCCGCTATAGCCCAAAATGCCTGATGTTGGTGTATAGCTGAGGTTATTGGATGATAAGGATGCCAGATTGGCCCCCGCCGGGGGGAATGCAACTCCTAAGGGTAACACAGGGATATCAAGCGTAGTGATGGCGGTCGGGCTGGCCGATTGCGTGCTTTGATATAACGTAATGATATCGTTCGTCCAGATCGGGTTGCTGCTGACCGGCGCCAAAAGGTTGCCCAGGGTGACATAGCTCATGGGTGACGCCGTGAATTCCAGCGTTGCCGGGTTGCCCCCCGAGGCGGGTGTATAGTTAATATTGTTGGTCGTTAAGATGGCGGGGGTAATAGCCGCAGGCGGGAAGCTGCTGACCGCGGGCAGGTTAACGCTTGTAGCCGGACCAACGGTTTGGGAGCTTTGGTAGAGCGATAGGATCGCACTGGTCCAAACGGTATTCGTGCTGACCGGCGCTTGCAGTTGGCCCAATATGGAAGTGGTCATAACGCCCACGTAGTACAGGATCCCGGATAAGGGAGTATAGCTAAGCCCAAACGTTGTCAATTCACCTGCCGTGGGAACGAAGACAGCCCCGGGCGGGATAAGCGCCGTTGTAGCCAGCATAGATTGCGAATTGGTATACAAAGCAACGATGTTGGTCCCCCACCCGGCTGCACTGCTTAAGTTCTCCAAAGCGGTTTCTACATATTGACCCATTTGTCCCGTAAAACAGAGGGCAGCAGGAGAAAATACCAACCCGTTGATGACAGGGAAGCTGAAACCGGCGTCTGTGGGAAGGGCAGCCAGGGGAATAGGCGGAGTACTACCCTGCTGACCTAAATTGTACAGCAATAGATTAATGGCATTATTATAGGCTGTATTCGTGGTATGGGTAGGCAGGAGCTGGGTGCTGAGTTGAGCAACGGTCATCGTCCCGGAATAGGATAGTGCTCCCGGGGAAAAGTTTAATCCATCGATGCCGGACAAATCCGGGAAACTCCCGGGGAGGCTGCCCCAGGCGGAAGGCAGAGTGGGAAACGGGACAGATATGGTTTGCCCCGCGACCGCCTCGGTATAGAGCGTGGTAATTGCGGTCAGCCAGTTCACTGCATCGGCAGGGGAGAGACCATTGGCCAGTCCAAACAGGGCAAGGGCATCCGCAGCGCTCATCGCACCCGCAAAAGATAATTCAGGAGCATTGGTAATAGCATTCTTGTTATACGACAAACTGGTGAAATCGGCATCAGGTAATCCCATCACAGGCAGGGAAGCCAGCTGCACATAAGTAGTTGGTCCGGCAGCGCTGGAATTGGTTGAAATGAACAGCTGCGTCAGCGCACAATCGTAGGAAGCATCATTACTTTGGGCAAGTAATGCCAGGTATACCCCCCCCGTCATGGCGCCCGTGAAAACAAGCACCCCTTGCCCTATCGAGAAATCCGGGATAGTCTGCTGCGCAATGGCAAGCCAGGCTGGTGGAGTGGCGGGGGGAGCAGCCTGCCAAAATGCAGCAGACAGGGCACATTCCTGGGATTGCTGATAGAGGCTCGCGAGGGCAGCCTGGGTGGTAGGATCAGCGAGCAAAAGGGTGCTGAGCGTATTATATTGCGCTGAGCTCATCTTCCCGGAATAAAATAGGTAGCAGTTCGCATCTTCATAACTAATCCCGGCGATGCTGGAGTCCGGGAATTGCAGGGAAGGCAATTCCTCCAAATAAGCCGTAGCCCCCGACTCCTGACATTGTATTTGGAGCAACTGGAGAAAGCGAAGGTTATTTTGAACCGTGCCGCTATAGGTAGCCGTACCCGCAGTGGCAAGAATAGACACCAGTTTGGCAGCCACATTTTTATCCCAGTTGAGATCCGGGTCGGCAAGCCACTGCTTGAATAGAACCCCCTTCGGGTCCGCAATCGGCGTTGTAGCGGTAATGGCCGCCTGGATGGCGGTCCGGATGTCCCCCAAACCATTGATCACCGCCGTTGAGTTGGGAATAAGGGAAGGATTGGCATTGCTCTGGTTGGTCAGCACGTAATTGATCCCGTCAATGGTGAAGCCGGCCTGTTGAATTTCATTGAATTTGGCTATAAAATGAAAGGTTTCTTTCGGGGAATATTTATCGGACCTCGTCAATGTTATCGGATCAACGGGGTTGATGGGAGTAATTCCCGTTAAAGTAATAAAGGTGAAGATATCTGCAACAGCTATGGAAAGCGCATTCGACACAAGACCACAGGCATAGATATAAGAAAGATTGTCAAGCGTGAGGTTGGCATAACTGGGGTTGGTCAGGGCCATAATGGCGTTCAGATCTGCTTGCATAATGCCACACGCAGTAAGGATGACAGGTACTGCCCCCGGGTTGAGGGCGGTATTCGTAATCAGCGTGCCGGTATTTAACGGAAGGGTAAAGGCGGGAACAAGCGGATTGCTGATCTGGCGATTCTGAAATAACTGCTGGTATAAGTTGACAAAGGTCGAGTCATAAATATTGGTTGAAGTATCGATATCCTGGTAGAGTACGATCGTTTGGGTCGCCGTCCAGGTCATCTGATCCATAAGTTGCAGGAAATAATACATTTTCTCCGCAAATGGAATATCGATCGCCCCATTTCCGATGGAAGTACAATTGATACACAGATCCAGCTCATGCATGGATATGGTCGTCACCAGGTTCAATTTATTCCACAACCGCACGAACCGGTTGATGGCGTCCATTTTTTGGGAAGTCACATTGGCAATCAACAGCTCCGCAATATTGCACGGATCATAGGTGGTTTTGCCAGGCTGGCCATTGGGACCGGTTGAAGTGGTGCCCGGATCTGCGATATAACTATTGTTATCCCCGGGCGGATTGACAAAGAGGACAGTCAGTAAAGTCTGCAATTGTTCGAAATCAATCCCGCTTTCAGCCAGGAACAGCGCCACTCCGATATTGCCGCTGCCATCCAGGAGCTGGCTTCCCCAAAATTGAAGTTGCGGATCGCCGGCTGCCCCCGCATTGATATTTGCCGTAAACCTCGGCGTAAAGATGATATCCTCGTCACCGGTTGAAAGCCCCATATAGGCTATAACCATGCTGTCCAATGAGGAACCGCCTTGTTTTCTGAACGTGTCGATGAGGTTGTATCGTTGTACGCCTATCTTTTGCAAATAGGCATTCGCCTCTGTAAAATAAAGGTCAAATGGCAGTGAGATAGGGATCATTCCACCGGGAACGTCGTATAGCTTCCACTTGTTATTGTTATAATCGTTAAAAGGATCGCTTAATGAATTGTAGACATTTGTATTGGTGTATTCCGGATTGGCGCTTATTTCATCGGCTGTAAGATGCGTCTGGTGTATTTCCTGAATGATCACTTCAAAATACTTTTCGCCTTTCCCATTACCGTCCCCATTGCCGTCCCCATTGACAAAGGTATACTGGCTATTGGTGGCAAGTGTTGTGAAATACGTTTGGGAAGCTTCGGATATTTTGGAGTCCTTGTACAGATTATCCAGGTCCAATGGAAATTTGATAATCGGCGAATCGCAAATCGTCTCCTTATTCCTCTTATTATTATCATTATCCCCACCCCTGCCCCTGAGGATATATTCTCCGTACACCAAATTTACTTTCAGGGTGATGAACTGGTCCCTGATGATCCATTGAGCGAAAAGCGGGCCGTAACGTTTTGGCGTTATAATCGGAGGGCCAATCCATTCGGGAATGTTTTCGCCGTCAGACAGGAATATATCGGAGACAATTGCCTGATCGGTGAGTAAGGAGATATTACAGATCGGTGTTTTCTTGTTACCCCCGATTATTTCAATTATTTTTTTGTACAAATAATGGTTTATCTTTCCCGGCTTTAGGTAATAGATCATCCAGTAGATAAAATAAAAGATCTCATCTTTATCGACCGGCACGGCTACTTTAAGACAGGCAAGGGGTGGAATGATATAGTCCTCCAATAGCTCGTTGACAATATCGATATAAGGCAGTTCAACATTGGTATTGTCACAATTCAGGTCAATATCACCGATATCAGGCCGGCGGTGCCACCACGCGGTGGTTGTCCCATCGGAAAATTCATAGGCGTTTGCCAATAGCGCAGCCCTCGCATTGGGTATGGTACCAAATGTCGTGGTTTTCCGTTCGTAAAGAAAGTCCAGCAGGTCGGCAAGATAGGCGGGGATGCCGAGAAAAGACTCGCAGTCGGTACATTCACAATAAGAAGCGGCCATTCCAAACAAATTGGCCAAATCAGGATAGTCCGACATCAGCGTGGAAGTTGGAAGCTCGGCGCTGTAATCGCGCATGATCCGGGTTTGTGGGTTATTCACCCGGCTAACCAACTGTCCCATGAGACTGGTAGCGCCGGCATGGATCGCGGCAGCCTGTTCATATACGGATTCAGCTGCGCCGCTTCCCAGGGCTGTGCCATATGAATTGACAAAATTGGCTTTGCCCATCGAATAGATCTGCTTGGCCGACTGGATATTATCAGCCAGAAGGGTAAGGGTTGTATCCGCACTTTGGGTTACTTTGTACGTACGCTGCATGCCCAATACCTGATTGGTAACGGCTTTGGTATCCGTCCCCGCAGGCAAGGGATTTTGGTTGATAAACGCGGGGACACTCTTGGTGATATCGAAACCGGGGCTGCTTATTATCCCGGCAATAACAGGCTGATTGGGCAGTTGAAGGGTGGTATTTTTCGAAAACCGGTCAGCCAGAACCTGTGTGGGATATAGATGTTCAATACCTGCCGCTATTGTATTAGCCAGGTTCTGCACGGTGGCGCCTGCATTTGCCCCGGCAGGGACCGTATTGGAATTATTGATATACGTCACCCAATCGCTTACATTGTTGGATATTAATTTGCTAAGATCCTGGGCGGAGTTGATTGAAAAGCTTTGGAGGATATTGGCGGTGAGGGCACTGTTGTTGGTTGTCCAGCTATTGACCTGGTAGATGACCTGCAACTTGTTGATCGCGGCAGTCGCTCCCTGGAAATTTTTATCCTTTGCCAGGGTGGCCCAAAAAGAAGGACTGATATTGGTGGAGCTGTACAGGTTCAGGAAGGCCTGCTGTTGGGCGGTATTGAGCCCCGCAAGATTGATATTGGAATAAACGGGCGGCAGGGGCTGGGTTGCGCCTGACTCCTGCGGCGGAGCCGTACGCAGCTTCTGCAAGGCTGCCTGGATCTCCTCGCTTCGTTGCATCAACCTGTAGGTGACGATATTCTTCAGCGCCGCATCCTTCAAAGCGCTCATCATGCTGGCCACGGGGGATAACCAAAAATTGATATAGGCCTGTTCAATGGTCGTATCCACATCGGCCGGAAGGCTGCCGGTACTGTTCTGATTTGCCGGGAATGTCTTATTGCTGTTTAGGATACCGTAATATATTTCTGCTCCCAATCCGGTCCATTTTTCAAAACGGAATGATGCCGCCAGTTGTACCAGGGTATTTGCGGCAATACCGGTTTTGTTGATCAGGAAGCTTAAGTCATGCACTTTTTTATTTTCTGTCAGCTCATAAATGGGCAAATCACCGATGAGCGGCCTGATCAGTTCAACATTTTTCACAAACGCAGCAGGACCCATATCGGCGTGGGGACCAAGATTGACATTTACCTGCAATTGCGGTGCTGCGTTATAGTATACAGGGCTTGTATAAATCGGATCGCCGTCGCTTCCATACACTTTTACTGTCAGGTTGGCCCCGCCGGCATCATCCCTGGTTAATTTGTGTTTGGAATAAGTAATGCTGTAATTGCCCTCTTCATCTGTTTCGCCTTCCCCAAGCAGATGTTCGCTGCGGATATCCTTGTCGAATACCATTACTGGCGCGCATTTCAAGGGCTCGATCCATTCATCATAGACAATTCCGTATACCTTTCGCGGTGCATTCGGGTCCGAAGGCGGCTGACTCCCGATCGGGGCACTTCCGGGTCCGTTGACCGGGGTGGAGGGTGGAGGCACCATTTGCGCCCCGCTTCCTAACAGGTTGTTGATGGCAGCCGCAGTGGCCTTATTGACCTTGCCGGTTGGCTTGACGCCCATATGTTCTTTCTGGAAAAACTTTACCGCTTCTTTGGTAGCGTCTCCATAGGTCGATGAATTGAATTCACTCGTCAAATTCTTCATGAATTTAGAATCCTTCAATAATTTGCCATACCTGGCGGTACCGGATTTCATGGCAATAGATAGCAAGGCATTTTGCAGGCCCTTAACCGATGCACCCGTGTCATTTAGTTTTATGGGAAAGCTGATGACTTTCATAATATTGAAGTGTTAAATATTTCTAAATAATTGATTAATTAAGAATCCAATACTTTTAAAATCCGCGATACATTCGGGTAAGTTGCATGGACCAATCAGTAAGAAGGTCGCTGGTTATATGGTATGCAGCTACTGAAGAATCACGAACCAGCTGATACCCTCCGGCAACTTCACCTACAACAGGTATTGGACCAACCGCGTCTAATGCTGCCTCTGAATAATTCCCCTCTTTTAAATCCTGTTTTACAAAATAGGCGGCAAAGCCAACCCCTACAAATGGCACGTGTTCTCCAACCCCCTTTTCAACTAATTTTTCAGTTGATTTTTCTACAGATTTTTCAGTTGTTTTTTCGACGGTTCTTTCAGTCGTTCTCTCAACAGCTTTCTCCGTGTCAGCAGCCTTTTTTTCAGCTGCAGCTGCAGTTTTCAGTGCTTCAGCAGCCGTTTTCTCTTCTGGCGTCAATAAGCCTTTTTGCGCCCTGAACTTATCCCACTCGTTTTTATCAGAAAATAATTGCCACCCCTCTTTATCGCTATAATATCTAAAAAGAACCTTTTCGCCCCCTGTAGTGTGGGCTAATGCTTCGCCAAAATCTTTCGCATTTCCCCGGTAAACTGTTAAAAACGATTGCCGATCTACTTTCATGACATCTCCCGGATTGAGACCCAGGCCTGTTGCCTTTTGACCGGTAATTTTTATCGTTGCCCCGGCTTCTGATTCAAATTCCTTGATGTATGTTTCCTGACCCTTATTGGAATATGCTTTTGGATCAACTCCCTTCAATTCAATTGGCAGCGCCTTGCCAGTACTCCGGTCAATAATTACAAAATCGAATTTTCCTATAATTTTTTCCCCTTCTTTGGAAATCATTTCAAATTGAACCTCCCTGGCATAGGGTATGTTATATTTTTTTAATAGCTCCTCGACAAACGGAGATACTTCCTTTGTTTCTTCTCCGGAAGTGCCATTTGGGTCATGCATATTGATTGGACAATTCCTGACATAAGAATATAAATTCACCCCTTCTTTTAACCCAATCGGGTCACAACTTATCCACCTGCAAAGCCAAGGCGCATAATACCTCGCCCCATGATAATACAAGCCGCTTTCCTCATCCCTTTCTTTACCTGTATAGCGGTATCTCTTGAGCGGTACATCGCTCATGGCGTCGGCTGCCTGGAAAGAGCTGGTGCCGAAGGGATGGTACTCTTCATAAGAAATAATATTTCCACTGCCATCGAGTTCATAGGCGGCGCTTCCCAGGTGATTACCGTATTGGTAACGTGGGTACCAGGTATTGAGGCTGGTCGAATCGGCGCCGGCAGTATCTATTGTTTTGTTGTCTGCCATCGCGATCCTGCTTTTATCGTCCATCACGTGCAGGGTTTCGCGCTGCAGGGTTATGGCGCCGCCCGGCCCGTAAGTCCGGTAGATTTCAAAATTGCCGATATACAGCCGTTCTGACAGCAGGCTGGCAATGGCTGCCGGAGAGGCCGCACCCAGGGTCACTTTTCTTGTTCGCATCCCACCCGCATCATAGTTGTAGTAAGTGGTTTGGCCGGTGCCGATGCTGACGGACTGTTGGGTGGCCGATACGAATTGATCTTTATAATTCCAAAGCATAACGGGCGTTGGAGGCAGGTTCAATAAATTTCCATGCCCATCATAACCGTATCGTACCGTCGGGTTGCTGCCTATAGTGGTGGCGATCAGTTGATTGTTCATGACAGAGGACGCGGGGATCCCGAATGCCGCCCTGTCAGCGGCATTATTGTTATAGGCGAAAATGCGGGTATAGCCGCCGCCGTTGGCAATATGTTGGAATGTTTTCATATTGCCGGTGGGGTCATACGTATAGTTCTGTATATAGTTTCGCATGGCCAGTGGATCGGTAGGAGCCGGGATAGGGGCGGCATCGAAGGGGTAGTTGCGGTAATTGGTATTGGAAGGCCCTTCATCCACTGTATTTTGGCCGATCTGTTCGCGTCCGGCTGCGCTAATCAACCGGTAAATAGCGTCATACGTATAATTTCCATCTGATAGCACTTTCTGGTTGTTATAAAAAACAGGAGGCTGTGCATTATCCAACTGGTAGGTGATATTGCCTACCGGGTCATAATAGTAATTCAAGTCCTGCAAGATGGTTGTACCGGAGTTCACCGTAGTCAGCAAACGCGTGAGGCGAAAAGTGTCGGGGTCATACGTGTATCTCGTTACCGTGTTGTTCCCGTACTGGATACAAAGCCGTTGCCCTTTTTCATTATGGCAGATCCTGGTGACATAAGGAGTGGCTGTGGCGCCCCCGCCGTAGTATAGGTTGACCGTATTCAACGCTCCCGATTCACCGTAACCCGGAACATATACATCGGCATTGTTGATGGCAGGCTGCGAATAAGGAACAGGGATGACGATTCCGGCAGTGACGGGAATAAAGGGCCGGGTATACAGCAGGGGCCTGTTCAAGGCATCATATGCAACAAGATTTATGTATTCTTCCGTATTGTCAAGGAGGCCGCTATCACTGGCCGTTCCTGTCCACGGTACCACGGGCAGCAGGGAATTGACGGCCTGGAAGGCGGTGGCAAATATGCGGCTGCTCTGCACCAGATTCCCTTTAAAATCATACAGATAGTGCGTCACCAACCCTGAATCGTCAAATTGCCGGTACAATTTTCCCCTTAGATTATTAACTATGTCTGCAGCGCCATTAATGTAAATATTCTCTCCATAAACATTGTACCCTGACAGGTAAGAAACTCCATTTATCTTTACCTGGGTCTGTAGCGGCCGGCGCAGGGCGTCGTAACTGTAGGTGTAGTCGATCAAATTCGTGCCGTTGATATCCCATTGCGCAAATGGTTTATCCATGACATCATGGAGCATCCAGCGTTCCCCGGCATCCATACTCAACTGGTGTATCTGCCGGTTGAGCAGATCGTAGTCCCACTGCATCACCGTATTTCCCATGGCATCAATCACTGACAGCGGGTTACTTTCCAGGTCGAGCACCGTTTGTGTGGCATATAATAATGGGTTACCCATGCTGTCTTTATTGAAAGCAACAGAATAGAAATTTCTGCCCAGGGGGTCGAGATGGGCAGCACTCGGCGTATCGTTATGGACTTTCGCTTTATTGGCAGCATCCACATCTTTCGGATCAGCAGAGTTGATATAGATTTGATACCATTCACTGTCGAGCACATTATCGTTCTGGTCATAGATAATCTGCACCCATCCATCGAATGTGGTCATGGAAAAACTCCCATCCGGAAAGTCGGTCCGGATCACCCTGCCGGGTGGGTCATAATGCAAAACGGCTGTTACGCCGATGGCGGGCACCTCTTCATAATTCGGGTTTGGACTGAAATAAGGCTCGAACTGCATGACAGGCTTGCCTTTATTATTATAGACCGTTTTGCCATTGCCGATCCATTGGTGTTGAGGGGGTGAGCCGCCATCGCAGCTGCTGCCGGTTGGCGTGCCTGTCGTGGCATCCGCCTGGATTTTTTTCATCGCCGTCCTGCCGAGCCCGTCGGTATATTCAAAACTGAATTGGTAGGGCACCGCGGGCGCACCCACCCATGGTTCCGTCACCTGGTTGGCATGTACTGTCCTGCTGATCACCCCTGCGCTGAACGGCCCCCCGGAGACAAAATCATACACATATCTTGTCGTTGCGCCCTGCAGCAAGACCGGGCCATTGGAGAAAGGGTCGTTGAAGAAACCGGCCACCTGCGCCGGGCTGAGATCGGCGGTAAATCCGGGATCGAATACGTCGCCTTCTCCCTTACCCCGGATTGCAATGCCTACCAGGAGGCCCAGGCCGTCGTAGCGGTAGTCCGTCGCGTTGCCATTGGGGTCCGTGACCGTCAGCGGCGCAAGGACCCGGTAATCCAGGGGCGCCGCCGTCGTCGAATTACTGACGGGATCTGTGACAATGGCCATCAACAGCCAATATGCATCATAACCCAGCGTCGTTGCATCGCCATAGGCATCCACAAATTGATAGGGCAGCAGGAAAGGCTGCGCAACTCCCCCATTGAGATAGCCGATCGTACCGGATGGAACCCACCATTCACCCGTCGCGTCGGTGGAGGGGAAAAGATTCGCGGCCATCAGCGTGTCTGACTCTGCGTATTGAGCGCTTTGTAGCAGTGTAGTTGTCGCCCTGCCGGCCAGCGCGGTGACGGAGGCGTTAAAAGCCAGGTGATATTGCTGGTAAGGCAGGCCCAGGGTATCCATCGTGCCTAAAGACATCGGCGTGACGAAATCGTCCTGTAAAAATAAAGTCCGGTGATGTTTTAGTTTAACTAATGTCGGCGTTGCGGCGGCATTGGTGAAGTCGCTGATGCTGTAGTAAGCCGCGGCAGGGTTGATGCCCGTCAGCTGGGAAGTGATCTCCTCGCAGCCGACACGGAGGCGATACGTCGCGGGCGTAATGATATCGGCGGTATAAGTATGATGCACGTAAAGGATGGAAGTGACTTGCTGTACCTCCGTCACGCCTGCCGGCAGAGGCAGGCCGCCCGGCAGCAACGTTCCGCCCGGGCTGGAAGGATTCACGGTCTGACGCGCATAGGCCACTGCATAGGAGTCAATGATATTTCCGTATTCATCATAGACCGTATTGAGCGTATGGGCGATCCGCGGGTCCGCCGGGTTGCGCTCATAGTTATACGTGATCATCTCGCTTTCCACGGATAAGAAAACGGCATACAGGTTGGACCCCTGCGGCTGTAGCATCGTGATCTGGTTGTTATGCTCGGCGACCGTATAAGGATAATTCGTGAGCACCGGGTTGATATCCCCATCCAGCGCATACACTTCCTGGCGAAGCGTCATCCCTTTACATGCCCGCACCGCTTCCCTGGCCTCGTCTGCCGTCAGGTCTGGCGGCAGCTCCGGCTCCGGCAGGTTATACTCGGTAAAAGAAGGATTTTGAAAATATTCTTCCGCCAGCTGATGCAGGATCCGCTGCATCCCGAAATAAGCCCCGGTATGGAACCAGGTCTTCGTCAGCACCGGCGCCTGGTCCGCGACGGCATTCGTGTCGAAGATATCCGTATCGGTTTGTTCGACCCTTGCGAAGCCGCGGTATTCTTTTTCGAGGTGATCGAAATAGCCGTGGTGATAGGTATAGCTGTTGGAATAACTGGTTCCGGACACCGAATCCTGTGTCGTTATGGTGGCTACGCATTGAACGGGAAAGCACAATTTGGTGATCCATGGCGTTCCGGCGATCTTGTCCTGCAGATAAAAATATGTCGAGGAGAGATAGGTGATGGTGAATTGTTTGCCCATTCCGTTTGTATAGCCGCTTATGAGGTAGGGTTTCTTTCCGCCCATGAGGTCGATATACTGCATGGGGTTATCGGCGTTGGCTGCAAGCGGGGAAGACCAGACGATACAGGCCGTGCCGTTGCCAAGGAAATCGGCCACGGACAGCTGGTTGGGGGAGGCCATATGAGGGAAGGCGCAGGTTTCGAAGGGATTGCCCCAGGCATTGCCGCTGAGGTTGAGCCAGGCGCGGAGGCGGTCCTGGCCGAGATAGAGGATGTCGGTGGCGCCGGTACCATTGATGTCTGACAGATGTAAGTAGGCGGGATTGAAGGCATCGATCGTATCGAATTCCGGGGCATTGAGCATGTTGACTTTTGCGCCGAAGTACCCATTGGCGAGATTGGGCCAGTAGGAGATCTCGCCGTTGCGGATGCGGACGATGTCCGTGAGGCCGTCGCCGGTCATGTCGGCCAGGAATATGCTTTGGACCGGGTCAGCAAATACTATCGCCGGACCTTTTTCTTCGTCAAACGATTTCGGCGCGAGCTCGGGGGAGTCATAGCCGCACACGCCGGCGGCGGGATACCAGGTGAAGACCTGTTCTTCCGAGAGGACGATCTCGGGCATGCCGTCGCCATTGAGGTCGATGAACTTTATATTCGGGTCATTGAGATCGACGGCGGGGTAGCGATCGAAGGCCATGAAAGGCAGCCAGCGCTGAGTGTCGTCCGTCAGCTCGAAATAGCCCATGTTCGGGCGTGCCGTGGAGACGATGAATTTTCTGCCGTCGCCGGTCAGGCTGGTCAATTGAAGGCCGCCGCCGTTCAGTCCGGTGAAGGAAGGTTTCGGAGCGACGAGATTCGCGGGAGCAAAGACGCCTTGGCCAAGGTTGTGGTTATAATACCAGCCCTGGGATTGCTCGCTCAGGATGCCGGCAATACCTTCGTTATACAGATCGGTGAATTGATACGGGCCACTCAGGCCTTGGGGGATATTCGGCCGGTTTTCTACGGTGATTGTTTGCACTGTTTTGTTCCAGACCGGCAACTGGTACGTCAGCTGTAGCGCGGGGTAGCTGTATTGCTGATAGCCGCTGGTTTGCGTGCCTACCCAGCCCGTCTCCGTCACCGATGCGACAAAGTCGGCTTCTGCCAGAACCAGCGTATAGGGATCGACGACAGGTTGGAAATTGTAATATTGATAGGTCAGATCCAGGGATTTGACGAGGACGGGATTGCTGTCCAGTTCCGGGAACAGATGGAACAGCAGGAACCGCCGGCATAGGCGGTAGGTCCGCTGATCGAAGCCGGGCTTGCCATTGGAGAAAGGATCGAGGCGGCACCCCCAGGTCGTAGAGGGTGTCGGTGTCGGGGTATTGAGGTCATGGTCGCCGTAGTCCAATATGAGATTGAAGAGGTAGTCCGTGCCGGTGGGGTGTACCGGATTATAGGGATCAGGGATGACGGGGTTATAGGGGTCCGGCGTTCCGCCGGATGGGGTAGGGCTGTAGGGTTGGGTATTGCCGTAGGCGATCCTTTTGAGATGGGTATTGGCGATGGGCTGGTTGCCGTTAAGGCGGTTGCCTTCGTGGAGCAGGGCTGGCACATTGACGAGATCTTCGGGGACATAAAAGTATTGATAGCAATTGCCTTTGTCGTCATAGCAAATTTCCGGAAGCCATTCGAAAATCCTGGTAGGGTCGGCTGGATCTGCCACTCTTCCTGCTGCGGAAATACCATAGAAGGTAACCCGGTTGTCTTTCGTGGTCGTTTTCCAATACATGCCCGCGGGGGACTGGATCTGTTCGATCAGCGTGAAGGCGCTTTCGATGCGGGGGATGAAGCGTTTGACCTGGTAAGGGCCGGTGAGGATGATGTCCGGCTGCCAGTCGCTGCCGGCGGCGGCTCCCGACTTACCAGCGGCGTTGGGGACCAGTTTTACGACGAGGTCTTCCGCACCGGAGAACTGGAAGATGTCGCTGTTGCACGCGTCGCGGTATTGAGGCAATTTTTTATCGGTCCGCCGCCGGATGGAGGTCAGGCTGATGTTCCAGCCCAGACCAAAGGGGCTGTTGCCGCCGCCGGAGCTATAGTTCAGCGACAGCGAGGGGGCGAAGTCATCTCTCGATTTCGATAAAGGGATGGCAATATTTACGGAGGAGGTGCCGTTGGCGGCATTCACCTGGAATTTTTCGTCGATCGACTTCAACGCCCCACCACCTTTGGGCAGGTTGATCGTGGGGATCTGGATCAGGTTTGATTTGGCGTAATCGTCGCCCTTGCCCGTCTGCAAAGCGGCAGGCAGCTGGTTCGACGCCGGGGCGGGAATGCCAGGCTTGTCTTGATAATCAGCATTATCTGATCCCATAAAATAAAAATAAGCTCCGTCGGTCATCATAGGCAGTATGATGCCGCCAGTCTTTGTTAAGACCGAATTGTTTCGGACCGAAAAGAGATAGGTTTCCGGCTAAAAATCAGAGAAATGTAAAGGGCAAGGAAAAACGCGTCAGAGGAGTTGAATACGCTGCGCGTTAAAGGTAGAATCTTTATCCAAAGATCACAATACCACTTTGTGGTAAATATTCCTATACAACTGGAAACGGCAAAGCTTCTATTTCGCCGTCTCCAGCTTCCAATCCGGCCGGATAAAATGACAGGTATACCCCGCCGGATACTTTTGCAAATAATCCTGATGATTTTCTTCGGCAACCCAGAATTCAGTGGCGGGCGCCACCTCGGTGACGATCGGCGCAGACCAGATATGCGCGGCCGATAGCTCCGCGATCAATGCCTTTGCAATTTCTTTCTGCTTTTCGTCCAGGTAAAAGATAGCCGACCGGTACGACAGGCCTGCATCATTACCCTGCCGGTTGCGCGTCGTAGGGTCATGGATCTGAAAGAAAAACTCCAGCAGCTTCCGATAGGATAGCTTTTCCGGATCAAAAATCACCTCGATCCCCTCCGCATGCGTACCATGATGGCGATAAGTGGCATTCGGCACATTACCGCCGGTGTAGCCGACGGTCGTCGAAATAACGCCGGGAAGAGCGCGGATCAACTCTTCCACTCCCCAAAAACACCCTCCCGCCAAAATAGCTTTTTCTGTAGTCATAACACAAAGTTCACACAATCCGGGGAGAATTCAGCCAACTTTTTCCGCGATTTGGCGCAACGCCGTCACCAGGCTGTCCAATTCCGCGGGCGAAGTAAAAATATTTGGCGTAATACGACAGCCCTGCACATTAGCGGCGGGCGCATCGATCGCAACGGTATAGATCTTATATTGGCTTAGCAGCCGGGCGGCCAGATCCGGCGGAGTGACACCCCTCACCCCCACATTGGCGATAGCACAGATGCGCAAAGGATCGGCCGGCGTATTGACCACCATACCAGGAATGTCACGGACCTGAGAAGTCCAGTATTGCTGCAGATAGCGGAGACGGGCCTCCTTCCGTTCCGGACCCAACGTCATATAGTAATCGATAGCATCCCCGATGGCAAGGTCGGTATGCACCGGTGAGGTCCCGGTATGATTGAGCCGGGCAATGCCTGCCACCGATCCATCAGGCTCGGCGAGCAGGGGCCAGATCTTCGCCACCTGCTCCTTCCTGACATAAAGGATGCCGGCGCCGAGTGGCGAACTCAGCCACTTATGAAGGCTGGCGCCATAATAGTCGCAGTCCAGCTCAGCAATGGTATGTCTTATCTGCGCAAAAGTATGCGCCCCATCCACCATCACCTCGACCCCATTGGCATGCGCCATATCACAGATCTTACGCACCGGCAATAGCTGTCCCGTAATGTTGACCATATGACTGACCATCAGCAGCCGCGTCCGCGGAGAAATAGCCTGCTTGTAAACGGCAACCACTTCCTCATCCGAAGCAGGATGGTTGGGCACTGATACCACCTTACACCCGACACCATGACGCTTCTCCACCTGCCGGAACATCTGCAGCATCGCGCCATAATCCTGCTCGGCCATAATGGCTTCGTCGCCCGCTTTCCAGGGATAGCCGGAAATGACCATATCCAGGGATTCAGTGGTATTCCGCGTGATAATAAGGTCGTCGGCAGCGCACCCCGCAAGCACAGCCAGACGGGCCGCCACAGCTTTCTTATTGTCGAACTGCACCGTGCGCATATAATGGGCGCCTTCCAGGTTGACCTCCCGCACCCGGCGGATAAAGGCTTCCAATATCTCCTCCGGCTGGATGCAGTAATACCCGTTCTCCAGGTTGATATAGTCCGGCTTAAGCCGGTAACCGCCACGGACGCCGGCCCAGAAATCTTCCTCCCCCGCCAGAACCCCCACCGGCAAATGGCCATAGCGCGCCACCCGCTCGGCCAGCGCGGACAGCGTAAACGGCAGGCCGATGCCCGCCAGCGCAATACCCTTTAAAAAAGATCTTTTATCCATGTACATTAAAGCTACGGAATTTCCCGGCAATCTTTCAGACCCAAACTCATTGCCCCGCCAGCTGCACCTTCAGCTCCTTACCCGAAAACTCAACCGTCTTATCGAAATCCGTCTCCGGCTGCTCCCCTACACCCCTGCCCTCCTTCACCAAAACCACCCGGAACACCCGATGCTTCAGCATCCCCGGAAACGAGCCCTTCGTCGCATGTATAACCAGCTGCCGCCCACCTTCTACCCAATCCAATTTCGTCGTCGCAAACCGCCCCCTTTCATATTGATACCCGTCATTCTCATCTTCATACAAGGTAAAGCTCCCATCCGCTCCGGGATAAATCCTCAACTCGATCGTATCGGCCGGACGCTCCATCGCATATTCCATCACCGGCCCCATCGGCACGATCGACCCCGCCCGCACATACAACGGCATCTTATCCATCGGCGCCGGGGCATCGATAAACCGCCCCCCCGGCAAAACCGCACCCGTCCAGAAGTCATACCACTTCGCAGAAGGCAAATATACCCGGCGGTTCTTGTCCTTACCGGAAGCCCCATCACCGGTGAACAGCTGGGCCGTCACCGGGTTGACCAAAAACGCCGGCCCAAACAAATACTGGTCCGGGATCCGATAGACATTGGAGTCCCCCCGGAAGTCAAAAACCAGCGACCGCATCGGCGTATAATTCTCCTGCGTCACCATCCCCGCCAACGAATAGATATAAGGCAACAACCGATACCGCAGCCGGTCATAGGTCAACAGGATATCCCGCGTCGGCTCATCCCAATTCTTCGAAAACAAAGCCCGCTCCCCCTTCCCATGGATCCTGAATATCGGGCATAGGCTTCCGAACTGAAACCACCGCGTAAACAGCTCCCGGTATTCCGGCTGCGACCAGTCCGGTACGCCCCCCGGCGACGTATGCGATAAATAACCGCCGATATCCGACGTCCAGTAAGGTATCCCCGAGATACAGGCATTGATCGCCTGCGGCACCTGCTCCCGGAAAGCCCTGAACGTAGTCGAAATATCCGAAGACCATAAAGTGGCAGCATTGCGCTGTTGCCCCGCAAAGGCCTGCCTCGCCAGCAAAAAGATCCGCTTGTTCGGAATATCCTTGCGCCAGCCGGAATAAATACCCTTGGTATGCTCCAGCGAATAAGTGTTAAAATAATCGAGCCCCTTACCCGTAAAGAACCGGCTCTTTTTCCGGTCATTCGGATCTTCCGTATCCGGCTCGCACTGGTCCACCCACCAGGCATCCCAGCCATCCCGTCCGATCAGACTGTCCCTCGCCTGCTCCCAATACATCTTCCTCGCCGCCGGATTGTGCGCGTCATAATAAGTATCCCGCGTATGCGTGGTAAAATTATCCCAGGTGATGCTGGTCAGATAACCCGCCGCCTTCAACGCATCGAAATTGGCTGTCCCCGAACCAAAACAAGGCCAGATAGAGATCATCGCATGCAGGTTCTCCCGATGCAGCTGATTGACCATCCCCACCGGATCGGGATAGTTCTTGGGGAAAAGCACATGCGAGCCAATCGGCAAAGGATACCAGTAATACCAATCCTGTACGATGACATCCACCGGGATATGCGCGTTGCGATAACCCGCACCCGCCGCCAGCACCTCTTCCTGCGTCTTATATCTGTCCTGCGACTGGAAAAGACCAAACGCCCATTTGGGATACATCGGCGCCTTGCCCGTCAGCCGGCGATAGGAATCGATGATATGATCAAAAGCCGGCCCATAAAAAAAATAATAATCGACCTGCTGACCACTCTCCGAACTATAGCTGAATTTCGTATCGCCCCCTTCCGTGCCGTCAAAAGCCGACTGCGAATAATTGTCCCACATCAGACCATAGCCGCGGCTCGACAACAGCACCGGGATCGCACCCGTCAAATACTTGATCGCCATTTCCTGCTTGCGGCCCTTGTAGTCGATCGACCCGGAATCGAGCGGATGACAACCCAAGCCAAACAATCCCTCCCCCCCCGGCGACCGGAAAGCGGTCCGGCACGTATACGTCGACACCCCGACCACCTCAGCAGGGCTCATGGTTTTCCCGTCAACCCCATCCTCCGCCAGGATCTCGCCACCGCTAAGATCGCTATAGGTAATAGCATTGGTCGCCCGATCGACGACAATCACCAGCCTATCCGTTGTAATAAGAATATGGCCGTCTTTCTCCACCACTGTAAAAGCGGTCCCTGCCGGCAAACTGCTGGCCACCACCAACGAATGCCGCACGGGCAGACTATCCATCCCGGTGTATCTCACCCGCACAACATCCCCGGCCAGGATATCGATCTGCATCAATCCATGATCTAATTGAAAACGAACGCCGCCGGATACCCGGCTATACGAACGGATCTCCGCACGCGAACAAAAGACCAGTCCCAGCCAGCAAAGGGTAAGGAAGAAAAGCTGCTTCATTCTATTAGATTTGTAAGTTTATTGCTTATCGACGGTCAGGCAAACAGCGCCACGAGCCGGAACAGTAACGGTTATCCCACCGGCCGTAGCAGCCGACCAGGCCGCAATCGTCGCATAGTCACCGGGGCCGCCGGCCACAGCATCCGGGCCATGACCGTTTACAAAGACCCGGCGCGAAAATTCACCATTATCGTTACCGCCTTCGAGGCTATACCAATAATATCGCCGGCCGGGTGCAAAATTCTTCGCGTCCACCCTGACCGTTCGCGCCGTCATCGACGTATTGACAACCGTAACATTGACCTCCCCGGAAGAAAAAGTAGAGCCATAAGCCCGAAGACTCGTATCACGCTGCACCCGGGTGGCAACCAACCGGTCCCCCTGCATCTTCTGCAGGAAATACAGGTAATAAAACGACGGCCTCGGACTCCATCTGGCAACCCCCACCTCATCACCCGCGCTAAACAACCCATGATCATTGCCATTATCCCAGCTGTTAAGCATATCCCATCGGCAGGCTAACCCATATTTATTGGTCAGCGCCTCCCCGATCACGATGTCGGCGAACAGGCCGCTGATATTGGAGACCTGCTGATCACTGCCGCTGGCAAACATATTCCATTCATCCATGGCGATCGGCTTCAGCGGCGCCCCGCTGGCCGACAAGGTCTGCTTGACATATTGCATCATCGCCGCCGGCACCGTGTCGGCATCGTGCAAAATTGCCGCAGCGCCCGAGTTTCTGTTGTAAGGCGTAAAGTAGTTGTGTACGACATAGTAGTCGGCCTGGCCATCCAGCTCCTTCATCATCTCCGGATTCCAGGTTTTCCGCGTCCGGCTCTCATAAGCCATTGGGCCCGCCTCCGCCGTAACAGCGCCGATATAAAGAGTTACCCTCAGCTCCGCCGCCGCCTTGCGCATAGAATCGGCAAACACCTTGAAATGCCTGGCATACAGCTGCCCGGTCAGGAACTCCGGCTGACCATCCTTATTTTGCGTCGTATCGATGCGATAACCCAATTCCCAATCGCCAAAGTTTTCGTTGCCGATCTCCCAGTAACGGGTACGCCCATGGTCATAACGCACCCAGTCCGCCGCCAGATGCGCAGCCGCAGCCACCGGGTTGGGACCAGTGCCATATCGCGCATAGCCATAGTTCACCGTGATCAGCCCCTCATTGCCCGTCTCCCGCCGCATCTCATAGTAGTCGTCCAGCGAAGCGCTCCGCCCGCCCCTCGGCCGGCCCCAAAAGAAGCCTCCATACTTTTTCTTCCCGCTTTTGTCCATCAACATCGCCGGTACATCGGCCGGCAGATCCCCCGGCGCCCGGTTCCAGAAATAGCCATCGCTGCCACTTCCCGCCGGCCAGCGGATAATATGCGGCTGCAATTGATGCACATGCTGCATAAAAACCGGCTCCGTTATCATCGCCGTCATCCAGGTATTGGCATTATGACCAAATTCCGACCGCGGTATCTTTGTAATAATATCCGCGGCATCGATCGTCACCGTCACATCCGGACCACCCGCGCCAGCCGCGGCAGACACCCCACCCGCGGCAGACACTTCCCTATAATCCGGCGCCGCAAAATTTTTCGCCTGCCAATCATCCAGAAAAAACCCCATCGTCGGCGCAACCGGCGGATCTTTTGGACGCAGCGCAGAAGGCGCCACCAATACCAAACCCAGCAAACCCACCCAAAGCGGGCCATTATTATTTATTCCCATGTCGACTGATTTCAAAAACTTTCATTTTGGAGTCATTCACCGCCGCCAATACCAGCTTCCTGCCCGCAACAGTAAGTACCTTAAGGTCTCTGACATCCCCATCCAGGATCAGGCCGTCTGTCGCCGGCGATACCGCGGTAAAGCCCCCCTTGCCATCCCCTTCCAGCAACAACCCATAGCTGGCATCATAACGCCCCGATAGGACCGAAGACTCGTATTCATTACCCCCAAGGATAAGATCGGGATGTCCATCCCCATTGACATCGGTATACGCCATCGTATTGACCGGCGCTATCTGCGCCATCGCCGGAAAAGCATGAAAATTGAACCTCCCCTTTCCGTCATTCTCGAACCAGCCGCTACGCACCTCCCGGCAATTCAGCACCAGCGAACCGGTCATCATATCCGGTGTAAAAATCTCATCCATCGACGCCTTGGCATAAGAAGCATTATCGCCGAATTTCTTCTTGATAGAAGGCATCTGCCTCGCCCAGTCATCCCGCGAAATGCCGGATTCCAGCTGGTATTTGCCATCCTTACCCTTTATATAATAACACAGCACCGGATCGGCGATCCCATTGCCGTCAAAATCTTTGGTAATAAGCTCCGCGGGCCTCGCCGTATCGATATGAAAGGGATTGTTCAACCCCAGGTTGCCCGCCACAATATCAGGATACCCATCCCCATTCACATCGGTCACCAGCAGGCTGCGCCAGAAGCCCGTCAACCCCTGTAACCCGCTCTCAGCGGTAATCTCCGTCAGCGTCTTACCGTTGTTCTTAAAAATGCGGATAGGCATCCAGTCACCCGCAATGATCAGGTCGGGCTTTCCATCGTGGTCGATATCCGCCCAGACCGCCGAATTGATCATCCCGGCATATTGCAGCGCAGGACATACGCTGGCCGTCACATCGACAAAGACCCCATGATCATTGCGCAACAGATAGCTGGTCGGCGGATGCGGATAAGAACCCAGTGAAACCCTGCCGCCGATAAAAATATCCATATCGCCATCTCCATCCATATCCGCGACAGCAACACATTTGGCAGGAGTCCGGATAAAGGGCGAGAACGCCATACTGTCGAGGTGAAAATTGCCCTTTCCGTCATTAAGATATAAACGCGGCCGGTAAAAAGAAGAATGATCGTCAAATTCGCTGCTGCCGCCAACCACCAGCAGGTCGGGGATCTTGTCCCCATTGGCGTCGAACAGGACACTTTGCATATCCTCTTCATATTTGGTCCCGCTAACCAGGTCTTTCCCCGTAAAACTGCCATCCTTCTGCTGCAAAAAGATTTTCCCCGACTGCTCGAATGCACCCCCGATAAAAAAGTCCTCGAGACCGTCCCCATTCATATCGCCCGTACTGATAAAAGGGCCTTCCTGTGAATATTTTTGAAGGAGCAGCGGCTGGAATTTATAGTCGAAAAAGAATGTCTCCTTATGTTTAAACGCTGCCTTGACCTTTTCCGTCACATCACTAAAAAGAGGCTCAGCCGCCACCCCTGCCACCTCTGCCGTCCCTGCCACCCCTGCCGCCCCGCCACCACCCGCCACCGCATCCGTATACCTCAGCGTCAATATCGTATCCACCGGCGGATGAACCATTACCTGCAACCTGCCATCAGGCCAGACAATCTTTAAAGAATCTACCCCTCCCGTCCCAAACCCAAAATGCAGCCGATCATCCACCGTAGACAAATAACCCCTCACCGGATACTGCTCCACCATCTGGGTCAATCCCTTGCTATAGGCATGGACAACGGCTCCGATCCCCTCCTTATTCAAACTATCCCCTTCCAGCCGCAATGTCAGATAATTGCTCTTTTTCCCCCCGGCCTGCGGCCTCGTATCATTCCGTCTGACAAACGCCGGCCCATTGATATTATTCGTGACTATATCCAAATCACCATCATTATCAAGATCCGCATATACAGCACCGTTAGAAATGCCGGTCTCACCTATTCCCGCATCAGCCGAAACATCTTCAAAACTTACTCCCCCCTTGTTTCTAAAAAGATAATTGCGCAGCTTCAGCGGCCCCATGGCAGTCAGCCGCTCCATAAATTTCCGCCGCTGCCCCAGCTCATTTTCCGGGACACCCGTCTCCAGCACCGTATTATGCGCATACTCGAGAAAATCGATATTGGTAGGATCCCGGCCCAGCCCATTCGTGATGTGCATATCCTTCCAGCCATCATTATCAAAATCGGCAACCAGCACGCTCCAGCTCCAGTCCGTCTCGGCCATCCCCGCCATCTCACTGATCTCGCTGAAGAACGGTTCACGCCGCCCGCCAACCGTCCTTACCCCATTGTTCAGCTGCAGCATATTATGGATATATTGCTGCTCATACCCCTTATCCATTTCCAGCTGATGACGCTGATCACTCAAAAAAGAATACATCATCTTCTTTCGCTCGTTCGTCTCCGGCTGCATGTCCAGCGTGACCAGGTCGGGCAGGCCGTCATTGTTGATATCGGCCGCATCCGTACCCATGCTCGAATAGCTCTGATGCCGGAGAGCGGAGCCAATACAATTGGTGAAGGTTCCATCCCCGTTATTGAGCCAAAGCAGATCGTTACGGATATAATCATTGGCGACATAGATATCCGGAAATCCATCCCCGTTGAAGTCGTCTACCACCACTCCCAGACCGTTGCCATCTTCTACGATCCCAGCCTGCCGGGATACATCCTTAAATACCGGATGGTCCATACCCGGCGGCGTCCCTTCATTATGATAAAGCTTATCGGCAGCGACAGCATTGCTGTCCACCTTTCTGTCGCGGATATCGTTTGGCCGGATATCATCCAGCGTATGATTGACCAGGTACATGTCCAGCCGGCCATCCTTATCGTAATCGAAAAAAACAGCCTGCGTAGAATAGGAGCTGTCCGCCAGACCATACTGCGCGGCCTCCTCCTTAAACGTAAGATCGTGCTGATTGATAAAAAGCAGGTTCTTTCTCCGGGCGCCAGGTCCCCTGCCGGACACACAAACGTAAATATCCGGCCACCCGTCGTTGTTGATATCGATAACGCTCACCCCCGTACACCAGGTGTCGGTCGACACGCCCGCCTTTTGCGTAATGTCTTCAAAATGCAGCCCGCCCTTATTCAGATAAAGCCTCGAGCTTACCTGGTTGCCGGCAAAAAAGAGATCGGGGAGCCCATCCCGGTTAAAATCGCCAACCCCTACGCCCCCACCCATATAAGTGTATTCGTTGACAAACATATTCAACGAATCATTTTCCGTTATCGTGTTATTGAAATCGATACCCGTCCCGGACGCCGGCAGGAGGGTAAAATGCATACGCCCCCTATCGCCCACGGGAGTACACGACAAGACCGTCAACAGCATTGCACCCGCTACCAGGGTTATCGAATATTTAGCAACCATCTGACATTATTCCGCCACGAGGTAAACAACACTCATGGCAGGCACGGAAATCTTTATCGTCCCGCTCAGGGGCGCACCATAGGGTTTAATCGTAGAATAATTCAGCGGCCCCCCCGTCGGCGTAGCCGGCCCGGCGCCATTGACATATACCTGGCTCGAGAAAGGTGCATTGTCCGTTCCCCCCGTCAGCATATACCAGTGATACCGTGTCCCCGCCGGGAAATGCTGGAAATCGATCGACACCACATGGTTCAGCAAACCGGAATTGATGATGATCGTTCCCGCCTGACCGGAAGTAAAAGTAGATGAATACGTCGTCAGGTCCGCATTGGTCCTTTTGAGCGTATCATATACCATCCGGTCGCCAAAGAACCGCTGAAAATAATACATATAATAAAAAGCGGGACGCGGATTCCAGAGCGGCGCTCCGGGCTCATCCCCGATATTGAACATCCCCTGGTCGTCCCCATTGGCATAACCATTGGCCAGGTCCCAGCGGCTCGCCTCCCCAAACTGGTTCCTGATATAGGAACCAAGCGTCAGGGCAGCATGCATCCCCGCAATATAGGACGTGTTTTGTTTGGACCCCGTTGCCTGGATATTCCACTCCGTCATCGCAATGGGCTTTGTGCTCACACCGGCGCCCGATATTTCCTGCTTGATATAAGACATATCCGCGGGCGCCTCCGTCGTCCCGGTTCCCAGGATTTGCGCCACGGTGGAATTGGCGTTATACGCCGTAAAATAGTCGTGAACGATGAAATAATCGGCGACACCGCCCGCATTGCTCAGCACACCGGCATTCCAGTTCACGATAGAGGCATACGCCCCGGAATAAGGCGGCGTAACATACAATGTCGCGCCGATATAAATAGTGGCGCCGGTTTCCTGTGCCGCAGCCCGCATCGAATCCGCAAATACATTGACATGCTGGCCATATAACGCACCCGTAACGAGAGCAGGCTGCTGATCCTGGTTTTTTGTCACATCGATCATATAACCGGCCTCCCAGTTGCCATAGGTCTCATTGCCAATCTCCCAGAATTTTGTCCGCCCGTTATCGTACCGCACCCAGTCGGCCGCCAGATGCGCGGCAGCCGCCACCGGGTTTGGCCCCGTTCCATATCGCGCATAACCGTAATTGATGGTAATGATCCCGGTGCTGTTGGTCTGGGCCAGCATCGTATAATAATTTGCCAGTGAAAGCGTATAAGATTGCGTATTCCCCCCATACCAGGCGCCGATCGGCCCCGCCACCCCGCTCGAATTCAGGATGCTGTCGGGCGCATCAGCCGGCATCGGGTTGGCAGCCGTCCCATTCCAGAAATACACATCACTGACACTTCCCGCCGGCGCACGGATGATATTGGGCGAAAGATCCTTGATGTACTGCATCAGGTTCGGCTGCGTGATCAGCTGGCCCATCCAGAGATTGGAGTTATTTCCAAAGACAGTGGGCGGCACCTTTGCCAGCACATTGTTGACATCGATCGTCAGCGAATCCGTCGCCACCAGCGAAGAAGACACACTAACCGTCGTATCGCCCGGCGCCGCAAATGTCCGCGGGGCCCAGCCATTTCCAAAAAATCCGACCGTAGCCGGAGTCGAAGGATCTACCGGGTTATAAACACTATCAACAGTAGTCGTCCCACCACCGCCACCGCCACCGCCTGAATGCGACGGCGAGACGCCCTTTTTACAGGCTGCCGCACTTAGCAGCAGCATACAGCCTAAAGAAAGGACCGCATTGGATCTAAGGTTCATTTTCATGTAGTATGGTTTTATATTTATTGCCCCTGGACAATGCGAACATTGTCGATGGCAACATTGATACTATTGGCGGGCACAGCCGTCGCCTCATCACTTGCGATCAGGAAGCCTACGCCCGTCGTCGGATAGGTCGTAAACGTCGTAGCCGGCGACCCGCTGGTACTCCAGGAAGTCTGGTAAAACTGGTTACCGGTAATAAATTGCGGCAGCGGTATCGTCACCGTCACCCATCCGGTCGGGTTAAAAGTACCGCTCGGCGCCGTGCTCCACGGCGCATACCGGGCCGTATAGCTGCTCCAGGTATACCAGTCGCCGACAGCCACCCATATTTCACCCTTGCTCCACGGCGAGGCGACAAATATTTCAAATTTCAGCGAATAACCGGCCACCGCATTGCCCGTATTGGCTACCCACGGAACATCATTCAATTGTAGCAGCCCGGGATTACCCTGCGAAGTCGCCCCCGCATTGGCGCCCATCGGGCTCCCCTGCAGCAGCACCGCACAGGCGCCCGTATTGTTCGGATAGGCGGTCGCCGCCTGGGACGCAGTGGCATAGCCGCCGGTCCAGCCCACAAACCCGGTATTGTCGGTGGCATACTGCACCTCGAATGTACTCAGATAGCCGGGCGATTTATACGTAAGATAGGAATCGAACAGCTGCGGCGACGTCGCCGTTCCCAACACCCCCTGCAACCGCAGCGAATCGACCGTCGTAATACCGGGAGGTACGATCACCGTCATCTGGTTGACGTTTTGCACCGTCGGGGTAACCCCGATGCCGCCGGGGAAAATAACCTGGTTGACCCCTACAAAATTGGTGCCGGTGAGCGTGATCGTCGTTCCTGCGACAGCGTTCTCATTGGAAACAGAAGAAATGATCATCGGCGGCGGATAGGGGAAAGAGGCAACTCCAAATGTACAATAGACCCTGATCGAATCGATCGACGCAGTACCCGGTGGAATGCCCGCCGTTATCTGCGTATAGGTCGTATTGACCGTATAGCCCGTCGACGTATCACTGTTCCCGATCGGGAAGGTGATCTTGCTTATCCCCGCCAGGTTGGTTCCGTTTATATATACGATCGTACCCGTATTGTCAAACGATATAGAAGAAATGACGGGCGGCGGCAGAATCAGACTGAACGAATAGGTCGCAATGCCGTGACTGGTCACGACCTTGATCTGGCTTGGCACCGTAGGATTGGTGGCCTTCGTCTGCGCGGTAGCCGGAATAGTCACGATGATATTATTATCGGTCGCATATACCGGGTTGAAATTCGCAGCCGTATCGTTGAAATACACCGCCTGCAGCCCGGTGAAACCACTCCCCTGGATCACGATCAGCGACCCGGGCAGGGCTTGCGTAAAAAAGCTGTCCGCTTCGGCGGGTAACACCGTCCTGACATCCTTAATCGCCGGCGTGCCCCCCGCTGAATTTTTCTTGCACGCGAAAAAAACCACGCCAACTATAATAAGAAGAAATAGCAATACTTTTTTCATATTATTCTTTTTAATATGGCAATCAATTATAGGTTACTTTGGTGAAATCGAACGCTACCGGCGGCAGCGCCAGAGCAGGCGATACCAGGTCTTCCGCCTCAGGATAAGGAAGATCGGCCGTCTGCGCCGTGATTGAATAATTGACTGTCCCGGGAAGACCATTCGACCCAAAGAAGGTGATAAAAGAATTCCCACCGTTATAGGTAATATTATAAGTGCCCCTGTTCTGCGTACTAAAATAATTCAAGGCATCGGTGGGGTCAAAATAATACCATTCTTTCCAATCATACCATGCATGCCCTTCAAAGGCAAACTCGACCTTCTTTTCCAAATAGATATCCGCATAGCTGAGGGATGTTTTGGTGGTAGCGCCCGCGCGTGCCCGCACCATATTGAAATAATTCAACGCATTGGGGTCGGTCGTGGAAGGGTTATTCCCAAGGATCGCATCGGCATAGATGAGATACACATCAGCCAGCCGGAAAATATACGTATTGAGATTCTCGCTTTGCGTCCCCCCAAGATTGCCGTTATCCGCAGGCGACCCGATCACATATTTCTTGACATAGGCATGGTCACTGCCATATCCGTTACCCGGCTGTCCCGGCTGCGTGATCTGTGCATTGTTGAACAAGGTCGTATCCACCAGCCATCCGCCTGCCGCCTTATCGATATCCGGATAGAACGAATTGGGCATAAACAACGTCGCCCTTCTCCGGATAGAATCCGCCGCATTCGCCGGATCGAAATAATACGCCATCAGGCTGGGCGAACCGCCAAACGCCGCGCCCCAGCCGTCACCGGTCTGCGTGATCAGCGCAGAATACGCCAGGTTGGCCTGCATATGATTTTGAACAAAATACTGACCTTCGGGTATCCACAACAGCGAGAAAAGGCTTTCCTGCGGAACTTTGTCGCCGCTGAAGCTTCCGCTCGTGAACAGGTCGTAATAGTTGGGATCCAGGGTCAGCCCGCTATTGGCGCACACATCGCCGGCATATTTTATAGCGCTGTCCAGATCGGCCTGGTTACGCTGTCCGCCCGACCCCGTCAGACCGGACCGGGCCAGATAAGCCCTGGCCAGCATCCCCTCGGCGCTCCATTTCGTGACCCTCGCCGGCTGGATCGGCGTGGCCGGCAAATTGTTCACGCACCAGGTCAGGTCGTTGATCTGGAACTGCCAGGAATCGGTCAGCAACGCCCGCCGTATCGATGTGTCGCCTACCTGTGCATTATTGTCATATACAATGGGAACCGCCCCCCATACCAGGGTCAGATAATAATAGGCGGCTGCCCGCTGAAAATAACATTCCGCCAGCCCTTCGTTCTTCCCCGATACACTGGCCCCGGCCGCTGCGTTCTTGATATTATAAGCTACAACATTCGCATTGGCGACGACGGACCACAAAGCCTGATAGGCACTCTGCAACGCACCGCTCGGATCGGTCGCCGAAACCGAAAAATACAAATAGGCGCCCCGCCCGTTGTAGTTATCACTCGTACTGTTCCCACCCATTATGTCGCCGATATATTGCAGCGAAGTGCCGTTATACCCGCCCCAGGCCCCATTGTAAAGCGCCCCGGTTCCTTCCAGGATCTCCGCATCCGATGAATAAAAAGTACCCGAGGTCGGAGCACCCAGCGGGGGACGGTTCAGGAAACTTTTCTTACATCCCGGCAGCATAGCACCGCCAAGGAGTGATAGGACAAGTATCGTTACTATATGTTTCATTGCTTCTTTTTTTGCTTTTATTGGATAGACTTAGAAGTTTAAGGAGAGCGCAAAATTATAAGACCTTGTTTGCGGATACCGGCCCTCATCCATGCCTACGATGTTAAAGCCACCGTATTGATACATCCCCACTTCGGGATCATAACCGGTATATCTCGTCCACGTCCATGCATTCTGCACCGAAAAGGCGGCATTGACGCCCCGGAGCACATGGGTACCGGTCAGGTACTTCGTCGGTACGTTATAGCTCAGCCGGACATTCTTCAGCTTGAGATACGATCCGCTTTCTACATCCCATTGCGACAATCTTGCACTTCCATTGGCATCCGCTGAGGTCGGGCGCTGGATCCAGGCCCAGGGATTGGTCAGGGTCGTGGTTAACGCATCCGCCGCGTTTATACTGCTGGGTACCGCAAAATTCACATCGGACGCGTAGTGGTTGGCATAAGGCCCAACCCCAAGCGGCAAGGTCTCATTCTCATACTTCGTCAGGTTCAGGATCTTATTTCCATAAACCCCCGTAAAGAACAGGTTCAGCTCAAAGCCCCTGTAGTCGAATGTCTCCGTAAAATTATACGTAAACTTGGGCCAGGGATTGCCAATGATCGTCCGGTCATTATTATCGACCACGCCATCCCCATTGATATCCTTGAACTTGATATCCCCGGGCCAGGAACCCTGGTTCGGATCGATGGTCAGCACCCCATTGGACGTCTGTATCGCATGACCCGAGATATCCTTGTAATTCTGGAAAAGACCTTGCGCAATATAGCCGGTGATCATACTGAGCGGCTGACCTACCTCGGTCAGGAATTCCGCCTGCCGGCTATTGGTAGTGCTGTAGTACTGGACATAGATCGGAGCGTAAAGCTTGGTGACCTTATTCCGGTCGATCGAGAAATTAGCACCCATTTTCCAGGTAAAATTCTTCGAGGTATAATTCACCGTATTAATCGTGAAGCCGATGCCATGGTTCTGCATCCCGCCGAAATTTTCCACCGGCCACTGGATCTGCCCGTTGTAGCCGCCGCTGAGATAGCCGCCCAGGAACTCCTGACCGGCATAAGGCAGGATCAGGTTGGTGATCGTCTTCTTATAGGCATCCGCTATAAACTCGATCCGGTTGTTTAAAAAATGCGCATCGATACCGATATTCGCCGCCTTGTCCTGTTCCCATTTCAGATTGGGATTGGCATAGTTGGAGGGCAGGAAGCCGCCGCCCCAGACCGTCGCGTCCGAATACAGGTTGGAATAGATCGCACCCCCCGGACCGGCATTACCCGAGATTCCATACTCCCCGCGGATCTTCAGATCGTTCAGCCATTGAATGCCCTGCATGAACTTTTCATCGGATATCTTCCAGGCCGCCGACACCGCAGGGAAAGTCCCGAACCGGTTATTCGGCCCAAAATTGGAACTGCCGTCCCTTCTGACCACCGCCTGCAAAATATACCTGTTATCGTACGTATAGTTGAAGCGGGCGAAATAAGACTCCTGCGCACCATCGTTCTTGGTGCTGTTCGGGAGTGGCGCCACGCCGCCGACACTCAGCTGCTGGATCGAATTCGTCGATAATTCCTGGACGCTCGCATATTCGTTTTGATACTGGTATATCTGCCCCTCATGACCAGCCATGATCGCAAATGCATGCTTCTGTATTTTCCAGTCATATTGCAAACGGGTGTTTAGCGAAGCCCAGTAATTCTGACTGGATTCCTGCGCATCGGTCGCGTCAGGCTGGACATAAGCGCCAAGGGTATAGGAAGGCGCAAACTGGTACTGGTATCCAAACGTGTAATTCCCGTTCGCCTCGGTATGCCACAGCAGCCCTTTTATCGGCGTGATATCGATACTGATCCCGCCGACTACCCCGTAGTTTGTATTGAAATTATTATCCAGCGCGGCGACAGCCAGCGGATTGGTATTGGAATATTGCACCTGGGCCGCATCAGGGCCGCCAAAGCTGCCATCCGGGTTATGAGCCGGTATCGTCGGATTCTGACCCAGCGCCAGGTTCACGAGATTGCCCTGGAAGTTGTTCACTTTTTCCCTGGTGCCAAAGCCGGCCATGTTGGTACTGACCTTAAGCCATTTATTGGCCTGGTTGGACAGGTTCAGCCGGATCGAGGCCCGGGTAAAGCCGGAGCCCGCCGCTACTCCATTCTGGTTCAGATAGTCGCCGGCCAGATAGAAGGTCGTTTTATCGTTCCCGCCGCTGATCCCCAACGAATGCTTCTGCAGCCACACCGGTGTAAACAACGCATTCTGCCAGTTCGTACCGGGTCCCAGGATCGACGGATCGCTCAGCTCATTTGGCTCGGCCGGAACCAGACCCAGGTTCTCCAGCTTCTGTACATACACGGCATATTGCTTCAAATTCATCACCGGCAGATCCTTGGGGCGCTCCTGTAAGCTCTCCAGCTCACTGGCCGATACCCGGGTCTGCCCGACTTTCCCCGTCTTGGTAGTGATCATGACCACTCCGTTCGCACCGGCGGCGCCATAAATCGAGGTGGCAGCCGGACCTTCCAGCACACTGATATTCTCAATATCGTCCGGATTCAGCCCCTGGAGCTCATTAGAAAGATTCGGCGTAGAGTTATAGGCGCCCCCCGTAGGCAGACTGGGCCGGATCTGTACCCCGTCAATAACATACAGGGGCTGGTAGTTCCCGGTGACGGTGCTTATCCCCCTGATGATGATCGAAGCGCCGGCGCCCGGCTCGCCGCTCGTCGTCGTAACATACACATTGGGGGCCCTCCCTTGCAGGGCATCGTCAAGGGTCACATTGACCGTCTTATCCAGATCGGCGGCCGTAATCGTATTCACGGCACTGCTCAGATCGGATTTTTTCATTTTACCATACCCGACGACAACGACGTCATCCATGCTGCCAAAATTCTGGCTCAGCTCGACGGAGATGACCGCCGAATTACCGACCCGCACCTCCTTTGTCGAATAACCTACATTGGAAACGATCAGTGTCTCCCCGGGTGCGGCCGTAATAATGAACGCCCCATTTATGTCGGCCTGAACGGAATTTTTCGTCCCTTTTACCGTAATCGTGGCCCCGGGAACGACAGCGCCAGTGGTCTTATCGGCAATTTTGCCGGTAATCTTCTGGGCGCCAGGTGGTTGAGCAGATAAAGAAAGCGTGAGGAAAGAAGCTAAAAGGACTCCTACAAAAGCAGTCAGATTCATATGGATCTTTTTAGTGTTGGTTAAGAAAGAGAAATGCAATCGGTTTATTTTTATAAATTTAGGCAGTTTCTTCTATTCGCAGGGCCTTCAAAATCGTCAAAAAGGGGGTCCAAATGTTCGAAACGAGGGTATATATTTAGTATATTTGTAATGAAACGATCGCTTTAGGTAACATTTTCGACCTATTAGGCTATGAAGTTGAAAAAGATCCTGCTTATCTTCCTCCTCGGCTCCGCTGTTACCCGGTTATGCGGTCAATCCAATGAATACCAGTTCTCCCACCTCGATTTCACCAACGGCCTGTCAAATAATCATATCACCAGCCTGTACAAGGACGCCCGCGGATTTATGTGGTTCGGGACCATGGCCGGCCTCAACCGGTACGACGGCTACGAATTCAAGGTGTTCCGGCATGATCAGAAAGACCCCAATTCCATCGGGGATAATTATATAGAACAGATCTTTGAAGGCCCCGAAGGGATGATGTGGGTACAGTCCCGGTCAAGCCGGTTCAATATCTACGACATGGCCACCGAACAGTTCCACCGGGATTATGGAGCCTACCTGCGAAAACGGTCCCTCCCCGAATTCTGGCTCCTTGGCATTACCCGGGGAGAAAAAGGCTATTGGTTCATTTACCGCGACAGCGGTCTGTTCCATTACGGATTAGACGGGAAGATCATCCATACCCCCCAGGACTCCGCCCGGCGTGGCGCCCTTTCCACCGCACTCATCTCCGACGCACGCGAAGATCGCAACGGCAACTGCTGGGTCGTCCACCAAAACGGACTCATTGAAAAGATCGACGGCATCAGCCATACCGTCGTATTCCGCACAACCGCGCTGGAAAAAGCTTTCGGTAACAAACTCTTTCCCTGCGGTCTGTATATCGACACCCAGAACGACATCTGGCTATACTCCAGCGGTTATTTTAAAGGCGTCTGGTGCTATCACCCGGCTACCGGCGCCTTCACGAATTTTAACGCCGCCGCCGGCCCCGGCAAATTGAGCAGCGATGTCATCTTTTCCGCCACCCAGGACGAGAAAGGACGGATCTGGCTGGCAACGGATCACGGCGGTGTGGATATCCTCGATAAAAAAGACGGGTCGGTTACGACCCTGGGCCATGTCGAAGACGACCGCAAAAGCCTGGCGGAAAACAGCATCCCCGCCATGATCCGCGACAGCACAGGCACCATCTGGCTGGGCACTTTCAAAAGCGGTATTAGCTATTACCACCAGAACGGCATCCAGTTTCCCCTGTTCCGGCATCAACCCGGTGATCCGCACAGCCTTAGCTTTGATGACGTCAACAAATTTGCCGAAGATACCAGCGGCAACGTCTGGATCGGCTCCAACGGCGGCGGACTGATCTATTTTGACCGCAAGCACAACAGCTTCCGGCAATACCTCCACGACCCGGCTAACCCCAACAGCCTGGCAGCAAACATTATCGTCAGTCTCCTGCTCGATAAAGACAACCGGCTGTGGATCGGAACCTATTTCGGCGGCCTCGATTGCTATGACGGAAAAAGATTCATCCACTACCGCCATGACGACCGGCAACCCGCCAGCCTGGCCGAAGATCGCGTCATGTCCCTGTACGAAGACAGCGAAAACAATCTTTGGATCGGCACCCTGTCGGCAGGTCTTGACCGTTTCGACAGGCGGAAAAATTGCTTTATCCACTACAACAATACCCAACCCAATTCGATCCGCAATAACTATGTCTCCTCCATCATGGAAGATGCACAAAAGAACCTCTGGATGGCGACCGCCTACGGCATCGACGTGCGGGAGAAGAGTACCGGCCGCTTCATCCATTATTCCAGCGAAGACAATCAGCTCAGCACCGATAATGTCATTTTGCTGTTCCGGGACAGCCGCCAGAATATGTGGGTAGCCACCCGCGAAGGCCTGAACCTTTTCCTCCCCGATAAAAAAAGCTTTCAAACCTTTAGTACCGATAACGGTTTGTCCGATAACACCATCCGCAGCATCGTGGAAGACAGCCAGCATGAACTGTGGATCAGCACGGCCAACGGTCTGTCCCGGATGGAGATCACTGCAGCCGGAGATCACCCCGGCCCCGTCCGGATCCGCTGCCGCAACTACCACGAAAAAGATGGCTTGCAGGGAAGGGAATTCAACGAACGTACCGCCCTCGCCACCAGGGACGGCAGCCTGATCTTTGGCGGCCCCAACGGGTTCAACCTTTTCCGGCCCGAAAATATCACTAACACCGCAAAAGTCCCCCCCATCGTCCTCACCGGACTGGATATTTTCAACAAAACGGTGTCCGTCGGCGAAAAAAT